>Ga0153954_1001445_pt1 | contig 12777 bp, 11 predicted proteins | sample TSFL038MetaG_FD_102277 | JGI IMG/M metagenome (GOLD analysis project Ga0153954, IMG submission 102277) | Attine ant fungus gardens microbial communities from Florida, USA - TSFL038 MetaG | ecosystem: Host-associated > Fungi > Mycelium > Unclassified | place: USA: Florida, Wekiwa Springs State... | reverse complement strand
TTGCGGATCACGTAGTCGCGCTCTTCCTCGCCGTACTTCTTCTCGAGCTGCTCCTCGAGCAGCAGCGACTGCTCGAGCTTGTTGATGCGCTCGTAGCCCACGAGCTTGGTGATGTCCTCGATGCCGACCAGCAGGTCCGGCCGGTCGGCCGTCTTGCCGGTCGCCATGCAATCGAGCATCACCTCCATCGCCTTCTTCATGCCCATCAGCGCCGCCCCCGAGAGCATGCGCGGCATGCTGGCGCGCTGGATGCCGAGCTCCTTCATGCGCGGCAGCGAGATCAACGGCGTCGTCGGCCGCGAGCGCACGCCGAAGCCCATGCCGATGTTGAGCGGCACGTCGGGCACGGCATCGCGGATGCGCTTGATCTCGTCCTCGCTGTGCACGGCGTCCGGATAGATCATGTCGGCGCCCGCTTTGACGTAGAGCTTCAGCCGCTCGATGGTCTTCTCGAGTCCCTCGACGGCCAGCGCATCGGTGCGGGCGTTGAGGATGAAGTCGGGGTCCTTCTTGGCCTTCATCGCCGCCTCGATCTTCATCGCCATCTCTTCAGGTTCGATCAGTTCCTTGCCGCGCATGTGGCCGCAGCGCTTGGGCGCGAACTGATCCTCGATGTTGATGCCGACGATGCCGGCTTCCTCGAAATACTGCACGACGTGATAGACCGAGACGGCATTGCCATAGCCCGTGTCGGCATCGGCCATGACCGGGATCGAGAGCGAGCGTGCGATGTGCCGGCAGGCGTCGACGTTCTCACGCAGCGACAACAGGCCGATGTCGGGCTGACCGATCAGCGAATTCGACAGCGCCGAACCCGATACGCCAACGGTCTTGAAGCCCATCGCCTCGGCCAGCAGCGCGCTGTAGCAGTCGAACACGCCGGGCGAGACGACGGTCGGCCCTTCCTTCAGGAGCTGCCGCATACGCCGTGCCTTGGTCATGGTTTCCATCCGAACGCTCCCGTGACGAACTTGATTGACGACGAACCTACGCCCACCCCATCGCCTCTGCTAGGGTGACGAGATGAAGCGATGGTTGGCACTCGTTGCGGCATTCGGTTTCGCAAGCACCGCGGCCGCACAGGACTATCCATACAAACCGGTCCATGTCGTGCACGGCTTCGCGGCCGGCGGCGGCGCGGACCTGGTGGTGCGCGCGATCCAGCCCAAGGTGGTCGAGTTTCTCGGTCAACAACTCATCATCGAGTACAAGACCGGCGCTGGCGGCAATCTCGCGATGGAGACCGTCGCGCATGCAACGCCCGACGGCTACACTCTGCTGCTGGGCACGCCCGGCCTCGCCATCAATCCGGCGCTCTACCGGAACCTGACGTTCAATCCGCTGAAGGACTTCGCGCCGGTCGCCTTGATCGGCGTCACGCAGAACGTGTTGGTCGTAAACCCAAAGGTGCCAGCCAGGAGCGTGGCCGAACTGATCGCGCTCCTGAAGGCACGGCCCGGCAAGCTCAACTTCGCATCATCCGGCTACGGTACCTCGCTGCATCTCGCCGGCGAGCTGTTCAAGGTCCTCACCGGCACCGAGATGGTGCACGTGCCGTACAAGGGCTCGAACCAAGCGATCACCGACGTGATGGCCGGCCAGCCCGAGATCATGTTCAACGTGCTGCCGTCTTCCCTGCCCTTCATCCAGGACGGCCGCCTGCGCGCGCTGGCCGTGACGGGCGACAGGCGCTCGCCCTTCCTGCCCGACGTTCCCACCATGATCGAAGCGGGTGTGCCGGGCTACACGGCGACGACGTGGAATGGCATCCTCGCGCCCACCGGCACGCCGCGCGCCGTTGTCGAAAAATTGAATGATGTCCTGGTGCGCGCCGTGAAGTCCGGCGAGGTGAAAGACGCCTACGACAAGATCGGCGAGGAAGTGCTGACGAGCACGCCCGGCGAATTCAGCGCGTTCCTGCAGGCCGAGACGACAAAGTGGTCCGGCGTCATCGAGAAGGCGCACATCCAGGCGCCTTAACCAGTCTCAGCTGTCGCGCAGAACGGCCAGAATCTCCGCGACCAGTTCGGCCGGGCGCTTCGCCACGTCGATCACGATCGGCCGCTCGTCCGGTCCCGGCTCCTCGAGGGTCGCAAACTGGCTGTCGAGCAGCGCCACCGGCATGAAATGCTCGTGCCGCGCGGCCATGCGGTGATGGATAAGATCGCGCGAGCCCTTGAGGTAGACGAGCCGCACCTCCGGCCGGTCGCCGATCAAGATGTCGCGATAGGAACGCTTCAATGCAGAGCATGTGACGACACCGGCTTCGCCGCGTGAGCGCCAGTCGTCGATTTCCCGCGCGATGGCCTGCAGCCATGGCAGGCGATCGGCATCGGTGAGCGGCGTGCCACTGCGCATCTTGGCGACATTGGAGGGCGGGTGGAGATTGTCGCCTTCCAGGAACTGGCATCCCATCGCGCCCGCCAGCATTGCCGCAACCGTCGTCTTGCCCGATCCCGAAACGCCCATCACGACGATGATGGCGTCGGCGGTGCTCCCCTCTTTCTTCATGCACCACGTATTGCGATTTTTGGCGGCTTCCACAAGCCGACTGCGTTACACGTTATCGGACCTGAGACGCGCGGCGGGGCCTGACGTTGAAACGAGGTAAACGGCTTCTCGCGGCGAGCACCCTGATCCTGATTGTCGTGCTCGCTCTTGCCGGGGAGGAAGCGTGGCGGTCTTCACTGCCCGCCATCAGTTCCCCTTCTCCCAAGGATTTCGATCGTGCGCTGGTCGCGCAAGGCGAGGCCATGGCCGATGTCGGCAATTGCGCGGGATGCCATACCGCCGCGGGCGGACGCGCTTTTGCCGGAGGACGGCCCCTGCCGACGCCTTTCGGCACCATTCATGCGACCAACATCACGCCGGATGCGGAGACCGGCATCGGTACGTGGTCGCGTGAAGCCTTCGTTCGCGCCATGCGCGAAGGCATCGCGCGCAACGGCATGCACCTCTATCCCGCCTTCCCCTACGATCACTTCACCAATGCCAGCGATCACGATCTCGAAGCGCTCTACGCCTTCCTGATGACACGCATGCCGGTGCAGGCGCGCGCATCAGCCAACGATCTGAAATGGCCACTGGACTTCCGGCCGCTGATTGCGGGATGGAACTTCCTGTACCTGAAAAAGGGTCCCATGGCCGATCAACCGGGACAGACGGCGGAATGGAATCGCGGCCGCAACCTCGTCGAGGGGCTGGCCCATTGCAGCGACTGCCATTCGCCACGCAACGAATGGGGCGCGGAGAAACACGGCCAAGCCTATGACGGCGCCTGGATCGAAGGCTGGTACGCGCCACCACTCAATGCACACTCGCCCGCCGTGCAGCCCTGGACGGCCGACGAGCTCTTCAGCTATCTGCGCACGGGACTGAGCGCGCGGCATGCCGCGGCGGCAGGACCGATGGCAAGCGTCACGCAGTCCCTCGCCAAGGCGCCTGACGCAGACGTGCGCGCGATGGCGGTCTATGTCGCCTCGCTGATGGCCGACGCGCCGAGCGCGCACGGCAACCGTCCTCCGATCGACCATCAGGAACTTGCCGACAAGGCGCATCCGGCAGCAGCGGCCTTGTTCGCCGGTGCCTGCGCCGTCTGCCACGATTCCGGTGCCCCGATGATGCAGCAGGGTCGTCCTCCGCTCAGCTGGGGCACGGCGCTGCATGTCGACACACCGAACGACACCTTGCAGGTGATCATGCATGGGCTGAGGCCGCCCGCCGGCAGGTCCGGCCCGGTCATGCCGCCCTTTGCCGATACTTTCAGCGACTTCCAGCTGGCGGACATCGCGGCCTATCTCAGGGCGCGCTACACTCAGCAGCCGCCCTGGCCGGATGTGCTCAAGGCCGTCGGCGAATTGCGTCGTGGAGGCGCCCCATGATCAGCCTCACGGTGAACGGCAAGCAGCACGAGGTCGACGCCGATCTCGATACGCCGCTCCTCTACGTGCTGCGCAACGATCTGGAGCTGAACGGCGCCAAGTTCGGCTGCGGCCTCGGCCAATGCGGCTCATGCACCGTGCTGGTCGACGACAAGCCCGTCTTCTCCTGCCTGATGCCGCTCGCCGCGTTGGGCAATCGCAAGGTCCGCACCATCGAAGGGCTCGGCACCGCCGACAAGCCGGGGCCGGTGCCGGCCGCCTTCGAGACCGAACAGGCCGCGCAGTGCGGCTACTGCATCGCCGGCATGATCATGCGCGCGCAGGCGCTGCTCGAACGCAACAACCGTCCGACCGAAGCCGAGCTGCGCGCCCACATGGCGCCCAACCTCTGCCGCTGCGGCACGCATATGCGCATCCTCGCCGCCGTACGTCGCGCCGCCGTCGCCATGGGCGGCGGCGTGCAACAGCAGGCGGAGGCCAAGCCATGACCGCGCTGTCCCGCCGCAATGTACTGGCCGGCGGCGGCGCGCTGGTCGTCGGCTTTTCCCTGGCGCGCGGCGCAGCCGCGCAGCATGAGAGCAAGTCGGCGCTACCGGTCGATCTCGCCAAGTCGCCGATGCTCGATAGCTGGATCCGCATCGATGCCGACGGCAAGGTCACCGTTTTCACCGGCAAGGCCGAGCTCGGACAGGGTCTGAGGACGGCGCTGATCCAGGTCGCGGCCGACGAGCTCGCCGTCGGGCCCGAAAGCATCGAGCTGGTCACGGCCGACACGGCGCGCACGCCTGACGAAGGCGTCACGGCCGGCAGCCATTCCATGCAGGACAGCGGCACCGCGATCCTGAACGCCGCCTCGAACGTGCGGGCACTGCTCGCCGAAGCCGCCGCCTGGCGTTTCGCCATGGCCGTCGAGCAGGTCGAGATGCATGATGGCGCCGCGCACTCGCTGAACGGCCAGAGCGCCACCTACGGCGAGCTCGCGGCAATGCTCGACCTGCATGTCGAAGCCAAGCCCAACATGCCGCGGCGCGCCAGGAGCACCGTGATCGGTCAGGACCTGCCGAGGGTCGACATTCCGGCGAAGGTGAGCGGCGGCCAGACCTATGTGCAGGACATGCGCCTGCCCGGCATGCTGCACGCGCGTGTGGTGCGCGGGCCCAGCGACGGCACGCGGCTCAAGGACCAGAACCTCGACGAGATTGCGAAGATGCCCGGCGTGGTGCGGGTCGTGCACGAGGCGGGCTTCCTCGCCGTCGTGGCGCAGAAGGAATGGCATGCGGTCAAGGCGCTGCAGCGTATGCAGTCCGCCGGTTGGGTGCGGCCGGGCGAACCACTGCCGACAACCGACATCCGCGACACGATCCGCAAGCTGCCGGCCGAGGACGTGCCGATCTTCAACTACCCCGGCCCGCCCGCGCCGACGGACGGCAAGGTCGTGAAGGCGCGCTACAGCCGCCCCTGCCTGATGCACGGCTCGATCGGCCCCTCTTGCGCCGTCGCCCAGTGGGACAATGACAGCGTCACGGTGTGGACGCACAGCCAGGGCGTCGGTCCGCTGCGCAAGTCGTTGAGCGAGCTGCTCCGTCTGCCGCTCGAAAAGGTGCGCTGCATCCATGTCGAGGGCTCGGGCTGCTATGGCCACAACGCCGCCGACGACGTCGCGGGCGACGCCGCGCTTGCCGCGCGCGCGGTGCCAGGCCGGCCGGTGCGCCTGCAATGGATGCGCGAGCAGGAACATGGCTGGGAACCGCTCGGTCCGGCGATGACGGTCGAGCTGCAGGCGACGCTCGGCGGCGACGGCAAGGTCGCGGGCTGGCGCCATGACGTGTGGAGCAACGAGCACAACAGTCGCCCGCAGACCGGCGGCGGCTTGCTGGCCGGCATGGAGCTCGGCTTCCCGCATCAGAAGGTGCGGCCGATCCCGATGCCGGAGGGCGGCGGCGCACGCAACGGCAATCCGATCTACGCGCTGCCCAATGCGAGCGGCGTCTTCCACTTCGTCGAGCAGGCGCCGGTACGGGTCTCGGCGCTGCGCGGGCTGGGCGCGCAGATGAATGTCTTCTCGATCGAGAGCTTCATGGACGAGCTCGCTCACGCGGCCGGCGCCGATCCCGTCGCCTTCCGTCTCGCCCATCTGCAGGACGATCGCGCCCGCGAGACGATCCAGACGGTCGTCGACGAGTTCGGCTGGGCGAAGCGACCGAAGGGCGGCGGCGGCCACGGAACCGGCTTCGCCTTCGCCCGCTACAAGAACCTCGCGGCCTATTGCGCGATCGCCCTGGAGATCGATGTCGACCGCGAAAGCGGCGTCATTTCCGTGGAGCGCGTCGTCGTCGCCGTCGATAGCGGCGAGGCGGTCAATCCCAACGGCATCCGCAACCAGATCGAAGGCGGCATCGTGCAGTCGCTGTCCTGGACGGTGAACGAAGCCGTCGGCTTCGACAGCCAGCACCGCACGAGCTTCGACTGGAGCGCCTATCCGATCCTGCGCTTCCCGCAGGCGCCGAAGAAGATCGAGGTCCATGTGATCGACCGGCCGCGCCAACCGTTCCTCGGCACCGGCGAGGCCTCGCAGGGACCTGCGTCGGCGGCGCTCGGCAACGCCGTTGCGGATGCCGTCGGCATTCGGGTGCGCGACATGCCGATCACGCCGGACCGTCTCAAGACGGCACTGGCGAACCGTGCCGGCAGCTGATGGGGGGGGGCAGCTGATGGCACGCAAGCTCGTTCATATCGGCACGGCAACCGCCGCTGCGCTGGATGGTCTCGCGGCCGATAGTGGCCAGACCTTCCAGGAACTGATGGACGAGGCGGTTACGGACCTCTTGAAAAAACACAAGCGACCGGTGACCCTGAAGGAAATGTTGCGGGGCAGCCTGGCGCAGGGCAAGCGCAAGGGGGTCCGCAAGCGCGCGAGCTGACAAGGGGGAAAACGTTTCATGCCCAGCTTCCAAGAGGCCCGGGAATTCCTGCTGGCAAACCGGACGAACTACGACACGGCCGTGGCGGGCTTCCGCTGGCCCGAACCGGTCGCTTTCAACTGGGCCCTCGACTGGTTCGACGCCGAGCTGGCGACGGCCGCCGACAGCAAGGATCGCTGTGCGCTGTGGATCGTCGATGTAGCGAGCGGCAAGGAAGATCGTCTCACCTTCGGCGAACTTTCGAAGCGCTCCAACCAGGTCGCCAACTGGCTGCGTCAGCTCGGGCTGAAGCGCGGCGACCATCTCCTCCTGGTGCTGAACAACGTCGTGCCGTTGTGGGAGATCATGCTGGCCAGCATGAAGCTGGGCGTGGTGGTGATCCCGGCGACGACGCTTCTCACCGGCGAGGAGCTGGCCGATCGTGTCGAGCGCGGCCGTGCAAAGATGATCGTGGCCGACGCCGACCAGGTCGCCAAATGTGCCCTGTTGCCTCGCGATGGCGTCACCTTCGTCAATACCAGCGCCGGCATCGACGGCTGGCTGTCATTTGCCGACGCCTTCAAATGCTCGACGGAATTCATGCCTGATGGCCGGACCAACGCCGACGATCCCCTGCTGCTCTATTTCACCTCTGGCACGACGGCCAAGCCCAAGCTCGTGCGGCACAGCCACCGCTCCTATCCCGTCGGCGCGCTCTCGACCATGTACTGGCTGGGCCTGAAGCCCGGCGACGTGCATGTGAACATCTCCTCGCCGGGCTGGGCCAAGCATGCTTGGAGCACCTTCTTCGCGCCGTGGAATGCGGGCGCCACGGTGCTGATGGTCAATCAGGCGCCGTTCAGCGCCAAGAAGCTGCTCGACGTGCTGGAGCGCTGCAAGGTCACGACCTTCTGCGCGCCGCCCACCGTGTGGCGGCTGATGATCCAGGAGGATCTCAAGGCCTGCAAAGTTTCCCTGCGCGAAGTCTGCGGCGCGGGCGAACCGCTCAATCCCGAGGTCATCAATCGCGTGGAGGAGGCCTGGGGTCTCACCATCCGCGACGGCTACGGCCAGACCGAAACCACGGCGTTGGTCGCCAACTCGCCTGGCCAGAAGGTCAAGGCAGGCGCCATGGGCCGCCCCATGCCGGGCTATTGCGTGCGCATTCTCGATGCCGATGGCATGCCGCGCCAGGAAGGCGAAATCTGCCTCGATCTCAACGAGGAGCGTCCGGCCGGGTTGATGCAGGGCTATGCCGACGCCGAAGGCAAGCTCGGCGGCGTGAACGATCAGTTCTATCGCACGGGCGACGTCGCGAGCCTCGACGAGGACGGTTATCTCACCTTCGTCGGCCGTTCCGACGACGTCTTCAAGTCCTCCGACTACCGTATCAGCCCGTTCGAGCTGGAAAGCGTGTTGATCGAGCACGACTGCGTCGCCGAAGCCGCGATCGTGCCCTCGCCGGACGAGATCCGCCTCAGCGTTCCGAAGGCCTTCATCCTGCTGATCGGCACGACCGAGCCCAGCCGCGACACAGCGCGCTCGATCCTGCAATTCACCAACGAGCGGCTGGCGCCTTTCAAGCGCATCCGCCGCCTGGAATTTGTGAAGGAGCTACCCAAGACGATTTCGGGTAAGATCAGACGCGCCCAGCTGCGCCGCGTCGAATACGAGGGCTCCGCCCCCGAAGTGACACGCGGTGTCGAGTTTCATGAAAAGGACGTGTTGGGCGGTTAAAGTATCGAAGAGGGGGAGCCATGCATTCTTTGTGGCAAAGCGGCGTTCTTGACCCGCAGGGCCCCGTCGGTGCGGCCCAGAAGCTGATCCTCCTCGATGCGACGGCGATCATGTTGGCGATCGTCGTGCCGGTCATCCTGATGACCTTGGGCATCGCCTGGTGGTTTCGATCCGGAAACACCCGGGCGCGCTATTGGCCGGACTGGGAATATTCCGGCCCGGTCGAGCTGGTCGTGTGGTCGATCCCCGCGCTCGTGGTGATGTTCCTGGGTGGCATCGCCTGGATATCCAGTCACGATCTCGATCCCCCCAGGCCGCTCCCCGGCGGCAAGCCGGTCGAGATCCAGGTCGTGGCGCTCGATTGGAAATGGCTGTTCATCTATCCGGATCATGGCGTCGCCAGCGTCAACCGCGTCGTCGTGCCGGCCGGCGTACCGCTCCGTTTCACCATCACCTCGGCGAGCGTGATGAACAGCTTCTTCGTGCCGCAGCTCGGCAGCCAGATCTACGCCATGGGCGGCATGACGACCCAGGTCAACCTCAAGGCCGACCGGCCCGGCACCTTTCCCGGCCTCAGCGCCCAGTTCAGCGGCGACGGCTTCTCCGACATGCGCTTCCCGCTGGTCGCGATGCCGCAGGCGGAGTTCGACGACTGGGTCACCAAGACGAAGGGGGCGGGCGGCAATCTCGATGCCGCCGGTTACTCGAAGCTGTCGCGGCCCGGCACGATCGCCGAGCCCATAACCTTCGGCACGATCACGCCGAACGTCTTCGATTCGATCATCCGCAATACGGTGAAGTGACATGCTAGGCAAGCTTACCTGGGATGCCATTCCCTTCGACCAGCCGATCCCGCTCTTCGCGTCGGCGATCGTCATCCTGGTGGTCATCGGGACCGTTGCCTTCGTCACCTTGAAGGGCTGGGTACCCTATCTCTGGCGCGAATGGATCACCAGCGTCGATCACAAGCGCCTCGGCTCGATGTATTTCCTGCTGGGCCTGGTCATGCTGGTGCGCGGCTTCATCGACGCGCTGATGATGCGGAGTCAGCTCGCGCTCGCGGCCGGCGACTCGCACGGCTACCTGCCGCCCGAGCACTACGACCAGATCTTCTCGGCGCACGGCACGATCATGATCTTCTTCGTCGCCATGCCCATGGTCATTGGCCTGATGAACTTCGCCGTGCCGTTGCAGCTCGGCGTACGCGACGTCGCCTTTCCGGTGCTGAACTCGGTGAGCTTCTGGCTCACCGCTTCCGGCGTGCTGCTGGTCAACATCTCGCTGGTGGTCGGCGAGTTCGCCAAGACGGGCTGGGTCGCCTATCCGCCGCTGTCGGAGCTCGCCTATTCGCCCGGCGTGGGCGTCGACTATTACCTGTGGGGGCTGCAGATCTCCGGCGTCGGCACGCTGCTGACAGGCATCAACTTCACGACGACCATCCTGAAGCTGCGCGCGCCGGGCATGGGCTACGGCCGCATGCCTGTCTTCTGCTGGACGGCGCTCGCCTCGAACCTGCTGATCGTCGCGGCCTTCCCGATCCTGACCGCGACCTTCGCGATGCTGCTGCTCGACCGCTACCTCGGCTTCCATTTCTTCACGAACGACGCCGGCGGCAACGCCATGATGTACGTGAACCTTTTCTGGGCGTGGGGTCATCCCGAGGTATACATCCTCGTCTTGCCCGCCTTCGGCGTTTTTTCGGAGGTGGTAGCGACCTTCTCCGGCAAGTCGCTGTTCGGCTATCGCTCGATGGTCGCGGCAACGCTCGGCATCTGCGTGCTGTCGTTCATGGTCTGGCTGCACCACTTCTTCACCATGGGCGCCAACGCCGACGTCAATGCCTTCTTCGGCGTCCTGAGCATGGTGATCGCGGTGCCGACGGGCGTGAAGGTCTTCAACTGGATCTTCACCATGTACGGCGGAAAGCTGCGCTTCAACTCGCCGCTCCTGTGGTCGTTGGGCTTCATCTGCACCTTCGTGATCGGCGGCATGACCGGCGTACTGCTCGCCATTCCGCCGGCCGACTTCGTGCTGCACAACAGCCTGTTCCTGGTGGCCCACTTCCACAACGTCATCATCGGCGGCGTCGTGTTCGGCATGATGGCCGGCTACACCTACTGGTTCCCCAAGGCCTTCGGCTTCGTGCTCGACGAGCGGCTGGGCAAGGCCTCGTTCTGGTGCTGGCTGATCGGCTTCTACCTCGCCTTCATGCCGCTCTATGCGCTCGGCCTGATGGGCGCCACCCGGCGCATGGAGCACTACAACGAGACGCAGTGGCAGCCGCTGATGATCGTTGCCTTCATCGGCGCGCTCGTCATCCTGACCGGTATCCTGTGCACCATCCTGCAGCTCGTCGTCAGCATCCGCGGCCGTGAAGCGCGGCGCGACCGGACCGGCGATCCCTGGGACGGCCGCACGCTCGAATGGTCGATCGCCTCGCCGCCGCCGCCCTGGAACTTCTCCGAGCTGCCGCATGTCGAGGGCACCGACGCCTATTGGGGCATGAAACAGGCCGGCCGCCGGGCCGAAGCGCAGCCTCGCTTCACCCCGATCCATCTGCCGAGGAACAGCTCCGTCGGGATCGCCATCGCCTTCTTCGCCTCCTTCGGCGGCTTCGCCATGGTCTGGCATATCTGGTGGCTCGCGATCGTCGGGCTGATCGGCGTGACCGTCTCCGCCCTCGTCCACGGCTGGATCATCGACCGTGAATTCGAGGTGCCGATCGAGGAGATCGTCGCCTTCGAACGTCAGCGCCTGCTGGAGCGCCCATAATGAGTGTCGTCGATACCTTCACCCGTCCCGGCGAGGCCAAGGGCGAGATCCCCTTCTCCGAACGCGGTCCCGCCTCGATCGAATCCGTTGCCGGTTTCGGCTTCTGGCTCTTCCTGCTGAGCGACGTGGTGATGTTCTCGGCGTTGTTCGCCGCCTACGCCGTGCTCTCCAACCACACCGCCGGCGGGCCGGACGGCGCGAAGCTGTTCGATCGCGGCTTCGTGCTTCTCGAGACGATGTGCCTGCTCCTGTCGAGCTTCACCTGCGGTCTCATGGCCCTCGCCATCGAGCGCAAGTCGGCGCCCGCAACCTATCTCTGGGCCGCCGTGACATTTGCGCTCGGCGCGGCCTTCCTCGGCCTCGAGATCTCGGAGTTCCTGCGCATGATCGGCGAAGGCGCCTCGCCGACCCGCAGCGCCTTCCTGTCGGCCTTCTTCACCCTAGTCGGCACGCACGGCCTGCACGTCACGCTGGGATTGTTCTGGCTACTGGCGATGATGGCGCAGGTGGCGACGCTCGGCTTCCTGCCGATCGTGGTCCGCCGGCTCCTCTGCTTCACGCTCTTCTGGCACGCCCTCGACATCGTCTGGGTCGGCGTCTTCACTATCGTCTATCTGGGAGGACTGGCATGAGCGATCACGATTCCGCTGCCTCGGTCGCCCAGGGCCACGCGCCCGGCACCGCCCATGTCCGCCGCGGCAGCTTCCTCAAGTATCTGACGGGCCTTTGCTTCGCGATCGTGCTGACGTTCGCCTCCTTCTGGGCCGCCGAAACGCACCTCGTCTGGGGACCCGGCGTCCCTGTCCTGCTGGCCGCTCTCGCGATCGCCCAGATGGGCGTGCATGTGGTCTTCTTCTTCCACATCTCGACCGGCCCGGACGATACCAACAACTTCCTGGCGTTGGCCTTCGGCGTCTTCGTCGTCGGGCTCGTCGTGTTCGGCTCCATGCTGATCATGTCGAATCTCGACGCCAGCATGATGACGATCGACAAACTGATGCAGATGCAGCGTTAGCGAACGCCTTCAGATGAACGACATGCCGCCGGACAGCGCCACCGTCTGGCCCGTCATATAGGCATTGCCCACCAGCATCATCACGATCTGCGCGCATTCCTCCGGCTGGCCGAAGCGGCCGAGCGGGATGCGCGACGGCGACGAGGCCAGGCCCGAGCGCACCATGTCGGTCTCGATCAGCGACGGGGCGACGGCATTCACCGTGATGCCGTCCTTCACCAGCCGGGCGGCATAACCACGAGTCAGGCCCTCCATACCGGCCTTCGAGGCGTTGTAGTGCGGCCCGACTCCGCCGGCGCCGCGCGCCGCGCCGGAGGAGATGTTGACGATGCGGCCCCATTTGCGCTCGCGCATGCCCGGGATCACGGCCTGGGTGCACAGGAACACCGACTTCAGGTTCACCGCGACCGTGAGATCGAAGTCGGCCTCGGTCAATGTGTCGACGGTGCGCACCAAGCCGATGCCGGCGTTG
>Ga0153954_1001444_pt1 | contig 12780 bp, 9 predicted proteins | sample TSFL038MetaG_FD_102277 | JGI IMG/M metagenome (GOLD analysis project Ga0153954, IMG submission 102277) | Attine ant fungus gardens microbial communities from Florida, USA - TSFL038 MetaG | ecosystem: Host-associated > Fungi > Mycelium > Unclassified | place: USA: Florida, Wekiwa Springs State... | reverse complement strand
CGGTGATCCTGGCCGCCGCCAGCCTCTATGGCCTGGTCAGGGCGCTGTTGTCGCGTGAGATGGCGCTGGAAACCTTTGTCACCCGCGCGCAGGCGCGGCGGGTGATGGCGGTGTTCCTGCCGACCCTTGCGTTTTGCCTGCTGACGCAGTTCCTCGGGCTCTATGTCGCAAGCTTCCTGTTGATCGCGGGCTTCATGCGCTTCGTCGGCAGGATCGCGTGGTGGAAGTCGCTCGCCACGGCCTTCGTCTTCACCGCGATCATGTTCGTCACCTTCGATATCGTGTTCGACGTCATCATGCCGAAGGGGCCGCTCGAAGCGGCCTTCGGTTATTGACGAGGCTTCATGCTTCCTTCCGTCATTGCGACAAGCGAACAACGTAGGGTGGGCAAAGCGAAGCGTGCCCACCATCGGCGGCCGCACGCTGGATGGTGGGCACAGCGCGTGCGCGCCTTTGCCCACCCTGCGTCTTCATCAATTCGCGTCGCTTGCAATGACGACAAAACGAGCTGGATCTGCTGATGGAAGCCTTCGGCCTGCTCCTGCACGGCTTTGTCGTCCTGCTGACCTGGAAGACGCTCGCGCTGATGATGGTCGGGCTCGTGCTCGGCATCTTTGTCGGCGTGCTGCCGGGGCTCGGCGGGCCGAATGGCGTCGCGATCCTGCTGCCGCTCACATTCACGATGGACCCGACCTCGGCGATCGTGATGCTGTCCTGCATCTATTGGGGCGCGCTGTTCGGCGGCGCCATCACCTCGATCCTGTTCAACATCCCCGGCGAAGCCTGGTCGGTCGCGACCACCTTTGACGGCTATCCGATGGCGCAGCAGGGCAGGGCGGCCGAGGCCCTCACCGCGGCCTTCACCTCGTCCTTTGTCGGCTCGCTGGTCGCGGTGCTCCTGATCACCTTCCTGGCGCCGCTGATCTCCTCCTTTGCGTTGAAATTCGGACCGCCGGAATTCTTCGCGGTTTATCTGTTGACCTTCTGCTCCTTCGTCGGCCTCGGCCGCGAGGACAAGCACAAGACCGTCATTTCGATGGCGCTCGGCCTGCTGCTTGCGGGCGTCGGCATGGACACCGTGTCCGGGCAGTTGCGCATGACGTTCGGCTCCGAAGATCTGCTGCGCGGCATCAACTTCCTGGTTGCCGTGATCGGCCTGTTCGGGATCAGCGAAATCCTGCTGACCATGGAGGAGCGTCTGGCGCTGCGCGGACACGCGGCGGCGATCAGCCTGCGGGTGGTGCTCTCGGTCTGGAAAGACCTGCCGAAATACTGGGCGACGCTCTTGCGTTCCTCGGTGATCGGCTGCTGGCTCGGCATCACGCCGGGTGGCGCGATCGCGGCCAGTTTCATGGGCTACAATCTCGCCAAGCGCTTTGCCAAGGATCAGGACAGTTTCGGCAAGGGCCGCATCGAGGGCGTGTTCGCGCCGGAAACCGCGGCGCATGCCTCCGGCACCTCGGCGCTGTTGCCGATGCTCGCGCTCGGCATCCCCGGCTCCGGCACGGCGGCGATCCTGCTCGGCGGGCTGATGGTCTGGGGTCTCAATCCCGGACCGCTATTGTTCGTGGACCACAAGGATTTCGTCTGGGGCCTGATCGCCTCGATGTATCTCGGCAACGTCGTCGGCCTCGTGCTGGTGCTGACCACAGTGCCGATCTTCGCCTCTATCCTGCGGGTGCCTTTTGCCGCGGTGGCGCCGATGATCGTGGTCTCCTGCGCGATCGGCGCCTATGCGATCCAGAACGCAATGTTCGATATCTGGCTGATGCTCCTGTTCGGCGTCGTCGGCTACGTCTTCAAGAAGATCTCGATTCCTCTTGCTCCGTTTACCCTCGCATTGGTGCTCGGCAGCAAGGCCGAGGACGCGTTTCGCCTCTCGATGATCGGCTCAGGCGGCGATATGGGCGTGTTCTGGTCGAACTGGCTGGTCGGCTCGATCACCACGCTCGCGATTGTGCTGTTGTTCTGGCCCCTGATCGACCGGGCGATCTCCGGAATAGGGCGAATCCTGCGCCCAGCCAAAGCCTCCGGTTGAGCGCCCGGAAACCGGCGTCACCGGTGGCGCGCGTGCCGAGAAAACTGCGGATCGCGCGAAATAGACGATTTATCAATAGGTTATGATCGAATCCGTCGAATTTTTCCGGAGCGCCGGCCGCACGCCAACGTAATTTGCCGGTTGCTGTGCCTCAGCGGTGACAGCTTTTGCGGGCAAGTTCCCTATAATGGAACCGATTGATTGATTTCATTTGGGGGGTGTTATGAAGAAGCTATTGCTCGCCGGCGCGGCGATGATGCTCGCAACCGGCGCGCTTGCGGCTGACCTTCCGGTCAAGGCGCCGCCGATGTTGGCGCCCGTTTACGGCTGGACCGGCTTCTATATCGGCGTCAACGGCGGCTACAGCTGGGGCCGGGCCAACACGTCGATCGCGCCGCTCGCCTCTCCGTTCCCGACGACCGCGTTCGCGCCGTTCCACCAGAGCGTCGATGGCGGTCTTGGTGGCGGCCAGATCGGCTACAACTGGCAACTGGACCCGAAATGGGTGGTTGGCCTCGAGGCCGACATCCAGGGCACGGGCGAACGGTCGTCTGCCTCGCTGGTTGCGGTCGGGCCGCGTTTTGGCGCCTTCTCGAGCGGCCTGCCAAATCCGTTCCCGGGACCTGATTTCAATGCGATCGCAACGCTGGCGACGAGCCTCTCCTATGACCTGCAATGGTTCGCGACGTTCCGCGGCCGGGTCGGCCTGCTCGCCACTCCGGACAGCCTGCTCTATGCGACCGGGGGTCTCGCACTCGGCGACTTCAAATATTCGGCAGCCACCACGCTGACCTCGACGGTGTTCGGACCTGGCTCGGCCGGCACGACGCCCACCGGCGTCGTGCTCGCTCTGCCCGTTGGGGCGGCCGCCAGCAGTTCCGACACAAGGGTGGGCTGGACGGTCGGCGCCGGTATCGAGCACAAGTTCACGCCGAACTGGTCGGGCAAGCTCGAATACCTCTATATGGACTTCGGAACGAAGACCTATTTCTCCGGCACGGCCAACCAGGCGGATGTCAGCTTCCACGATCAGGTGTTCCGCGCCGGCATCAACTACGCGTTCAGCCCGGCGCCGGTCGTCGCGAAGTATTGAGGCGAACCTATTCCCCGAATCAAAAAGCCCCGGTCGACCGGGGCTTTTTTTATTGGTGTGGGCGAGGGCGTGCGCGGCGTCAAACCACCTTGCGCTGGCGCAGGTCCGCGATCTCGTCCTTGCCGAAACCGAATTCGGCCAGCACCTCTTCGGTCTGCTCGCCGAACTCCGGCGGCCGCGCCGCCATCTTGCTTGGCGTGCGCGATAGGGTGAAGGGCTGTCCGACCAGACAGATATGGCGGTTCTCGTCGTTCGGCACGTGCTGCGCCATTCCCAGATGCTCGACCTGCGCGTCCGCGAACACCTGGTCGATCGAATAGATCGGCCCGCAGGGGACGCCTGCGGCATTGAATTCCTTCACCCAGGTCTCGCTCGATTTCTTCTCGGTGTGTTTGTCGATCTCGGCGTTGAGTGCTTTTCGGTTCTTGGAGCGCTCCGGCCCGGTGGCGTATTCGGGGCGGTTCGCCAGATCGGGCGCGCCGAGCGCTTCGCAGAAGCGGGTCCAGATCCGCCCGCCGGTGGTGGCGATGTTGATATAGCCGTCGGACGTCTTGAACACGCCGGTGGGGATTGAGGTCGGGTGGTCGTTGCCGGCCTGCTGGGCGACGTCCTTGTCCATCAGCCAGCGCGCGGCCTGGAAGTCCAGCATGAAGATCTGCGCCTGCAGCAGCGACGTCTTGACCCATTGGCCTTCGCCGGAAACGTCGCGCTCGAGCAGGGCGGTGAGGATGCCCATGGCGCAGAACAGGCCGGCGGTGAGGTCGGCGACGGGAATGCCGACCCGCATCGGTCCTTCGCCGGGCGCACCGGTGATCGACATCAGCCCGCCCATGCCCTGCGCAATCTGATCGAATCCGGGCCGCTTGTGGTAGGGGCCGTCCTGGCCGAAGCCGGAGATGCTGCCATAGACGATGCGCGGGTTGATCTTGCGCACGGCCTCATAGTCGACGCCGAGCTTGGCTTTGACGTCGGGGCGGAAATTTTCGACGACGACATCAGCCTTTTCCACCAGGCGATTGAACACTTCGAGGCCCTTCGGGTCCTTCAGGTTCAGCGATATGGCCCGCTTGTTGCGATGCAAATTCTGGAAATCGGCACCGCGTCGCGGCCCGCCCAATTGCTCGCCGCCGGCATCCTCCAGGATCGCGTCGATCTTGATGACGTTGGCGCCCCAATCCGCAAGCTGCCGCACGCAGGTGGGGCCGGCACGGACGCGCGTCAAATCGAGCACGGTAAAGCGGGACAGGGCCTGCGAGGCACGTGGGAAGGCCATTTCGGACAGCTCCGGGAACATGCGGGAACAGAATGGGTGTTTTTGATCGGCCAGATCGGCAGCAAATTCAATAGGCGTTTGCGGGACTTCGCATTGCAAGAGTGGTCGTTGCGGCACCGGCGGCAGGGCGCGACCCGGCGTGGTCTTGCTATCGACAATCCCGCGATGGGCTGCTAGCCGCTTGACCTGAATCGAGGTTTGAGAGCTTGCCGGATCCTGTTCACGCCGCCGGCCGCGACGATGTGGAGGTTTCGATGAGTGCCGGTCCAAGTCGCGCGCGGCGTCTGCTCGGCGGCTGGTCGGCGAACCTCTTTCAGCTCATTCTGGGCGTGACCCAGCAACTCGCGCTGGTTCCGGTCCTCCTGCATTATTGTTCGAGCGAGGTGCTCGCCGCCTGGCTGGCGTTGTATGCGGCGGGCAATCTCGTATTTGTCGCGGATGCGGGCCTATTGATGCGCGTCATCAACCGGTTTCTCGCATTCAAATCCTGCGTCGACGGCGATGGACGAACGTCGCATTTCTTTGCGCGCATGCAGCGCATCTATGTGGGGCTGGTCGGGCCGCTCGCGGCTGCGGTGGTCGCGGCAACGTTGCTGGTGCATCCGTCGCAGTTTCTGGGATTCCAGGCGATTGCGGATTTCGATGTCTCGTTCGCGATCATGACGGCAGGGATGCTGCTGGTGTTGTCGTCCAATCCGACCGCGGGGCTCTACCGCGCGCGCGGCCTCTACGGCCGGGCGGTCTGGATGCAGTGCGCGGCGATGTTGATCGCGCAGCTCGGACAGCTGGCCGCGATCGTGACCACGGGCCGGCTGACGATGATCACCATCGCCTTTGTGGCACCACAGATGCTGGTCAGCTTCTATCTTGCCGTGGTCGACGTCTACGGTCGGTTTCCGTTCCTGACGCGCCCGGGGGCGCGCCTTCGGCCGTCCTGGCGTTGGATCGCCGGCCAGTTCCGCCGGGCATTCCCGTTTGCCGTCGCCGGCAGCACCGAGATCGCGCTGCAGAACCTGCCGGTGCTCCTTGTCAGCGCGATGGTGGTGGATCGTGTCGCGGTGGCGCAATGGGGATTGACCCGTGTCATGGCGGGACTGGTGCGTGTGCTTTGTCTGCAGGCCACGCTTCCGCTGGCGGCCGAGCTCGGCCATGACCGCGCGATCGGCGCGAAAGACGAGCTGCGGGTTCTCTACGCGCGCGGCTCGGCCCTGGTCACGCTGCTGGCGAGCCTCGTGGTTTCAGGCCTGCTCGCGTTCTGGAAGGATTTCTTCGCGTTGTGGACTCATGGCGCCATTCCCTACAATGCGCCTTTGACCTTGACGCTGCTGGTCGGCGCCCAGATCGTGGCGCCGGCGATCCTGGCCTTGGGGTATGGCTATTACAGTGATCGGGGCGGGCTTCTCGCGCGAACCAAGGGATTGCAGCTTGGCGGGTTCGTGGTCCTGTCGCTTGCGCTGACGCCGTGGATGGGACCGCTGGGCACGGCGCTTGCCGTTGTGGCAACCGACCTCGTGGTCCAGTTCGGATTGCTCGCGGGTGTCGTGATCTGGGAAACGCTTGCGCGGCCCGCCAGGCACCTGATGTTCCTGGCGGCGTTGATGGTGGTCGTGACGATGTTCGGCTGGGGCCTGGGGTTGGCGATCCGCGTGGCCATGCCAGGAAGCGGGCTTGTGCGGTTCATCGCTGAATGCACGGTGTGGCTTGCGATCATGGGGGGCGCCGTCTCTCCACTTGCGACCAGGCGATCACGCGCCAGATTGGCTGAATTGATTCCGGCCTGAGTCTGACGCCAGCCGTAACCGCTTGATTTACAGGCTTGACTTGCAAACTTGACCTGCAAGCTTGACTTGGGACCGGCGTCGCTTCAGATAGCCGCGCTACCGATCCTCAAAGCGCCGGGCGTTCAGTTTGTGAGACTTTTCCAGAACTGCCGGTACTATCCGTCGCTGCGTCCGAGGCTGCACGAGCTCGCCAAAGCGCATCCAACCTTTGCCGGACAGGTCGCCGCTTTCGTGGACTTCCGCCAGAACGGCGCTCACACTCTGCTGCCGATCGATCAGCACGCGGAGTGGGCGTTCTTCACCAATGGCGACGATGCCGAAGTGCAGAGATTGTGGGCCAAGGAGCGCGGCCTGAATTCGCGCATCTCGCTGGAAGACATTCTCAAAGCCCAGATCGAGGAACATCGCGCGGACGTCTTCTACAATCTCAACGCGACCGGGCTGAGCAGCAACTTCATCCGGACCCTGCCGGGCTGCGTCAAGCATGTTATCGCCTGGCACGCCGCGCCCCTGCTCAATGTCGTTTTCTCCGATTACCATCTCGTCGTTTGCAACTTTCCCTCCATACTGGCGGCGCTGCGGGAGCGCGGATGCCGGGCGGAATATTTTTTTCCCGCCTATGATCCGGCGCTGGCGCCCGGTACGGCGCATCAGGAGCGCCCGATCGACGTTCTATTCGTCGGAGGCTATTCGCGTCATCATCGGCGGCGTGCCTTGACTCTGGAGGTCGTGTCGAAACTTGCCGATCGGTACAACGTCGTATTCCATCTCGACCGTTCGCGCCTTTGTGCGCTCGCCGAGTCGCCGCTCGGATATCTGCTGCCGCTGGGCAAGCACCGGAGGCCGCCGGCGATCCGCGCCACGGCAAGAACGCCGGTGTTCGGACTTGACTATTACGAGACGCTGATGTCGGCCAAGATCGTGCTCAATGGCGCCATCGACATGGTGGGCGCGGACCGGGGCAACATGCGCTGCTTCGAGGCGCTGGGAGCCGGCGCACTGCTGCTCTCGGACGATGGCAATTATCCGGAAGGCATGCGGGACGGCGAGACCATGGTGACCTACCGTTCACCGGAACATGCGGCCGACCAAGTCAAGACTTTTCTCGCCGCCGAAGGGCAGCGATTAGCTCTCGCCCGGGCGGGGCACGAAATGGTATCGACCCGCTATTCGAAGGAAATCCAGTGGAAGCGCTTCGAGGCGCTGGTGGCTGCGCTTTAGGTTAAGGTTGCGCATGACCTGTTCGGAAGGCCGGTTTCCACTTTTCCGGATCATGCGCTAGAAGGCCCATCATGTCCGATCGTTTCATCCCGATTTCCCAGCCCCTGATCGGTCCCCGCGAGAAGGAGCTCGTGCTCGACGCGCTCGATTCCGGATGGGTGTCCTCGATCGGGAAATACATCGACGAATTCGAGGCTGGCTTCGCCCGCTACTGCGGGACCGAATATGCCTTGACCGTGAGCAACGGCACGACCGGGCTTCATCTGGCGCTGGCGGCGCTCGAGATCGGGCCGGGCGACGAAGTGATCGTCCCTGACCTGACCTTTGTCGCGACAGCCAATGCGGTCGCCTATACCGGCGCGACGCCGGTCCTCGCCGACATCGATCCGGAGACACTGTGCCTCGATCCGGCGTCGGTGCAATCACTGCTGACGCCGCGCACCAAGGCGATCATGCCGGTGCATCTCTACGGCCATCCGGCCGACATGGATGCCCTGAACCAGATCGCGGACGCGCATGGCATTGCCGTGATCGAGGACGCGGCCGAAGCCCATGGCGCTGAATACAGGGGACGACGGGTCGGTGGCCTCGGCCGATGCGCGGTGTTCAGCTTCTATGGCAACAAGGTGATCACGACCGGCGAAGGCGGCATGGTGACCACCAATGATCGCGAGCTCTACCTGCGCGCCAAACGGCTGCGCGACCATGCGATGAGCCCGCAGCGCCGCTATTTTCACGAGGAGCGCGGCTTCAACTACCGCATCACCAACCTGCAGGCCGCGCTTGGCGTCGCCCAACTCGAGCGCATCGACGATTTCCTCGCGCGCCGGACCGAGATCATGGACTGGTATCGCGAGGTAATCCCGACGACCGAGCAGGTTCGCCTCAACCGGGTCAAGAACTGGGCCAAGAGCGCCTTCTGGATGGTGTGTCTCGAGGTCGACTGGTTCGACGAGAAACGCCGCGACGCATTCATGCAGGCCTTGAAGACCCGCGGCATCGATTCGCGTCCCTATTTCTGCGCGATGTCCTCGATGCCGATGTACCGCCAGGCGTCGCCGCCGGTCGCGGCCAGGAAGGCGCAGATCGGCCTCAATCTGCCGTCCTATTACGAGTTGACGAAGTCGGACGTGTCGCGGATCGGTTCGAGCGTGAACGGGCTCTTGCGAGAGATGTGTCCGGCGTGACGACCAGGCTCGGTGTCGTTGCGCTGGCGCGGCCGGAAAACGGCGGCACCTATCAATATACGCTGTCGATGCTGGAGGCGCTTCGCCACACGACGGGTTTCGACATCACGCTGTACGGGGATCCGAGCGATGCGGATTTGATCAGGACCGGCTATCCGATCAGGCCGTTCGCCGAAAGCCGGCGGCAGCAACTGACGGCGCTGGCGGCCCATCGGCTCGGCGTAAAGCTGTCCGATCCGTTTGCCGCGGAAGATATCCTGCTGGCGCCGATCTATTCGCTGACGCTGTTGCATACGGCCAAGCCGTTTGCCTACACGCTGCACGATCTCCAGGAGAAATATTACCCACAGAATTTTTCACGGTGGCAGCGGACCTGGCGGCATCAGATCCATGCGCAGCTCTTGCCGCGGGCGCGGCGCGTGATCTGCGAGTCGAGCTATGTGCGAGCGGACATCGCCCGGTTCTTCGGCCTCGACAAGGCGCGGATCACGGTGATCGCCGCGCCTCCGCAAACGCAGTTCCAGTCGGAGCTTGTCGAAGCGCAGCTTGATGCCGCGCGCCAAAGGCTTGGGCTGCCGTCGAGATTCCTGTTCTATCCCGCGCAATTCTGGCTGCACAAGAACCACCTGCGGCTGATCGAGGCGTTCCGCGGCGTGACCGACGAAGTCGCGGATCTGCACCTGGTGCTCACCGGAAAGACGCGCGATGAATACCAGACGGTGATGGACGCCGTCGGCAGGCTCGGCCTGAACGACAGGATTCATCATCTCGGCTATGTCGAGCAGAGCGACCTGCAGGCAGCCTATCAGCTTGCGGCCGCACTCGTGATGCCATCGCTGTTCGAGAGCGTCAGCATTCCCATCTATGAGGCTTTCCAGGCCGGAACGCCGGTGATTGCCTCCGGTATCCTGGCGATTCCGGAGCAGGTCGGTGACGCCGGCCTTCTGTTCGATCCGATGTCGGTGGCATCGATCAGGGACGCGATCCTGAAGACCGTCCGGGATCCCGAGGGTTCACGGCACCGGGCCAATCTCGGCCGGGATCGGATGCGGGCGATGACGCCGGAGCATTATGGCGGTCAATTGCAGGCCCTGCTGCGGGAGCTGAAATAGCCGAACGGGCTTTCAGAATTCGTACTTGTAATCGGGAAACCGCGGCTGGTTGGGGGCGTCGAGGCCCGCAATCGGATAGGTCTTTTGCGATGGCAACGGCGCCGCGTTGAAGAAGCGCTTGTTGAGGAACGTAATCTCCGGCGCGCCGGGAAAGTGGAACGGTGTCAGTCCACCCATATTGTTGGCGTGAAAATGAACGATATGGAAGTCGCGCTTGATCGCCTCGATCAGCGCGTTGAAACGCTCCGGCAGAATATCGACGTCGTGAAACTCGATCGCCAACGCGACAATGTTCGGCGCATGCCGAAGCAGATCATCCATGATGCGGTATTCGCTGCCTTCAACATCGACTTTGGCGAACACCTGTGCCCCCTCGGGCAGCCGCGCGAACGCATCGTCCACCGTGGCGCTGTCGTATTGGCGGTCGAGCCAGATTCGCTGTTTGAAATGGACGTTCCTGCCGCGAAAAAACAACGGATAATCGAGCCAGGTGAACACCTGACGCAAGTGATTTGCGTTCCATCTGGCGAGAAAGCGAAACAATTGGCCGATCGAATGCTCGACCGCGGTACGCGCGGACACGGTGTGGTCGTAGCAGTGGATGAGGGCCCGCGGGTTGTGCCTTCCGAAATCGCGTTCGAAGGTCCAGTTGTGCGCGAGGCCGAAGGAGAGCAGCGCGTCGGCCGCCGTCACCGCATCGAGCGGCACGACGTAGCCGCCGTCATTCGGGCCTCCGATCCGCACCAGGGACGCGCATTCAACCGGCCGAAAATCGGAAAGGTGGACGGCATCTCCGGGCTCGGACCTCACAATGATGGTCGAAGGGGATGTGCTCACCGCGTCTGGTCCTTTTTGTCCGGCCATCGGACGGCCGCGCCAGCCTTGCGTTAGCCTGCGGGATGCAAACTTGCAAATTGATCCGATCGGTCAGTTCTCGGACTTCGGCTTCGTCTCGAACATCCCGCGTGGCGTCACATACCACAGCAGGAGCAAGACGGCGGCGCCGTTCGTCAAGAGCGAAGTGGACAGCGGAACATTCAATAGCACCTGCGAGAGAGCGCCCGCCGATAACAGGATCAATCTTGGTGGCAGGCCGGTTGAGACGCCGTTGCCCACGGCAATGATGAGCCCGCAAGCGAAGGCGGACAGCGGCGCCCATTTCAACCCGACCGAGGCGACGCCTTCGGTCCCGAACAGCGAGGCGTTGGCATAGCCGACCGGGTAGTTGTTGAACATGACGACCTGGAGCGAGTCCGAGTAGGGGCAGTCGACGAACGGCTTCAGATACGAGATCTGGCAAAAATGCGTCAGGCTGTGCTTGGAGAAGAAGTCGCTGTATATATCCAGCACGATCGAAGGAACTGCGATCATGCGGAAGTTGATCGGCCCGAAGAAGTCAATAAAGCGAGCCGTCGTGAGGATACCGTGCGCGGCCAGCGGTTCGAGCACGATGCCGGCTAGCGTCACCAGAAGCAGCGATAGAACCACCGCAATTCTGGCCTCGAAATAAGTGGCGAGCAGCGCCAGGAACAAAAGCCAGGGCGGGGTAAACAGCGCGAGCTTGGTGAGCGTGATCGGATAGAACAACAACAGCAGCAGCAGGGTCGCCGCCGCGCGCCAGTGATCTCCGCGCAGAAAATAGCAGGCGAACGCGTAGGGCAGCAACACGTTGGAAATGATGCCGATCGCGTATCCTAGCGGCTTGGGAAATTCGAGCGTGAGGCGAAACTTGTAGATGTCGGAGATGCCGACCAAGCGGAAATTGTAGAACACGCCAACAGCAATGACCGCGGCCCCAAGCAGGAGGATCAATGCGAGCAGCCGCTCAAGCACGGTCTCGGTCAGAACAATCCGCTGCCGGATCGCCGAGGTAACGAACAGGGCGGGCATCAGGAATGCCAGCAGGGAAAGCGTGGCGGAAATGACGCCGAGTGAATGATCGTAGTCGAGCAGCGAGAATTTCGCCAGCCAGACGTATCCGAGGATCATCGTGTAAAAGCCAAACCCGATGAAATAGCCGAAACTGAAGCGGCAGAAGACAAAGAGGAGCGCCAGCGCCCCCAGCGGCGCGATATTGAGCAGCGCGGGGTAAATCTGAGCAGGGTCGTAGTTGAAGAGTTGGTATATCCGGTAGTAGTAGGCGACGTAGAGCATTGACACGCAGCAGGCCGCGACATGCAGATAAACAAGCGCGAACAGGGCAAGCCGGTTGCGTGAGGTCGTCGGTTGCGCGAGCGTTTTGGAGATGTTGGTCATGCGCATGCCGTTCTGCCCAATCACACCTTGAGGACTGAGGTAAGCTGGTGAATTGATTGTCGAGGGCGAAACCCGCCGCTCTCCATCATCCTGGATTAGTTAGGACCGGAAGCGCCTCATTCGGGATATTGGTTCATGGACAGTCTCACGAACTCCTCAAGATTGCCTCCCGAAAACATCAGGCCGCGCAGCCCGGCTGCCTGCGCCGCCTCCATGTCGCTTTCCTTGTCGCCAATGACGAGACTGCGCCCGGGATCTATCTGAAACCGCTCCAGCAGATGCAGGATCATCCCCGGCGCCGGCTTGCGCCGGTCGCTGACCAGGCGGTAGCGTTCGACCGTTCCGTCGGGATGAAAGGGGCAATATTCGAATGCGTCGATATGCGCGCCGATGCCGGCCATCTCGTCGGCCATCCAGCGATGCAGCTCGTGGATGTGGCTTTCCTCGTAAAGGCCGCGAGCAACGCCGGATTGATTGGTGATGACGAAGGCAAAATAGCCGGCGTCGTTGACCGCCTTTACCGCCTCGCGCGCGCCCTCGATCCAGATCAGCTTGTCCGGCTCGAACGTGTAGCCGGAATCATGGTTGAGGACGCCGTCGCGATCGAAGAACACGGCCGGACGCCGCAATATGCTGCTTAGTTCCAGCTCGGCGCGGGCGATCTCGCCGGAGATGCCGATTTCGATGAAACAGCCGCGATAGGAGGTGCCGCGCAATGCGCCGCGCGCGACCAGTTGCGGAAAGAGGTCCTGCTCCAGCGAGGCGGGGACGCCACCGAGTCCCACGAGGACGGAGCGACCGATCACATGGACGCCGGCG
>Ga0153954_1001443_pt1 | contig 12781 bp, 11 predicted proteins | sample TSFL038MetaG_FD_102277 | JGI IMG/M metagenome (GOLD analysis project Ga0153954, IMG submission 102277) | Attine ant fungus gardens microbial communities from Florida, USA - TSFL038 MetaG | ecosystem: Host-associated > Fungi > Mycelium > Unclassified | place: USA: Florida, Wekiwa Springs State... | reverse complement strand
GCCCTAACGCCTCTGTTTTATCTCCACTGCTCTAATTGAGATTCGGTCCTCTGATTGCCGAATCACCTCAATCTCTGTGCCATCATCCCGCACCTTGAAATATTTCTCATTCTGAGCGAAGCGCTTTTCAGCGGAGTGAAGGATCTGCGGTTGCCCTTCGCCCGCACCTCAACCTTGCACTCCCCCAAGCAAGCCTTCTACGATACCCCAATCGACCGTATGAAAAATGCAAGCAAGCTCCGCCTCGGCAAAATCTGCACCGCCATCCAGGCTGCCACTCCCGCCGAGATGTTCCAGCGCGCCGAGCTAGCCCTCAAAGACACCAGATTCCTCGAATTCCGCCTCGATTCGCTAGCAAATCCCACCGGCGCACTCCCGCGCCTTAAAACATTCCTGGCCGCGCATCCCAATGTCACAGCAATAGGAACCTGCCGCCGCAAACCCAACGGCGGGCACTTCGTGCAGTCCTTGTCCGACGAGCTCTCGATACTACTAAAAGCCGCCAAAGCCGGCGCTCAAATCATCGACCTCGAAATCGAATCCGCCGAAGAAGCCGACGCAAAACAACTCGAAAAATTCCGAGTCGCCCTCCGCGCCACCAATACCAACCTCATCATCAGCTTCCACGACTTCTCCAAGACCCGTCATCTCGAAAGCGCCGCCGCCCGCGTCGCCGCCTTCGCGCCCGATTACGTAAAAGTCGTCTCCACCGCGCAAACCCTCTCTGACAATCTCGCCGTCCTTCATCTCATCGAAGACCTGAGCCGAACCACGCGCGTCGTAGGCATCGCCATGGGAGAAGAAGGCGTCGTGAGCCGCGTCCTCGGCCCCCGCGAAGGCGCAACCTTCACCTTCGCCTCGCTGGAAGACGGCACCGAGACCGGTCAGAATCTTGGAACAGCCCCCGGCCAAGTCAGCGCCCACACCCTCCGCACCCTCTACCGCGCCGACAAGCTCAATCCAGACACTCTCATCTACGGCGTCGCCGGCAATCCCATCCACCATTCGCTTTCGCCGCTCATGCACAACACGGCCTTCGCACGCGCAAAGCTCAATGCCGTCATGCTTCCGCTCAAAGCCAAGTCAGTCTCTGACCTGCTCGAGTTCATGATCGATCTGCCCATCAGCGGCGCTGCCGTCACCATGCCGCTCAAGCTGGAGGTTCTCCCCTACCTCGAACAGACCGATCCTCTTGCCGCCCGCATCGGTGCCGTTAACACGCTCCGCGTCTCTGCCAACGGCAAGCTCTCCGGCTACAACACCGACGTCCACGGTATCCTCAAGCCGCTTCAACAGCGCATGAATCTCAAAGGCTCCCGCATCGCCATCCTCGGCGCCGGCGGAGCAGCCCGCGCCGCAGTCTTCGGCCTCGTCGACGCAGGCGCAGAAGTCTTCCTCGTGAATCGCACGCACGAAAACGCCGTAGCCTTAGCCAGGGCAGCCAAGGCCAAAGCCCTCAAGCAAGATCAACTGGCGAAGCACCACTTCGACGCGCTAATCAACTCCACCCCCTGCGGCATGAAGGGCAGCCCCATAGCGCTCCCTCTCGAAGAAAACCAGCTCAACACGAGATTGGTTTTCGACATGGTCTACAACCCTATGGAAACCCCGCTCCTGAAGCTGGCAAAGAAACGCGGCATCCCCGTAATCAACGGCCTGGAAATGTTCGTCCAGCAAGGCGTCCGCCAATTCGAAATCTGGACCGGCAAAACCCCACCCGAAGCCATAATGCGCCGCGTAGTAGAACGAGAACTCAAACGCCGCAACTAGCCATTTCAATCCATCACACCATCACAAATTTTTGAGGTGTCATCCTGAACGCACGGGGCCCCAAGCGTTTTTCAGCTTGGGGGTGGTAAGCGAAGGATCTGTGGTTGTTTTTTTATAGCTTTCGTTCTTTATAGTCTTTGCCTTTTATCTATACCCCTTGACGCCTGTCCCCTCGGTCCCTGCTATTTCTTCTTCTTCCCCTTCAAATCCTTCTTCTCTTCCTTAGTCAACTCAATCGGATCCATATCCGGCCCCACGCGCTTCACCGTCGTCTGAATCAACTGAAAATTAATCGTCCGCACATTCGCCGCGCCCACAGCGCCAGTATCAGGATTAATCGCCACGCTATCCGGCGAGCCAATGCGAATCGAAAACTGCGGTACAGGCCCCGTAATCCCAATCACGCCCTGCGCCTGTGCCTGCGTCACCTTCACCGGCAGAAATCCCGCAATCGGATGCAGTCGGAAGGCCGTCTCATATCGGTGCCGTTTTGGATTCCACGTAAACACCCTTACCTGGTCAAAATCAAACGGCAGTCCCGACTTCATCGGTGCCATCACCGCCACGAACTGCGGCTTCTCGCTCACCACAGGCTGCCCATTCTGATCCACATTCTCGTCATGAACCTTGTTCAGCACATACGCACCCAGGATGCGCGCCCCCTCGGCATACTGCGCAATCTCATCCGGAGCATCCATGTCCATGCTGCCGGCAAGCATCCATCCCGCATGTCCCTGGTCATCGCGAATCAGCCACCAGTCCTCCATCACCGGAGGCGCAGCAGCCACAACAGCAGACGGCGCAACAACAGTCTTCGTTCCCTTCGCCGTCGAAGCACCCGTAGCAGGTTTCGCAGCCGGAGCAGCCGGAGCAGCAGGAGTGGAAGGAGCAGAAGGCTTCTTCAGCGGAGCACCCGCTGCCACCTTAGGCACAGAAGCCCTTGTCAGCAATTGCAGCTTCGCATTCGCTGGCAGCAGATAGTACCGCTCCGTATTCCGTCCCGGCGCCAGGTGCAGATACACGTCATACCGCACCACGCCCGTCGTAATCACCGCATCATTCTTATGCTGCTCGGCAAGCTGCGTAAACGCGTCATACGTCTTCTGGTCAATGACAGCGTGCTGCTCAATCCAGCCAATCTCATTCTTCGCCGTCTTGACTTTCAGAAACCGGCGCCCATGCTCCAGCACTTCCAGCGTCTGCCCGTTCTTCACCTCGCCCACAGTGTTGGAGACAGCAGCCACCCTGTCGTGGAGATACGTCTGCTGCGCAACCACGTAAACGGTCTCATGCCCCAGCTTGCGAAACCTGCTGCACCCCGGCAGCAGGCACATAAGCAGCGCAAGCGACGCAGCCAGACTCGCCGACAGGAAAGCTCTCATCACAACTCGCCGATATACAAAAGACATGGGGGACAAAGAAATCACAGCCATCACGCTGCTAAAAGCATAGCGGCAAACGCGCACCGCAGGAAATAACCACTTAGTGCCGAAGATGGGTCAGTCCCATCTCAGCCCCAACCTTATGCAACAAGTTTCAAAGCAGATACACACCAAAAGACGCCATCACTCGTCCTTTGCTTTCGGCCCTGCGATTGCCGAGGCAATCGCACACACCAGCAAAATCCCGCCGATAATCGCCAGCGAAAGCGTAATGGAAATCTCAATCCAGTGCCCCGCCAGCATCTTGAAAGCCACAAATGCCAGCAGCGCGCCCAGTCCATAGTGCAGATACCGCAGCCGGTCCAGCAACCCCGCCAGCACAAAATAAAGCGATCGCAACCCCAGAATCGCCGCAATATTCGACGTGTAAACAATGAACGGATTCCGCGAAATCGCCAGCACCGCCGGAATCGAATCCACCGCAAACAGCAGGTCCGTCACCTCAACGGCAATAATCACTGGCAGCAGCGAATCCTTCGCCGGCTGCAGCTTGCGAATCCACTCCGGAATCACTTCCTTCGCCGACCCCTCGCGCAATAGCCTCCACGCCGCATACAGCAGCATCGCGCCGAATATATACGTAACCCACGCAAACCGGTGCAACAGCGCAACGCCCAGGGCAATAAAAACCGCACGCAGCACAATCGCGCCCGCCACGCCCCAAGTCAGCGCATGCCGCTGCCTGCGCTGGTCAATACGAAAGCCCTCAAACAGCACAAGAAACACAAACAGGTTATCAATGCTCAGTGAAGTCTCAATCGCATACCCGGCTACAAACTGCAGCGCGGACAGATGCCCCTGCTCCACGGCAATCCACCACGCAAAGCCTGCCGCCAGCACAGCCAGCATCGCTGTCCACGCCCACGCAATCTTCTGGTTAAGCTGCGCGTCCTCTTTCCGGCTCGTGAGAATCGAGTCCGCCACCAGCAGAACAACCACCGCCGCATGAAACCCAATCCACCAACCCCACGACGCGCCACCGATCATACCCACGATGCTACAAGATCGCAGTGGTTTCTATCGGCTGCACAAGCGCACTTAGCGACCATCGGGAGCCCCACAACTCTTCATGGCGGCTGAAGACCGCAGCTGCTGCATGCAATGCTATGCTCGTCTCACCATGAAACGCCGCACGTTCTTCACGCTCGCTCTCGCCACCTTCTCTCTGCCCGCACTCGCGCAAACCGCGCAGCCGCTCTCCCCCGAAGAAAAATCCATCGTCGCCTACATCGACACCAACGAGCAGGCCTCCAACCAGCTCCTCGAGCAGCTCATCAACATCAACAGCGGCACACATAATCTTGAAGGCGTCCGCGCCGTGGGTCAGATACTTCTCGCCCAGCTCACCGCTCTCGGCTTCAACACCCGCTGGGTTTCCATGGATGAAGTCCACCGCGCCGGCCATCTCGTCGCCGAGCACCCCTGCCCGCAACCCGGCCAGTGCGGCAAGCGCATGCTCCTCATCGGCCACATGGACACAGTCTTCGAGAAGAACAGCCCCTTCCAGAAGTTCACCGTGCAGGGCAACATCGGCACCGGTCCCGGCGTCAACGACATGAAAGGTGGCCTCGTCGACATGCTCTTCGCCCTCAAAGCCATGCAAGCCGCCAACGTCCTCAGGCAAACCGAAATCACCATCGTCCTCAGCGGCGATGAAGAAGCCCACGGCGAACCCGCCAGCATCTCGCGCCGCGACATGATCGCCGCCGCGCACCACTCCGACGTAGCCCTCGAATTCGAAGGCACCCCGCGCATGAACGGCATCTTCTACGGCAGCGTCAGTCGCCGCAGCTCCTACACATGGCATCTCAAAACCACCGGCGAATCCGGCCACTCTTCCGCCATCTTCTCGGAAGGCAAAGGCTACGGCGCCATCTACGAGCTCACCCGCATCCTCGAAGCCTTCCGCACGCAGCTCCCTGAGCAACACCTCACCTTCAACGTAGGCATGATCGCCGGAGGCACCAGCGCCAACGTAGACGAAGCCGGCAACAACGCCACCATCACCGGCAAAGACAACGTCATCCCGCCCGTAGCCTATGCCAGCGGCGACATCCGCACACTCTCGAACGATCAAACCGAGCGCATCGAGAAGAAGATGGAGGCCATCGTCGCGCAGCATCTCCCCAAGACCACCGCTGCCATCACCTTCGGCGAAGGCTACCCCGCCATGCAGCCCACCACACAAAGCCGTGCGCTTCTCGCAATCCTGAATCAAGCCAACGCCAGTCTCGGCTTCACCGCCATGCCCGAGCTGGACCCCATGAAGCGCGGAGCCGGCGACATCTCCTTTGTCGCCGACATCCTCCCCGGCCTGGCCGGCATCGGTGCCACCGGAGACGGCGCACACGAGCCGGGCGAAACCATCGACCTAAGCACGCAGCCCATCAACACCAAGCGCGACGCCCTGCTGATGTATCGCCTGAGCAAAATCGACCAGAAAGCCGACCTCACCGTCGCCGCAAAATAATCCGTAAACGCCGTCGTACCTGTAACGCACAACAACGCTTGTAAGGTAGGCCGGGATTTATCCCCGGCGATCAAAGGCCCATGAAAAAGCACTGGGCTTTAGGCAGTGTCTGACGAATCGAGATTTGGCTTTCCGGAGGGAGCAGGGGCCTTCAGGCCCCTGAATACCGGCTATGATTTTATGGGCTTTAGCCTTGGGCTCTTTGCGGGGCCACGCACAATCTTCCTGAAAACCGATTCGTCAGACACTGCCTGGCCCCTGAGGTATGCTTTTCGCCTCTTGCTGTTTCGCGCACCAATTCCACTCTTGTTGCTCATAAAAACAAAACGCGCCGCGATCCAAATCACGGCGCGCTTCATCTCTTTCCAACTCACTTCTGATCGATCAGCCGAATCGACTCCAGAAACACATCCCCATCAATCGTCAAACTCCGCGCACTCACCTTATCCATCGTGTCCTGCGCCGTATGGTGGTAAGCATTGTTCGGCCCATAATCCAGATCGATCACATCCACACTCGGCACGCCGCGATGCACAAACGGCAGATGGTCATCTTCAACCGCCATCTCCGTCTGGAAGAAGTAGCGGTCATACCCAAACTTATGCGCCGCCTGCTTCACCACATCGCTCAGCCATGGCGTAGAATTCGTCTCCCGCTGAATATTCAAATCCTTATCGCCAATCATGTCGGCCAGCATGAACGCTTTAATCTTTCCCAGCGTCCCATCACGTCCCCACTTCGCCGCCAGGTGCTTGCTCCCATACACCGAATCCGACTCCGACCAGTTCACAAACGCTTCTTCGCCATCAAAGAAAACCAGCCACACCGAGTAGCCATCATTCGGCTTCCCGCGCAACTGATCCGCAATCGCCAGCAGCAACCCCGTCGTCGAGCCGCCATCATTCGCGCCAACAAAGTTGATATTCCGCAGCGGATAATTCGTCTCGTAGTGCGACCCCAGCACAATCACGCCCGGCTTCTTCCCCGGAAACTTCACAATAAAGTTGTGCAGCATCACCGGCCCAATCGCCGTATCCGCCGTAAACGTATCCTCTTCCAGTTGATCGCGCTGAAAGTGCGCACGCAGATAAGCCTCAGCCTTCGCATGCCCTGTGCTGGTAGGCCACCTTGGCCCAATCGCCACAAACTCCCGCGTATAAGCCAGCGCCCGCTCGCCACTGAAGTGGGGTTGCGCAACAACCGGAAGCGCACACGCACACATCAGCACCAACACCACAGACAACCGCCGCACGAATGCCGTCATGCAATCAGCCTCCAGCCGGTCTCATAAAGTTCCTCTGCACTTTCCAGCGCGAGGATGAGCCCCAACAACAAGGCGGGGCTCACGAGTTATCCATATGCACTACTGACAGCTTATGAGACCGGCCGTCACGCGGCAGCAGCCGCATCATCTTTTTTACGTCGTCGTTCCGGATGCACCCACCACGCCACGCCAATGCCAAGCAGATACAGCGCCAGCATCGGCACCGCATACGCGCACATCGTCCACGGATCCGGCGTTGGCGTAATAATCGCCGCGACAATAAAGATAATCAGAATCGCATAGCGAATGTTCTTCCACAAAAACTTCGGGCTCACAATCCCAAACATCGCCAAAAAGAAAATCAGAATCGGCAGCTCAAAGCTGATGCCCAGCCCCAAAATAATCGACAGAAAGAAGCTCGTGTAATCCTCAATCGTAATCACCGGGTTGAACGGCTTGCCAAAACCAAAAATCAAAATCCTCAGCGCGCTCGGAAAAACAAAAAAATACCCAAACGCCGCGCCCGTCATGAACAGCCCAATCGTAGCCGCCATAAACGGAATCACAAACCGTCTTTCCTTCTGATAGAGCCCCGGCGAAATAAACAGCCAAACCTGGTAGAGAATAAATGGAGCCGCAAGAATCGCCCCGCCAATCAGCGCCACCTGCATCGACAGGTTCATGCCGTCCATCGGATGCGTAAAGCTCAGCTTCAAATTGAGCTTGTTAATCGGCGCCTGCACCAGTCCATACAACCGGTCGTGAAAATAAAACGCAACAAAAAATCCAACCGCCAGGTAAGCCGCGGAATGAATAATCCGTTTGCGTAACTCTTCCAGGTGCTCCATCAGGCTCATGCCCGGGAGCTCCGCCCGCTCCGTCATCGCCGCGCGAGCCTTTCCAACTGCCTCCGCCGCATCAACCATTCTGTGTCACAGTCTCCGTCCCGCTTTCCATTCCAGCGGATTGCGTAACCTCTTCCGCAACCACCGCACCGGGCCTCGCAGCCGCAACAGTCTCACCCGTGGAAGGCGGCTGAATCACCAGCTCACCAGAGCCAGAAGAAACATGTTCCGCAGCAGTCTCAGCAGTAACCGGCTCAGAAGAAACAGGCCCCGCAATCCGCGGCACATGCACCTCCGGAACAGACTCCGCAACGGAAGCCGAAGACGAAACCGTAAGGTCCGCAACCGTCGGATCCACAATCGCCTCAGCGGCCACGGCTGCCGGCTGCGCGCTCACGCCCGCCTGCTCGGTCAACGCCTTCTGCCGCTGCTCCTCTTCCTTCTTCCTGCGCTCGGCATCCTCAGCCAGCCGCAGCTCTTCTTCCATCTGGAACTTGAAATCATTCGAAGCCTTGCGGAACTCATACATCAGCCGCCCAATCTGGCGACCAATCTGCGGCAGTTTCCGCGGCCCAAACACCACCAGCGCCAGGATCATCAGGATAATCGAGTCCGCCATGCCAATGCTGGCCTGCTCAATTGGAAGAGGAGTTGCCATGAACTTCCATGATAATCGCCCGACTGCCCGTCGAGGCAACCTGTTGCCCCCTCACAACAATCTTTGTAGCGCGGGGCGGGTCTGCGCCCGCACGCCCGCAGTATGCTGGGGATGCAGGACGCCCTATGGAATGTTCAGCGAGACCGGTTTCCGTTGGTGAAATTGCACCATGGCGCGACCACTACCGCCAGGAGATGAACTGCCAGATTGTGCACGACTCGCTGCACTCCCGCCCGGCGTGGACACAGTCCTATCTCCTCGAAATTGCCGGAGCGCCCGCCGGCTACGGGGCAACGATGATCGGCGGCCCATGGACCGGCACGCGCACTCTCTTCGAATTCTACGTGCTTCCCAAATATCGCTCGCACATCTTCCATCTCTTCAGCGCGCTGCGAGCGGCAAGCGAAGCCACTGGCATGGAGATCCAGTCCAACGACCGGATTATCACCGTCATGCTTCACGTCTTTGCGCACGATATCAAAACAGATTCCGTCATCTTTGAGGACAAGCTAACCACGCATCATCGCGTGCCAGACGCAGAACTGGTTCCTCACGATAAGCACGAGGAATACGACTGGGCGCTCAAGGTAAATGGCGCAGTGGCGGCAACAGGAGGAATCCTCTACCACTACAACCGGCCTTACGGAGACATCTACATGGAGGTCAAGGAGCCGTTCCGCCAACGCGGCTATGGCTCGTACCTGGTGCAGGAGATGAAACGGATCTGCTATGAGCAGGGCAACATTCCCGCAGCCCGCTGCAATCCGAACAACGTAGCCTCGCGCAAGACACTGCAGAAGGCCGGCCTTGTCCCCTACGCCAACATCCTTACCGGCCGGCTTGACTGCTGACGCCGCTCCAGACCCATCACCACGTAAACCCACCCGACCTGGGCGGCCAGCTCCCCAACAATTGCCTCAGCAGCACAATCCTCCCCAGGTGGTAAGCATTATGCGCCGCCAGATTCTCCAGTTGCTCGCGCACCGTCATCACCCGCACCGGATTCCCCGGTCGCGAAGGACACCGAACCGGCGCCTCCAGCCTCTCCGCATCCAAAGCCGCATCCCCCGCCTTGCGAGCCCCATCCAAAAACCGCGCGCAAAGCTCTTCCCAGCTCTCCTTCTCCATATCCAGCACCGTAGGGAACCCATCCCCGGCACTCGCCGGATATGCCGTCTCCACACCCGCAATCCAGTCCAAGGACACCTGCTGCCAAAAAGCCAAATGCCAAAGCTCCTCATACATCGAGTGCGGCGCCCCTTCCAGCTTGCGATGCGCCAGTTCCTCCGTCACCCCTTCCAAAATCCTTCCCGGAGGCGTAAACGCCCCATCCCCCACCAGCACCTGCTCCAGTTCACTCACACCCGCCTCCTAAAATGCCCATTTCACCACAAACTCTGGGTGCCCCAGGCCTCCTTCTTTTGGAGACCTGGGATACCGCAAACACCCGTTCTTCCATCACATAGCTAAAAGCTAAGAGCTAACAGGGAAAGGCTCCTCTTCACATTCCATTCGCGTTACAATGGTCTCAAATGCAGCACATCGAATCCTGCACCCTTGGACGATGCTGCCGCATCTTTTGAAACACGGCTGCAACATCCCCGTGGGCGGGTTCCCGCAAGGAACAGGCGCTCACTGCAGTCAGTAAGGCTTTCAACAACCCCGTCCGCCGTACAGCAAGCTGGCCGGCAGGACTGAAGGCGGAATAAAGTGACTCTCGTTCTCGATGAAGCTCTTCAAGCTGCCGATGCGTGCAGCTTAGAAAACTATCTTGCCCTTCCAGACCACACCATGGACGACCGCATAGCGGCCGCCCGCCAGAAGCTCGGCTCAAAAGCCATCATCCTCGGCCACCACTACCAGCGCGACGAAGTCATCCGTTTCGCCGACTTCACCGGCGACAGCTACAAGCTCTCGCAGGCAGCAGCCGAAACCAACGCACAGTACATCCTCTTCTGCGGCGTGCACTTCATGGCAGAAAGCGCCGACGTCCTCGGCCGCGACAGCCAGCAAGTCATCCTCCCCGACCTGAACGCCGGCTGCTCCATGGCCGACATGGCCGAAATCTCCCAGGTAGAAGCCTGCTGGGATGTGCTCACGCACTCTCACTTTTCGGACGAGTGTGTGCCAATTACCTACATGAATTCGTCGGCAGCCATCAAAGCCTTCGTTGGAGAAAATGGCGGCGTGGTCTGCACCTCATCCAACGCCCATAAAGCCTTCGAATGGGCCTTCGAGCGCGGCAAGAAAATCCTCTTCCTCCCCGACCAGCACCTGGGCCGCAACACCGGCTTCGCCATGGACATTCCCTTGGCTGAAATGAAGGTCTGGGATCCGTGGGGCCTTGCAGGCGGCGTCTCTGCCCAGGACCTTGCTGAAACCAAAATCCTTCTCTGGAAGGGCCACTGCTCCGTCCACCAGCGCTTCCTCCCCAGCCACGTAGACGCAGTCCGCGCCAAGTACCCCGGCATCCAGGTCATCGTTCACCCCGAGTGCCGCTGGGAAGTCTGCCAGAAGGCTGACGCCCTCGGCTCGACGGAACGCCTCATCAAAATCGTAGAAGACGCCCCCACCGGCACCACCTTCGCCATCGGCACCGAGATCCACCTCGTCAACCGCCTGGCCAAGCGCTTCGCCGATCAAGGCAAAAAGATCATCACCCTCGATGACACCGGCTGCCTCTGCACAACGATGTACCGCATCAGCCCGCAGCACCTGGCCTGGGCACTCGAGAACCTGGTAGAAGGCCGGGTAGTTAACCAGATCGCCGTCAAGAAGTCCGTCAAACACTGGGCCAAAGTGGCCTTGGACCGAATGCTGGAAATCAAAGCGTAGCGCCTTCCCGTTACCAATTGGCCTTAATGAGTACTCTGGCGAGTCGTCGACCGACTCCTCGTCGGAGTACCACGCGATCGATTCGGCTTTTCACTTGGTTTTCCCAACTCCGTTTTTCGTGAATGAGGTTTTAGCTATTATCTTCACATTAACTGGGGACCAAACATCGTGAACATATCAGCTCCTCCCATCCACACGCGGCATCGCGGCTTCGATCTCCTGCGCGTCATCGCCATTTATATGGTCATGCAGATCCACACCGGTGAGTTCGAATACATAGCAGCAGACGGCACCGTGCTGCACACGGCGGGATCCTGGGCTGTGGGGTGGACAAACTCGCTGCTGCGCGTCTGCGTGCCGCTCTTTGTCATGATTACGGGATTCTTCCTTTTCCCCATCGAGAACGAGCGCAAATTCTTCCGGAAGCGCTTCACCCGCGTGTTGATTCCCTTCGTGGTCTGGTGCGCGGTCTACGCGTTCTATTACTACGGGCAAGGAGCGATCTCTCTTCAGACTGCCTTGCTCAACATTGCAAAAATCCCGATCAACTACGGCACGGAAGTCGGCCATCTGTGGTTTGTCTATATGCTGATGGCGATCTATCTCATCGCACCTGTGTTCTCGCCGTGGATCGTTTCGGCAGGCCGGAAGAGCATGGAGCTTTTCCTGGCGCTGTGGTGCGTGACCCTGTTGCTGCCCTTCATTCACCTCTTCTTCCCGGCGGTATGGGGCGAGTGTTATTGGAATGCAACGCCAACCCTTTACTACTTTTCAGGCTTCATCGGCTATGCCGTGCTGGCTGCCTATATCAGGCGATTCTGGATGGCGCCGTCATTGCGTATCGACTGGCTCGCAATCGGCATGGTGGTTGCGGGGTACTCCTTTACTCTTGCAGGATTTCTATACAGACTCCGTTACGAGCACGAAGTAAAAAGCCTCGAGTTGACGTGGAATTTCACTACGCTGAATGTTGCGGTGATGACAGCAGGACTATTCCTGCTCTTCCGAAACATTCATGCGAATTGCAGCAACAGTCTCGCATGGCGGTTGATCGACGATCTTTCGCGCATGAGTTATGGCATGTATCTGGCGCACATTATCGTACTCAACACAATTCACTCTCTCGTGGCGTCGCACATTGAAAATCCGTTTCTGCGTATACCCGCGATCGCATTCACAACCTTCGTGATTACCTATCTCGCAGTTAAACTGCTCTCTCTGTTGCCGGGAAGCAAATACGTCATCGGATAAAGTCTCCGAGCACCGGGCTTGAGACAGTGTCTGACGAATCGGATTCGTCATGTTTTGTATCAGGGCACGACTGGTAGGCCGGGGATTTATCCCCGGCAATCAAAAGCCAACAGAGAGCGTCCAGGCTTTAGGCAGTGTCTGACGAATCTAAATTGGAGCAAGAAGTGTCAGGGCATGACTGGTAGGCCGGGGTTTTAACCCCGGCAATCAACCTCGCCAAAATGAGTGGGCCTTTAGGCCCTGAGG
>Ga0153954_1001442_pt1 | contig 12789 bp, 13 predicted proteins | sample TSFL038MetaG_FD_102277 | JGI IMG/M metagenome (GOLD analysis project Ga0153954, IMG submission 102277) | Attine ant fungus gardens microbial communities from Florida, USA - TSFL038 MetaG | ecosystem: Host-associated > Fungi > Mycelium > Unclassified | place: USA: Florida, Wekiwa Springs State... | reverse complement strand
TCCTCGCGCACCTTCTGTTCGACATCACGCAAATCCGCATCAACGCGCGGCTCGCGGTGACGGCGGTCGGCCCATTGCTGACGGCGCTCGGCCCTGCGCCGCTCGGCGCGCTTGAGATCGGCCTGCCGCGCTTTCGCGAACATCTCGTCAGGCCTGATCGCGTCGGATTTGACTACATCAGGCTTGGCCGTCTCGGATTTCGCATTTTCAAGCGTGGCAGTGTCTGGCTTGGCCGGCTCAGACTTTGCAACTTGCTCATGCGGCGCAGCTGCGGTTGGCGTGGCCTGCTGCGGCTTTTCGGCAGACCCGTTGGTCGCCACCCGATCAACCGGCTGCGCAGACGTCGTCGCTTCGTCCTGCGATTGATCCGCCTGCGGCGATGTTGTCCCAGACGATTGCCTGGCTGCGTGATTGGTCGAGAGATAAGGCACCGCCAGCACCGGCTCGTTTGACGCCTTGATAGATTGAGACGGCTTCTGCCAATCGAGCTTGCTCACTTCCTGTCTGGGTGAAGACGGACTCATGATGTTGGCAAGCGTCAATCCGCCACCGATGCCCGCAGCGATCGCTACGACCACGGTTCCCACGCCCGCAAAATAGGCTGTTGAAGTCCGCATCACCCACTCCGTTTTCGTCGGGCGGGCAACGCTCAAGCGAGTGCGGATGTTCCTGGAACTTCGACCTCGCCAAGCCGCAAACACAAGACGCGAACAAACGTCAACGTGCGAACTCAGGTCACGCGAACTCAGATCGCGGAAGCAACCTTTTCGAGACCGATGATACGCGCGAGCTTGCGCACTTCTTCCTTCTGGTCATCACGCAACTGGAAGAGCAGCGGCATCGCTGCCGATTTGAGCTGCTGCACTTCCTCGCAATCCGGATCGATCTGCGCCGCGGTTGCATTTGGATTGGACAGTCGCGCCGCGTTGAGCTTTCGCGCCAACGCATGCAGCGCGCTCTCGACGCCCGGCCAGTAATACTCCTGCGACTCCGAGAGCTTCAGCCGCTCCTTGATGCCCGCGATCTGTCCGTCGCTCAACAGCGCATAGGATTTCTGGATCTGCGGCTTGGCGACGATCTTCGGCTTCACCGCCGCGGGCGACGGCGGCACCGGCACCACCTCAGGTGTTGCGACCGTTGCGGCTTCCTTCGTGGTCGTTACCATCCTCGCCGCTTCGACGTCAGCCGGGCTGCTGGAGGCAAAGGCCTGACGCAACGGTTCGGTCAGCGTCAGCTTCTGTTGCGGCGGCGGTTCGATCGACGCGGTCGCGAACTGTGCAACCGAGAGCTTGTCATGCTTGGCCTCGCGGTTCGCCACCGGGGTCTTGGCGAGAGTCGCCTCCATCACCGCGGACGCAACCGGGACGCTGTCCTGGAAGAGGATGCTGGTCGCGGCGGCGCCCACCACCAGTACGCAAGTCAGCGCAAGAAGCGTGATTGCCTTCGTCAAGCAAATCTCCGTTTGCGGTCGATCAATTGCCGCCAGTTTGCGGAAAAGTGAGCGCTAATTAAGGCTTAACCGCGCCTACGTCGCGGCATCGCAACGTTCCGCCCCCCGGAAATGGCCCTCGCGGGGGGCTACTCAGGCCGCGACGTGGAGGTCGTAGGCGGCCTGGATATCGGCGACGATGTCGGATGCCTCCCACAGCGCGCGCGGCTCGACCGAGTGCAGGCTGATGGTCCAGTTGCCGCCCCTGGAGGTACGGGGCACGCTAACGATGTCGAATTCCACCCTGCGGCACAGTGGATGCCGCTGCAGCGCATAAAAAACCCGGGTTCTGATCTCATCCAGCGTCGCCGGCGTCTTTGCAAAAGCCGTCTCGAATTCCATCGCGCGTCCCTGTTTGAGCCGCCTCCGGCGCGGCCCATGCCGCGGTTTTCCGGAAGCCGACCCTTGGGGCGATTGTTGGGACGTTAAGGTTAACGACAGGTTAAGTAGCCATTTACCACCCCGGTGAAATCAACGGACGCGCGGCATGGCAGCGGTCTCGGCGGTCATCTTTTCTCGACCACGAGGCTCTGGACCACGCGGCCGAAGTATCCCCTGACGTCGGCGAGGCGCGCCATCGCCAGCCCGGCGCCGTCAGGCCCGATCCAGGAGTCCGCATCGAGCAGGATCCACTCGCCGACCGGCGGCCGCGCCATGTTGACGGTGAGATCGGCGTTGAGGAAGGTCCATTCGCGGAAATCGAGTGCGGCCGAGGTGCCGTTGCAGAAATCGGCGGCGACCACCGCGCGCATCGCCTGCGATGTCGCAAAGCCCTCGACCAGCGGCCGGTCGACCCGGTACCAGATCGCGCCGGGACCACGCACGCCGAACGCGCCACGCGCGGCACGCAGCGACACACCGGTCACGAAGGGACTCGAGGAAAACTTCGCCTTGTCCTCCGGCGAGGCGTCCGGCCCCGGCAGATCGACCGGCAAATCCGCAATATCTGAGGGCAGCGCCTGGGCCTCGCTCCTGATCTTGAGCACGGTCGCGGCGGCCACGACCACGTCGTCGGCAAGCAGCCTGATGGCGCAGAGCTGGATCTTGCGCCCCGCGCGGATCACCTCAGTCTCGATCGAGAGCGGGGCAACCGGCACCGGCCGCATCAGGTCGACGGTCACCCGCGCGATCGCCATCGGCACCGAAGTCGGAATCGCCTCGGCCGCCCAGACCACCAGCGCGGCCGGTGCCGAGCCGTGCTGCATGGTCGGACTCCATGGACCGGCGGCATTGGGACTGACGGCGACGCGACGACCGTCGACGCGAAAGATGGCGTCCATCAACTCGACATCACCCTGACAGCCATTCGCCTTCCCGCGCCGCTTTCCCGCGTCTCAACTTGCGGCCGCGAGCTTTGGTTCGTTGGGGAGCTCGATGTCGACTTCGAGCGTCGAGACGTGCTTGCCCCGGTCCATCCTGACAATAACCTTGTCGGGATCGAGCGCAACATGGCGCGAGACCACGGCGAGAATTTCCTCGCGCAGCCGCATCACAAGATCGGGCTGACCACCGATCGCGCCGCGTTCGTGCGCCAGCAGGATTTGCAGCCGCTCCCTGGCAACAGGAGCCGAGGCAGAACGGCCACTGAACAGACGCAGCAGGCTGACGGTCATGCGGCCCTCCGTCCCAATAGCCGGGTCATGAAGCCGACGCGCTCCGCGGGTACCGTCATCGGAATGGTCTCGCCGAGCAGCCGCTTGGTGGCGTCGATGTAGGCGCGGGCGGGCGCGCTGACCGGATTGTTCAGCGTAACCGGCGAGCCGACATTGGAGGCGCGCAGCACGTCCTCGCTCTCCGGCACGATGCCGAGCAGCGGCGTCGCCAGGATTTCGAGCACGTCGTCGATGCTGAGCATCTCGCCTTTCGCGGCCCGGCTGGGATCGTAGCGGGTGATCAGGACATGCTTCTGCACGCGCTCGCCGTTCTCGGCCTTCACGGTTTTCGAATCCAGCATGCCGATGATGCGATCGGAATCGCGCACCGAGGAGACCTCGGGATTGGTGACGATGAGCGCTTCGTCGGCAAAACGCATGGCGAGCAAGGCGCCGCGCTCAATCCCGGCCGGACTGTCGCAGATGATCCAGTCGAAGTTCGCGCGCAGCTCGGTCATGACGCGGCCGACTCCCTCCTCGGTCAACGCGTCCTTGTCGCGGGTTTGCGACGCCGGCAGCAGCGAGAGATTTTCCAGCCGCTTGTCACGGATCAAGGCCTGCGGCAGCTTGGCGACGCCCTGCACGACATTGATGAGATCGAACACGACCCGGCGCTCGGCGCCCATGACAAGGTCAAGGTTGCGCAGGCCGATGTCGAAGTCGATCACCACGACTTTCTGTCCGCTCTGTGCGAGCGCAACACCCATCGCTGCAGTGGTCGTGGTCTTCCCGACTCCACCTTTACCCGAAGTCACAACCAGCACTTTGGCCATCTTCTTTATTCTCCTCTACTGTAATGACTAGTTCAGCGGTGTGATTCTCATGATTTCACCTTCCAACCATGCCTGCGCCGGACGATTGCGCAGAGCCACATCCAATTCCTCCGCTGTCTGGTAATAGCCATCGATGGCCAACAACTCGGCCTCGATTTTTTGGCAATAAATTCGTGCCGCAGAATTGCCGTTGACGCCCGCCATGGCGCGACCACGCAGCGTCCCATAGACGTGGATGGAGCCGCCGGCGACAATCTCCGCGCCGGAGCCGACCGATCCCACCACCGTCACGTCGCCTTCGGGAAAGAAGATCGACTGTCCGGAGCGGACCGGGCTGTCGAGCAGGAGCGAATTCGGCAGCTGTTTGACATCAGCTTTCTCCGGCTCAATGGACTGGATCGCACAGTTACGTCCGCCGGTGAGCAGAGGCGGCATGGTCGACGTGAGCAGGCCGGCGTCAACACCTTCGATGCCGAGAATGCGGATGTTGCGCTTCTCGAGGCTGACGATCAGGTGGAGGATCGCCGGACGGCTGAGATCGACGCTGGACAAATCCAGCACGACCGGCTTGCCCACGAAGAAACCGGGCGAGCGCTTGAGCGTCTCATCGATCTCGTCCAGCCAGCCGACAATCGGCACCGCCGGGGCAAAAACAAAAGCAACATACGAGCGGCCCCGCAAACGAACCAATTGGCGCGGTGCCTCGGCAGTATCGTTCATGACCCGTGACTCGCCATCCTTAGTGAATGGTTAAGGTGTCACCCGGGTATGGTTAACCAAGCGTTAAGACTTGATGGACGCTGGCAGGCGGAACTGTGACAAAAACGCGACGGAGTTTTTTCATAGAATTCAACTACAAAGGAGGGTCTATCGCCTCCTGATACTCCTGCTTGAGGCGCGCGATCAGGTCAGCGGCGGGCAGGATCTTGCCGACGCTGCCAACGCCCTGCCCGCTTCCCCAGATCTCCTTCCAGGCCTTCGGCCGCGATCGCTCGCCCGAGGCGTCAGTGCCGAAACTCATCTTGGTGGGATCGGAGGTCGGCAGGTTGTCGGGATCCATGCCGGCAGCCACGATCGACGGCTTCAGATAGTTGCCGTGCACGCCGGTGAACAGGTTCGAATAGACGATGTCCTCGGCGCCCGATGCCGTGATCATCTGCTTGTAGCCTTCGACCGCATTGGCTTCCCTGGTCGCGATGAAGGCCGAGCCGACATAAGCGAAATCAGCGCCAAGCAGGCGCGCGGCACGGATGGCGCGACCCGTCGCGATCGCGCCCGACAGTGCGATGGGTCCGTCGAACCATTGCCTCGTCTCGGCGACAAAGGCGAACGGTGAGAGCACACCGGCGTGACCGCCGGCGCCCGCCGCGACCAGGATCAGGCCGTCGGCGCCCTTCTCGATCGCCTTGTGCGCAAACTTCTGGTTGATCACGTCATGGAAGACGATGCCGCCCCAGCCATGCACCGCCTGGTTCAGCTCCTCTCGCGCGCCGAGCGAGGAGATGATCATCGGCACCTTGTGCTTCTCGCACAGCGCGAGATCATGCTCGAGCCGGTTGTTGGATTTGTGCACGATCTGGTTGACCGCGAATGGCGCCGACGGCGCTTCGGGATGCGCCTTGTCGTGGGCCGCAAGCTCTTCCTTGACCCGTGCGAGCCACTCGTCGAGCAACTCCGGCGGACGCGCGTTCAGCGCCGGAAACGAGCCGACCACGCCGGCCTTGCACTGCGCGATCACGAGATCGGGTACGGAAATGATGAACAGCGGCGCGCCGATCACCGGGATCGACAGACGGCCCTTGAACAGTTCAGGCATCGACATGGCGGAAGACCTTATTTCGTCGCGCGGGAAACACGCGATGCGTTGGTTCTGTTGGGTCTAAGGATGCCAGACATCATACCAAAATGGCAATCACGCCGACGGCACTACTGGCACAGCGCCGATGTGACGTAGTTGTCGGTGCGGCAGTCGTCCGCCTTGCGCGCGCGGCCGGGGATCAGGACCTTTGCCGAGCAGGTCTGCGCCGAGTCGGTGTTGAGACTCTTGCCTTCCTTGTAGCCCTTGCTCTGGCAAAGCTTGTCGGCGCCGCTCTTGCAGTCGGGCGTGCCATTAGTTGCGATTGGACAGATCGTGCGCCCCGAAACCATCGAGCCCGGCGACGTCAAGCGCGACAGCGCATCGCTTGCGTCCTTGGCGCGGGTGTTGAGATCGTTCATCGTTTCGCTCGGGCTTTTCAGCGGCGGCAGGATCGATATCGACTTGTCCCAGAGTTTGCCGAGTTCATTGATCAGGCCCGGATTGTCGGCCCGTTGCGGCGCAGCCTGCGGAGACTGTGAATTTTCCGACTGAGGATTTTGCGGCTGGGGATTCTGCGGCGCCTGCTGCTCCGGTTGCATCTCCTGCAGACCGAGCGACGGCTGTTTTGGCGCTGCCTGCGACCACCCAGCTTCGCCGGCCATCGCCAGCGCCAACAGCGCCGCGGCGAGCGTCGCGGCATGTCGCCTGGACTGCGTGACGAAGCCGCCTGTGCGAACCATCATGCAGGGAAAACTAGCCGAAGCGAGAAGCCTATGAAAGCCTCTCGCCTCCACCCTCAGATCATCCGCAATGCGATGACGAAGCCAAGCACGATCGCGGCGACCCCGATCGTCACCCACAATGCAAGGTGCTTCTCGATCCGGACCCTGATCCAGTCGCCATAGCGGTTAAGCAGAATTGCGGCCACGAAGAAGCGTGCGCCGCGCGCGACGATCGAGCAGAGAACAAAGAGTGCGAGGTTGTAGCCGGCAAAGCCTGACGTGATGGTGACGAGCTTGTAGGGGATCGGCGTCAGCCCCTTCAAGAGGATGATCACCGCACCCCATTGCGCGTAGGAGGCACGGAATGCCTCGACCTTGCCGCCGAGGCCGTAGAACTGGATCAGCCAGTGGCCGACCGAGTCATAGAGCAGTGCGCCAATGGCATAGCCAAGCAGGCCACCGAGCACCGAGGTCAGAGTGCAGACCGAGGCATAGAGCCAAGCTCGCTCCGGCCGCGCCAGCGACATCGGGATCAGCATCACATCGGGCGGGACCGGAAAGAACGAGCTTTCGGCAAAGGAGACGGCGCCCATGATCCAAAGCGCATAGGGCTTGTGTGCGGCGTCGATACACCAGTCATAGATACGTCTAAGCATGCCCGCGATGAACCACCATGCGACGGATTTGTCCATGGTGAAGGCGGAATTTGAGGTAAGGCTCAGCGGCGCTTGCGTAAACTGCCGCCGTCCAGCGCGACAATTGGTCGCCGCCCGACGCGTGACGCCACCGCCTTCGACAGCTTCACCGGCGATTTTGGCATCTTCTCGGCGATCCCGAGCAGGTGTTCGCGCCGTTCCATCTCGCTCCAGACGTCCGCAGGCCGCACGCCGCACGCCGCCCACAGCACTGTCAGATTATAGAGCAGATCGGCGCTCTCACGCACCACTGCCTGGGCATCGCCGGTCACCGCATCGATCACGACTTCGATGGCTTCCTCGGCAAGCTTTTTTGCCATTTTGTTGGAGCCGTGCTGAAGCAGCCGTGCCGTGCGCGAAGTCGCAGGATCGAGATCCTGCGCCGCGATCACAGCCCGATAAAGCCGCTCAAGCGAATCACTCATGGCTGTCCAAAATACGCCAAACCGGTGGTCAGCGTGTTAACAGCAAGCAGTAAAAGGCAAAAATCCGCCGGCCGGGCTGGACGCGCGGCCGGCGGATTTTTCGGGCTCACAGCTTTGCGATTACCAGCCGGCGAGCGGATGGCCATGAAAATACGGCACGCCCGATCGATAGCCGCCGCCATAGTAGCCGCCGTAATAGTAGGGCGCCGGGGCATAGACCGGACCGGCATAGGCGCCGTAGGGACCACCATAGTAATCGTCATAATAAGCTTGCCGGTTCGCGGCCGCGGCAATTGCGAGCCCGGTCCCGACGATGCCGGCAAACGCGGCAGCCGCAGCAGCGCCACCGCCGCCGCGATAGACGCGCCGCCGGGCGCTGATGTCAGTTGCGGTGCTGGTCCCGGCAGACTGGCCCTGCTTGGCGGCGGGCGCGGCATTCGCCACAGACGGCTCGATCGCCGTCAGCGCCATCGCAGCGACTGTCACAATCGCGGCCCCACGGCCGACAGATGAAAACAAACCTTTGCGCGTAAACATCGAAAACTCCTTATGAGCAATCCGGCCCGAGAGCCTTTGTCGATTAACAACCAGCTGCCATGTTGGGTTCCCGAATCCGAACGCAAGCTGAACAGAAGTGAGACAAATGGCCCTCCCGGCAGTACGTATCGCTTCATCGAAGGTTCAGATTTGATGCGGGAAGCTGAACGGGCCGGCGTATCTTCTGTCATGAATTCGACATGCGGGCCTTTGTTCGATTTTGGGGCTGTCACCGATGCGTGCCCGTCAGACCATCGCATTCCGCTGCATGCTGGCCGTCCTGGTTGGTCTCGTCAGCGTCGTGTGTCTTGGCGCAAGACAGGGCCGTGCGGCGGATGACGCGAGACAGCCGGTCGCGGTCCAATTGACATTCGACCGTCCGCTCGATGCCAGCATGGCGCCATTCGTGTCGGCATCGACCCATGGCCAGTTCGCTGCCGAAGGTCTTTCCGTCACAATGGGTTTTGCGAGCGGCTCAGCGGAGGCGATTGCGCGCGTTGCCAACGGCTCGAGCGAATTTGCGCTGGTCGACCTCAACGAACTGATCCGCTTTCGCGACAACGCCGATGCGCCGCCGATCAAGGCCATCTTCGTGCTGTTCAACAAGGCGCCTTACGCCTTCGTCGCACGCAAGGGTCGCGGCATCCACGGCCTCACAGACCTCTCGGGCAAGACAGTCGGCGTCGCCGACACCGACTTCTCGATCGGGCTGTGGCCGGCGCTGGCACGGCAGAACGGCATCAAGACCGACAGCGTCAAGCTTGCAAGGATCAGCGCCGCGGTGCGCGAGCCGATCCTGTCCGCCGGACAGGTCGATGCGGTGGCCGGCTTCTCCTATTTGTCGGCGGTGAACCTGCGCGACCGCGGCGTGCCGTCAAGCGACCTCGCGGTGCTGCGCTATTCGGATTATGGCTGCGAGGCCTATGGATTTGCAGTGATCGTCAATCCGGCGTTCGCCACGGCAAAGCCGCAAGCCGTGAAGGACCTGGTGCGCGCGAGCATCGCGGGCATCCATCTCATCATCAAGGATCCCGCCAGCGCCGTCGATGAGGTGGTGAGCCGCATGGAGAGCGGATCGCGCGACCTGGAGCTTGAACGGCTGCGCACCGTGATATCGGACAACATTCTGACCGACGACGTCCGACGCGATGGCATCGGCGGTATCGACCCCGCCCGCCTCGAGCGCTCGATCGGGCAGATCGCCGAAGGTTTCAAATTCCACAAACGGCCGACGGCTTCCGATATCTTCGACGCGAGCTTCCTGCCCGCCGTCGGCGGCCGCATGATCAATTGAGCTTCGCGGCCATCCGCCTTTAAAGCGCGACGATTTTAGGATCAATCGTCATCGGGCTTTAGCGCTTTCGTTACGCATGATCTCCGCGCAAGCGCGTTCCGCGTGTGTCGCGAGGAAAAACCGCTGCACACTTTTCCGGATCATGCGTTAGAATGCCAATCCATCGTTCGCTGCCCCATCGAGTATCCGACGAGATGTCCCTGCTTCGCCTCTATATCCGCGTGCTCGAAATGCTCGGCAAGGAGGCGCGGCTGGGCTGGCTTCTCGCCGGCGCCAACCTGCTGCTGGCAGTGACCCAGTTCGCCGAGCCGGTGCTGTTCGGCCGCATCGTCGACGTCCTCTCGGGCAGGCCGGCAACCGGCATGCTGGCATCCGCATCAGCTTCGTCATCCCCTTGGCCATACCTGATTGCGTGGGTGGTCTTCGGCCTGTTCACAATTGCGGCGAGCGCCGTGGTGGCGCTGCAGGCCGACCGCCTGGCGCACCGTCAGCGCCAGGCCGTGCTGTCGAGTTATTTCGAGCACATCCTGCAACTGCCGATGATCTTCCACACCGGCACCCATTCAGGACGCCTGATGAAGGTGATGCTGAACGGCACCGACGCATTATGGCGACTCTGGCTCAGCTTCTTCCGTGAGCATTTCGCCGCGATCATGTCGGTCGTGGTGCTGCTGCCGCTGTCGCTCTACATCAACTGGCGGCTGGCGATCCTGCTGTTCCTGCTGTGCGTGGTGTTCACGGTGCTGACCACTTTCGTGGTGCGCAAGACCTACAGTTTGCAGCAGCAGGTCGAGGACCATTACAGCGATCTCTCGGCGCGCGCCTCCGACGCGCTCGGCAATGTCGCTTTGGTCCAGAGTTTCGTGCGCATCGACGCGGAGGTGCAGGGCCTGCGCTTCGTCGCCGACAAGCTATTATCGGCGCAGATGCCGGTGCTGTCATGGTGGGCGGTGGTCACCGTCATCACCCGCGCCTCGACCACCATCACCGTGCTTGCGATCTTCACCGTCGGCATCGCGCTTCATCAGCAGAATCTCACCTCGATCGGCGAGATCGTGATGTTCGTCTCGTTCGCCACCATGCTGATCCAGAAGCTCGAACAGGTGGTCGCCTTCATCAACAACATCTTCATGGAAGCGCCGCGGCTGCAGGAGTTCTTCAACGTGCTCGACGCAGTGCCGGCGGTGCACGACCGGCCCGATGCGATCGACATCGGACGGCTTTCGGGCCTCGTCGAATTCCACGACGTGTCGTTTTCCTATGACGGCAAGCGGCCGGCCGTGGAGGATCTCTCCTTCACAGCCCTACCCGGACAGACCATCGCACTGGTCGGCCCGACCGGCGCCGGCAAATCGACCGCGATCGCGCTGTTGCATCGGGCCTTCGATCCGCAATCCGGCTTCATCAAGATCGACGGAATGGACGTGCGCGGGCTGAGGCTTTCGGCGCTGCGCCGGAATATCGGCGTCGTGTTCCAGGAAGCGCTGCTGTTCAACCGCTCGATCGCCGAGAATCTGCGTGTCGGCAAGTCGGACGCGACCGACGAGGAGTTGCGCACCGCAGCCGCGCGCGCACAGGCGCTCGAATTCATCGAGCGCGGCGACCAGGGTTTCAACACCAATGCCGGCGAGCGCGGCCGGATGCTCTCCGGCGGCGAACGGCAGCGGTTGTCGATCGCACGCGCGTTGCTGAAGGATCCGCCGATCCTGATCCTCGACGAGGCGACGAGCGCACTCGATGCCGTCACCGAGGCCAAGGTCAATGCCGCGCTCGACGAGGTGATGAAGGGGCGCACGACGTTCGTGATCGCGCACCGCCTCTCGACGATCCGCAACGCCACCCGCATCCTGGTCTTCGACGGCGGTCGCGTGATCGAAAGCGGAACGTTCGATGAACTCGTGGCGCAAGGCGGCCGTTTCGCGGAACTCGCGCGGGCGCAATTCATGGTGCAGGAGGATGCGCGGGTCTCTGCGCTTCGAAACGCACAGGCAGAAAGCAGCGTAGCCACGGTCAAAAGCTAGCTTTGGCCGAAATTCGGCCCCGGTCCACCGGTGAATTGATCGTCAACCCCTGTTCTGGAACGGCGACGCGGTATAGGTTGTTGTTCGCCGTTACCGGCGGCAGCCCGGACACGTTTGAAGCCCGAACGCGACATCACAGACCTTCTCTCCAGGGGCGGGTCTCAAAGGACCGGAATCGAATAGTGCAATTGCCTCAATCGCTGCTTCGCAAGTCGTTGCTGACCTGCATCGCCTTTGTCGCCGCGCTCGCTCTGATCGCGCCGCGCCCTGGTCACGCGGAAGCACGGCTGGTGATCGAAGCCGATACCGGCAAGGTTCTCGAAGCCGAGAATGCAACGGTGCCTTGGTATCCGGCCTCGCTCAGCAAGATGATGACGGCCTACGTCACGCTGAAGGCAGTCAAGGACGGCAAGATCACGCTCGACACGCTCATCACGGTCTCTCCGGTCGCCGCCTCGCAGGCGCCCTCGAAGATGGGTTTCCGGCCGGGCACGCAGCTCACGGTCGACAACGCGCTGAAGATGATGCTGGTGAAGTCGGCCAACGACATGGCCGTCGTGCTTGCCGAAGGCGTCGGCGGTTCGATCGACGGCTTTTCGGTGATGATGAACGACACTGCGCAGAAGCTCGGCATGACGCAGACCAGCTACGTCAATCCGAACGGCCTGCCCGCCGATGGTCAGATCACATCGGCGCGCGACCTTGCGATCCTGGCGCGCGCATTCATTCACGACCTGCCCGAATATGAGTATTTCGTCCACATTCCCGCGATCCGGTTCGGCCGCCGCGTCACCCAGAACTTCAACCGGCTGATCGGGCGTTATCCCGGCGCCGACGGCTTCAAGACCGGGTTCATTTGTGCCTCGGGCTACAATCTGGTCGCCTCGGCCACTCACGACGGCCGGCGGCTGATCGCGGTCGTGCTCGGCGCATCCTCCGGCACCATGCGAGCGGTGCGCGCGGCTCAACTACTCGATCGCGGCTTCGCTAATAACGGTCTTGCCTGGCTCAAACCGTCGCTCGGCACTGTGAACAATCTCGTGCCGATCGACACCACCCCGCCGAACCTGCGTGACGATATGTGCGGCGGCAAACGCCACAAGCCGGCGAGCGACGAAGATGAGGACACGCTCGCCAGCGCCTCCGGTTCGGCGGGCAGCGAAACCGGCGCGACCTTCTTCGCCGCCGGATTGCAGCCGCCGCTGCCGCGGCCTTCGGACTGGCTCGCCGCGGCGCCCGCGGCCGCCGAGCCGATCGTGGTTTATACCGGACCGACCAAGACCGGCGCTGCATTGATCGCCGCGGTGGCTGGCGATGCCGACAAGCAGCAGACCGCCAAGCCGCGCGGCAAGCGGTCGCGCGTTGCGGCAAAAAAGCCGGACG
>Ga0153954_1001441_pt1 | contig 12793 bp, 20 predicted proteins | sample TSFL038MetaG_FD_102277 | JGI IMG/M metagenome (GOLD analysis project Ga0153954, IMG submission 102277) | Attine ant fungus gardens microbial communities from Florida, USA - TSFL038 MetaG | ecosystem: Host-associated > Fungi > Mycelium > Unclassified | place: USA: Florida, Wekiwa Springs State... | reverse complement strand
GTGGAGCTGGAAGACGAGGCAATCGAGCTTCCGGCGGCATGCCTCTGAACCGCCTGGTCGAAAAAAGAGAGGAACTTTTGCTTCACCGTGACCGCGTCATCCAGACTCAGCAGCGACAGAAGCGCCTTGCCTCCGACGTCATGCACGATCAGATCGTCGAGATAATTTCCGATCACCTCAGCGTTCTCGATGAAATACATAGAGCCGCTTGCGCCGAACACAGGGGTCCTAGGATCTCCCATGCGGACGTATTGGGCTCCATTCGGCTCCCGTAGCTCGACCTCCGCAATCGTCTTGGACCCGGGCACTGACGCCGGTGTCGTGAGTCTAATCTTGACGCTTGGCATGGTAATTTTCCTTGAGAAAAGATCCGGAATACCGGTCGAAATCGCGCTTGGCCGCCGCGAAGAAGGCTTGGTCCATCGGCGTTAAGGCCGGCGGCGTGTCGCGCATGAGTGCGGCCGCCTCGTCAGGGCTTAATGGCGACGTCGAAGTGACCGCAGGAACGCCATGCCGCTCGACTGCAGCCATCACCCGGCTGACCGCGCTAATCGTGGCGATTGTCCTCGCATCCGGCATGCAGCGGGCAACCTTCGCGACCACATCCATGACCGCCGCCGTGCGATCATCGACGCCCGGCGGCCGGCCTTGCGTTGAGCGCGCATCGACCGGCTCGGAATGCAGTTTCAGCGGGACGCGAACGCCGGAACGCTCAAGCCACGCGTCGATTTCTTCGTCTGGCTGGGCTTCGATGTAGACGGGGCGACACATCACGACCTCGATTCAAAGGGGCTGCGGCGCCGCGCCGCCGCAGCCAGTTCGTGACGGAGCAGACGCGTTTTGGAGACCGTCCGTCGCCTTTCGCAGCCGGAGGCGCACAGCGGCGCGCGGGCCGGACCACGCCGCAATCCGCGGCGCTCGTCGCCTTCAGCAGCGAGATCGGAAACCATCACGCCCTCCGCCCGGACGTTTTAAGCCCCGCGTCGGCGTTCAGCGCATGCGCCTGCGCGGACCACGCGGCGTCGATCTCGCCTTGGCTCGGTTTCGACCGGCGCGCGCCTGGCGCTCCGGCGAGAGCCACAGAAGCTGAGCTCCCGCCGGAAGAGGCAGAGGCGTCACGAAGCGCGATCGAGGCGTTCAAGCGCCCAGCGATCGACGCCCACGCCTCTTCGCTCTGCGATGGCGCTGACGCCGCAAGCTGGCGCGAGACGATCGCGTTGCCGCGCGCCCGCCTCTCCTCTCGGGACCGGCGATTGCTCCTCGCCGGCGAATGATCGATGCCCGCGAATTCTACCTCGATAGTCATGATATATCCTCAGTGCACGGCCGGCGGCGCCGCGCTTTCGGCCGCTGGCAATTGACATGAAGTCCGCGCGATCACGTCGCGCGACGCCGCTTCGAAGAAGGCGCTCGCGAGTTCCGGCCTGACGATCTCAGCCAGGGCAATGCTCAACGCCAGCCGCGGCCAATGCTCTGCGCCTGGCAGCCTCGCGATACTCGCCATGCGCTCGCGTTCCTCGCGAGCGCCCGTTTCGCGACCCGTCTCATGGGCGATCGAGACCAATCGGTCGAGCGCGACATTGTAGGCTTCGGCCGGAAACGTCGCCGGCGCGACGGCCTCGTCGCCCGCGAATCCGGCCGCTGCCGATTCCGCCCCGGGTACGGCCGTGATCCGCCGGAAAGCGTCAAGCGCGGCTTTGTGGATGCGAGCGAACATTTGTTCGAAGCCTTATTCCGCCGCGCGCGCCATGCCGGCGATATCCGGCAGCGCGATGCGACGGCCCATCAGTCCAGGGGCCAAATCGTTAGGAAAACTCTTCGGATCGAAGATCGGCGCACCGTCGGGATATCTTGCCAGCCGATCTTCGGCACCGATAGTAGCGTCGAAGACGAGCAACTCGCGCAGCGCAGCAACGGCGTTGGCAAACTCGCCAACCACCTGCCTCTGCGCGCGCAGGATGACCTCTTCGACCTCGGCATGAGACGGGGCAATCCGGCGCGCGTCTTGATTTTTGATGAGCTCCTTAAGAGGTCTGACGATGGCTTCGTCACACTCATAATCGAGCCGTTGAAAATCGCGGTCCTTGGGCGGCCAAAAACCGGGCAGCCGCGTCGCCATCATCACGGCGTCGACCGCGATCACGCAAGGAACGACGAACTCCATCTCACGTGCTAACGCCTGCCCACGATCGCGCGGGCAGCGGGTCAAGGCGCCCACCCCCAAGCCCGCCACCCTCTGGTCCGTGCCGAACAGCACGCGAATTCTTTCAGCCAGGCGCGGATATTCAGCGTTGACGCGCCGATCATGCTCATGCGCCCGCTTGGCGACTTTCGCGAATGGCGCGCGGGCTTCGTCGCGCTTGTCTTCTTCGATCTTCCTTTCGCGCGCTCGCCCGTCGAGCTGAGCCGCGAGCGACGTGGCAAGCTCGCGCAAGACAGCAAGATCATGTTTCTCATCGTTGAGCGCTTTGAGATGCGCCGAAATCTGTGCGACCGTCTTACGAGGCGGCAGTAGCTGTCCGCCCGGCGTCGTCGGTTGGGTCATCGCCGCCAATGCTTGCGCGCGCCGCTCCTTGAGCCCCGCGTCGGATGCGTCGATCGTGCGAACAACCTCGCGCGCTTTTTCTGCAGACGCGCCGAGCTCGGCAGCGGAAACTGTCATGTTCCAGAGGACGGCTGCCGAGTCGTCGAGCTGCCGAATGATGTCGTCGATTGTCATGGCTAGTCCGACAGTTGGGAGGGAGCGGCGCGGAACGCCGCCGTGATCGCCGACATCGCCGCCCGCTCAGTTTTGAAAGCGCCCAGCAGCCGTCGGCCGCTCGCTAGCTTCGCGACGTAGCCGCCACCTCGCCTCGGCGCGACGTCGCCGAGAAATCGCGAGCCGTCATAGACGCTCGATTCCCCCACCGGCGTGACAGGCCGGCGTCCTATCCTTCGGGCCGCGGTCACAGGACATCCTTAGGGCTGGGCGAAGCGAAGCTGACCGAATCAAGCGGCGCAACGATCGCGCGCGCCCGCCCGCCTGGACACGCGCGGGCCCATAGCCTCGCCGATGACATGACCGGCAAAGGCGCCTGATCGTATCGAAGCATGAAACCAATTTGATCAGCCTCAGGCTCGACGTCAGTGATCGATAACAGCAGCTCGGCCCCGAACGCCGACACCAGCGCCGGCCCTGGCCCCAGATCCGCCCAACGATCTTCGGCTAGTCTCACAGCTCTGGTGACGATATCCATTTTTCACATCTCTCCATGGAAGCGCCGGCCAACAGAGTTCGTCAGGTGGACTTCGAGTTCGCGGAGGCTGAACCGGTGCTCGCCGGCGACCTTCACGGACGGAAGCTCGCCGCGGGCCACAAGTCGCCGCAGTTTTGTCTCGGACATGCTGAACAGCACGCCGAGCTCTCGGATCGTCAGGAGACGCTCGTCGACGATCTTCGCGGTCTGCAAATCAGGCGGCGCGGCGTCGATGATTCTTGCGAGGTCGGACAAGATCATTTGCGGTCCTAGTCAACGTGACTAGGACAATAAAATTCACCCTCGATCGGACCTCAAACTCCGGTCTACCTCACGCAGAAATAAAATGAAGATTAATCGCGCTTGATGGGCGCCAGTGATGGCACCCACGTCGTGGACTTAGGTTGCTCGGCTTCCTTCGCGAGGCGCATCCTCAGAAGAATCGCCGTGCCTTGATCACGTGCGGAGACCGACCAGAGAAGTCGACGCTTTCCAAACTCGTCTGCCTCAAGCATCCGTTTAAGTAAGGAGTCGGTCTCCGCACGCTCGCGCACAGACTTCTGGCGCTCAAATCGCTCGCGCTCCTGCTCCGCTATTTGTTCCCGCCTAGCCTTCGGGCCGGGACGATTCAACAATTCGTCTCGTTTCGCGGGAATGCCATCGAGATGGTCTTTAAACGCCATGACCTTGGTTTTCTCGCCGGCGACCGCGGCCTTACAGGCCTGAAGCATGCGGACGTAGGTTTCATGCCCGGACTCTCGCAAAATGCGCACGTAGTCCTTCTCCCCCAGCGTATCGCGCGCGTTCATGAGGGCGGCGGCCACGCGCTTTGGCTCGACAGCCATGGCGTCAACGGCCAGCAGCAACTGACTGTACGCACCGCCGGGATCGCCCCTGTCGCCCACCGCCGCCTGCAGTTGGGCGTACGTGTAGCGCAGAGCCTCGCGCAAAATGCGGTCGTAGCGTTCCTCCCCCAGCGTATCGCGCGCGTTATTGAAAGCGTCGGCTACTCGCTTTGGCTCGTTAGCCATAGCGTCAAGGGCCAGCAGCAACTGATTGTACGCACCGCCGGGAAAACTCGAGATGTAATCATAGCTTTCGGTCCCCAGCGCGTCGCCTAGCACCCGCAGGCAGGCGTCGCCGAGCCGGGAATTCGCCGATCCGACCAGCGGTGAGACGCCACCCTTGTCCTTTTTGAGCGGCCATGCCGCCTCAAATTCGCGCCGGCGCCCGTCCGCATGCTTTGCGATCGCGAGCAGCTTTTCCAGCAGCCAACGCCGAATCAGCTCGACATCCTGACACGCGGCCCCGGGCGGCGGCCCGAGCGCCCTCCAAAATGCGGGATTCGCTTCGAATGTCTCCGCCGGTCGAGACAAAGCCCATAGCGGTTGGGCGCCAAACAGCTGCTCCATCGCGGGTCCCCATGCCATCGGCGAGGAGCGCTCAGCATCAAGCTCGCTCAGGCCGCCCCAGACGGCGCATAACTTTTCTTGCTCCCGGGCGAACGCCATCAGCGGCTTGTCGACGCCGGCAGGGGGATGGCGCTTGTCTCCCTCGAGCCAGAGCAGATGCTCGTCTTGCGTTACCCCCAGGTATGCCGACTCGCTCGCAAGCGAGGCGAAGCTCGCTGCCAATTCCTGCTCCACCCCCGCCGCCTGAAGCATCCGCAACCGGCTGAAGGATTCCGGAGGATCCTCGAACCGCTCGGCCCGCGCGAATCGGTCGGCGAAGTCGAGGTCATTGCAAATCGATGACCATCCGCGTTTGCTCAGACCACGCAGTGTGCGGGCGCTGCTCCGGCAAACCTTGGCGAGCGTCCAGAGTTCCGCGGCCACATCCTTCGGGCGCGGCTTGCGCTCGAATCGAGTCAGAATTCGCCTCTCGTAGACAGCCGACGAGATTTGAAGGAAGAACGCATTCTCGCGCGCGGCGTCGCCGCATGGCGGCGGCTTTCCAGATTCGCGAGCGGCAAGCACCTCGTCCGCCGTCGGATCTGGCTTTAACCCGAGCTTCCGCAGGGCCCGAAGCACAGCCTCTCGAGACATGAATCAGACTATCACCCGCCGCTTCACGGACGGAGAGTGTAGCGACGCTATCCACAGAAAGCCGTGAGGTAGACCGAAGAGGTAGCCTCAAAGCCAATTCAGTAAGGTTTCGCTCACGCTCGGATCTTCTCGCGCGCCGCGCTCGCCATAAACGAAGAGTGCGTCAGCCCGGCCTCTTTGGCGGCCTGGTCGATCGCGTCGAGCAATCCGCTATCCATCGAGATATTCGCTTTGACTGGCCGGCCGCTCTCGATGACAAGCGGAACCGCGATGAAGGCGCCGCCTTCGGCGAGCGTTTCGATCACGTCGGGGTCGCGCCGTAATTCATCGATCGGGCGCGGCTCTGGCGCGTCGCCCTCCGTTCTCGCGTCGCGCACCCACTCGGCGAGCGCGTCGACGGCGTTGTCGTAAGCCTCGTTTTCGCTCTTCCCCATGGCGACGCATCCGGACAGATCGGGAAACGCGACGCCGAACGCCCCCGGCTTCCCGTCGAGGATTGCAAAGTATCGAGCCATGCACGCTCCTTGCTTTGTCGAGGCCATATCAATGCCCATCGTCGAAGATCCGGAAGACCTCGGACTTTCCTTCCCCAAGCCCGAGAACGCGGTAGAGGTCCACCCGCTTTCCATCCCAGTGATAATCAAGATGGCGGCCCTGGATGGGGCTTCGTGCGCAATCGGGGTAGAAAAGGCCGACGCACTCGCCTTGCGGCCAACGCACACTGCGGTACACAACGCCATCGGAGCCGCCGGCGCGGAGCGCAGCGCCAAGCGCCTGCGTCGCTTCATAGCTCGACGGATCGAGAGGCTCGCCTCGCAGATCGTGCAGGCGCGCCTCCACAGCGAGGACGAGTTCCCGGAACTGGGAAGTCCAGCCGGCCGGTTCGTTGGTCGCCACCATGAATCGCGCGTGATGGAAAACGGTTTCGGCAAGAGCGACTTCGAATGAATCGCCGGCATAGAGCACGCCAAACGATCCGTCGCTGAACCGGGTTGGCCGATCAGTGCTGACATGCGTGAACGGGGCCATCAGATAGCTCGCGTTGTGACCCCCAACCCGTCGATCGACCGGCACAAGGTCCAGGTTTCCGACCGACAGCGCCAGCCTCGGATTGGTTTTCATTTCCGCGGCGTTGATCAAGGGCCAGTCGCGCGGGTCTGCCACGTCTTCGAACAGATCGATCGGCGGGAACTGACTTCGAATGATCCGGACGGCCCTTGGCCAGCTCAGGTCAACAAGCGCGGGATTGCTCACCATGCGCCGCGTTCGGCGTCGAGATAGCGCCGAACCCGCATCAGATCGGTCATATCGCCGTCAAGCATCACGTCGAGCGCCGACCGATCGCCGAAAACGCTGTTGGCGCCTTTGATCCAGTCGTACCCGCGCTGCGGCTCATGGAAGACAATCCGTAACGCCTTGTGGACGCCCATAAGGTTGGAAAGGCGGGCCTTCTGGTCGCGGCTGAAATGTCCCGCTCCGCCGGCCTTCCAGCGCGCGTACGTGCGCACCGGAAGATCAAGAAGAACGGCCGCCTGTCTGTCCGTCAGTTTCCATAGGCCGAACAGGTTGATCGAGGCCCGGAACATGGCGCCAGCCTCCTCATCGGTGATGGGGGAGGAAGGCGCAACGATGGTCGACGGGGTTTGAATGGGCTCAACGCGCATGACATTACTCATTTGGCACTATTGAAAGATTTTAATGCCATATGGCATATCTGTCAACAATTTCAAGAGGGCGCTTCCAAGCGACAACCATGCGGCCCTCCGACAGCGGGAAAAATCCCGCGTTACAGCGTTTTTTTAACCGCCCCCCGGCTGGCCGCCATTTTTGAATTCGACGCCGGCCGATTCAAATGCCCTTCGAAATCGCCACAGGGGCCAAGCTGTTCACCGAGCCCATCCTTGGGATCTCCGAAGGCGTTTCCTCCATCCTTCGGGGCTTTCGGCCTGGTCGGCGGGCCCGTCCTCGGCGCAAACGACCACGATCTTTCCTTGCGGATCAATTTCAACGCGCCTGACCGCGAAGCCAGCTTTGATGGCGCCGCGGATGGCTCGGGTGATATCCGCCTGGGTGAACCTCGCTGCCGCTCGGCTCATGCGCCGCTCTTTCGCAACCGGACGCCTGGCTGACCGCCATTCGTGAATTCGACTCCGGCGGCCTCGAGGGCAGCGCGGATGGCTTCAATGGTGCGCGGCTGGGCAGCGAGCGGCCCCGCAGTAGTTTCAAGCCTCTTGATCGAAGGCAGAGATACCTTGGACGCCTCCGCGAGATCTCGTTGTTCCCAACGAATGAGTGCGCGCGCCGCTCGCACCTGTTCGCTGCTGATAACAGGCTCCGTCATCGGAAAATAATACCTCAGGTATTGACAAGGCGCAAGGCATCGAATAATACCTCAGGTATCGTAACCAGCGATTACGGAGTTTCCAATGCCCAACGCGACCCCGCGGGCAAACGCTCTCGCTTTGCCCGAAAGAACCGATCGCCGTGCTCTCCTCGGCGTCGCCCTGGCCGCCGGCGCGGCGGCCGCACTGCCCGCCGCCGCGCTTTCGCCAGCCCTGTCTCCCCTCGATCAACACATTCTCAAGCTCTGGTCCAAGCAGAAAGAGATCGTCCGGATCGTTGAATCCGGACGTCTCAGCCCAACCGAGTGCGAGCAAGCTGACGACCACTATTGCGCCCTTGTGCGGCAGCTCGACGAAAAGATTGACAAGTCGCCGATGGCTCTGGGCGCGATCCTATTATTGGCGATCGAGGACGGAAGCGACGAGGCCGTCTTTGGTCTCCATCGCGCGGCGCTTCGAACAATCAGATCACACCTGCGGGGCGCCATCGCTAACGATGCAGATCGCGTCTTAGCGCAGCATGGGGAGGCTGCGTGATGGACCGCTCAGCCCCCTGTGCCGTCATAGACGCATGCGCCGCGACCACACCGCCTCCAGCGTCTGCCCCTACGCGGACGCTGTCTCAGGCGGACCTTCAGGCGCTGGAGCTCTGGAGCCGCCTCGAGGCTGCCCGAGCGGTCATTGCGGATCTGGACACCCAGATTAAAGCGGCTTGGGCCGCACATGGCGTCGACAACCCGCGTAGCAACCAGCTCTACCAACGCCAGGACGTCGTCATCGGCGAAAAATGCATCATCATGGAACAGCTTGAAGCGCTGATGTCGTGGTCCGCCCATGCGATCGCTGGTCTCCTCGCAATTTCGATTTTGGAAGAGAGGGAATTTTTACTCGTCGAACAGTTCGATGGGATCTCGCGCGCGGTGCTCCGGGTGCTTCGCCCGCAACTCAGCGGCTCGCTCGCCGAGGCTGCCGATCGCGCCCTTGCGCAAGGCAAGGAGGCGCTCTCATGAACGCCAGCGCCGCTGCCCCTCTCAATGCTCACACCAGCACCGACGAGCTCGTCAGCAGTCTCCGCGCGCGCCGCGACTACCAGGCGGCCTACGCCAAGTGGCTGCACGCAGCGGCCAATCTGGCTGATGAATCGACCGGCGGCGATGAGATATTCGACCAGCTTTGCAGCGCAGAAGAGGACGCCGCCTCACAATTCCTTGCCATGCGTCCACCGTTGCGTTGGCTGATCTGGCGAAAATTCGAGCTCTTGGAGCACGTGTTGGCGAAGGAGGATCGCGCCGGCGTGCGCGACCGGGAGCGCGAAATGCAGGCGCTCGCCGCGATCCGGGCCGATCTTCTCTATCTCGGGTTCGACCGCTAGGCATGACGGTGGCCGCCCGCGCCAGGCTCGAGCGACCAAAACATCCTGAATTGAGATGCCAAAAAGTACCCAGGTAGACCGAAGAGTGACAGGTCAGCTGCGTCTCCTCATCCATGCATCTCACATGCGCTTTAGTCTCTCTGACCTCGCACCATCAAGTTCTCGCAACCCGCGATTTCGGCGCAGATTCATTTCGGCCAGCAATCCTCGCTCGGGGCGGCCTGAATGACCGAGCTCGCGAAATACGAAGCGGCTCGGCGGGCGCTCGCTGAAGCGCAGCGCATCGACGAGGTCAAAGACATCCGCGACCAGGCGCTCGCGATGCGCGTCTACGCTGAGCAGGCGCGCGACAGCCATCTCATCGAAATGGCGACCGAGATCCGGCTGCGCGCCGAAAGGCGCGCGGGTCAGATGCTGGCCGACATGCGCGAGCGCGGGGAACGGGAGGGCGGTGGCCGACCAGAAAAACGGTCGCACGGTGCTACCGTTTTCGCATCCCCGACCACTCTCTCGGAGATCGGGGTAACGAAGACGCAATCCTCGCGCTGGCAGCAGCTCGCGCGGCTCGACGACGAAGCGTTTGAGAAGCGCGCCGCGGTCGCGAAACGCGCTGCCGTCTTTTCGGTCGATTCGACGGCCGAAGAGCGCACAGCGGAAAAGAAAGCGCGACGCGCGGAGCGCGAGGCCGAGCTCGGCGCGCGCCAGGTCGCGTTGCCCGCGAAGCGCTATGGCGTGATCTACGCCGATCCGGAATGGCGTTTCGATGTCTGGTCGCGCGGGACCGGTCTCGACCGCTCGGCCGACAATCACTATCCGACGAGTGATCTCGAAGAGATCATGGCGCGGGATGTGCCCTCGATCGCGGCCGAGGATTGCGTGCTGTTCTTATGGGCTACGGCGCCGATGCTGCCGCAGGCGCTCGAGGTCATGCGCGCCTGGGGCTTCGCCTACAAAAGCAATATCGTTTGGGCGAAGGATCGGATTGGCGCCGGCTATTGGTTCCGAAACCAGCATGAGCATCTGCTCGTCGGAACGCGCGGAGACATCCCCGCGCCGGCCATGGGCACGCAAACCCCATCGCTGATCCACGCGCGTGTCGGTGAACATTCCGCGAAGCCTGAAGCCTTTCACGAGCTCATCGAACGCCATTTCCCGAGCCTGCCGAAGATCGAGCTCAACGCGCGCCGGTCTCGGCCAGGCTGGGATCTCTGGGGCAACGAAGCGCCCATTTCGGACGAGGTGCGGCGCGGCGGGTCACCCCATCTCGGCGCGATTTTTTCGAGCGCCACCGCGCGGGAAGAGCACACGATCTGATGGCCAGGATCCGCTCAGTCAAGCCAGAATTCTGGACATCAGAACCCGTGATGGATTGCTCGCGCGACGCGCGGCTTTTCCTTCTCGGCCTTTGGAACTTCGTCGACGACGCCGGACGCCATCTCTACGCGCCCCGCCAACTCAAGGCGTCGATCTTTCCCGGCGATGACATCGAGCTCGCAGCCGTCGAGGCCATGATCGAGGAGCTGGCGGTAAGTCGGCTCGTCGAAATCTATGTCGTGGACGGCAAGCGATATCTGCAGGTCGCCGACTGGGAGCTCAATCAGAAGATCGACCACCCCACTCCCTCCAAGCTGCCGGCAAACCCGTCTTCGAAGCCTATGGATCCGGTAAGCCATGGGGATGAGGCCTCGCCGAGCCCTCGCGAGGGCTCGCGAGAACTCAGAGAGCGGTCCGCGAAACCTCGTAGAGGCCTCGCTCCTGAGTCGAGTCGAGTAGAAGGGAGTCGAGTAGAAGGGAATGAATCTGAATCGTCTTCGTCTGTGGCCGCATGCGCGAAAGACGACGACGGCCTGCTCGAGGATTTGAGGAGGGCCTCCGGAGGCAACCTCGCACCAGGCTGCGCCGACACCCGGCCGCTTCGGCGGATGATCGCCCGCGGCGCCGTGACCCGCGAGGACGTGGTCGCCTATTTCACTGAACGGATTCCGAAGCTCAGCAAACCCCTACAAACCTTAAGCGCGTCCTTTCTCGAACCGGAGCTGCTGGACTTCGCGGAGGCGAGGCGCAAAGCGCGGAGCGGCGCGCAAGATCGCGCAGAATTGCCGCCGCCGCAGGTTTTCGTCGCCAAGAACGATCGGCGATGGGGACGCCTTTCGGGACGTTACCGCGCACGCTCCGGGATTGGTCCCCCAGACGCCAAGAACCCCGCTGGTCACGGCGAGTCGGGATGGTATTTCGATCCAAACTGGGTCGCCGAGCTCGCTGACGAGGCAGCGGCATGAGCGCGCGAGCGCATTTCGGCCGCCAAACTTTTCGGCCCAATTTTTTCGGTCGGTTTTCGGCGGAACCCGCCAGATGACGCCGCTCTACCAGGACGACGATGCGCTGCGCGCGACCATCGCGCCGCACCTGTCGCGGGCGGCCTTCGCCCGGGCTATCGGCCAGCTCGAGCGCTACGGCTTCCCAAAGGTGGACCCATTGTTCAAGGCGCGATACGCGCCGGCCGTGCGCGCCTGGCTGGACAAGCAGGCGGGCCTGAAGAAAATCGAAGCGCAAGCCCCGGACGGGGAGGAGACGTGGAACGATGCCGGACCGCAGCCAGACCCCGGGCTTGATCGCCCGCAAGCGAAAGCGCGGTCCCGATCGGCTGTACTGGAGCGCCGACAGCCTATCGACCAAGGCGAAGGGCTATCCGGCGCGCTTGATCCCTTTACCGCGCGACGCCTCGGAACAGGAGATCATCGACCTTTGTGAGACATACACGGCGCGGCTGACCGCGTGGCTCGATCGCGGCCCTGCTCCTCGCTTTCTCTACGACGGGACGATCGGCAGTCTGTGCGATTGCTTCGAGCGTCATCCTGAAAGCCCTATCCATGACGTGCAGCGCTCGACCGCAGAGGCGTATGCGGACAGTTTGAAGGTGATCCGCGCGACCGTTGCAAAGCGCGCCGTCCGGGCGCTAACGCCGATCGACGTCAAGGCCTGGTATCGCAAATGGCGCGCCCCTACTGAGGAGGGAAAGCCGGAGCGTGTGAAGCGTGCGCATGACGCTGTGGCGGCGATCAGGATGATTCTCAATTTCGGTCTGGCGCTTGGCTACGACGAATGCGGCGAGCTCGCTCTCGGTCTGTCCAAAATCCGCTTTGAGCGCTCCGCGCCGCGCGAAGGCGCCATGACCGTCGACCACGCGCGCGCCTTTATCAGGACCGCGCTCAAGCGCGGGGACGCCCGCGGGCTCATGATGGCGATCGGCGTCGCGACGCAATTCGAGACGATGCTGAGGCAGCGGGACGTCATCGGAGCCTGGACCATCGATTCGGCGGGTCGCGAGAACTGGTCGGGCCCATATCGCTGGGACAATATTCCCGGCGGGATCCTCCGGCTGAAGACGTCGAAAACCAAGGCGCAAGTCGAGCATGACCTGACCCGCCTCGAGCTGCTCTGGCCGCTGCTCCAGCGCGTGCCCCAAGCGGAGCGCACGGGCGCCATCGTGAAGGCCTACGGCGAGCCGATCCGGACCCGCTCGTATCGCAAATGGTTCCGTCAGATCGCGACCGCCGCCGGCTTGCCGGCGTCCGTCTGGAGCATGGACAGCAGAGCTGGCGGCATTACCGAGGCCCTGGAGGCCGGCGCCGAGGCCACCGCCGTGCAACGCGCCGCCACGCACTCAAACCCAGCCATGACCGCGCGCTACGATCGAAAGGCGGCCGTTGCTACCGTCGAAGTTGCAGAGCCAAGGAAGCGGTCGCGCGCCAAAAACTAACCGGCGAAACCGCCAGAACAACCTCCGAACGAAACCTC
>Ga0153954_1001440_pt1 | contig 12800 bp, 12 predicted proteins | sample TSFL038MetaG_FD_102277 | JGI IMG/M metagenome (GOLD analysis project Ga0153954, IMG submission 102277) | Attine ant fungus gardens microbial communities from Florida, USA - TSFL038 MetaG | ecosystem: Host-associated > Fungi > Mycelium > Unclassified | place: USA: Florida, Wekiwa Springs State... | reverse complement strand
TTAACAAAGGCTCTAATTCGCTCCATTCTTCATCCGATAAATCAGCCGGATATCGTTGCCTTTCCATAGTGTTCCTCAAAAATTGAGTTCAATAAATTACTCAATTTTTGAGTTTGTGAACACTCACTTATAATTTCATTTGAGATATTAAGCTTTTGTAAATTGTCAATTTATTAATAAGAATTCTTCAGTTAAAAATGTGGGTTAATCCCACTTGATATTCTAACCCACTTATGCTATAATAAATTTATCTTTGGAGGGATTATGAAAATATTAAACGATGTTGTCGCTGATTCTAAAGGGAGAGTGCCTTTGGGAATGAGGCACGCAGGAGAACGATATATCATTACTCAAGATTCCCAGGGCAGGTTTATTTTGGAAAGAGCTGTTCTAGTGCCTGAGACAGAAGCATGGCTTCATAAGAATATAAAGGCAAAAGCTTCAGTATCACGAGGATTGGAACAAGCTAAAACGAAGCGTTTAAAGAGAAATGTCATCAATCTAGATGCAAGCGATTAATGAATAAGAGGGTACTTTGTTTGACCTGGAATGGACTGAGGAAGCTGAAGAGATCTATCTTTTGCTTGAACGAAATGCGCTTGATATAAGAGATAAAAGAAAAAAGCAACAAAAGAGTAAAAGCTCTAAACAAGAGGGTTTATTTAAACAGGTTAAAAAAACGCTACAATATTTACGGGAAAACCCGAGGCATCCTGGGTTGCATACTCACCCTTATTCTTCTCTTGAGCACCCTTGGGATCCTTCACAAAAGGTATTCGAAGCATATGTACAAAACAATACTTCAGCTGCCTACAGGGTATTCTGGTGTTATGGCCCAGAAAAAGGGCAGATTACGATTATCACTATAACAACTCATCCTTAGAGGTGATAAAGTGACAGATTTAGATTTTATATCATCGACTGATGGAAAGAGAAGCCATTGAGAGAATTCATTCTCAGTGGCAAAAGATTAGAATATTTTACAGCAAGGTAGGCAGCCCAACCCCACCCCAGAGGGCAAATCCCTCCTTCCGATTTTATCTTTGATACAATCATCATCGTCAACTACGCAGACTAGAAACTCTGAGCAGCGGCGACGCCGCACTGATCGTAGCTATGGATACTAATCTCTTAAGTGGACAAAACAGCTGTATAACGTGTTTTTGCCTCGTGAGAAAGCAAATTCGCGTGTTCTATCCTGTCGATTAAAAGTTTTTTGACAATATCTGACCCACCTGTCATAGCCTCTTTGAAAAATTTTTCAGGCCATTTATCAATCAATATATCTAACCAGACAGAATAAGTGCTGAGATCGCTGTTTGAAATATCTATAAGATTCTTAGTCATGATGTCGAACAGCTTGTATAAGGAGTCACGATCGAATTTTGCTATCACCAGCTCGATGAGTCGTGTGTCCTGCTCAATAGATAATAGATGGTTATAGATATACTCTTCTGCATGAAATGTGTGCGCATCAAAAGCTTCTAATGTAGATGTTAGGAAAGCAACACGATCACTAGTATCTGGATCTAGCAAAAACCTAAGTAGTAAACAGGGATGGGATCTTCCTTCAGGATAGATCAAAGTATCATCTGAGCTGGAACATAAACAAGACAGAGTGTCCTTATCATATTTAGCCAATGCCTTGCGGAAGGCTGATACATTTCCCTGCTTAGCACACTTATAAAGTGTGTTCGTCATCTCTCTGCGTGTTTGCACCAAGGATTGCTTATTTAATTTTTTGTTCTTTTGCATATGCGATTTTTTAATGACAGCGAGTAAGGCAATCAAAGACAAACCAGTGATGCCTGCAAGACTACCATAGGCTGCCGGGCCCCAATGTAGGGTACAAGCAATCGTTAACAATGCCACCGATACAATGGCCAGAATTAAAGTAGAAGTAGCCATTTCACTCACTGGGTGTTTATCACATGGGAAAAAATGTCTCGAAATGGTTGTAATCATAAGTTTTTCAATTTCTTGTTATTATTTGCCTAAAGTAAAATTCTAACAATTTTTTATACACATATCAATAAAATTTACTAAACCTTAATAAAATTAATTGAAAAATTATATGCTTTAGAAAGAGAGCCACCAAGAAACTCATTCTCAGTGGCAGACGTTTAGAATACTTTACAGCAAGAAAGGACCAATGAGTGGTTGTTATTACTACCTGATACGCTAGCTGAATCAAAAAAACGATACTCCACATCGGCAGTAATTTTATTGCACGTCAGCCAATTAAAGCCTGCAATGAATTGATATCCAACTCCTGAGATACTGCTTTTTAGGCGTAGATCATTTTCAGTTCCACTAAATGCAGGGATGCGCACCTTGTTCCATTCTTGATAGCCACCTAAGCCAAATCCTACATAAGGAACACAAGCCCAGGCAACAGGGAAATCAAATAAGAGATTACCTATGTAAGCCAGTGAAGAGATCGAGCCATCTAATTTAAGTATAAGATTTGCATCACTTCCCTTGATGGTCAGTTGATCCAGGGTATTGTGGCGATAAGTTAATTCTCCCTCGACGCGGAAATTACAGGGAAGTTGATATCCAATCCCTCCACCTACCGCATAACCCACGTTGGCGTCTGTATCCATGTCTGAAGGAGATGGAATGGATAAAAAATTAAATCCCACCAATCCTTTTAAATACCAATTGGTTAGATCCATCGAATGTCCCAAAATAGGAGTCAAAGCCATAGCCGCTACAAAAATGCATTTTCTCAACATGATGTTCTCTTGGTTAAAGTTGACCAAGCTATTTAGAAGGAATGGCAAGATTCTGTAAATGGTAAAAAATTGATTATCAACCACAAATGTAAATATTTTTTTAAAAAAGAGTAAATTATTTCACGCTTCCTTAAACTGTCTTGGTAACAAATAGTAGGAAAAATGATGACGCATATAAAAAACATTTTCTTGGTGCTGCTTATGACCATAACGAGCCAATCTTGCTTGTTTGGCAAGATTTTAGAATTGGATACACTAGCAACTTTTGAGCACGTAGTAGGCCCGATTGATGAACACACATTCATCCTTTTTGATGTGGATGAAACTTTGATCACTCCAAAAGATGCGGTTTTAGGACCGAAAGGACAACTCTTTGTTGAGCAACTGATTGGAGAACTTCTTGAGAAGGGTGGCGCACAAAAATACGATACACTTTTAGGTAGAGTTTTAGCGACTGCAGCATTTGATGTTGTAGAAAAGCGCACAAGCGTGCTTATTCAAGAACTACAGGCTCAAGACATCGTTGTTTTTGCGTTTACGGCAGCAGAATCAGGGCAAATTGGAGAAATCAGCTCCTTTTCTGATTTTAGAGTGAAGCAGCTCCAAGACATGGGTTACGATTTTACCTCCGCATTTCCTCAATTAGACGTTTTGAAACTCAATAAAAACGATCCTAAAAAAGGAGAGCCTCTTTTCAAATCTGGCATCCTATTCTCTTCAGATCACCCTAAAGGAGAGATCCTCAAACAGTTCCTAACAACGCTTAAGCTTAAACCAAGTAAGATCATCTTTGTCGATGATCGGATAGATTTTCTTGCTTCTGTGGAAGATGCAATGAAGGACATGCAAATAGAATTTCTTGGTTTACATTATCTTGCACTTGAAAAATTCTCTAAAGAAGTCGACGAGAAGCTCGCAAGTTTTCAGTTTAAGCACTTAATTGAACAGGGAGAATGGCTAAACGATGAGAAAGCTAGAAAACAATTAGATTCTTTTTAGCGCTCAAACAATAAAAGATTGATTGCTTCCCGAAATAATGAAATAATTATTTTAATTATGAATGGAGGGATATGTCTAACAAAGTGTACGCAATCATGGGTGCGACGGGTCAAATTGGTCATGTCGTTGTTGAGCAGTTGTTGAAAAAAGGGCATACAGTCAGAGCGATAGGACGCGATCAGAAAAAATTGGATCTGCTCAAGGCTCAAGGCGCACACATTTTTCAGACGAAAGATTTTGATAATGAAAAACTTTTAAGCGAAGCGTTTCACGAAGTTGAAGCCGTATTTTGCATGCTCCCTCCTAGCATGGCGGCCAAGGATTATCTTGCTGATCAAACAGCAATAGGCGAAGCTATTGTCCAGGCTATAAAGGCCAATTCGATTCGCTATGTTGTCAATTTAAGCAGTCTTGCTGCCCAATTACCAGATGGAACAGGTCCTATTAAAGGGCTACACAGTCAAGAAAAGCGTCTAGATGCAATTGAGGGGTTGAATGTATTGCATTTGCGCGCTTCCTTTTTTATGGAAAATTTTTTTGGATCTATCTCCATCATTCAAGATACAGGCAGGGTTAAAACAGCACTCAGACCAGATCTTTCTATTCCAATGGTGTGCACGGAAGATATTGGAATGAAAGCGGCTGAGTTTTTAGACAGATTAGATTTTAAAGGGCAAACGCTCTTTGAATTTACTGGCCCTCGTTCATACACGATGATCGAAGCTACAGAAATTTTATCTAAAGCCATCGACAAAAAGAATGTGCAGTATGAGCAACTCTCTTACGAAGAAGCCAAAAAAATGATGATGGCTCAAGGTGCGAGCTCAAAGGTAGCGGACTTGATGATGGAAATGTATCGTGCATTCAATGAAAATAAATTCACGACTGAACAGGAATTGATCGGAGAGCATCTGGGCAAAATCACGTTTGACCATTTTGCTAAAAATACTTTTGCTCCGTTTTTTTATAAGTCCAAGGAAAAAGTCAAAGTATAACATCTAGAAGGCTCGGACGTCAGTGCACTCTCTTCAACATTTTTTGAATGCTGTTGTAGCATTCCGTTTGCTGCTGTTCTGCGTGATTTAAGTTCTTTAATACTTCTTCTGAGTAGGGAGGATGATAGCTATTTTCTATAAAGGCAATTTCCCCAGAAGCCTCTTCATAAGGCGCTAAGCGTCCTTCAATCATTTTAAGTGCTTTTTTTCCTTCACTAGAGATCTTTTCGTTTTTTTCTAATCGATGAATCATGTTCTTTACATGCTTCAAATGTTCTTGAAGGGGATTGTTTAGGAATGTGGCTAATACCTCTTTAAAGTCTTCTTGAGGAACTAAAGAAAGCTTTTCTTGTTTATAAGCCTTTTTTTCTGTGAGTGTTTTCTCTTCACGAGGCATAAAAGACTCCTTATTTAAATACTTTTTTTAAATATATCAAAATCAATCATTTATAAAAAATGTTAATAAGATTAATAAATTATTAATTATAGTTTTTATTTTGATAGATATCTTTGAAAAGGGGGATAATAAAAGTAAGAGATACTGAAAACGAATGCGTTACGACAAATAAGGGCAACTTTTAAGAGTTGTCCGCATGTTACTCAGGTAACTGAGGAGGCGATATGAAAGAGAAAGGAGGATTACACATACTGGATGCTCTTGAGAACCTCAATACCCTTGTTGATGCTGAGTCTTTAGAGGAAATTGAAGTGACTGATGATTCTCTCTTGATTCCACATAAAGGAGAAAAAGAGGGGGAAGGGCATGACATCTACTGGGTTCAGGCAGGCCCCGATACTCAGACACTGATTGCAATAAAGGATACTTTTAACTCCGTTCACGACTATTTGCAAACTTTTTATTCAAAAATGAAAAAAAACGGAGACACCAAAAGGCTGGTCGAAGGGATCAATACCATCATGGTACTCGTCGGCGAAGCCACCCAGAATTTTGAACGATTCGGGACCTTGTTCAAAGAGCGTATCAGTGATTTTGAGGAATACAAACAGCTCCAAAATTTTTATCGAAACCGAGTGATTAAAGAATCATTCAGGGAATTCGCAAAAGTACCACTGCCTAAGAAAGAAAGCGTGGAAAAAACCGTGCTTCCTGAACAGATTGAAGCTGAAGAAGAATTGCAAGAATTGTTATCCGAAGAAAAAGTTGAAGAGGTTGGCGGTGTTCATATCCTCAACGACTTAGATGTGATTAAGCGAGACCATAATTATGAACTGTTCTATTTAAAGAATGAAGCTGGACATCACTTTTATACCTATGAACTTGCACGCACAATTAAATTAGCCTGCGATTTTGGTGAGTTTGCTCAGGAATATTTTGGAGATGACCCACTGCTTCAGATAAAAAACTGGGAAGACAAAAGCTTAAATTTGCGCGCAGATCAACTCTTAAAAAAATGTCATCATGCCATTGAAAAATTCTACAGAGAAGCCATGAAATATAAAGAGATGGATGTAGTTGCCTCTGTTCATAATGCATTGATGGCATTGATGATGGCTGCAAATCCTCGAAATTTGATCAGACAGTTTTCTTTGAAAGGTTGCCATCTTTACTTTAACGATTTCTTTCTTTTTCTACGTGAGACTTTAAACAACCGTGAATACCAAAAATTTCTGATCTACTCACCACCTCCAGGAAAGCCTTTTTTCCAAGACCTGCTCAATCTTGTTCAACAGCTTTGTTATCACCTCTTTACTATGGGTGCTTTCGATGAAGAACTCACACTGGCACTTAAGCAAATCATCGAAAGGACACATCCTAAAAAGCATCATAATCTCTCTAAAAATATTGAAGAGGCGCATTTAGCTTTGACTGATGTCTTAAAAAAACATCCAAATGGACCTGTATTCAAAGTCGTAGACATCATTAGGGAACAAGAAGAGCTTATATTCGATCCAATGATGCAGGGAAATATCCCAGGAAAACAATGGTCTATTTTAAAAGGGGAAAAAGAAATCGCCTGCATCAGAACTCCTTGTCCCATCATGCAGGAGGTGATTGATAGAGCTTATGTCACCGCTGAATTCAAGACTTTTTTAGCCGAAACAAGTGCTAAAGAACAGATATTGTTGATCAACTACCAGGATAGAACTTCTTGGAAAGAACATGCTCGATCTCTTGCAATCGAGGAACTTGCACTTCAAGCGGAATTTGCAGCCAACTTAACAGTTGTGACTTTGGCAAAGGATACAGATTTTTATAATCAAATGGGGCACTACCAAGAGGTAGGTGAAGCTGAATTGTTTATGGATCACTTTCAACAGCACCTCAACGATGAAATCACGGGATACTACTTTCCACCTAAATTGAAGAAAGAACTCTTTTCAGGATTTGTTCAAGAACTTCTCAACCAAATACATAGGACGTTTTTTGGTCATAAAGAACGACTATCTTTTCTCGAAAGATTAGATTTCATCCAGTTGGCCTACCATTTTATCGAATTAAAGCTCATTGAATTGGTCCAACCCTCTCTACTCTTTTTAAGTTCTAAAGATGGTTTGGATATGATAGGGACAACCAATGTAGGCTTGATTGCCCTTTTGACCGTTAGCAAAGGCAAAAAGTGGAGTGAAAAAGAAAGTGACCGTTTGAATACACTTCTCTTTGGTCCTACTTTGATGAATCGCGAAAGAGCGATCCATCCTGAACGATTCGAACGATTAATCTCTATGGTAGAGTTACTGGAAAATGCTGGAGATTACTTAAAACATTTCAGTGAACTATACAATATAGATACCTTAAACTCTACGGTCAGCTTGGATTGAAATGATAGATTTCTCCATATTTTGTAGTGAGGTAGTCGATATATGATCTCTCGGAAAGTTTCTTACCATCAATCCGCTTTACCAGTTCATGGGAGCCATAGAGGCGCCCATGACGATGGATGTTTTCTTGCAGCCACTCTTTAATAAATAAAAGGTCACCCTTAGCGACTCTTTCCCTCCATGTAGGAAATGCTTTTTCGAATGCTTCAAAAAAATGGGCTGCATAGAGGTTACCTAAAGTATACGTAGGAAAATAACCAAAGCTTCCCATAGACCAATGGATGTCTTGCAAACAACCTTCCCTATCATTTTCTGGAGTAATTCCCAAGGATTCTTGCATCCTTTGATTCCAGGCTTCTGGGATTTCCGAGACTTTTAAAGAACCTTCAATCAAGCGTTTTTCCAGTTCAAAACGTAAAATCACATGAAGAGAATAGGTCACTTCATCTGCTTCGACTCGAATAAAAGTCGGCGAAACTTTGTTGATTGCCCTATAAAATTGTTCGAGTGAGACTTTTTCCAAAGTCTTAAACTCTTTCTTCAGTAAAGGAAGAAAATGCTTCCAAAAGGCTTTACTCTGGCCAATGCGTGTTTCCCATAGGCGTGATTGGCTCTCATGGATCCCTAATGAAACAGCCTCACAGAGGGGCGAACCATAATATTCAGGCATGAGTCCCATTTCATATAGGCTATGGCCCCCTTCATGCAAAACAGCAGAAAGAGAGTCAAAAATGGAAGTGCGATGGATGCGTGTGGTGACACGGCTATCGGATGGATGCAGGGCCATGGAAAAAGGATGATTTGAAAGGTCAAGGCGGCCTTTTTCCAGATCATAGCCCATGGCATTCAATAGATCACGGCCAAATTTTAATTGCTTCTCTGTAGAAAATTTTCCATGTAGGCATCTGTCATCCACTTGTTTGTGTTCTAAAATTTTATGGAGTAGTGTTGTAATTTCTTTTTTGAGCTTTTTAAAGAGTGTTTCAATTTGTGCTGTTGTTGTATTGGGTTCATAGTTATCCAAAAGTGCATCATAGGGATGGTGTTGATACCCCAAAAGCTCTGTTTTTTGTTGGTTCATTTCTACGATTTTTTCAAGGTATGGAGCAAAATCAGAGAATCTATTTTGCTTACGTGCTTGCGCCCATACGGTCAACGCTTCAGAAGTGAGACGTGCAAAGCTTTTGACAAAGGCATTAGGCAGTGCAATTGCTTTCACAAAATCTCGCCTCCATTCGCGGAGGGCAGCTTTTTGCAGCACGGATAATCCTTCGGCTTTTATCTTACCAGAGTCCAGATCGATGAGTTTAGCCAGGGCTTGTTCAAATTTTTTGCTAGTACGCTCACTATGGGATAGACTAGCCATCACTTCAATCTGGTCTGCTCTCACAAGGTTTCCTTTCGGAGGCATGTAAGTCTCTTGATCCCATTCAAGCAAATAGGAAATGCTATCGAGAAGCCTGATCTTTTTCGAAAGGGAAAAGAGAGTTTGGTAATCTTTCTGGGTCTGTGTCATGTTCATTCCTTATAGAGTGCATAATAGAGTGCATAAAATGTGCCGGATGGATCCAATGACGCTGTACGCGGTCTGGTAAACTGACAAGAAGCTCACGCACATCTGTATTTCCCCATTGAGAGATCTTTTCAGGGGAGAGATCTTTTCCAAAGAGAGTCACTTCATCACCTACCTGTGCTTCGGGGATATGAGTGAGATTGATCATCATAAAATCCATACAAACCAGGCCGATCATAGGCGCTTTTTTTTCGCGGATCAATACATATCCTTTACCTGATAGGGAACGGTGGAAGCCATCGTGGTAGCCAACAGGAATGACACCGATTTTTTCTTTTCCCTGAGTCAATGTGTAGCTACGATTATAACTGACGCTTTCGCCTTTTTCCCTCTCACAAATCGAGGCGAGTTTGGTAGATAAACGTAAAGCAGGCTCTACACCTTCCAAACAAACACCATAGCCCATTAAACCAAGCCCAATGCGGACAAGATTGCAAAAGGGAAGGGGGAAGCGGACAGCACCTCCTGAGTTGGCTGCATGAATCCAGCGAGGAAGCGTAGGCAATGAATCTAAGAAGGCTTTAAATTGTTCGATTTGACTGAGTGTAAAGGCATCAAAAGAGGGGAGATCTGCAGCTGCAAAGTGAGTCATAATTCCTTCAAGATGCAGATGCGTTGCTTTTTGAATGGCATCGTAAAGAATTTTTCCTTCGTTAAATGTAGTGCCAAAGCGGTTCATCCCCGTGTTGAGATGTAAATGTACCGGAAGCATTTTCGCATGTTTCTTGCCTGCTGCATTCAATGCTTCCACTTCCTCCAAAGTACTGACAGCCGCTGTAAGCTGATGGATAACCACAGTTTCAGCTTCATAAGGAGGAGCAGAAATTACAAAAATAGGTGTTGTGATCCCAGCTTCTCTTAAGCATATCCCTTCCCAAACGTGAGAAACACCGATAAATGGGATATTTTTCCATTTGTCCAAATGCAAATACTTATAAAGAAGTACAGGATCGGTTCCATAAGCATTGGCTTTCACCATGACCATCACCTGGTCAAATGCGGTGACAAGTTTTTTTAAATTATTATGGATCACAGTAATATCAACAGTCAGTCTACTAGAGCTTTGCATAATTCCAACCTAGGATTAGAAAAAAGAGAGTTTGAGGCATCGAAATAGCGATAATTGGAGGGATCACTTGGCTTGCACCTAGAATGACGGAAGAGTTGACAAAAGTAAAAAAAACGACCATCACGCATAAGCTGAGCGCATAAATGAGAAACACTGGTAAGTTGCGGGAAAAACGCAAACAGAAGGGAGCAGGTCCAATCACAGCCAGCAGGCAGACAAGAGGAAGCGTCAATTTATAATAAAAATAAGTAATAGCTTCTGCTTCACGGTCACTGATCTTGTGCATCCCAAAAAATGTCTGTTTTCCGCCTAGCTGCCGAGCCAGTTGTGTGAGAGATTGCATACTAGGTGGATGTACTGCTGTGTATAGAGCTTTGCTATCAAAACACATTTCTGAAAAGTAAATTTCCTCCTGAGAGGCAAATTTTACAATTTCACCCTCATTTGTACGCATAAGGGAATCCACATATTTTCCCAAAGGTTTTTTTTCATAAGGAAAAAGCCATTTGATCCGATAAAAATGGTCTTTGTTTTTTAGCCAATAGACGTCGAAGAAAGCATTGCACGTTTGATCAAAGCTCTGGTAAATGAGAAGGCTATTGTCCTCTAATACCAAAGCATTCACAGGCTTTTTTGTGTGCGATTTACCCCTATCTTTAAAAAAGTGATCCTCAAATGAAGCGATCCGACTTAGGGAGTAGGGTTGTAAAAATTGAAGGTTCAGATAAAGCAGAGCGGAACATGCCAAGGCGACCATGAGAAAAGGTTGAATAATTTTCTTAAGCGGGATGCCACCGCATGTTAGAGCCACAGTTTCCAAGCGCATATTTGAAGTAGTCAACACTTTAATTGTGGAGATCATCAAGGCAACAGAAAGAAGGATGTCTGCGCGCTTTGTGAATTGAAAAAGGTAGTAAAGAAAGATATCTAGAAATCTAATCTGTTCATTCTGGAATATTTTAGTATGTGAGGCGTAGTCGATGAGAATGTAGATAAAATAAAAACAGCCGAGAAAAAGGAGCATCACTTTCAGTAGCTCGGTGAAAAAATATTTTTTCCAGATGGAGCTCATTCAATTCCCTTGTTGACACGGCGTAACGTCCAAAAAGATGCAAAAAGGATTCCTACATGAGGAAGTAAGTAAAAGAGTGAGGCAAGCCAAAATAGGTAAGAGAATGCTTTCCCCATGCAAAAGGCAATCAGACAAGTCGCCGCAAGAAAAATGACACAAAGGAGGCTGCGTAGTGAGCGGTTTCGACTAATATCCATCCCAAAGGCAGCTCCCATGAAAGTGAAAACAAAGGTTGCCAAGCCGAGTGAGATACGTCGTACACATTCACTTTGACATTTATTGATATTGCGCTGGACAGATTTGCCCTTGGCAAGTTCTTGCTTCAGCATTTTGGCACGGATACGCAGCAGACTGAATTTTAAATGGTCATTTGCCATTTTCCATCCTGATTTGCGAAGAAGTTGGGCAAATTCAGGTGCTGAAGAATGCATACTTTTTTGATTTTCAATGATTAAATGGTCAAAATGCTCCGCTGCAGCGCTGGAAATCAAACTGACATGTTTGGCCATGAGCTTTTGGCCTTGCATGTCAATTTTTTTGACAAGACAGAGGTTTAAGCGCTCTCCAGCTCCGCTATTTAAGACGATCACCAGATCTTTTGCAGATTCCCCATTGCGCACTGGATCCATTTGGATAAAGGCATCTTGCAGACGAGCGATTTTCGCACTTTGCAAAAGTAATAAGGGATTCACAGAAGAGATATCATGGACCATTTTTCTTGTGGCGAGATGGGAGGAGGTAGCCAGTTCAGAAGAGATATAAAAGGTCGTCATTGCAAAAAAGGCTCCTGCGAGAAGGATAGGCGCTAAAATGCGAGGCAAGGCAATGCCGCAGCTGCGCAACGCAGTCAATTCATGTGTATGGGAGAGACGCTGGAATAAGATGAGGGAAGAAATTAAGCAGGAAATAGGGATCGCAATGGGGAGGATGTAGGGAATTTGATAAAGGATGAAGAGGGCCAAATAGGAAAATTTAGCTCCCATGGCTGCAAATTGGGCAATTTCTTCTAAACGGCTCACCAGAAGGATCGCAATAAAAGAAGAAACCGATAAAATTAAGACCCTTAAGAAGTTTTTTAGCAAATACCAGTGAAAGATGGGCATAAGAATAAAGAATAAAGGATGAAGGATAAAGGTGGAAGGTTGTATTTACTTGAGTTTTATTTGTACTAGACAAGCGATCTATAGAATCAATTTTAGAATCCTACCTTTTTTTGAGCAGCAAACAAATCCAAAGAAATCGCTCACGGCGGAATTAATGTTTTAAAGAAACTCGAAAATGAATGCAATAATAGATCTAAAAAACATTAGAATAATTGGAATTAGAAATACATCGTGCAAACTCAATACTGAAAAAGTTGTATTGGCAACAAAAGCTTCACTAGGGAAACTTTATCTGTCTATTCATGAAAAGACACAGTTAAGTATGACGCATCCTCCAACAGCATTTCGGGTAGTCCTAAACAAGTAGTGCTTTTAAAAAATGGTTGTTAATCAAGAAGAAAGGCTGTAAATTTTTCCTTTTTTTGGAGGAAAAAGACATGCTGACTTGCCCTGCCTGCCAATCAAAGACG
>Ga0153954_1001439_pt1 | contig 12806 bp, 10 predicted proteins | sample TSFL038MetaG_FD_102277 | JGI IMG/M metagenome (GOLD analysis project Ga0153954, IMG submission 102277) | Attine ant fungus gardens microbial communities from Florida, USA - TSFL038 MetaG | ecosystem: Host-associated > Fungi > Mycelium > Unclassified | place: USA: Florida, Wekiwa Springs State... | reverse complement strand
GAGAGCGCGAGACACTCCCGATGAGGAAACCGGCGACTGGAGAGCCGTATGCGGGAGAACCGCTCGTACGGTTCGGAGGGAGGGGAGGCCAAAAAGCCTTCCCTACCCCTATCAGGCTCCGCGGGCCCACCATGCCTAGCGTCGCGTTCATCGGCGGGCTCGGCGCGATGCGCCTTTGCCCACCCTACGAACCGCGAGCGACTAGATTTTCACCGCGGCCTTCGGCCAATAGCGGTCGCGGAGGTGGCGCTTCACCAGCTTGCCGGTGGGTGTGCGCGGCAGCTCGGCCTCGAAGTCGATCGAGCGCGGGCTTTTGATCGCCGACAGCCGCTTTCGGCAGAACAGGATCAATTGCTCCTCGAGCGCCTTGCCGGCCTTGCCCATATCATGCGGCTGCACCACCGCCTTGACCTCTTCGCCCATCTCCTCGTTCGGCACGCCGAACACCGCGACGTCGGCGACGTCGGGATGCGCGATCAGCACATCCTCGGTCTCCTGCGGGTAGACGTTCACCCCGCCGGAGATGATCATGTAGGACTTGCGGTCGGTGAGATAGAGAAAGCCTTCCTTGTCGAGGTAGCCGACATCGCCGAGCGTCGACCAGCCGCGTGAATTATGCGCGCGCTTCGTCTTCTCGGGATCGTTGTGATAGGAAAACGCCGGCGCGTCGGCGAAATAGACCGTGCCGATTTCGCCCAGCGGCACGTCCTCGTCGTTCTCGTCGATGATCTTCACCTTGCCGACCACCGCGCGGCCGACGGTGCCCCGATGGGCCAGCCAGTCCTGCGAGGTCGACACGGTGACGCCATTGCCTTCGGAGCCCGCATAATATTCGATCAGGATCGGCCCCCACCACTCGATCATCTTCGCCTTCACGTCGACCGGGCAGGGCGCGGCGGCGTGGATCGCGCCTTTCAGGGAAGAGACGTCGTAGCGGGCGCGCACCTCGTCCGGCAGTTTCAGCATGCGCACGAACATGGTCGGCACCAGCTGCGACTGCGTGATGCGGTGCTTCTCGACCAGTTTCAGGAACTGCTCGGCATCGAAGGATTCCATGATGATCGAGGTGCCGCCCAGAATGATCGCCATCATGTTGAAGCGCAACGGAGCGGCATGATAGAGCGGCGCCGGCGACAGATAGATGGTGTCGGCGTTCATGCCGCACATATTGGCGCAGAGGATTTTCAGAAAGGGGTTCGGCAGGTCGATCGGATTGCTCTCGAACTGCTTCTTGATGCCCTTGGGCCGGCCGGTGGTGCCGGAGGAATAGAGCATGTCGTAGCCCGCGACCTCGTCCGCGATCGGCGTCGTCGACTGCGCGCCGGCTTCCTTGTCGTAGGAGCGGAAGCCCGGCTCCGGCTCGTCGATCATAAAGAACAACGGCTCGCCCGCCTCGCCCTTGATGAGGCCCTTCACCTGCTCGGCGCATTTCGGCGAGGTGATGAAGACCTTGGCGCCGCAATCCCTCACGATGTAGGCGATCTCTTCCTGCGTGAGGTAACGGCTGATCGCGGTGTAGTAGAGGCCGCTCCGCTGCGCGGCCCAGCAGATCTCCATGAAGGCAAGCCGGTTTTCGAGCAGCAGCGCGATATGGTCGCCGGCCTTCAGCCCGAGCGAACGGAATAGCTGCGCGCCCTGGTTCGAGAGCTCGTCGAGCTCGCGATAGGTGATGGCCTTGCCGGTGCCGGCCATCTGGTAGGCGATCTTGTCGGGGTGATTGCGGGCGTGGACGGAGGGATGGGTCATCGCAAGCTTTCGAGGCAAACAAGGTGTCGTCCTGGCAAAAGCCAGGACCCATTACCACTGCTCAAACTTGTTGAGGCAAGCTGTAGCCCCAGCCTACCACAACCACGAGCTATCGTGGTTATCGGTCCTGACTTTCGCCAGGACGACACGATTTTTTGGCTGCCGGCTCAGAAAACTTTACCTACAGCCTTTCCACGATCGTCACATTGGCCATGCCGCCGCCTTCGCACATGGTCTGCAGGCCGTAGCGCTTGCCTCGCTGCTTCAGCGCATTGACCAGCGTCGTCATCAGCTTGGTGCCGCTTCCGCCGAGCGGATGGCCGAGCGCGATGGCGCCGCCATTGACGTTGAGCCGCGCCGGGTCGGCGCCGGTGGTCTTCAGCCACGCCGTCGGCACCGAGGCAAAGGCCTCGTTGACCTCGAACAGGTCGATGTCGTCGATCGACATGCCGGCCTTCTTCAGCGCGCGCTCGGTCGCGTGCAGCGGCGCGTCCAGCGTGATGACGGGATCGCCGCCCATCATGGTCATGTGATGGATCCGCGCCATCGGCTTGACGCCGAGCTGCTTCAGGCCCTTCTCATTGACCACGACTACGCCGGAGGCGCCGTCGCAGATCTGGCTCGCGCTTGCCGCCGTCAGCTTGCCGTTCTCGGCGATCAGCTTGACGCCCCTGATGCCGTCGAGGCTGGCATCGAAGCGGATGCCTTCGTCGATCGTGTGAGTGTCGGTCGAGCCGTCGGCGCGGGTGATCTGCACCGGCACGATCTCGTCCTTGAAGCGGCCGGCCTGGGTTGCCGCGATCGCGCGCTGGTGGCTGTTATAGGAATATTCGTCGAGTTCGTCCTTCGAGAGCCCGTATTTCTCGGCCATCATCTCCGCGCCGGTGAACTGGCTGAACACGATGTTCGGATAGCGCTTCTCGATGTTCGGGCTCTTGTAGTTGCCATAGCCGTTCTTGGCGGGGAGCTGCGAGGCCAGCCCCATCGGCACCCGCGTCATCGATTCCACGCCGGCCGCGATGACGATATCCATGGTGCCGCTCATCACGGCCTGGGCCGCGAAATGCAGCGCCTGCTGCGAGGAGCCACATTGCCGGTCGATCGAGGTGCCGGGCACGCTCTCGGGCAGCTTCGAGGCCATGATCGCGTTGCGCGCGATGTTGTTGGACTGCTCGCCGGCCTGCATGACGCAGCCCATGATCACGTCCTCGATCTGGTCGGGTGCGGCGCCGGAACGTTCCACCAGCGAATCCAGCACCTTGGCGGCGAGGTCGGCCGGATGCCAGCCGGCGAGGCGCCCTCCCTTGCGGCCGCCAGCGGTGCGGGCGGCGGCGACGATATATGCCTCGGCCATCTCTGCTCTCCCTGATTGTTCTGCTCTGGGCTGGAATTAATGGGCGGGGATTTAAAGGGCGAGCGAGGTTTTAGTCAATCGATCAATTAACTCTTGAGTGCGGCCTCGCCATGCGCTTAGGTGCGATCTCTCTTCGGACCATGAAGTTATGGCATCGCAGTTAAACACCAGCGTACCGGCCAGGTTTCAGCCGGCGAAAAACACCACTGCCGAGAAGCTGCTCGTCGCGGCGAGCGACTTGATGATCGAGCGTGCCTCGATCGAGGTTTCGCTGTCGGACATCGCGCAGAAGTCCGGCGTCAATTCCGCGCTGGTCAAATATCACTTCGGCAACAAGGATGGCTTGCTGCTCGGCCTGCTCGCGCGCGATGCCGCGACCGAGATGTCGAATCTCGAATATCTGCTGGCGCAGCCGATCACGCCGACCGCGAAGCTGAAGCTGCATATCGCCGGCATCATCCGCGCCTATCACCGCTTTCCCTACATGAACCGGCTGATCCACTATCTCCTGCACGAGAGCAGCGCGGAGGCCGCCGACGAGGTCTCGAAATTCTTCGTCGCGCCGCTCCTGGATTTTCATCGCCGCTTGCTGGCCGAAGGCATTAGGTGCGGCGAGTTCCGCAAGATCGATCCGGTCCTGTTCTACACCAGCCTGATCGGCGCATGCGATCACCTGTTCTTCGGCCGCCACGCCATGTCGCGTGCGATCGGCGTCGGTCCGGTCACCGACGAGGTCTGTCGCGACTACATCAGGCACATGGAAGCGCTGATCTGCGGCGGCATGCTCAAGCCCGGATAAAAAATCCAACCATCACAAGTCTAGAGAAGAAACGCCCAAGGAGAGTTTTGACATGCAGTTAAAAGACGTTGCCGTTCTCATCACCGGCGGTGGCTCGGGTCTGGGCGCCGCGACCGCGCGGGCCATGGCCGAGAAGGGCGCGAAAATCGGTGTCATCGACCAGAACAAGGAGAATGCCGAGAGGGTCGCGGCCGAGGTCAAGGGCGTCGCGCTGCATGCCGACGTCACCGATGAGGACGCGATCAAGGCTGCGATCGCCAGGGCGGAAGCTGCGCACGGCATTGCACGTGTGCTGATGAACTGCGCCGGCATCGGCGGCTCGCAGCGCATCGTCGGCCGGGACGGCGTCTATCCGCTGGCGAAATTCGCCCGCATCATCAATGTCAACCTGATCGGCACGTTCAATTGCCTGCGGCTGTTCGCCGAGCGCCTGGTCACCGCCGAGCCGATCGGCGAAGAGCGCGGCGTCATCGTCAACACCGCGAGCGTCGCGGCCTATGAGGGCCAGATCGGCCAGATCGCCTACGCGGCCTCCAAGGGCGGCATCGTCGGTCTCACCTTGCCGGCGGCGCGCGATCTCGCCAGCCAGAAGATCCGCGTCAACACCATCGCGCCCGGCATCTTCTTCACGCCGCTTCTGATGGGCTTGAACGAGGAGGCGCGCAAGAGCCTCGGCGCCCAGGTGCCGCATCCGGCCCGGCTCGGCGAGCCACCCGAATACGCCGCGCTCGCGGTCCATATCGTCGAAAACGCGATGTTGAACGGCGAGACCATCCGGCTCGACGGCGCGATCCGCATGGCGCCGCGGTAATTGCTGTCGTCCTGGCGAAAGCCAGGACCCATACCGCGGAGTCTATCGGGGAAGCAGGCTGGCAGAGACCGTTTGTCCAACTGGTGCTTGTGGTAATGGATCCCGGCTCGCGCTTCCGCCTTCGCTCTTCGAGCTACGGCGGACAAGTCGCTTGGCCGGGACGACGGTGGAAAGAGGGACGCGTGACTCAACCGCTGCTGATCGAACACTCTGATGGCCTCGACCGGGTGACGCTCAACAGGCCGGAAAGCCTGAATGCGCTCGATCCTTCGCTGATCGATGCGCTCAATGATTACTTCCAGGGCCTGCAGCGGAACCGCGACACCCGCGTGGTGGTGCTGAAGGGTGCGGGCCAGAATTTCTGCGCCGGCCTCGATCTCAAGCAGGCGATGAAGCGCCGCGCCGGGCAGCAGGAGCCGCCCGGCGTCACCGAGTCGCTCGACTCGCAGCGTCGCATTGCCGATATCGTGATGCTGATGCGGCGCTGTCCGCAGCCGATCATCGCGCTGATTCAAGGCGCGGCGGCCGGCGGCGGCTTTGCGCTGGCGCTCGCTTCCGACATCCGCATCGCGACGAAATCGGCGCGGATGAACTGCGCCTTCATCAAGCTGGGACTGGGCGGCTGCGACATCGGCACCAGCTATTTCCTGCCGCGGCTGGTCGGCGTTTCCGTGGCATCCGAACTCATTCTCACCGGCCGTTTCATCGGCGCCGAGCGGGCCCTGGCCGTTGGCCTGGTTTCGGAAATCGTGGACGAGGACGCACTGGAAGTCGCCGCCGAACCTTATGTCGACGCGATGCTGACGGCATCGCCGGTGGGCTTAAGGCTTTCGAAGGAATGCCTCAACATGAGCGTCGACGCTCCCTCACTGGAATCTGCGATCGCGATGGAAGACCGCAACCAGGTGCTGTGCAGCCGCTCGGAAGATTTCAATGAGGGCATCAGGGCCTTCCTCGAAAAGCGAAAGCCGGTCTATATCAGAAGATGAGAAAGAGCCCGGAAAGGGCCGATATTTCGGGAGACGCAATATGAGTGGGAATGCTGCGGCGGTGCTGGCGAAGCCGGCCTTTCGCAAGATCAATTGGCTGAAGCGCGACATCGCGGTCGAGCGCCGCGATGATGGCACGGTCATCCTGAAGTCGCGCATCCCGCTGCAGCCCTATGCCAGACATATTCCGGCGTCGCTGGCGAAATGGGCAAGCCAAGCGCCCGAGCGCATCTGGCTCGCGCAGCGAGGCGGTCCCGACCGGCACTGGCGCAAGGTGTCCTATGGCGAAGCCAAGCGCACCGTCGATGCGCTGACGCAGGGCCTGCTCGACCTGAAGCTCGAGGGCGACCGCCCTGTCGCGATCCTGTCGGGCAATTCGATCGAGCATGCGCTGATGACGCAGGCGGCAATGCAGGCGCGCCATCCGGCCGCGCCGGTGTCGCCGGCCTATTCCCTGATGAGCCAGGATCATCTCAAGCTCAAATATCTGTTCGGCCTGATCAAGCCTGCGGTCGTGATGGTGCAGGATGGCCCGACCTTCGAGAAGGCGCTGAAGGCGCTCGATTTCGGGGACGTTACGGTGGTTCACGTCCTTCGTCCGTGCGAGGGCATCAAGAGCATCGCCTTCGCCGATCTCGCGGCGACGACCGTCACGACGGCAGTCGAAGAGTCGATCGCAACGATCACGCCCGACACCGTCGGCAAGCTGCTGTTCACCTCGGGCTCGACCGGCATGCCCAAGGCCGTCATCAACACCCAGGAAATGATGTGCGCCAATGCGGCGATGATGATGCAGACGCGGCCGCGCGATCCGAACGGACCGCTGCCGACTGTGCTCGACTGGATGCCGTGGAATCACACCATGGGCGGCAACGCCGCGTTCAACCCGGTGCTGGTCGACGGCGGTACGCTGTATATCGACGAGGGCCGGCCGATGCCGGGCCAGTTCGACGAGAGCCTGCGCAATCTGCGCGAGGTGTCGCCGACCTACTACGCCAACGTGCCGGCCGGCTATGCGGCGCTCGCCGCCGCGATGGAGAAGGATGACGCGCTGTGCCGCAGCTTCTTCAGGAATCTGAGCCTGATGGCCTATGGCGGCGCGCGGCTGCCGGATGATCTCTACGAGCGCATGCAGGCGCTGGCGGTGAAGACCACAGGCGAGCGCATCGTGTTCTACACCGGCTGGGGCTCGACCGAGACCGCGCCGACCGCGACCGGCACCTATTGGGACACCGAGCGCGTCGGCCTGATCGGGCTGCCGTTCCCCGGCGTCGAATTGAAGATGGTGCCATGCGCTTCGCAATATGAATTGCGGCTGCGCGGCATCAACGTCACGCCCGGCTATTTCAATCAGCCCGAGCTCACGAGCAAGATGTTCGACGAAGAGGGCTTCTATCGCATCGGCGATGCCGGCGTGCTCGTCGATCCCGATGATCCGGTGGCGGGCATCATCTTCGCCGGACGTGTGGTCGAGGATTTCAAGCTCACCACCGGCACCTTCGTCCATGTCGGCTCGCTTCGCACGGACGCGATCGCCGCCGCGACGCCGGTCGTGCATGATGCGTTGGTGGCGGGACAGGATCGTCCCTTCATTAGTCTGTTGGCGTGGCCGAACCTGCATGCCTGCCGGCAGATCATCGGCAACGCCGAGGCGACCTATGAGGATGTCGTCAATCATCCCGAGGTGCGCGCCTGCCTGAAGCGCGGCCTGGAAGCACACAACAAATCATCAGGTGCGTCCAGCAGCCTGCGCGTCGCACGCGCGATGCTGATGGTCGAGCCGCCCTCGATCGACGGCAACGAGCTGACCGACAAGGGCTACATCAATCAGCGCGCCGGCCTCGAGCGCCGCGCCGCCCTGGTGGAGCGGCTTTATGCCGACAGGCCGGGCGAAGACGTGATCGTGCTGCAATGAAGAGCAACGCTCTCTCCACTCGTCATTCCGGGGCGCGCGAAGCGCGAACCCGGAATCCAGAAATTGCCTACATCATATCGAGATTCCGGGTCTGGTCCTTCGGACCATCCCGGAATGACAGCCACTAGGAGGCAGGCCGCCATGAACTTCGATTTCTCCGACGACCAGAAGCAACTGCGCGATCAGGCCCGCAAATTCCTTGGCGAGAAATGCCCGCCCAAGGCGGTGCGTGAGGTGCTCGACGGCAAGGCGCCCTATGACAAGGAATTGTGGAAGGGGCTCGCCGAGATGGGCTTTCTCGGCGTCGCGATTCCCGAAGAGTATGGCGGCGCGGGCGCCGGCCATCTCGAGCTCTGCGTAATCGCGGAAGAGATGGGCCGCGCGCTGGCGCCGGTGCCGTTCTCATCGACCGTCTATCTCGCCGCCGAAGCGCTGCTGCTCGCGGGCAGCGATGCGCAAAAGAAGAAATGGCTGCCGAAGATCGCCGCGGGTGAAGCCATCGGCACGCTGGCGCTGTTCGAGGGCACGGGCAACCCGTCGCCAAAGGCGATCAAGCTCGCGGCCGGCGGAGGCGCGCTGAACGGTACCAAAAAGCCGGTGCCCGATGGTGCAATTGCCGACTTCGCGGTCGTCGCGGCACGCACCGGATCGAGCGGACGCGAGAGCGACATCTCGCTGTTCCTGGTTGATCTCAAGAGCGAGGGCGTCGAGGTCAAGGCGCTCACCAATGTCGATCCGACCCGTGGGCAGGCGGAAATCTCTTTCAAGAACTGCAAGGCCGAGCCACTGGGCGCCGCCGGCGAAGGATGGGGCATCCTGAACCAGGTGCTGGACCGCGCCGCGGTGCTGACCGCCTTCGAGCAGGTCGGCGGCGCCGATCGTGCGCTGGAGATGGGCCGCGATTATGCGCTCGACCGCATCGCGTTCGGCCGGCCGATCGGCTCGTTCCAGGCGGTGAAGCATATGCTCGCCGACATGTATGTCTCGGCGACGCTGGCGCGCTCCAATTGCTATTATGGCGCCTGGGCGCTCTCGACCAATGCCGGCGAATTGCCGGAAGCGGCCGCGGCCGCGCGCGTCAGCGCGACGCAGGCGTTCCAGCATTGCGCCAAGAACAACATCCAGGTCCATGGCGGCATGGGTTTCACCTGGGAGTTCGACTGCCACATGTATTATCGCCGCGCCAATGCGGTGGCGCTCGGGCTCGGCAGCCTGTCCTACTGGGAAGACGCGCTGATCGATCGCATGCGCAAGAAGAACGCGGCTTGATGTCATTCCGGGGCGCGCGCCAGCGCGAACCCGGAATCTCGAGATTCCGGATCGACCCGCTGCGCGGCTCGTCCGGAATGACGGATGAAGGACAAAGACGATGAACTTCGACGATACCCCGCAGGAAGCCGCGTTCCGTGCCGAGGCCAGGGCCTGGATCGCAGCGAACGCGCCGAAGCAATATGAGGAGGAACTGCGCAAATCCTCGCTCGGTCGCACGCAACTCAAGAACGCTGACATCCTCGAAGTCGCAAAGGCGTGGCAGAAGAAAAAGGCCGACGCCGGTTGGGCCTGCCTGCACTGGCCTAGGGAATATGGCGGCCGCGGCGCCTCGCCGATCGAGCGGGTGATCTGGCAGCAGGAGGAGGGGCCGTTCGGCAAGCTCAGCGCGATGTTCATCATCGGCCATGGCATGTGCGGCCCGACCATGATGGCGTTCGCTGGCGAGGAGCAGAAGCGCAAATATCTGCCGCCGCTGGCGTCAGGCGAAAAGATCTGGTGCCAGCTTTTCTCCGAGCCTGCCGGCGGCTCCGATGTCGCGGGCCTGCGCACGCGCGCGGAAAAGAAGGGCGACGACTGGATCATCAACGGCCAGAAGATCTGGACCTCGGGCGCGCATTATTCCGACTACGGCATCCTGCTGACGCGCACCGATCCGAACGTGCCCAAGCACAAGGGGCTCACCATGTTCTTCCTCGACATGAGGAGCCCGGGCGTCGAGGTGCGGCCGATCAAGCAGGCGAGCGGGCAATCGGATTTCAACGAGGTCTATTTCACCGACGTGAAGATCCCGGACTCCCAGCGTCTCGGCAACGTCAATGACGGCTGGAACGTCTCGCTGACCACGCTGATGAACGAGCGCATGTCGATCGGCGCGGGCGTCGCCACCGGCTTTCCCGAACTGTTCGATTTCTGCAGCAATCTGATGCTGGAGGACGGCCCTGCGATCGAGAACCGCGCCGTGCGCTCGAAACTGGCGCATTGGGCGGTGAAGGCGAGCGGGCTGAAATACACCAGCATGCGCGCGATCTCGGCGCTGTCGCGCGGCGAGCGGCCGGGGCCGGAGAACTCGATCGGCAAGCTCGTGGCGGGCTCGATGATCCAGGATGTCGCGATGTACGCGCTCGACCTGCAAGGCGCCGCCGGCGTCTTGAGCGAGCCCGATGACGCCGAGGTCGCCGGTAAATTCCAGGCAATGCTGCTGCGCGCGCCCGGCACCCGCGTCGAGGGTGGCACCGACGAGATCATGCGCAACATCATCGCCGAGCGCGTGCTGGGATTGCCCGGCGATATCCGCGTCGACAAGGACGTGCCGTTCAACCAGATACCGACCAAGGGAAAAGCATGAGACCCTCATCCTGAGGAGCCGCGAAGCGGCGTCTCGAAGGATGAGGCCACGGTCGGGCCTCATGGTTCGAGACGGCGCAAGCGCCTCCTCACCATGAGGGTAGACGTCGGACCAGGATTTGAAAGGGAAGCGCCATGAATTTCGATGACACCCCGCAGGAAGCCGAATTTCGCAGCATTGCGCGCAAATGGGTCGATGCCAACGCGCCGAAGGAATTGGAGGCGGAGCTCTCGAAATCCTCGCTCGGCCGCATCCGCCTGCAGCACCACGACATGGTCGAGGTCGGCAAGGCCTGGCAGAAGAAGAAGTCCGACGGCGGCTGGGCCTGCCTGCACTGGCCGAAGGAATATGGCGGCCGCGGCGCCACTCCGATCGAGCGTGTGATCTGGCAGCAGGAAGAGGGTGTCTATGGCAAATTGACCCAGCCGTTCCAGATCGGCGAAGGCATGTGCGGTCCGACGGTGATGGCCTATGGCAGCGAGGAGAACAAGCGACGCTACTTGCCGAAGCTCGCCTCCGGCGAGGAGATCTGGTGCCAGCTGTTCTCCGAACCCGCCGGCGGATCCGACGTCGCGGGCCTGCGCACCCGTGCCGAGAGACAAGGCGACCACTGGATCGTCAACGGCCAGAAGATCTGGACCTCCGGCGCGCATTACTCCGACTACGGCCTTCTCATCACCCGCACCGATCCCAACGTGCCGAAGCACAAGGGGCTCACCATGTTCTTCCTCGACATGAAGAGCAAAGGCGTCGAGGTGCGGCCGATCAAGCAGGCCAACGGCATGCAGGAATTCAACGAGGTGTATTTCACCGACGTGACGATCCCGGACAGCCAGCGGCTCGGCAATGTCGGCGACGGCTGGAACGTGTCGCTGACCACGCTGATGAACGAGCGCATGTCGATCGGCGCGCGGCTGGCGACCGGCTTTCCCGAAATGTTCGAGTTCTGCAGCAATCTGATGCTGGAAGACGGACCGGCGATCGACGATCGCGCCGTGCGCTCGAAGCTCGCGAACTGGGCGGTAAGGGCGAGCGGGTTGAGATATACCAGCTACCGCGCGATCTCGGCGCTGTCGCGCGGCGAGCGGCCGGGCCCGGAAAACTCGATCGGCAAGCTGGTCGCGGGCTCGATGCTGCAGGACATCGCGACCTATGCGATGGATCTCGAAGGCGCGGCGGGCGCGCTGACAGGCAGCTCCGAGCAGGTTGCGAACGGGCAATTCCAGCAGATGCTGTTGTCTTCGCCGTCCATGCGCATTGCGGGCGGTACCGACGAGATCCTGCGCAACATCATCGCCGAGCGCGTGCTGGGCCTGCCCGGCGACATCCGCGTCGACAAGGACGTGCCGTTCAACAAGATTCCGACCAAGGGACGAAGCTAGCTTCGTAGTTCGTAGGGTGGGCAAAGCGAAGCGTGCCCACCATATTTAACGAGGGCGGGATGCTGGTGGGCACGGCGCTGGCGCGCCTTTGCCCACCCTACAAGACAAATTGCGAGTTGAACTATGGACGCTGTAGTCAAACAACAAGATCGCATCAGCGTGCTGGAAGACCTTCTCAACGAGCGCTACTCGGTGCGCGCTTTCCTGCCGCGCGAGGTGCCGCGCGAGACCATCGAGCAGGTGCTCAAGGTCGCGCAGCGCACCGCGTCCTGGTGCAACAGCCAGCCCTGGCAGGTGGTGATCGCAAGCGGCGAAGCCAAGGAGCGTTTTCGCAAGCTGATCTACGGCGAGGCAGCGTCGGGCGCCGAGGACGACCATGATTTCGCGCCGCCGCGGGAATATCTCGGCGTCTATCTCGCTCGCCGCCGCGAAAGCGGTTTTCAGCTCTACAACACGCTCGGCATCCCGCGCGGCGACAAGGCCGCCTACGCGAAGCAGGCGCTTGAGAACTACAACTTCTTCGGCGCGCCGCATGTCGCGATCATCCACACCACTGAGCCGCTTGGCGTCTATGGCGCGGTCGATTGCGGGGCCTATGTCGGTAATTTCATGCTGGCGGCGCAGGCGCTCGGGCTCGGCACCATTCCGCAGGCCGCGCTGGCGCGCCACTCCGGCCTGATCCGCCGCCATTTCAATCTCGGCGACGACCGCCGCGTGGTTTGCGGTATTTCCTTCGGCTATGCCGACCATGCGCACAAGGTGAATAGTTACCGCACGTCGCGCGCCGCGCTCGACGATGTCGTGACCTTCATCGACGACTAGACTATCGACGATTAGGCTGTCGACGATTAGACCGTGACGAAGCGGCGTTCGGCTCCCACTGCCCGTTGCGGTGCATAGCCGGCCCTCAGGGCCGCTTGCTTGCGTCGTCCGCGTCGCTGGATTTCTCCCTGGCCTCATAGGCCTCCAGCAACGCTATTGACAAAATTCGCTCCAGCATCTTGAGTTGCAGAGCCTTGGCATCCACGATGCAAAATTGCAATTGCTCAATGATTCGGTCGAGCGATGATTGGGTCACGGCTTCAAGTCCGGGGTATCAAGAGTGGACCGCATCCAGATGCCGCCACCGCTTACACTGCTGAACGCCGACGAGACCACCGCAGTTGGTCTACGACTCCTGAGATGCTTTCTGG
>Ga0153954_1001438_pt1 | contig 12810 bp, 13 predicted proteins | sample TSFL038MetaG_FD_102277 | JGI IMG/M metagenome (GOLD analysis project Ga0153954, IMG submission 102277) | Attine ant fungus gardens microbial communities from Florida, USA - TSFL038 MetaG | ecosystem: Host-associated > Fungi > Mycelium > Unclassified | place: USA: Florida, Wekiwa Springs State... | reverse complement strand
CCACGAGACCCAGATCGCCGCGCTTGTTGATGAGCTTGGCGGCGAACGCGGCGGAGCCGGCGGTGGTGTCGAAGGCGACGGACAGCTTGCCGCGGTTGGCCCTGGCGTAGGCGATGAATTCGGGAAGTGTCGTGACGGGCACGTCGGCGTTCACCGAGAGCATCTGCGGTCCGAGGCTGCACACCATCGCGACCGGGGTGAAGTCTCGCGTCGGATCGTAGAGAAGCTGCTTGAACGAGATGAGATTGATCGCCATGCCCGACGTGTTGGTGAAGAGGAGCGTATAGCCGTCGGGCGCGGCGCGCGCGACGGCTTGATGCGCCACGATGCCCGATGCACCCGGCATGTTCTCGACGATCACCGGTTGCCCGAGCGTGCGCGACACGCCGTCCGCCAGCAGTCGCGCCATCACGTCGGTGGCGGAGCCGGGCCCGGTCGGAACGATGAGTCTGACCGGACGGCTGGGCCAGTTACCTGGCAACGTGTTCGGGGATGGCTCGGTCCAGGCTGGCGCAGCAGACATCAGCGCGCCGCAGCACAGCAATGCGCGAAGCAAACAATTCACCCGGGGTTCCTCGTCGTTTCAAGGCTTGGTGTGTCGACAGCGCCGACAGTATATGGTGAGCGATCAATGTCGATAGCTTAGTCGGGGAGGGGCCTTCGTGGGTGATCAGCTTCTGTTGGTGGGCAGCATCCCGCTCGATACGCCGCAAGAGGTGTTTCAAACATTCGGTGCCCAGCTGGGCGATTACCTCTTCGCAATGCCTGACGGTGAGGTCGGGCCGCGGCGCCATTGGATCAGCCGCGTGCATTACCAGGTGCTTGCTGGGCATCCGGAGCTCGAGGTCGTCCAGCATCCGGCTCCCGACGAGAACGGCGTCGAGCGGCAGTTTCCGCGCGATGCCAAGGATGCCTGGTGGTTCAGGGTCAAGCCTGGCGTGAAGGAGGTGCGTTTTGGCGATCCGGGCTGGCGCCTGGGCTACGCGCGCGACGCGGTCAACTCCTACTTCGTGTTCAAGGTCCTGAAGGACAAAGGTGTGCTGCCGGCGCACCTGCGCTTCCAGGTCTCGATCCCGATGGTCAACAGCGTGCTGCCGCCACGCATCTTCCCGGACCAGGCCGACCTGGAGAAGATCAGGCCGGGCTACGAAGCAGCGACGCGCGCCGAGATCGCCAAGATCGTCGAGAAGATCCCTGCGCACGAGCTTGCCATCCAATGGGACTGCTCGACCGAGGTGCAGGACGCCTATGGCGCCGTGCCGGGCTACCCGCTCGCGGGCGCGATCGAGCGCAACCTCACGGAGGTCCGCAATCTCTCGCCGCACGTCCCTGCCGACGTGGCGCTCGGCTATCATTTCTGCTTCGGCACGCTCGGCGGCTGGCCCCGCTTCCAGCCGGACGATCTCAGCCAGGCGGTCGCGCTCGCCAATGCGTTTGTCGCCACGTCGGGAAGGCGGGTCGACTGGATTCACCTGCCGGTGCTCGACCGAAGCGACGATGCGTTCTTTGCGCCGCTCAAAGCGCTCGAGCCACGGGGCGCGCGCGTCTATCTCGGCGCCATTCACAACATGGAGCGCTTCGAGGAACGCGTGGCAGCGGCCCGCAAGTATCTCCCCGAATTCGGTCTCGGCGCCTATTGCGGGTTCGGGCGGCTGCCCCCGTCCGCACTGCCCCAGACGCTGGCGGATCACCGCAAGGCCGCCGACTTCGCCGCGCCGAGGCGAACGGGCTAACAGAACCGTGCAACGAGAAATCGGAGGACAATGCCATGCGCAAGTCGGGCCTGATCGGATGCGTGATGCTGGTTCTGTCGCTGGCGGGCTCGCCCGCGCAGGAACAACAGCAGATGCCGCAGCAGCAGGCGTCGCGCCTGCCACCTTTGCCGCAGCCTCTCGATCCGATCTTGCAGGCGATGTTCGACAAGCGCCGCGCCATGGGCGGTGCCGTCATCAACCTGACGTTGACCACCGGCCACGCGCCGAAGTTTGCCAAGGTATCGGAGGGCATGGCGTTTGCAATCCGCTTCGAGACGATGGTGCCGCGGCGTTTGATCGAGCTCGTCATCTTCCGCACCGCCGAGATCGTCGGATCGGCCTACGAGATCAACCAGCACACGCCGCTGATGCGCATGTGCGGCTACAGTGATGCACAGATCGGCGCGGTCTCCGACTGGCAGGGCTCCAGGCTGTTCGACGAGAAGCAGCGCGCGCTGCTCGGCTATGTCGAGCAGATGGCACACGGCGGCGACGTGGACGACGCGACCTTCGATGAGCTTGCGAAATTCTTCTCGCCGCAGGAGATCGTGGAGATCACCTACACCGTGGGCAACTATTACAGCACGGGGCTGCTGACCAAGGCCCTGCGGGTCAAGGTCGAGACCGACGGCCGTCTCACCGTGGCAGGGAAGTGCTGACGCCGAGACTGGGCGCTCAACTGATTACGGCGTTTCCCTGAGCAGCCGTCCGGTCCAGTGCCGGCAGGCCCATTCCGCGGTTGAGCCCGCCCGCAAGCACACCTTCGCTGAAGCCCTTCGTCAGGACATGCACGCGACGCCGATCGCGAAGGATAACCACATTGCGTTGCCGGCAGCGTGGGCCACAACCCCGAGAAATCGAGAAAATCCGGTCTCCGACCATTTCCCCGATACCCATGGAGACGGCGGCGGCCATTCCGATCTGTCCGGACCCGGTCCCCCGGGCGCGTGGGAGAATTCGACATGGGTGTGGAACTCGCGGTCATGATCGCAGTTGACGGCTCGGGCAACGTTCCAAACTGGGGCGTTATTCTGGTAGCGAGGCGGGGGACGCTCAAGCCATTCAGCGCATTATTTGTGTTTCATCGCGTCCGGGCAGAAACGGATTTGTTGGAACATAACGGCGAGTTTGGTCTGTGTGATTTTTGCAACGCTCCAGGATTCTTTCCAAGCCGTCACAGTGCGGGACGTTTTTTTTGTTCGAATGTCACTGTCGTACAACAAACGGGGGTGTCTGCATGAAGTCTTCCGTCGTCAAGCGCTCCATCGTCGTTGCTGGTCATAAGACGAGCGTGAGCTTGGAGGATGAATTCTGGCGAGGGCTCAAGGAGATCGCAGGGGGTCGCGACGTGACTCTTTCGGATCTCGTGGCCACGATCGACTCTGGGCGGCAGCAGGGCAACCTGTCGTCGGCCATCCGGTTGTTCGTGCTCGACTTCTACCGCAAGCAACTGTCCGACCTCAGAGAGGCGGACGATGCGGCGCGTGAGGTCCTGCCTCGCGCGGTGTCGGCCTTCACCTGATCGCGGGTGTGTTGACCGGGCGCTGCGGGGGGAAACGTAGCGTCCGGCCAGCGCCCGCAATCGGGTCGGTCGGCGGATGGTGGCACGGCGCGTCGGCTGACGCGTGTGCAGCGCGAGGACTCTGATCCACTTCAATTGAATCGGATCATCGTCCAGCGTTGCCGTCCGGAGCCGCAGGTCGGCGAGCCGGGTTTTCTGCGAAGGGCCGGCGGCCTTTCGCAGATCAACTGCGCTGCATGGTGCACTCGGTCTCGACCGGGATCTTTACATCGGCGTTGGGCGCTCGCATGCGCCGCAGCGTCCTTAGCTGCTTGTAGCCCTGCTTGTCGCAGGTGACCTCAACGTCGTTGGGGTCGATATCCTTGCCGAAGCCCGGCACCTTGTAGGCGCCGAGTGCATCGGTGCGTGTTACGACCCCGCCGCGATTCTTCACCGCCACCGTCACTTTGGCGTCGGGTAAGGTCGCGCCGTTGGTGTCCTTGACGAAGCCGAAATAGGCGGGGCCTTCCTCCTCGCTGTTGTCGTCGTCGTCCCCGAAGCCGGCGCCGCCCGCCCACAGCGCGGTCGACAGCATGCACGCGACGCCTATCACGGCGCTGGCGATCGCCCGGCGTCGACTTCGACGGCTCATTGCGGACCTCCGGTTGGCTCGGCGCTCTCGGCCGCGTTCGCCTGCCAGTTCATGCGCAATGCATAGCCGCGTCCCAGGAACGCCAGGCAGGTCGCGCTGTAGGGCACAGTGTCGTTATCGGGGCAGGCGGTGGCAGCCGTCGCTTCCTCCGGTGCCGGCGGCTCGATGACGATGCGGTGCGTGCGCTCGATCAGAATCACGCCGCCGGCGAAGACGGCGAGCGCTACTGCCAGGTCGAGCTTCGACACCATGCGCATCGGCGCCTCAAGGATGCGTCCAGAACGGCATCAGCGTGTAGATCATGATCGGAATCGCCAGCAGCGGCAGCAGCCAGACCAGGGCCAGCGGAATCCTTCGGCTGATGCTGTCGGGCAGCATGGTCGCCGCCAGCCCGACAAAGCCGCCGACCAGGATGATCGTCGCCGTCCAGCCATACCAGTACATCGCCGGCCCTTCGCCGCTACGCGCGGCTTCCCAGCCCCAGGCGAAGCGGTTGGTCGCGGGATGGAACGTGAAAAGCGGCAGGTTCCAGAGCACGCAGATCACGTACATCACGGGAGCAGAGATGGCGAAGGCGACGGCGAAGGTCCTGAAGCGTGAGGAGGCGGCCACAGACGATGTCGTCGGTGTCACCCGGGAGGGGGTTGTCGCGGTGGTGCTCATGAGCCGAACCCGCGCACGTTGTTGAGGACGTGCCCGACGAGAAACAGGAACCAGCACATCGACGCGATCAACACGGTCAGCGCCTTGCGGGCGCTGTCGTATTCCGCTCTTTGCGCGTTCTTCCACAAGTACCAATAGGCGGGCAGGCTGACCAACCCGAGCGTGGCGACGTGCTCCTTCAGGTCGAAGAAACCTTGCGTCTTCCAGTAGCCGGCCTGCTCGATCGGGATGCGCACATAGATGCGGTATTTGGTGTAGATCCAGGCGCCCATGAGGAAGGTGAGCACCCACAGCACGCAGATGGCGGTGGCATAGCCGGCGCCATTGACGCCGCGGAAGCGCGTGACGAAGCCGGCCGGCCCGGCGGCTTGACGCGCCGGCATCAGCACCGACACGGCCTGGTGGGTGAGCGCACCGAGCAGCGCGACCGCCAGCAATCCGTGAATGATCAGGAGGATGGTCCAGAATGTATTGACCGAAATCGGCATGGTCCTCCCCCTTGCCTTGCTCTGTTCTCGCGCTCTTGTGCCTTGTCCGTTGCTGCTTGGGTTCTTGCACCGTTGCACTTGGTTCTTGGCATCCGCGACTCTAGCTGGCTCCCGCGGCGCTTTGCAACGCCGCCCTGGCCTCCGCTCTGCAGGGCAGTAGCCGCAAGGAAATGCGAGGCGGGTCTCGCCCGCGCGATGGGAAGCCCTGATTTTGCTTTGCTTCATCCGGGCTACGGTTGTGATAACCTGCTGCATAGAACAAGCGCCGGAGCTTCCATCGGCTCGGCGCTGAGGGAGTGCGCGATGCGGTATCGCGGCGTTGTACGTGGCGCTTTGGCCGCGGCGGTGATCGCGGGCGCGCCGCTGACATCGGCCGGCGCCGAGACCATCGGCGTCTTCACCAAGAGCTCCGGCAATCCGATCGCGCGCGCGGTGCGCGCCGGCGCCGAGGCGGTGGCGAAGGCGAATGGAGTCACCGTCTTTCACTACATCCCGACCTCGCCCGACAACGTGGCGCAGCAGACCGCGCTCGTCGATGCTGCGCTGCAGGCCAAGCACGACGCCGTCGTGTTCACCCCGGTCGACGCCAAGGCACTGGTGCCCGCGGTCGAGAAGATCACGGCGGCCGGCATCCCCTTGGTCAATGTGAGCGACCGCCTGGCAGGTGGCGGTGCGGTCGCCTTCGTCGGCACCGACGACTATGCGATCGCGCTCGCGACCGCCCGCACCCTGCTCAAAGCCATGGGCGGCAAGGGCAATGTCGTGGTGCTCGAGGGCCCTGACACCATTCCGACCGCGGTCGGCCGGTCGCGCGGTTTCAAGGATGCGCTGAAGGAATACCCGGAGGTCAAGGTCCTTTTCTCCAAGAGTGCGATGTACGCGCGGCCGGCGGCGGTCGATCTGCTCAAGGCCGCGCTCAAGAAGCCCGCCCCCGAGATCGACGGCGTGCTTGCGGCCAACGATGCGATGGCCTTCGGCGCGATCGAGGCGTTCAAGGACGCCAAGAAGAAACCGCTGATCGTAGGGATCAATGCCAGCAAGGAGGCGGTGGAGTTCATCAAGGCCGGCGACATGCTGGCGAGCGGCGACTACAACGGGCTGGTCGAGGGCTGTCTGGGCGCCGAGATCGCGATCCGGATCTTGCACAAGCAGCTGGCTCCGAAGGAGGTGATGGCCAAGACCGCGGTGGTCGACGCCACCAATTACCAGGCGTACGAGGTGCCGGCAGAGCGCCGGCCTTGCCCGACGCTCGACAGCATCGCCGGCAAGTAATTCGGCGGCCGAGCGGTTTCGCGCGCGCACCTCGCGAGGACAGCGCTATCCGATACCGGCAAATTAGCTCAAAACGTTTCTGATAACTGAGTGCGTAGTCTTGGTGTCATCGATGGGTGGCGGTAACGCACGGTGGGCGAAATAGTTGTGCCCGCTGTCGTTGAACTATGAAATGATGTGCAATGCGCTCCGCCAGGCAATCGGCCATTCGGCTGCTGCAATTGATGATGGTCGCGTCGGTCGTGTTTCCGGCGGTGCTGTTCGCGTTCGCATCCTGGCTCAGTTACCGGCATGAGCATGCGGTGGCCGACGACCGGATCGACCACTCGCTCGATATCGCGCACGAGCACGCGCTCAAGGTCTTTCAGACCGGCGAGCGGGCGATCGCCGAGGTCGAGGAGGTCGTGCGCGGCATGCCCGACGAGGTCATCGTCGCCGACCAGCGGCGTCTGCATGACCGCTTGAAGCGGATCGTTGACGCAGTGCCTCAGTTCCAGGCGATCGCGGTGATCGACCGCGCCGGAAAACCACTGGCATCGAGCCTGCTCGCGACCATCCCGGACGATCTCAGCGTCGCCGACAGGTCCTATTTCCGAGCCCATGCGGCCGGCGCCGAAGGTACGTTGGTGAGCGAGACGCTGATGCCGCGCTGGGGCGAATTGCATAGCCCCTTCTTCGCGCTGACGCGGCGCCGCGTCTCTCCCGATGGCTCCTTCAACGGCGTCATCTCGGTTGCCATCCTGCCGCGGTACTTCGAGGAATTCTATGGCCTGATCGGACGCGGCCCGGGCAACCTCTACGCGCTGGTCCGCTCCGACGGCGTGTTCCTGGCGCGCCATCCGCAGCAAGACGACCGTTCGCGAGCGCTCGCCCCATCGAGCGAGCTGCGCAGCTCGGTCTCCCTCGGGCTCGACCGCGCGCTCTACACGGTGCCGCGCTCGCAGCTCGATACGGTCGAGCGGCGCATCGGCTATCGCAAGCTGCCTGGATTCCCGGTCTATGTGGTGGCGGGGATCGAGAGCTCGGCCATCCGTGGCGAGTGGCTCGCCACCATGTCGAACCACCTGATCTTCGGCCTCCCGATCACGCTGCTGCTGCTCACCATCATCGGTCTCGCCCTGCAGCGCACCCGCAACCTGCACGCCGAGGCGGATCGTCGCGAGGCCGCGGAAGACGCTCTCAGGCAAGCCCAGCATCTGCGTGCCATCGGACAGTTGACGGGCGGCGTCGCGCACGACTTCAACAACTTGCTGATGATCATCAGCGGCAGCGTGCAGCGGCTGCGCCGCGATCTCAGCTCGGACAAGCACACGCGCCTGCTCGACATGATCACCAACGCGACCACCCGCGGCGAGAGTCTCACCCGGCAGTTGCTGGCCTTCTCGCGCCGACAGACGCTCACCCCATCGGTGATCGACCTCGGCGAGCGGCTGCCCGAGCTCAAGGAGATGCTGAACCGCTCGCTGCGCGGGGACATCACCACCACCGTCGTGGTCCCTCCCACCGGCTGCGCGGTCAAGGTTGATCCAAGCGAGCTCGAGCTCGCGCTGCTCAATCTCGCGGTCAATGCCCGTGATGCCATGCCCAGCGGCGGCGCGCTGAGCATCACGGCCAAGCCGGTGGTACTCAAAGGCAAGGCGACGGAAGAGGGCTTGCAGGGCGAGTTCGTCGCGATCCGGGTGGCCGACACCGGGAGCGGAATCCCGCCCAACGTGTTGCCGCACGTGTTCGAGCCGTTCTTCACCACCAAGGACGTCGGCAAGGGCACCGGGCTGGGGCTGAGCCAGGTGTACGGATTCGCCAGGCAATCCGGCGGCACCGCCACCGTCACCAGCGCCGTGGGGCGCGGCACGGTGATCACGCTCTATCTGCCGCGCACCCACGAAGCGCCCGCACCTCCCGTCGCCCGGGTCGAGCCCCAGGCGGTGCCACGCCAAGCCGGCACCGTGCTGCTTGTGGAGGACAATGCGGAGGTTGCCGAGGTCACCACCGCCTATTTCCAGCAGCTCGGCTACACGGTCAAGCAAGTGTCCAACGGACACGAGGCCTTGCGATGGCTCGGCAACGAGGCTGCGGTCGATGTCGTCTTCTCCGACATTCTGATGCCGGGCGGGATGAACGGGCTCGACCTTGGCCGCGCCATCGCGCAGCTCTATCCGGCCCTGCCGGTGGTGCTCACCACCGGTTACAGCAGCAGCGCGCGCGATGCCGTGGCGCAAGGCTTCGTGGTGCTCCAGAAGCCCTTCGATCTCGCCGCGCTCGAGCGCAGCCTGCGCGAAGCGCGGCGCTGGAACGTCGAGCCGGTCGAGCGTGCGGTGGGCTGAGATCATGATCGCGGCAAATGCGCGACGCGCATCGTGCTGCGCGTGGACACTTCGCCCGCCGCGCTGCCGCTTGATGTCGGCTACGCGCCATTGCACATTGTCCGCAACGGGTGGCTCCCATGAAAATCTCCATCCTCGACGACTATCACGACACCGTTCGCACGCTTCCCTCTTTCGGCAAGCTCGCCGGCCACGACGTCACGATCTGGAACGACCATGTGCAGGACAACGACGTCCTGGCGCAGCGCCTGCGCGACACCGAGGCGCTGGTGCTGATCCGCGAGCGCACCAAGATCCGTGCGCCGCTGCTCGATCGGCTGCCCAAGCTCAAGCTCATCAGCCAGCGTAGCGTCTATCCCCATATCGACATCGATGCCTGCACCAGGCTGGGCGTCGTGGTGTCGTCGAGTCAGCATCCCGGCACGCCGTCCTATGCCACAGCGGAGCTCACCTGGGCGCTGGTGCTGGCGGCGATGCGGCAGATCCCGCAGCAGGTGGCCTCGCTCAAGGCCGGCCTTTGGCAGTGCGGCGTCGGCTCGACGGTGCGCGGCAAGACGCTCGGCGTTTTCGGCTATGGCCGCATCGGCAGCGTGGTCGCGGGCTATGGCAGGGCTTTCGGGATGAACGTTTTCATTTGGGCGCGCGAAGCCACCTTGGCGCAGGCGCGCACCGACGGCTATGCCACCGCCCCCAGCAAAGAGGCGTTCTTCGCGCAAGCGGACATCATCACGCTGCACATGCGCCTCGTCGATGCCACCCGCGGCATCGTCACCGCGGCCGACCTCGCGCGTATGAAGCCGACGGCCCTCCTGGTCAATACCAGCCGCGCGCCGCTGATTGTGCCGGGCGCGCTGGTCGAGGCGTTGCGCGCGGGCCGTCCCGGCATGGCCGCCATCGATGTCTACGAGGACGAGCCGATGCGCGACACTACCCACCCGCTGCTCAACATGCCGAACGTCGTGTGCACGCCGCACATCGGCTACGTCTCGCGCGAGGAATACGAGCTGCAGTTCACTGATATCTTCGACCAGATCACGGCCTATGCCACCGGCGCGCCGATCAACGTGGTCAATCCCGACGTGCTGGGCAAAGCCCGCAAGGCGGACTAATGCTCCGACGACGGGACACGTAGCCCGGACGGCGCTATTCCACCCGGATATTGGCGGCCTTGATCACTTTTCCCCATTTGGGGATTTCCACCTTGATCTGCGCCGCGAATTCCTCCGGCGTATTCGCCACCGCGTCGAAGCCCAGCATCGCGAACCGTTCCTTCACCTCCGGGCTCGCCACCGCCTTGACGATCTCACGGTGCAGGAGCGCGACGATCTCCTTCGGCGTTCCGGCCGGCACCAGCACAGCCTGGAACGTGTCAGCCTCCTGATCGGCGAGACCTTCTTCCGCGAAGGTCGGCACGTCAGGCAGCACCTCGGCGCGCTTGCGCGACGACACCGCGAGCGCCCGCAGCTTGCCGTCCTTGATCATCGGCACGGCTGGCGGCAGCGAGGAGAAGAGGATCGGCGTGTGGCCGCCGACCGCGGATTGAATCGCCGGGCCGGCGCCGGGGAAGGGTATGGCCGACAGATCGAGCCCGAAGGTGAGCCGGAACAGCTCGCCCGAAAGGTGCGGCGTGGTCCCGACGCCGGCATGGGCGAAGTTGTTGTACTTGCCTGCCTTGATGAGCCCGACGAGCTCCTTCACGTTCTTCGCCGGCACGGAGGGATGCACGCTCAGGAGATTGGGCGCATCGCCGGCCATCGTGACCGGCAGGAAATCTTTGTAGGGATCGTACGGCACTTTGGCATATAGGCTGGGATTGACCACGTAGCTCGAGGATACGAACAGGATCGTGTAGCCGTCGGGCGCGGCCTTGGCCGCGTTGCCCATGCCGAGATTGCCGCCGGCGCCGCCCTGGTTCTCGATGAAGAACTGCTGCTTGAGTTGCTCGGAAAGCTTCTGCGCGATCAGCCGCGCGGAGACGTCGGTCGGGCCCGCCGGCGCGAACGGCACGATGATCTTGACCGGATGGTCGGGATAGCCCGAGGCCTGCGCAAGGCAGGCGCCGGAGAGAAGAAGTTGGGCGCAAAACGCAAGTGCAGAACCAATCGTCTTGGTAAGTTTCATCGGCGTGAGTTTCATCGGCGTTTCCCTGACCCGCGCATTGCCGCGTCGGGCTTCGCGCGCAACATAGCGCAACCGCGAAGGCTGCGTCGCCGGCCTTTGATGCCGCATGGGTCGCGCAGGCGGATCTTATTGGCAAGATTTGCACGCGATCAGCAACGACGGTGCGGGCGCACACGCATCGCGGCTGCGATCCCCGATTTGCAAACGGCAACCGCGCGCGCCCGCCCCACGCCAGCGCGGCTGCGACAGCCGCTGGCGTGATCGCGCGCCGGGATCGTCCGCGGCTAACGCCGGAAACGGTTACTTGTCCGGCACGGCGCCTTCGGCCACCGGCTCGTCGTGCGCGGTCTCGTCCTCGCTCACGCGCCAGCCCATCCAGTCGCACATTTCACGCAGGCGCGCGCTGTCCTGATAGCGCAGCACTGTCATCCCCGTTTTGGCGTCGATCGCGACATACGGAGCTTCGTCGCCGCAGCCGCGCCGGATGCGCACGAAACGGCTCGGCCCCGAGATCCGCGCACGCAACGACCGCGCCGAGTCGTTCGGACCGCGCGCGATGCCGGGAGATGGCGTCGTGTTGCGCACCATGTCGATGGCGTTCTGCAGCAGTGCCTCACGCTCATCGAACTCGCCGTCGTCCTGCAATACGGCGAGCGTCGCGGGACCGATGTCGACGGGCATCGGTTGATCAGGCGCGATCGCGGCATCGCGACTGAGCACCGTGCGGGTCTCGATCTCGTGGCAGCCGGTGCACTCGAGTTTTTCGTGCGCATAGCCAGCTACCATCATGTTGTCGTCCTGATCCGATTGCATCACGCGCATCTCTGCGCCACACAGAATACATCTCATGATACCTGCCCATTATGGACGAAGACTTTTTGTATTCCGCGACGGTCAAGCGGGCAGGGGGCCGATGGTTCCGGCACAAGCGCACGAAAAAAAAGAAATCCAGCGGCGCAGTCGACATCAATTCGCCGCAGATCAGCGTGCGGTGCCGCGATCCACGGTGTGCAAAAACGATTGCGGCCCGGCGCTCTCGAGTGCGCCGGGCCGCAGCATGTCTGATCCAAAGTCTGGTCTGAAAACCGCGTCGCGATCAGCGCTTCGGCGGCGGGCACGGCTTCAGATAGCCGTAGCCGCGGTTGACGTCGACATCAGCGACACACTGGGTGCCGCGATGGGAGGGGCCGACGCTCGCCGCCCACTCCCAGCCGACCTTCACCGGCTTTGCCGCCCGCTTCGGCCCAGGGCACGGCTTCAAGTAGCCGTATCCGCGATTGATGTCGGTGTCGGCGACGCAGTCGGCGCCGCGGCGCACCGGTCCGACGCTCGCCGCCCACTCCCAACCGACCGCGACCGGCTTTGCCGGTCCCTTGGGCGCCGGGCAGGGGCGCAAGTAGCCATAACCGCGATTGATGTCGGTGTCGGCGACGCAGTCGGCGCCGCGGCGAACCGGGCCCACGCTGGCGTACCATTCCCAAGTGGCCGGATGCACTGTGATCCGGGCCTGGGCATTCACCTGTTCCGCACCCAGCAACAAGGCCAGCAAACCAATCCCGCCAAGGAGCGCACGCTTCATCCGGTTGTCTCCGTTTAATCAAAAAACTGCCGCAATTTCCCCACTATCACCGCGGGGCATAAATTGTGCGTATCTTCGGGATGGAGGCGCGGAAAACTTCCGTATATTTCGCAATGCGGGATAGGAAATTTCCGTATCTTTCGGCCGTTTTGCGGGGAAAATTTGCGTATCCGGCAAGATCTGCCCAGTGGCCGCTGTCGCCGCTTGTGCGTACTGGGCGGCCTATCTGACGAACGCGCTCGAAGCTCAGGACGCAATTTTCTGCGAGACTTCGTAACGCGAATCTCTTAGAGGAAATGCTTCCTCCAGAAGAGCGCGTGGTCGAACTGCCGGCACCTATACCCCGCCGGCGGTGGTCCGACACGTGGCAATCGCCGCGCGTCTGGCCGACATCGGTCATTCGCGACCTGAACCCTCATCGCCAAAGCTTGCGCTGATCTTCTCTCGCCGTCCGTT
>Ga0153954_1001437_pt1 | contig 12812 bp, 12 predicted proteins | sample TSFL038MetaG_FD_102277 | JGI IMG/M metagenome (GOLD analysis project Ga0153954, IMG submission 102277) | Attine ant fungus gardens microbial communities from Florida, USA - TSFL038 MetaG | ecosystem: Host-associated > Fungi > Mycelium > Unclassified | place: USA: Florida, Wekiwa Springs State... | reverse complement strand
GCGCGGAAACACCGCTGCCGGTTGCCCGGCGTGCCGCCCCTATTTGGTCTTGCTCCCGGTGGGGTTTGCCGTGCCGCTTGCGTTACCGCTCGCGCGGTGGGCTCTTACCCCACCGTTTCACCCTTACCTGCCCAGCAAACTGGGCCGGCGGTCTGTTCTCTGTGGCACTTTCCCTGGGGTCGCCCCCGCCGGCCGTTAGCCGGCACCGTGTCTCCGTGGAGCCCGGACTTTCCTCACCCCTTGCGGAGTGCAGCCATCCGGCCGTCTGACCCACGGGCCTAGCTAGGCCGCTCCCCCCACCTGGTCAAGCAGGTCGGCCAGCAGGCTCCGGCACTCGGGATCAACCGCGCCATCGACGCGACCGGGCCGAAAATGGCGCTGAAAGGCCTTCACGATCTCCTCCGGCTCGACCTCGGTCGGCGGCGGATAGCCGAAGCGCTGCAGGGCGCGCAGAAAGTCGTCCTCGATCGGCCACGCCTCGGCTCGCGGCCACAAGCCGACACCCGCTGCGGCCAGGGTCTTCCAGGGAAAACGCACGCCGGGATCGATCTTGCGCTTGGGCGCGATGTCGGAATGGCCGACGACATTGCGCGGCGCGATCGACGGATGGCGCGCCATAATCTCGCGGCAGAGCTCTATCAACACCTCGACCTGTCGTTGCGGGTAGTCGTGACGATCACCCTGCAGGTTCACAATCTCGATGCCGATCGATGTCGCATTCAGCGATTCGCGGCCACGCCACCAGGAACGGCCGGCATGCCAGGCAACGCGGTCCTCTGGCACGAGACGATAGAGCGTGCCGTCCTCGGCGAGAACATAGTGCGCGCTTACGCGCAACGGCTGTGCGCCGTCGGTGAGCACATCGAGCGATTCCTTGAGCGGCAGCTCGGTGTAATGCAGCACCAACACATCGACCGCCGTGTCGGCCGGACGCGCCGCGTGATTGGGCGACGGCCGGTCGATAGTCCCGGTCATGCGGCCTGGCGCTGCCGGCGCAGCCTGTCGTAGGCGTCGTTGATGAGAGCAAGCTTACGGTTGGCGACGGCGATCGCTTCCTCCGGCAGGCCTTGGGCGATCAATCGGTCGGGATGGTTGGCGCGTACCTGCCGCAACCATGCTTCCCGGATCTGCTCGTCGGTCGCCAGCGGATCGATGCCCAGTACGACGCAGGGTTCGCACTCGGCCTCGCCCAACGCCGCCGCCCTCGCGCGCTCGAAACGGTTGGCATCGAGTCCGAAGATGGCGGCGACCTGCGCGAGATAGTCCGCCTCCTCGGCACTCACCTTGCCGTCGGCCTTGGCGATGTCGAACAAGCCTTCGAGCACATTCTCGAGAATTTCGGGTGCATCGGGAAAAAGCGCCGCGACCTGTTGTGCATAGGGTTCGAAACCTGCAGCGTCGCGCTTGGCCAGATTGAAGAAGCGCTCGACATTCTTCTCTTCTCCCGACGGCACGTGGAAGAAGGAGCGGAAGGCATCGACCTCCGCACTCGTCACCTCACCGTCGACCTTGGCCATCTTGGCGCCCAGGGCGATCACGCCGATGGTGAAAGCGATCTGGCGCAGGCCGGGATGCTCCTTGGGGTCGTGCGGCGTCGCGATCGCGGTCTCATTGCTCGCGAGATGCTCGACATACTGATCGACCGCGTGGCCCGCCATGATGCCCAGCAGTCCCGCGATTGGCCCGCCAACGGCGAAGCCCGCCGTCCCGCCGACGATCTTGCCCCAGATCTTCATGTCGCTTGGCTACCCGCGTCGGGTTACAGGATCAAGGAACCGATCGCCACGCAGGTCAGCAGGACCAAGGCCAGCTTTCGGTAAAAATCCTCACTGGCGAGGGGGAATAGCCGCTCGCCCAGCACGCCGCCCGCCATGACGGCAGGAGTAAGGCAAAGCCCCATAACGCCGGTATCCCAGCTCACCATGCCGCGTGCCGCGAAAACCGACAGCGCCGCGAGATCGATGAAGACGAAATAAGTCGTGAGGTTGGCGCGTACGCGCTCCACCGATTCGTTACCCGCCAGGTAGTAGAAGGCGATCGGTGGGCCGGCCATGCCGGAGAGGCCATTGAGGAAACCGCTGATCGTACCAGCAGCAACGGTTGGTCCGGTGCGTGGCGGGCCGCCGTAACGCCAACCGCTCGCCAGCAGGCCGACGGCGCCGAGGACAATGGCCGAGATTGCCCAGCGCATGGGCAGCGGCGCCACGTGGGTCAGCACCAGGTTCCCGAGCGGCGCGCCGACAACGCCGGCCATCAGCAGCAGACCGATGCGGTGCCAGTCGACGAACTTGACCGCGCGCGGCAGCAGCGGAACGGCGACGACCACTTCCAGGATCAGGCACAGCGACACGCCGATCGACGGCCCATAGAGGGCCGAGAAAACCGGCGTCATCAGCATGGCTGCACCAAATCCTGCAAAGCCACGCACCATGCCGGCAACGACGGCCACGGCAGCGGCAATCAGGAGGGGAAGGGTGGGCAGCTCAGACATACTCTGATCGAATATTCCTCTAGCATTGCAGCCGCCGGACGCGAAGATCATATACTACTGCAAATGCCTCCAAAGAATCTGGCCGTTTCCAACGTTCCCCTGCTGATGCCGTATATCCAGCGGCGGCCGGCGCTCGACGGCAACGGCAGGCCGTTCAAGCTCGTCTCTGATTATACGCCGGCGGGCGACCAGCCGGAGGCGATCCGGCAGTTGACCGACGGCGTGAGGAGCGGCGAGCGCGATCAGGTTCTGCTCGGTGTCACCGGCTCGGGCAAGACGTTCACCATGGCCAACGTCATCGCCTCGCAGCACCGGCCGGCGCTGGTGCTCGCCCCCAACAAGACGCTCGCCGCGCAGCTCTACGGTGAGATGAAGGGGTTCTTCCCCGAGAATGCCGTCGAGTACTTCGTCTCTTATTACGACTACTACCAGCCCGAAGCCTACGTCCCGCGCACCGACACTTATGTCGAGAAGGACTCATCGATCAACGAACAGATCGACCGCATGCGCCACTCCGCAACGCGCGCGCTGATGGAGCGTGACGACGTCATTATCGTGGCATCGGTTTCCTGCATCTACGGCATCGGTCCGTTGGAGAACTACCAGGCGATGACCTTCCGCCTGCACAAGGGCCAGAAGATCGACCGCACTACCCTCCTCCGCCGCTTCGTGGAGCAGCAATACAAGCGCAATGACAACGCCTTCCAGCGTGGCACCTTCCGAGTACGCGGCGACACGGTCGATCTCTTCCCCGCCCACTACGAGGACAAGGCCTGGCGCTTCGAGATGTTCGGCGACGAGATCGATTCGATCACCGAGTTCGATCCGCTGACCGGCGAAAAGGCGATCACGCTGAACGACATCATCGTCTATGCCAACAGCCACTACGTGACGCCGAAGCCGACGATGAACAAGGCGATCGACCAGATCAAAGAGGATCTCAAGCAGCGGCTTGGTGAATTCAACCGCGCCGGCCGCCTGCTCGAGGCTCAGCGGCTGGAGCAGCGCACCCTGTTCGACATCGAGATGCTGGAGACGACCGGGTCTTGCGCCGGCATCGAGAACTATTCGCGCTATCTCACCGGCCGCAAGCCGGGCGAGCCGCCGCCGACCTTGTTCGAGTATTTCCCCGAGAACTCGCTTCTGATCGTCGACGAGAGCCACGTCACGGTGCCGCAGATCGGCGGCATGTTCCGTGGCGACTTCAACCGCAAGAGCGTGCTCGCGGAGTTCGGCTTCCGTCTGCCATCGGCGATCGACAATCGGCCACTCAAGTTCGAGGAATGGGACACGCTGCGCCCACAAACGACGTTCGTGAGCGCCACGCCCGGCCCGTGGGAAATGGAGCGCACGCAGGGCATCTTTGTCGAGCAGGTGATTCGTCCCACCGGCCTGATCGATCCGACGGTGATCATCCGCCCGGTCGAGAAGCAGGTCGACGACCTGATCGCCGAGTGCAAGGATTGCGCGAAGAAGGCGCAACGCGTGCTGGTCACGGTGCTGACCAAGCGCATGGCCGAGGATCTCGTCGAATACCTCCACGAGGCCGGCATCCGTTGCCGCTACCTGCATTCGGATATCGATACCCTGGAACGCATCGAGATCATCCGTGATCTCAGGCTCGGCGCCTTCGATGTGCTGGTCGGCATCAACCTCTTGCGCGAGGGTCTCGACATTCCCGAATGCGCACTGGTCGCGATCCTCGACGCCGACAAGGAGGGCTTCCTGCGCTCGCCGACATCGCTCGTCCAGACCATCGGCCGCGCCGCGCGCAACGTCGAGGGTCGTGTCATTCTCTACGCCGACAAGATCACCGATTCGATCAAGTACGCGATGAGTGAGACCGACCGCCGTCGTACCAAACAGATCGCCTACAACGAGGAGCACGGCATCACGCCGGCCTCGGTGAAGAAGAACATCGCCGAGATCCTGCAATCGACCGCCGAGCGCGACCACTACACAATCGACACCGGCGTATCGGGCGACGTGCATCTGGTAGGTCACAATCTCCGCACCCATATCGCAGAGCTTGAGAAGCGCATGCGTGCAGCCGCCGCCGACCTCGAGTTCGAGGAAGCGGGCCGCCTGCGCGACGAAATCCGCCGACTGGAGGCCAACGAGCTCGAACTGCCAGGCCAGGCAGCCTCCGCCAATGTCGGCGTGCATCTCGGCAAGATGCAGAACAGCCGTGTCTTCCGTGGCGTGCGCACGGGCTCGGGAGGTCGCGGCAAGCAAGCGCGACGTAGCGGCCGCTAACTCGATGAACCGCCGCGCGCTACTGGTGGTCCCCGCCGCGGCGGTCTGGCCCTTGCCCAATGGCTCAGTCCGCAGAAGGCGGACCCCGGCAAGCCACGCGAACAAGAATGGCACATTCCCACGGCCAACGGTTCCCTGCAGATGGAAACCACCGTCTTCCGCCCACCAGGCGAGGACAAGCATCCGCTGGTCGTCATCAACCACGGGTCCCCAGCCGACGGCTCGCAACGGGCGAGCATGGGACGGCAGCGCTACGCCTCGCTCTCCTCCTTCTTCGTGGCGCATGGCTACGTCGTCGCCGCGCCGCTGCGCCGCGGCTACGGTGCAACCGGCGGCAGTTGGGCCGAAGGGTATGGGAGCTGCAAGAACCCGGACTACTTCGACGCCGGTCTCGCCACGGCCTCCGACATCCAGGCGACGATCGATTACATGCGCAAGCAGGCCTTTGTCGCCGCCAACCACAATATCGTTGTCGGCCAGTCGGCGGGTGCCTGGGGAACGGTCGCGCTATCGAGCCTCAATCCACCCGGTGTATCAGCGATGATCGCCTTCGCGCCCGGCCGTGGTGGCCATCAGCCTGACGTCGGCAACTGCGAGCCCGACGCTCTGGTCAAGGCGGTTGGGCGCTACGGCAGCACTGCGCGTGTGCCGTTGCTCTGGATCAACGCGGCCAACGATACTTTCTTCGAGCCAAAACTCGTGAAGCGCATGGTCGCCGCCTACAACGACGCCGGTGGTCGCGCCACGCACGATGCGGTCGGCAAGTTCGGCAAGGAAGGCCACAATCTCGCCAGCTGCGACACCGGAGCGTCGATCTGGCAACCGCTCGTCGAAGACTTCCTGAAGGGCAAGTAGCTCAGGCTGTCGGCAGCTTCAGGTCGAGCCTGGCTGTCCAGACCGGCATCGGCAGCGTGTCGCGCGCGGCAAGATTGGCCGGTAGTTCCTTGCGATCGGTCGCCCGCTTGAAAGGCAGCACAAGGCCCGCACGCACACCGAAGACGGCGTCCTGGTCGAGATACTTGTCGTCCTCGGGAAAGAACTCGGTGATCAGTGGCTTGTGGCCCGGCGCCTGGATAATCACGTGCAAATGGGCCGGCCGCCACGCGTGCCGACCGAGCGCGCGCAGCATGTCGCCGGCAGGGCCGTCGTCCGGCACGGTGTAGGAAAGCGGCCGCACGGTCGAGAAGGCGAAGGTGCCGTCGTTCGCTACAGTGAGGCGCGCGTGATAGTTGGTCGGGCTCTGCTCGGGATCCTGCTGCGCGTAAAGACCGTTGCCGGAATTCTGCCACAGCGCGAGCACCGTACCTTTGGCCGGCTGCCCCTTCTCGTCGACAATCTTTCCGCTCACCACCAGCGGCTCGCCGACCTGGCCTTTCCACAGGTCGCCGCCATTCTCGAGCACGGGCGCGCCCTCGATGTGGAACGGCCCCAGCACCGACGACGACGTCCCATCAGTCGCGGCATTCACCATGTCAACCAGCGAGGAGACGCCGAGCAGATCGGAGAAGAGGATATATTCGTTGCGCTTGTCGTCGGTGAACTTCGTCGCCCGCGTCAGCGCATCGATCGCGGCGTTCCACTCGGCCTGCGTCACCTTGTTGTCGCGCACAAAGCTGTGCAGATGACCGGCGAGGCCTACCAGCAGATCGCGCGTGCGAGCCGACGGCGCGTTCCTAGCATACTCGGCGAAGGCGTTGGTGATGGTGTTGGGCGTCAGGTTGCGCATCAGCGGGTGGCCCTCAGCATGGAATCGTAGTCGGCGCGCAGGAGCGCGAAGAGCAGATGATCGGCCCATTGGCCGTTTATGCGCAGGTACTGCCGTGCCAACCCTTCCTCGTGGAAGCCGGCCTTGCCCAGCACGCCCTTCGATGGCTCGTTGTGTGGCAGACAGGCGGCCTCCAGGCGATGAAGCCGAAGCTCGTCGAATACGAAGGGCAGGATCGCGCGGAGCGCGTCGGTCATCAGGCCTTGCCCCGCATAGGGCGCGCCCATCCAGTAACCCACCGAGGCCGCCTGGGCGACGCCGCGGCGCACGTTGCTGAGGTTGATGCCGCCTACCAGCCGGCGCTTGTCGTTCAGGAAGATAAAGAGACCGTAGGCCTCGCCCGCCCGCCATTCGCGGATCTGCTGGCGGAGCCGGCGGCGATAATGGTCACGACCCAGCGAATCGTCCGGCCAGGTGGGCTCCCAGGGCGTAAGGAACGCCCGGCTGCGGGCGCGCAATTCGGCCCATTCAGGCCAATCTTCCATGGTTGGGGCGCGCAAATAGACCCGCTTGCCGGGAATGCGAGTCATCCCCGAAAGCGACAGCGGAACGTCGGCCAAGCGGAACATTTCGGTGTATACTAGCGCTAACCTCGGAATTATCACATGATTTCCGAGGGTTGACGTGGGGTTTCCACCACGCCTACCGGGCCGCCACGTCGATTCTCTGCCTTGAAATGGCCGGGCCATCGTAAGATTGTCCCGCCTCAAAATCTGGAGATTCAGGACCCCCATCATGGATACCGGCCAAGAGAGCAATATCGGCCAGAAAGGCCGCTTCTATCTGACCAAGCACATCTGGGTGCCGCAGGAGCCGATCGAGAATTTCAATCTCAAGATGTCGGACATGATCCTGCGCCGCATGCCCAAGCTGCCGCTGGGCGGCGAAGACGCGTTGAAGGCGTTCCCCGTGCTAGGCGAACTCAAGAAGAGCCACGACAAGATCAAGGCTGACCTCGACTATCTGCTGAGCCACCACGACGCGATCCCGGCGCTCCACGAAGTCCATCCGCGCGACCTGTTCGTCGCCGGCCGCGCCTGGCGTACTTTCCTGCTCAAGATTTGGGGTCACGAGATCACCGAGAATACGGCGGCGGTGCCCGATACCTACGAGGCGATCTCTCGCATCCCGGGCGTGCATACTGCGCTCTTTTCCATCCTGCAGGGCGGCGCGGAGATCGAGCCGCATCGTGGCTCTGCCGCGGGTGTGATCCGTTTCCACTATCCGCTGATCGTGCCGACGGAGCCCGAGAAGTGCTGGATCGAGATCGGCGGCCACCACTTCTTCTGGCAGGAAGGCGAGCCGCTTGTGTTCGATGACACGCGAGAGCACTGGGTCAAGAACCAGACCCAGGAAACGCGTGTGGTGCTGATCATCGACTTCAACGCCGACATGCCGTTCCCGGTCAATCTCTACACGACGCTGCGTTACAACCTCGTCCGTCACTCCACCGAGGTGAACGCGGTTCGCGATCGCGCCGCGATCGGCGTTCCGCCGCGTGCCAGGACAGCCCAACCCACGGTCTCCCAAGGCGTGATCAGCATGGCTCGCCACACCACGACGCCGGCGGAAACCACGAAGCGCTAGAGCATATTCCGCCCGGCTGTAGTCAGCCGGGCGGAATATGCCTGTGCAATCGACGAGCTGCGTGTGCGCATTTCCGGCCAAGAGGCCGGGAATCGCCTAGTTCTTTCCTTCTATCCGGAAGCTGGTCGGCGAAATCTCGTCGGCCGAGCGGCCGCGGAAATCGACATAAGGGGCGTTCTTCATGAACGCCTCTTGTGATTCCTGAAGGGGCTTCGACAGGCCAACCCTGTCGATCGTCAGAACCTCGCCGTCGCGCACGACCTGGCAGCCGTCGACGAAGACGTGGCGCACGGCGCGATCGGCAGCCGAAAAGAAGAAGCTGCGCAACGGATCGCGCACCGGCCGCATGCCCGGCGCTTCAAGATCGAGCAGCACGAGATCGGCCTTGGCGCCAACGGCGAGCCGGCCGAGATCCTCACGCCCGAGGGCCTTGGCGCCACCGATCGTCGCGGCATGGAAGAGTTCCGACAGCCAGACGCCACGTACGCTTTTGGCGGCGGCGCGGCCCATCGTCGAGGCCATGCGCACTTCCTCCGCCATGTTCTGTGGCTCGGTGTCGGTGCCCATGCCGACGTTGACGCCCTTGCGGATGTAGCTGCCGACATCCTCCATCATCTGGCCATAGCGCGAGAACACGACCGGGCAATGCGCCACCGACGTGCCCGTCTCCGCCAGGATGTCGAGATCCTTCTTCGTCCACCACTGCACGAGCGAATGGTGGTCGAGGAAGATCGCATGCCCCAGCAGCATGTCGGGACTGAGCAGCCCTTCCTGATGCATCCACTGAACCGGCGTTACGCCGTGTCGGCGCACGATCTCCTGGAACTCGGGAATGTGTTGCGAGCAATGGACCGTCGCCTTGATGCCGCGCTCCCGGGCGGCGGCGATGCTGTCGCGGATCAGCTCGGGACTGCAGGTATCGACCTGCATCGGCGCCAGCATGCCGCTCAGCCGTCCGGACGGATGAGCCTGCGCAGCGTCGACCGTCGTCAGCGCTGTCGCAAAATCACGACGGCCCTTCTCGAGGTCCCACTGGTAGTCGAGGCGATGGCCGGTCGGCACGTACCATCGGGCGTCGCGATACATCGGTGCCGCGACGGCACGGATGCCGGTAGCGGCCAGCGTATCGAGCCAACCCTCCCAGGCGACGGCGAGGTCGGTGACAGTCGTACAGCCGCTCTTCAAGAGCTCGGCAATAGCATTCTCGGTCGAGGCCTTGTTGGCCTTGAGCTGCGCTGTCGCGCCACCGGCCTGCTCGGTGAGGCCGGAGGTCACGAATACCGACTTCTCGTCGAGAATCCCGGTTTGATAAAGCGCCTGGTTGCCCAGCTCCTCGATCAGGCCGCGGCCCAGGCTCTCGGACTGCAGGTGCGTGTGGACGTTCACCATGCCGGGCATGACGCAGAAGCCGCTGCCGTCGATGACCGTATCGGCCTTGCCGGTGTAGTTCGGATCGATATGGACGAGGCGGTTGCCGTCGAAAACCACGTCCACGTCGTTGCGGAAGAAATGCTGCTGAAGGTGCGGATCCCAGGCGACGACCCAGCGGGCCTTGGCGATGCAGCAGATCGTCATGGTCAGGCCGCCAGCCGGGCCGCGATCCGGTCGAGCGGCTCGAGCGCGTGGATCGGGCCCAAGGCTGCGAGCGTCAGCTTGCCCTCGAGCAACCGGCGCGCAACACGGCGCACGGCCGACTGATCGACCGCTTCGATGCGGGCCACGATCTCCTCATAGGGGATCGGCCGATTGTGAATGAGCAGATGCCGCGCCGCCTGCTCGCAACGCGCGCCGCTCGACTCCAGGGCCATGAGCGTGCCGGCCTTGATCTGGGCTCGGGCGCGCGCGAGTTCCTGCTCGGTGAGCGTCTCGGCGACCGAGGCGAATTCCTCGCACACAGCCGGCACCAGCTCGGCGATATCGTCCTCGCCCGTGCCGGCATAGATGCCAAACAGTCCGCCATCGGCGTAGGCTGCATTGAAGCAGTTGATGCCGTAGACCAGCCCGCGCTCCTCGCGGATGCGCTGGAACAGGCGCGAGGACATGCCGCCGCCGAACAAGGTCGAGTAGATCGCCGTCGCGTAATAGTCCGGATCGCGGTAGCCGATTCCCTGGCAGCCCAGCACGAGATGCGCCTGCTCGAGCTCGCGCACCTCACGGCCGTCGCCGCCGACGTAGGAAAGCGGCACGGTCTGCGGTGCGTTGGCCGGCGTGCGCGGCACGGCGCCGAAGTACTTCTCCGCCAGCTCGACGATCTGGTCGTGCTCGACCCGGCCCGCTGCCGACAGGACCATGTTCGAAGCGGTGTAATGGCGCGCGAGAAAAGCGAAGAGATGATCGCGGCCGATCGCCTCGACGGATTCCGCCGTGCCCAGCACCGGTCGGCCGAGCGGCTGGTCGGGCAACGCGATTTCCTGGAACTGGTCGAAGACCAGATCGTCGGGCGTGTCGAGCGCCTGGCCGATCTCCTGCAGGATGACGCCGCGCTCGCGCTGCAGCTCGTCGGGATCGAACACGGAGTTGCGCAGGATGTCCGCCACCATCTCCACGCCAAGCGCCACGTCCTCCTTCAGGACCGAGGCGTGATAGGCCGTGATCTCACGGCCGGTATAGGCGTTGAGGCTGCCGCCGACATTTTCGATCTCCTCGGCGATAGCGCGCGCCGAGCGGGTCTTGGTGCCCTTGAACGCCATATGCTCCAGCATGTGCGCCATGCCGTTGAGCTCGGCCGACTCGTGCCGCGTGCCACATGCCACCCAGATGCCGAGCGAGGCCGATTCCACCTCCGGCATGGCATCGACGGCGACCCGCAGGCCGTTCGACAGGGTCGTGACTTTAACATTGCTCATGCGCGAACTCTCAATTTCGGTGACGGCATGCGGGCATCGATCAGCTCCTTCAACGCCTCGACATCGTTGGGCAAACCATCAACACGTTCGGTTCGGGTCAGCAGATCGGCGAGCCGCGGCGGCAGCGCCGGTCGCTCGCCGGTCGCCTTCTGCACGGCGTCGGGGAACTTGGCGGGATGGGCCGTCGCCAGCACGACCATCGGCACCTTGGCATCGCGCCGATGTTGCTGAGCCACGGCATAGGCGACGGCAGTATGCGGATCGATCGTCTCGCCGAAGCGCTTGCGGCAATCGGCGATGGCGGCGAGCGTGCCTTCGTCGTCGACCCGGCCGGCGTCGAACAACTCGCGCACACCGCCCAGCGCGTTGGCGCCGACTTTGAGCTCACCGGACTTGCGGAAGCTTGCCATCGCTTCGGCCAGCGCCTTGCCGTCGCGGCCATAAAGATCGAACAGCAGCCGCTCGAAATTGCTCGAGATCTGGATGTCCATGCTCGGGCTGTAGGTCGGCACGACTTCCGACGTAGTCATCGCGCCGCTCGCAAAGAAGCGCGCCAGGATGTCGTTGGTGTTGGTCGCAATCACGAAGTGCGACACCGGCAGTCCCATCTGTCCCGCGGCGTAGCCCGCATAGACGTTGCCAAAATTGCCGCTGGGCACGGTGAAGGCGACCGGCCTGTCCGGGGCGCCGAGCTTCAGCGCCGCCCAGAAGTAATAGACGATCTGCGCCATCACGCGGGCGAAGTTGATCGAGTTCACGGCCGTGAGCGCGTGCCTGTCGCGGAAGGCGAGATCGTTGAAGCAGGCCTTGGCAAGATCCTGGCAGTCGTCAAATGTGCCCTGGACCGCGATGTTGTGCACGTTGGGCGCCAGCACCGTCGTCATCTGGCGGCGCTGCACCTCGCTCACCCGGCCCTTGGGGAAGAGCATGAAGATGTCGATGGTCTTGCGATCGCGCACCGATTCGATGGCGGCCGAGCCGGTATCACCGGAGGTCGCGCCGATGATCGTCGCACGCCGGCTACGCTTCGTCAGCGTGTGATCGAGCATGCGGCCCAGGAGCTGCAGCGCCACGTCCTTGAAGGCGAGCGTCGGACCGTGGAACAGTTCGAGGAGATGCAGACCGCTGTCGCCCAGCGCCTTGAGCGGTGCCACCTCAGGCGTCTCGAACGAGGCATAGGCCTCGGCGATCAGGCGACGGAAGGTCGGCTCGTCGAAGGCGTCGTCGACGAACGGCCGCATGACGGCGAACGCGACCTCGACATAGCTCTTGCCCCTGAGCGCGGCGATCTCGGCCTTCGAGAACTGCGGCCAGCTTTCGGGCAGGTAAAGGCCGCCGTCGCGCGCAAGCCCCGCGAGCATGACCTCTTCGAAACCGAGCGGTTGCGGGCCCTGCCCCTGCGAGCCGTGGCGCGTACTGATGTAACGCACGGCTACGCGACTTGCTTGCAGGCCGCGTGGTCCTTCTTCACGCGCTTGGTCGAGGCCGGATGCCTGGCCAGCATGTGCGCCGGCCGTGTCGGCCGTTTCACCAGATCGCCGCCGCAATTCGGGCAGCGCCCGTCCAGCCTGTTCCGCGCGCAGTCGGCGCAGAAGGTGCACTCATAGGTGCAGATCAGCGCATCCATGGCGCCGTTTGGCAGGTCCTTGTCGCAGCATTCGCAGTTGGGGCGCAGGTCGAGCATGCCTTGTCTTACGCCGGCCGGCCCGGACGCGCCAGCCCTCCCAAAGCCGCGCCCGACGCGGCTAGAGCGGGATGAGTTTGCTCCGACTCGGGAGGGGCTTCCTGAGAAGGGCGAGAAGTGATTCAAGATGCTGGCTGGAGAGGAGGCCAGCCTGGATGGCTCGACCCTATTCGATGGACCTTC
>Ga0153954_1001436_pt1 | contig 12817 bp, 11 predicted proteins | sample TSFL038MetaG_FD_102277 | JGI IMG/M metagenome (GOLD analysis project Ga0153954, IMG submission 102277) | Attine ant fungus gardens microbial communities from Florida, USA - TSFL038 MetaG | ecosystem: Host-associated > Fungi > Mycelium > Unclassified | place: USA: Florida, Wekiwa Springs State... | reverse complement strand
CGGAGCCCGGAATGCCGTTGCTGGTCACGAAATTCTTGCCGCCGCCGGCGCTCTGGTTCAGATGAAGATAGATCGTCGTGTAGGCCCATCCCGGCGCGACCGGAGTGGCCGCAAGACTGCCGAACGTTCCGGGAAGCCAGAAGCTGAGACCGCCGGCATCGGCAAACGCCTTTTGCGGCAGTGCCGAGAGCGCGAGCGCGCACAGGCCTCCCAGTGCGACGACGTTGCGATGTGTCATAGCTCCTGCCTCCGTCCTGTCCCGGCCCGCTTGTCACCGGCCTTTTTCGATTGCCATTTCACGCTTACGCACGCTTACGATCCGCCGATTCGAACTTGATCCTATTGTCGTTTGCAGTCCCGCTGTGATTGCGCCACGCGAATGTCTCTCGTTGCGGCGCGGACGTCACAACTCCACTTCCGATTCCCGTTATCGAATACATGTTTCAATTCACCGCCTCGGCTTCCGGGAATTTCCATTTGCCGCTCAAGATTTCCGCGCGCGGCCGATAGAGCCGGACCCAATAATTCCAGCCCGCGGTCGTCGGCAGGCAGTTTGGAATTTTCCCGTCGCAGCCGCCGAACTGCACGGTCACCGCGCCGCCGGCGTCTCTTTTGGCCGAGATATTGTTCAGGGAATAGGCGTTGTATTGGTTCGGCTCCATGTAGCCCTTGTCGTTGTACATGGTGATCGACCAGAAGCCATCGACCGGCACGTCATTCACAGTCAATCGATAGACCGTCTTGCCGTCGTTCTTGGGCGGCACGACCGTCAGATAAGTCGCGTCCTTCTCGGGATTGCCACCCCAACCCGTGGCGGTCCCGACCAGGTGCCGCACGGGATCTACCTCGCCTCTGGGGCCGAACGTGCGCTTGGTGTCGGGAATGGTCGCCGCCAACGCGATCAGGGCATCGCGCACCTTCTTCTGGCTGGCCTGGTTCCAGTTGGGCGCCTCCCACTTGCCGGGGCTCTTCTGGCTGACCTTGATCTCATCCTGCAGCGCATGCGCCTTCTCGATGTCTTTTGGATCCGAGGGGTCGACGAAGGTGCGGATACCGGCCATGACATAATGGGTGCCAATCTGCGCCTTCGTCAGGGTATGGGATCCCGCGCCGTAATAGACCTTCGGCGCGTACTGGTCTTCATCGATCACGATCATCGACATGAAGCGCTTTCCGGCCTGCGGCATCGTGATCGTGACCGGCCCGGCATCGAGATCGAACACCGCGGACGAATACAGCGTATCGCGGTTGGCGCGGATCACCGTCTGCTTGTCGATGGCCATCACCTCGCGATGGTGGCCGAATTTGCCGATCTGGCCCGTCGCCTTGATGCTCTCGGCAAAATACATGTCGCTTTCGGCGCGGTTGAAGTTGTCGGGTGTGACCCGAACTGGATTCGAATTGCTTGACTGGCCAAACGCGGCCGGACTCGCCAGCAGTCCTGCAACGAGGATAAGTGCCTTGCCCTTCGATTTCATTTCGTTTCCTCGATATTGTCCAGCTTCCAGCTCTTGTCGAACAACGCCTTCTGCGGCGCATAGAAACGAAGCATGACTTCGAATTTGCCTTTCGCGCTCGTCGGCACCCAGTTGGATTCCTTGCCCGCCGGGGCCTTGGGGCCGAAATAGATGTCTACCGAGCCGTCGGCGTTCTTTTTCAGGTCGGGATTTTGGGATGAACGGCTCTGCGAGGGCACATCACGAATGAAGGCATGCGTATCCCGGTCATAGGCCGTGACCGACCAATACTGAGTCACCGGCACATTCGGCGGAAAGCGGAGGTGGTAGGATCGCTTGCCGTCAAGCAGGCGGCCCTGGCCATCCTTCATCGACATCAGGTAGTATTGGCCAGCGCCCAGGTGCTTGATGCCGATGAAAGCAATGGAATACGCCACCGCACGATCGTCGACGGGATAGATATCGCGCTTGGCATAGCCATCCGATTGTCCCTCAACGGCCGCCTGCGACACCGGAAGGGCCCAGTTCGTACCCGCGAAGAAAGCGGGGGAATAACCCGCCTGATATTTGATATCCAGCCACGCGTGGGCTTCGCGGGCAGCTTCATCGAGAATGCGCTTCGTCTTCGCGTCAGGATTGAATGGTTTACCCTTCTCGATGCCGATCGATTTAAGCAAATCGATCATGACCCGATCTCTCTCGAGCCAAGGCTCGCTCTGCACGATCCGGTCGAGAGACTGGAAAAAACGCAGGTCGTAAGGGATCGTCGAGTCGAACAACACGTTGGCGACGTCGACATAGGTGGTTTGCGGAGGATTGTCGGCCTTTGCCAACGGGTAGAGCTTCGCCCTCTTGCCATAGGCGACAGCCTTGGCGATCCCTGCCTCGCCGCCCTCCTTGAGGATGGAACGCAACAGCGCAAAGTTCTGGAACGTGTCGGATGGAAGCACGATGTATCCATCCGGCACCTTGTCCTTGTAACCCGGCGGAAGGATCAGATATTTGCCGCCGTTCCCCTTGTCGGCGCCAGCCGGGCCGATGTCCTCCAGCGCGACTTGCCAGGCGTCATCCAAATTGCCGGTGATCGGTCTTCGGAAGCGGGCGGGATCTCCAACACCATGGGGCCATCCTTCGTATTGATGAACGGCATGAGACAGATCGCCCCCGGATTTGGCGTCAGCGTCTGGTTCTTCCAGTCCGGAAGGCGAGACCAGTAGACGATCTGGTTGGGAGCTGCCTTGTTGCGCAATCCGGCCTGGTACATCAGGTCGTAGTTGACCGCGGGCATGCCCCAGATCACGGCCTCGACGGCGCGCCGCTCGATCATGCGATCCTCGGCGTCCGGGGAGGCCTTTTGCGCCTGTGCGGTTACGGCAGCCAGCGCCAGCGCCGCTGTCATCGCGGCCTTTATGACGATATTCAATCGACCCATGATAGAGTTCCTCGCTCAGAACGGATTTACATAATTGAGGATCGCGATCTGGCGCAGGATCACGCGCCGGACCACATGGGTCGGCTTGAGATGTTCGGTGTAGATCGCGGCGGTCCCCGTTGCGCCGGCCGGCAATCGACGCGCGACCTCTGCGTCGTCGAGCTTGACGCGTACCACGAAGGGCGCGGCCTCGATCGCTCTCGGCGCGACCGCGGTGCCCGAAGTCTGGGTCTGTCCGGTCGCGATCGCTTGCAGCACGCTTTCGACCTTGCCCGTGTAGATCCGGCCGGGCACGAATTTGAACGCGATCTCGACCTCCTGGCCAGGCTCGATGTAGCGCGCGTCGATCTGGTTGATCTCGACGCCGATGATGGTGCTGGAGGTGTCGATGAAGGCCATCACCGGCGACAGCGGCAGGTTCGCGGCCCGCGCGCCCTTGCGCAGCGCGAGGTTGGTGACATAGCCGTCGCTCGGCGCGCGCACGATGGTCTTGTCGAGGTTCCACTGCGCGCCTTCGAGCTGGCCGGAGAGCTGATCGACCTCCGATTGGCGCTGCTCGACATCAAAACCGCGGCCGGAATCGCGCTCGAACAATTGCGTCATCTGCGCAAGCCGGGTCTTCGACAGCTTGAGTTGCGCCTCGATCGCCTTGACCTGCGCTTCGTAGGGCGTGGGGTCGATCTTGAACAGCACGTCGCCGGCCTTCAGCGGCGCGTTGGCGGCGACGGGCACGTCGGTCACTTCGCCCGCGACATCTGGCACGATCGAGACTGCGTTGCGTACCACGAGCGCCGAGCCCTGCGGCGCGCCCCAGCCCATCGGAATCAGCAGGCCAAACACCGTCAGGACGATCACGAGGAACGGTGAAACCTTCCAGAACAGGTTCCAGGGCACGATCTTGAAATGCACCAGCAGGAACAGCAGCACCAGGTAGGTGTTGATGATCGCGACGCCCATCACGCATCCCCTGCTTTGCGCGCGGGCACGTCGACATAGGCCCAGATGAAGGCGAGCGGCCACAGCGCGAAGCCGAAGAACAGCGTGATCCAGCCCGCAACCGTCACGGCCTGCGCATAGGGATGATTGCGTGATTTCGCTATGTGCCCGGGCAGCCAGCCTGCGATGCAGAACACGCCGATCGCGCTCGCAAGCAGGATGATCAGCACGATCCAGGCGAAGACGTCGTATCCGCTCAAGGCTTTGTCTCCTTCGCCGCGGCAGCCGAGAACACCGTCTTCCAATCCTGCTTCATATCGACCACGGTCCAGCCCCTCGCCTCTGCCTCGTCCCAGGCCTTGTCGAGCTTTCCGATTCTGGATTGCCGGTCGTAGGCGTATTCGCGCGCCGCGTCGGTGTGGTGCACGATGCCGGCGAAACGCGCGCCCGATCCCGCCATGGTCCATTGCAGCATCTGCAGGTCGCCGTCGGAATTGCCGAACGCGAGGATCGGACGGCGGCCGATAAAGCGGTTGATGCCGACCGGCTTGCCGGGACCGTCGTCGATGAACTCGACCTTGGCCTCTTTCATCAGCTCGGGTTTGCCGCCGGCTCCGAACTGGAATTTCACGACGCCCGAGGAGCCGACGACCTGCTCCGGCGGAATGCCGTAGGCCTTCTCGACCCATGGGCGCATGAATTCGACACCGCCGCCGGAGACGATGAAGGTCTTGAAGCCGTTGGCGCGCAGGTAGGCGAGCAGCTCCAGCATCGGCTGGTAGACGAGGCTGTCATAGGGCCGGTGGAAGCGCGGATGTCTTGCGACCGCCATCCAGTCGAGCACGGACTTTGTAAATTCATTGATGGTCATGCCGCTATGCGTCGCCGCCACGATCTGCAGCAGGCCTTTCTCGCCTGTGGCGGCAAGGGCCTTCTGGTCGTGATCAAGCAGCGCCTTGAACGGCTGCTTGGACTTCCATTCCGGATGCTTCGGCGCCATCGCCTTCGCCTCGTCAAATGCGAAGGCAAGCTGGAAGTAGTATGGCTGCTCGCACCACAGCGTGCCGTCATTGTCGAAGGTGGCGATGCGTTCCTCCGGCGGCACGAAATCCGCGCCGCCTTGCGTCGTCACGCGCGCGACGAAATCGGTGATGGCCTTTTTCGCCGCGCCGTCGTTCCAGGAGGGAAGAGGGTCGGCCCGGGCAAACGCGTTGACGAAACTGGCGAAGATGATCGCCAGTCCTAGCGTCACGACATTTCGGGTCCACTGCGCCAACGCAATGTACCTCATGTTTCGAAGCCGCTATCGCGCTCTCAGCTGAATTTGCTGCTCAATCATCTGATTGAGCTTGCCGCGGATGCGCTCGACGTCGACGCTGTCAGCCAGCTCCTTCCTCTCTTTCATTCCCTCGATCGTGCTCTCCATGATGTTTGCAGGGTTGAAACTCGGCGGGAACGAGCGTGGCGGAAACTCCTTGAACGTCTCCACGAACTTGAAGACTTCGTCCATCATCCCGTAAGCGCTCCCCACGTGATTGAGGTTCCAGTCCCAGAACGTGTTGGAGGTGATGTCAGCTCGCTCGAAGGGGTCCTGCATCAGATTGAAGATTTTCTGAAGACGAAGCGTCGTGAACGGTTCGGCCCAGACCCCCATCGTGCCCTCCTTGCGCTGCTCGGAGAAGACGTACTTGTAGGCTCCCTGCCTGAAGGCCACGAGCAGGCCGTCGTCATCGGAATAGAAGAACTTGTCGCGGGCGCTCTTGGTCCCGTTGTTGTTGGCCGCCGTTCCACTCACATTGCGGAGAAACGCCGACTGGTCATAGCCGTCGAGATGGACCTTGTAGTTGATGCCGTTGGCGGTGTAGCCGGTCTTCAGCTTGTTGACGATGTCGGGTTCGCCCGCAATCGAACAAAGCGTCGGAATCCAGTCATTGTGGCTCATCAGCTCGTTGGTGACCGTGCCGGGCTTGATCACGCCGGGCCAGCGAACGAGACAGGGCACGCGGAACGCGCCTTCCCAGTTGGTGTTCTTCTCGGAACGGAACCAGGTCATCGCACCGTCCGGCCAGGTGTTCATGTGGGGCCCGTTGTCGCTCGAATAGACCACGATGGTATCGTTCGCGATTCCCATGTCGTCGAGGGCCTTGAGCAGCGAGCCGACGGTGTCATCATGCTCCATCATGCCGTCGATGTACTCGCTGTCGCCATGGGTGTAGCGCCCGCGATGGCTCGCGCGGACATGGGTGCGCAGGTGCATGCGGGTCGAATTGAACCAGCAGAAGAACGGCTTGCCGGCCGCTTGCTGCCGCCTCATGAAATCGATCGCCGCCGCCGATGTCTCGTCGTCGATCGTCTCCATGCGCTTCTTGTTGAGCGCGCCCGTGTCTTCGATGGTCTGCTTGCCGATCTTGCCGAAACGAGGATCGACGGTCGGATCATCGACGTCGGTCGCCTTGCAGCGCAGAACGCCGCGCGGGCCGAACTTCGCGAGGTAAGCCGGATCCTTGGGATAGTCGGGAAGCTCCGGCTCTTCCTCGGCATTGAGGTGGTAGAGATTGCCGAAGAACTCATCGAACCCGTTCACGGTCGGCAGCGACTCGTTGCGGTCGCCGACATGGTTCTTGCCGAACTGGCCGGTTGCGTAACCGAGATTCTTGAGCAGGCCACCGGCAGAGGGATCCAGTTGGCTCATGCCCATTGGCGCGCCAGGATAGCCGACCTTGCTCAGTCCCGATCGGATGATGTGCTGGCCGGTGAGAAACGCCGACCTGCCCGCGGTGCACGACTGTTCGCCGTAATAGTGCTGAAACTTGATGCCCTCGCGGCCAATGCGATCGATATTCGGCGTCTCGTATCCCATCAGACCGTTCGAATAGGCGCTGACGTTGGCGATGCCGATATCATCACCCCAGATCACGAGGATGTTCGGTTTGCGCTCCGAAGGGGCCGCCGCCGGTGCTGCGGTGGGAGCAGCCTTCTGCGCCTGCGCCAATGCGTCCGAGGTCAGTGTGACGGCCGCGACCAGGCTCGACGTGCCGAGCAGGAGATTCCTGCGATCAATGGCACGGTTGTTTGAGTTTGCTTCGTTGTTGCTCTCGGCTTGGTGGCTCATTCGACGCTCCCTGCGCTGTGAGAAGCACGGCTCATGTTGAATGAAGAAAAACGGGTTTCCGCACCACGCAGCGGAATCCGACATGGCTGGTCGAGGTGTCGACCGGCTCGGCATGGCGCGCGGCCGGGCGATAGCGGCGGCAGTAGTTCGGCGCGCAGAGATGCGAGCCGCCTTTCAGTACTTTCCGTGGAATGCGGATGTCGGGTTGACATGGATCAAAGCTCGCGCTCTCCGGCCCGCCGCGCGGATTGGAGGGAATGCAGCAGGCTTTTGGCGCGTCGGCCTCGTGCTTCGTCGACCACCAGTCGGCGGTCCACTCCCAGACATTGCCGATCATGTCGTGGACGCCGTAGCCGTTCGGCGGAAAAGCTGTCACCGGCGAGGTGCGCTCATAGCCGTCCTCGCCAAGATTCTGGTTCGGGAAATTGCCCTGCCAGGTGTTGGCCATATGCTTGCTGCCGGGCGTCAGCGTGTTGCCCCAGGCGAACTCCTCGCCATCGAGCCCGCCGCGCGCGGCAAACTCCCACTCGGCTTCAGTCGGAAGCTCCTTGCCGGCCCATTTGGCGTAGGCCTCCGCGTCGGCGAAGGAGACATGCACGACGGGATGATTGTCGAGCACATTGATGTTGCTCTTCGGCCCATAGGGATGCCGCCAGTCGGCGCCCTTCATGAAGGTCCACCACTGGCTCCAGTCGCGCAGGTTGGTCACGCGCGGCGGCGGCGCGAACACCAGCGATCCCGCATAGATCATCTCCGGCAGCGCGCCGGGATAGTCCTTCGGATCCGGCGGGATCTGCGCCGTGGTGACGTAGCCCGTCGCCTTGACGAAGGCCTTGAACTGCCGGTTCGTCACCGGCGTACGATCGATCCAGAAGCCATCGACCGAAGCGCGATGCGCCGGCGCCTCCTCGGGATAGTGATGGTCGGAGCCCATGCGGAAGGTGCCGCCCGGAATCCAGACCATGTCGGAAGTGCCGGCGTCACCGCCTTGCCGTTCAATCCGCTCGACGTTCTGCTGCAGCATCGTGATTTTCTCCCACGTGCTGCATCTTCATCGCGGGCAATAATCCCAGAAGCCCTGGGTGCGGGACGGGTCGGTATAGTACCAGCACATGCCTGGGGCCGGCGCCGCACCCGCCCACGCAGCGGCGGTTGCGGCCGTGACAAAGCCGACGGCCGCGCCGGCGGCGAGCGCGCCGCCGACAGGCCAGCGATACCAGCCCGGACGTGCCCAGCCGCCTCGCCCCACGACCACCGCCCTGTTGCGGACGCCGACATTGCCACGCGGCCTGACCACGGCAGCTCCACGGTGGACGACCGCGCCGCCGCGCGGGCCAACGACGGCGCGGCCGCCATGGACGAAGGCCCGCACATGCACGATGTCAGCATTCGAATCCCTGGCTTGTGTCCCCAACGGGATCGCTGGCCCACCGCTCATTGCCAGTGTCGGAGCTGGCATACTGGAAAGAATCGCAAGCGCGACACAGAGACCAACGATCATGGGCTGCTTGCGTCCATGGCGTTCAACATTCAGGTTGGATGAAAACATCACGGCCTCTCGTCCATTCCAGCGCTGCCAGCCCGCTTCGCAGCGATAAGTCAGCCCTCTTGGCCTATTTTCGGTGCCGGTTTTCAAGCAAACCACCACCCGAGCCGCCCTGAGCTATTTTCGGCGCCTCTATTTCTCGTTGAGTTTCAACGATAAACGAATTTCGTTCCGCTGTGACGTCCAGTTTGTGCCAAATGTGGCTGATGCCTATCGACGAAGCAGAAGTGGTCTCCGCTTTCATGCCGGCGAAGGTCCGAATCTCCGGGATTTTTAGGCAAATGCGATGCGTCCGGCGCGACGCATTGACGCGCGGACCGCGGGGCCTCGCTCGAATTTTCTTGCGAATTTTCTTCTTGCGAATTTTCTTGGAGGTATCGCGCGATGGCGTCACAATTGCAGCAATGGGATGCGTAAGACTTTGCTCGGTTCTTACACTGGTTCGTTTTTGAGTTGAGTTGGAAAGATTCGATGGAGCAATTCGCGTCGCTTAAAACGTGCAGGGTCGAAAGCTTCGAGGAGCTCAGCGAAGTCATCGCCGGAACACGCAGGGACATCGTGCAGATCGGACGTGGCCAGATCCGGGGGCGGCTGGTTCACGCTTCGGTCAAAGACCTCCCGATCGATCTCGCCAACTTCAATCTCGGCGTCAGGTCGAGAGGCGAATCAAAAAAGGAGAGATTGATCATCTGCATGCTGACCGGATCGGCCAATCGGGTGACCCGCTCATCTTACGAGTCGCATCCCGGCGACGTCATGGTGACGGCGCCGGGCGCAGAGCGCGAGAACAGGTATTATGGCGGCGCGTCGATCTGCGCCATCGCGCCCACGATTTCGGACATCGAGGCGGTTTTCTGTACCGAGGCGCAGCGGTTCGATCCGGCGACCTGGTACGATCGTCAATTCTCGGGCAATGCCGACACGATCGGGCATGTCATTCCCCGGCTGCGCACGTTGATTGGCCGGCTCGGCACCGCCGGCGCAAACCTGACGGAAGAAGCATCGGAGTTCTGGAAGCGCGCCCTCATCGAGGCCATGACCAAGAGCATCATGGAGGGGCTCCCCTCAGAGCGGAATGGTCCGCTGCCGTCAGCGCTCAGGACGATCCGCCAAGTCGAGGAGGTCCTCGATGCACAAGGCGCGACACTTATGCACATATCGCAGATTTGTGCCGTGCTGCGTATTTCGCGACGAACGCTGCATCGCGCGTTTCGCGAAGTGCTGGGAGTGGGACCTATTGCGTTCCTGCGCTATCGACGCCTGTGCTCGGTGCACACGGCGCTCCGCAGCGATTCTCCGCCCCAAGGGACCATCGCGGACGTTGCCTTGCAGTACGGCTTTCTGAACGTCGGACGGTTTGCCCAATATTATCACGAGCTGTTTGGCGAATATCCCTCCGATACGCGCCGTCGTCGTGATGCGGCCTATCCGGCGACCGACGAGCGCCATACGTTTAGTGAACTTGGCGTCGCCTGAGCCGACCGACGCGCCGTCGAAGTAGCGAGCGCGCCCCGGTGTCGATCCACGCTGACGACAGCCCGCCTCCCGAGCGCGCCCCAATCGAAAAGGACCACCGGTGGGACCGGTGGTCCTAAAAGCCTCAATGGCTTTTGCCTTCCATTACCTTGCCAGCAAACTGCGGACAGCGCTGGCTGCCGCCGCAGGGTTGATCCTCGCTTTGCACTGGCCGTCTGGACCCTGGCTTTTGGACCCCTGGCCGTTTGGACGCCGGTCCCGTCGGACACCTGTCACCTACGGCTTCGGTCGTTATCGGCACTCGTCACTGCGGCGCGGGATGGTGCGAGAAACCAACGTGATCAACCGAGCGATCCAACGCTCGACCAAACCACCGGTTCCTGAATGAAATTTGGGACAAGGTGGCTGTCAAATCGCGCCGACCAAGCCAGCCGCTCCGGAACGCCGTCCCGGCTTTATGCCAGGGGGCGGCGTTCCGACTCGGGATTACGTTGTCGTCGGGTTGGTCTTCGGGTTTGCAATCCGCGTGGTGAGCGTTTCGAAGGCTTCTTCTCGACCTTATTCGTCGTCATCCTCGGATTCGATACGATGTTCAATCGTATCCCGTATTCCACGCGCGGCCACGACTGTCACGAAAGCCATCCTCCTCTTCTGATCCTCGCTTAGCGTCTTGAAGAGTGGCTCCCAGGCATCGGCAACCTTCTTGAGGTCGGCCGCACGTTGACTGAGGGCCTCCGCCCGACGTTGCATGAGTTCGACCGGATTGTGGTCGTGAAGGGCTTCCATCGGGCCGCTATCGCGCAGTTCAGCCACCCGTTCCCACCGGGCCTGCCGGTTCTTCGCTCTAGCCCGAATGGCATCCTCCACGGCCGGCCAGTATTTCTCCTGGTCGGGTGTCAGCTGCAAGGCGGCCTTGATCATCGCCACACGCGCATCCGTCAAGCTCTTGAGGTCTGCGGCACTCGGATGCGCCACTCCTACGGTGTTGGAAGACGTCGTTTCCGCCGCATAGGCGAGAGGTGCTGCCGTTATGAGAGCTGCTGTCGTTGCAACAACTACTTTCATCATCATCGCTAGCTCCTGGATCTCGTTTCGTTCGCCCCGCAGCAAAGGTTGGCAATCGGGGCGAAGGGGGTGGCTTGATTCAAGTCAAGAACACGTTCACGCGTTGGTGAGTCTCAGCCCGGCAATCGCCTCCCAGACCTAACCTAGGCGCGATAAAGCAAAGAGCATCTCACTCGCCTGCATCATGAACGCCAGCCAGGTAGCCATAGCTCATATGGGTTATGCTGGAATTGGCTCGTTCGCGTAGTCTCGATCTGGAAACCGACGGTAGGTAACCATCGTGAATTTTTACAGGTTCTTCGCGCCATTTTTGCAATTGCTTTGTCTGTGTACCCCGGCCGCCGCGTTTGTCGGAGAGGTGGATAGCCTTGATCAGTTTCCTTTCGTTGTGCAACTCCATGCAGAGGGGCAACGGGGCGATGGCTGGAGTTGCTCCGGCGTCGTAAGTCGCGCCGGCCTGGTGTCAACGGCCGCCCACTGTGTCTGGGAAGCCAACGTCGGTTTCGCGCGAAAAGTATCAATTAGCTATACGGACGCCGACGGCGATCGCCGAACAGTGGGACACCGCCGAATCTTCATTCCGGAGGCCTACAAGGAAGCGTCTTACAATTGGACACGAGCGAAAGAGTCGGGGTCTTCGAATGCCAATGCACTGTTCCACAGGCAAGCCGAACACGACATCGCTTTCATCGTCCCCGCTGAAGGCATCGAGGTCGTGGGTTTCCCGCATTGGGCTACGGAATTACTGCACGACGGCCGGTTGCCGGATGACGCGCTGTCCAAAGCGTTCGGTGATCTCGACGGCCGTCGAGCGGTTACGGTCGGTTACGGAAACTTCTATTGTCGGGATTACTTTTCTCGAGAACAGGGTTGCGTGAGCGATGGAGAACGACGGTTTGGAGAGATGCCTCTCCAATCGTCACTCAAGGTGGGCGAGGAAATCTATGTGCCTCCCCGGCTTTGGTGCACCGGTCGGAACGAGAGCGGGATAAACCCGGTCCAGCACGGCGACAGCGGCGGTCCTACATTCGTTCGCGCGATGGACGGCCGTTGGATATTCGTAGGCTACGTGTCCGGCGGAAACTCGTTCGGAAACTGCTCGTCCTCAATCTTGGCCAACTTGGAGATCTTTAGAAGGGCTGCAGAGTACTACCACGGCATAGCAAGCAGCATTCCATCGACGCCCGCGCAAAACTGGGAAAGGAGGCAAATGGAGCGCTTCCTTGAGGAAGTTTACGACAGTTGGTCCTCACCAAACTCGGAAGCTCTCGCTCGATTGCAGGCCCTGTACCACGAAAATGTCTACATAAACGGCCGTCTATTGTATTTTGAGGAGTTTTTGGCGAAGCGGACGAAGTTTGCCGAAAGGTGGCCCAGCAGGGACTTCCGAGTGCGCGGAGGATCGTTGCGTGTCGAAAGCGATGATGAAGCAGGCGATCCCGTTGCGACCGTCAAGGCCATCATTGATTGGACCGCGGCGAATGAAAGCCACACCGAACAAGAGCGAGGCGCATTTTCAGTATCCATGGTCGTGAACTACCACTTCGATCTCGAAGAGCAGATCGCCCTTGGTGGAGGACTCGAGCCCCAGATTGAAGACACGAAGTGCACGAGATTGTCTGGCAGCGCCGCCTTCGATGAGTGTGAGATCAGCAATCAAAAAGTCTGGTCCCACAATGGATCGACGATGATCCTTCGCGCATCTGGCGCGCAGAGGGAATTCGTCTGTCAATCGGCTCCCAAATTTGACCCCTCATCGGCTTCCAATTTTGACCCCTTCGTGCGACGGGGTT
>Ga0153954_1001435_pt1 | contig 12829 bp, 10 predicted proteins | sample TSFL038MetaG_FD_102277 | JGI IMG/M metagenome (GOLD analysis project Ga0153954, IMG submission 102277) | Attine ant fungus gardens microbial communities from Florida, USA - TSFL038 MetaG | ecosystem: Host-associated > Fungi > Mycelium > Unclassified | place: USA: Florida, Wekiwa Springs State... | reverse complement strand
CGTGCCCTGTGGTCGGATCCATAGATAGAGACCCCACCCCAGTCGGCTTCGTTGGGGTAGAGCGACCAGTTGTCCCAACGGACGAGGTCGACCTGACCCTGGACGTTCGCCAGGAATCCGGGCGGGAGGTAGTAGGCGGCACCGAACCAGACGTCGTCGCCGTCTTCCCAGTTCACGTTCCAGATCGCTCGCGCGTAGCCGTTCTGGCCCGATCCGTTATAGGTGGCGAGCGCGGCGGTGTTGCCGGAATAGCCGAAACTGGACTCGACCGAGATCGAGCCGTTGAGTTCGTTTACCTGGGAAAATTCGGACAAGGTTCCGTTCGAGAACTCGGTCGAGGCAGCGGTGACGGTCGCACGGCCGGTGGGCGCCCAGATGGCCAGGACGCTCATCAGCAAGGTGGTGATACCGAACATTTTCCCTACAGCGCCTTTCCACATGCCGGGGGTGTCGTCCCGGCGCCCCTCGTGCTGCAGGGGGACACGGCAGCGCGGACGTTTCGTCGATGCCGCATCCTGGACGTTCGGCCTAGGGCCGGCGCCCGGCCCACCCGTACAATCGCGCGGTCGTCGTGAAGCCCCCCCGCGTACTCCACGTCATCGACTCCATGCGCGCCGGAGGCGCCGAGATCCTGATGACCTCCTTGGTTCAGGAGCTGGCCTCCACGGATCTGAGTTGGAATGCCGTCTTCGTGCCCGAGGTCGATGGAGCCGATCCGCAGCTGGTCGAGCTGGCGCGACGGAGCGCGGCGGTCTTCGGGTGGCTGCCCGCCACCCCGCTCTACGATCCGCGACTTCCGTTCGCCTTGCTCAGACGCGCGACGGAGTTGAAGGTCGACGTGATCCATTCGCATCTCTCGACGGCCAACATCGCGTCTCGCGCCGCCGCCGTCATCGCCGGGATCCCCCACGTGACGACGCTCCACACGATGCCTGGACCGGGAATCGAGGATACGAGGTTGCGGGCGTCGGTCGATGGATGGTCCGCCTGGCTCTCGCGCGCTTTGGTCGCGCCTTCGGAGGAGATCGCTTCGGCCTACTCCGAGGCGTTCCGTATTCCGCGGCGCCGTCTGCGCGTGATCCCAAATGCCCCGCGTCGGTTTCCCGCGCCGGCCGACTTCGATCGCGCCGCCTTTCGTCGCGATATCGCTGGTGAGGGCGCCCAGAGCATCGTCGTCGCGCTGGCGCGGTTGCAGCCCGAGAAGGGCATCGACGACCTGATCGATGCCGTCGCCCTGCTGCCCGCGGACATGTCCGGAGTTCGGGTCGTCGTCGCGGGAGCCGGCCCGGAGGAGGACCGCTTGCGATCGCGCGTCGTCGCCGTGGGACTCGCCGAGCGGATTCACCTGCTCGGCCATCGCTCGGACATCGGAAGCCTGCTTGCCGCCGCGGATATCTTCTGCCTGCCGTCTCGTCACGAGGGTCTGCCGGTCAGCCTGCTGGAGGCGATGCAGGCGGGCCTCCCCTGCCTGGCCACGAGGGTCGGCGGGATTCCGACGGTCGTCGAGGACGGACGCGACGGGCTCTTGGTCGACGCGGGCGATCCCGAGGATCTCGCCCTGTCCCTGGCCCGGCTGGCGGCCGATCCGGAGTGGGCGCACCGATTGGGTGCCGAGGCCCAGGCGACGGTCGAGCGGCGTTTCAACCTCGAGGCGGTCGCCTCCGCCTACGCAGGCGTCTATCGCGGCCTCCGTGGGCACTGAAGAACAGCGGCCCGCCGTGAGCGCGCCCGGTCCCGGCCGGACGGCGGATCTCCGCGAGACGCTCATCGAGGGCGCCCCGCTGTTCGCGATGGTGCCGTTGTGGATTTGGTGGGCATGTTGGAAGGGGGGATATCCACCGTCGGTCTTTCTGCCCGCCATCGGTTATCTCGCGCTTTCGGCGATCGCGCTGTCGATCGCATTTCCCAGAGCTCCGGTCAGCGGGGCGAGGCTGGTGGCGCTGACCGCTCTCGCGGCTCTCACCGCCTGGAGCATCGGTTCCTTGGTCTGGGCGGACGACCGGGGGGGCGCTGAGATCGAGGCGGCCCGTCAGGTGCTGCTCTTCGGATCGTTCGCCTTGCCGGTTCTCTGGCCGGTGTCGCGCCGAGCGCTGGTCTGGGCACTGGCGATGATTCCGATCGTCGCGCTATGCGGCGCGGTTTCGGCCCTGCTGGCGGCGCTCGCGAATCCCGCCGGCCTGATCGACGGCCGGCTCACGGATCCGACCGGATACCCGAACGCGAGCGCGGCGCTTTTCGCCGTCGGTGCGTTGGTCGCGTCGATCCTCGCCGCGCGGCCGGAGCCAAGGGATCTGATCCGGGCGGTGGCATTGGCGACGGCGGGAGCTCTTGCCGGCGCTTGTCTCCTTAGTCAGAGCCGCGGAGCTCTCCTGGCATCGGCGGTGACGCTTGTCGTCGCCTTCCTCCTCCTGCCTGATCGTCGCCGCTTCCTGGTCGTGCTGGTGATCCTGGGGGTCGGGCTCTTGCCTGCGATCCATCCCCTCTTGGACGTCCATAGCGTCGCCGTCGAAGGGGGCGATCTCGCGGCGGCGATCAGGCACGCCGTCCGGCTGCTGACCTTCGATTGCTTCGGCTTGCTGGTGGTCGGGTGGCTTTACGCCTGGGCGGATCGACGGATCGAGGTGCCTGGAAACGTCTCTCGCGGCATTTCCCTGACGCTCGCGATCGTCGTCGGTGTGGCCTTTCTGGGTGGGATCGGCGCGATCGTGGTGACCGGCTCCGACGTGGGGCACTGGGTCTCGGACGAGGTGGAGAGCTTCAAGACGCCGGACTACGGCCGGCTGGAAGCCGAACCGAGTCGCTTCACGGCGGGGCTCGGGTCCAACCGGTTCGATTACTGGCGCGCCGCCGCGGACATCTTCGCCGAAGAGCCGATCACCGGCGTGGGGGTGGGGAACTTCCTGGCGCCCTACCTGGAGAAGCGCCACGCGAACAAGGCGACGGTCTACCCGCACAACCTCTGGATGGGTGCGCTCGCCGAACTGGGGGCGGTCGGCCTGGCTCTCCTCTTCGCTTTCCTCGTCGCTCTCGGCGCCGCATTGCTCGCCGCCGCGCGGCAGGCGGCGCCCCGCAGCCGGTGGATTGTGGTCGGTGCCAGCCTACCACTCGTCTACGTATTGATCCACGGCTCATTTGACTGGATCACCGTATTTCCCGTGGTCGCTGCGCCGCCGCTGGCGCTGGCGGGTGCCGATTCATCGACGGCTTGGAGCTCAGAACCGGCCGGCTCTAGGTGGATTTCCCTTGCGGTGACCGGCGGGATCGCGATGTGCGCCCTCCTGGTCGTTCCGCTGTTGTTGGCGGCCGGGCTCTCGGAGCGAGGTTTCGCGACTTGGGAGGATCGGCCGGTCGGGGCGGTCGACGACCTCCGACGGGCCGCCGGCCTGGACCCGCTCTCGGCCGCTCCTGACGTACGCCTCGGGGTGGTCGAGGTCGAACTCGGCAACTACGAAGCCGCGAGAGAGGCGTTCCAGGGGGCGCTTCGACGGGATGGCTCGCAGTGGTATCCGCGACTGCAGCTCGGCTTGTTGGCTGCGCGCGCGGGCGATCGCGGCGTCGGGATTGATGAATTGCGGCGCGCCCGAGAGCTCAATCCGCGGGAAGCCGTAATCGGCGCCACGCTGCGGAAAATCGAGGCCGGAGAGACTCCGTCGCCGAGGTCGGTGCAGCGGACCGTGCTAGACGGAGACAACAAGCAATGGGGGACACTACTAAACTATCCGTCCAATTCCATCCCTCCGCCCTAAAGTCCCCTATACTGCGATCCTGTCAAGCTGTCGAAAAGGGCGGAGGGTCCTTTAAAGTGAAGAAACTCGTCATATTCGCGCTCGTCTTGGTGGCTCTCGCCGTACCCGCCACTGCCTCCGCAAATGGCTACAGCAGCGTTGCCGGCATCAGTGGTTCGTCCTCAGGTCCGTCGACTCCGGCGCCGGCTGCTGGGGAAGAACAAGCGGTTGTCGTTGGCGCCGGCGATGCCGGGGGCACTTTGCCTTTCACCGGCCTTGACGCCGGTCTGATGCTGGGCGTCGGAGTTCTCTTGGTCGGCGGAGGCCTGTTGCTGCGGCGCTTTCGTCCCCACGATGTCACTCCGAGCTAGGCTCGACCGAGTGCACTGAAAGCAGCGGAAAGGGCGCCGGATACGGTGCCTTTTCTATGTCTGTGCGATGAACTCGGCCACTCGTCGCGTCTCGGAGTCGAGAGTGTGGCGTCTGACCAGCGCGTTCCCGGCATCGACCAGCGCGCGCCGCTCCGCGGGGTCGCCGAGCAATCGCTCCAGAGCCTGAATCGCGGCGGGGGCGTCGCCGGCTGGGATCAAGGCGACCGCCGGTCCGGCCGCCGCGGCGATCCCGCCGACATCGGTCGCGACCGTCGGCAGGGCGGCGGCAAAGCTCTCCAGCAGCACCTGAGGAAACCCCTCGGTGAGCGAGACGTGCAGCAGCAGGTGCGATTCGCGATAGACGGCCAGGAGCTCGTCACCCATCGGTACGTGCCCGCGCAGGGAGATTCGCTCCTGGAGCCCGCGGGCCTCGATGGCGGAGCGGACCTCCGGCTCGAGGGGCCCGTCGCCGCAGATCGTGAGGTGCCAGCGCTCGTCGAGGCCTGCAATCACGTCGATGAGCTGCAAGGGGTTCTTCTCCGGGTCGAGCCGGCCCACGCTCAGCAGCCGGACGGTCCCCGAGTAGTCGCGCCGATCGACAGTTTCCGGGGGCAGGACCTCCGCGGGCGCAATCAGCGAGACGTAGATTTCCAACAGGGCGATGGCGTCCGCATAATGGGACGCGAGCTCCGGGCCGACGGCGATCACGGGGTGCCTCCGGGCCTGATGCCTGAACGCCCGCTCCAGCACGGTCGCCAGGAGACGGAGATCTGGGCGGCGCGGATGCCGCCCCGCGACATAGGCCGGGAAGTCCTGCCTCACGCCCAGTACCACCCGCTTGCCCTTCCGGGCGGCGAGTCGCGCGAATGCGAGGGCGAACGGATGCGGGCCGAGCAGCCACACGGCGTCGACCTGGTCGAGGATCGACCCGAACCGACGCATGGTGTCGCGCATCGCCAGCCCCACTTCGCGAACCGAGGCGGCGCTGCCGTAGTGGGGCAACGCCTCGAAACGGGCAGGAGCGGGCAGTTTGTAGTGAGAGTCGGCGGGCTTCGGGCTGAGCCGCGCGGTCACGACGAGATCGTCGAACCGAGCCGCCAGGGGGCCGAGGAACTCCACGAACGACCGTGCCGCGAAGACGTCCTCGCCGTCGGTCCAGAAGGCCTGATCGAGGTATACGGCGACCCGCATCAGGTTTGCGATCCTCCGCGAATCCGCTTGGCAAGGGGGTCGATCCAACGCCGCAGCGGCAGTCCGCGGGCGGCCGCGACGGTTGGGGAAAGCTTCAACACGAATCGCGACCGTCCGTCCCATCTGTAGATCCCGACGCGGGGCCAGCGAAACGTCTGGCTTAAGCTGGGCACGGTCGGCAAGGCGCCCGCCGCCGCGTATCCGGCGGCCACGGTGGCGGCCAGTACGCGGTCGTCCTCGTCGCCGTAGGGATAGGCGAGGCTGCGGCAGGGTCGATCAAGGGCCTCCTCGCACGCATCCTTCGATCGCGACAGCTCCACTGAGAGTCGGGCGTCGTCCAGGTGGGTCAGATGCGGGTGGCTGCACGTGTGCGAGCCGACCTCCCAGCCTTCGTCTTGAACACGTCGAAGCTCCTCCCAGGACATCGGCACGAGCTCTCTCTCGTCGGCCGTCCCCACCCATTGGTCGATTCCCGCCCAGCGCATCGGTTCGTCGCGGTCGATCCAATCGGTCGGAGCGTAGACCGTCGCAGGGGCCCCCAGGCGACGGAGGACCGGCAGGGCGAGCTCGAAAACCGATCTGTAGGCGTCGTCAAACGTGATTGCCACCCGGCGTCCGTTCGCCGGCGTGGTCATCGCGTCGATGAAGGTGACCGGCCGATAGCCGCGGCGCAGGATGTGGGCGACCTGCCAGGTGAGTTGGCCCGGGGTCACGGCGAGCTCGCTCCGCCAATCCTCGCTGACCGCGTGGTAGCAAAGGACAAGCGTTCGGCCTTTCGTCATGCGGCTCGAGCGCGGGCCGCCGTCGCGGCCAGCTCCTCATAAAGGGAGACGAGTAGCTCCGCCACCGTCTCCAGCGAGAATTCCGCTTCGACCAGTCGTCGAGCGCCGGCGCCATGTTGGCGAAGCCATTCCGGGTCGCCGGCGATCCGATCGAGCTCATGGCCGATGGCGCCGCCGGGGTCGGCGCCGGCCACGACGGTGCCGGTGCCGGGGCGCACCAACTCGCCGGTGCCACTGGCGGTGGTGGTGACGATCGGGAGCCCGCTTGCCATCGCCTCGAGCATGGAATTGGACATGCCCTCGGTCGTCGACGCGCTGACGTAGAGGTCGGCGGCGCGATATACCGGCGCCGGATCATCGGTGCGGGGCATGAAGGTCACCCGGTCCGCGATCCCGTGTTCGGCGGTCAGTCTCAAGAGATCAGCATGACAAGGGCCTTCGCCGAGGAGCAGGAGGTGCGTATCGTCACTTCGGGCCACCGCCTCGAGCAGCAGATCCACGCGCTTGACGGGGTCGAAGCGACCGCTGTAGAGCGCGACCTGACCCCCGACGGGAATACCGAGCTCACGCCTTAGCGTCGTTCGTTCGGGGCCGTCGGGTGGGTGGAAGCGCCCGAGGTCGACTCCGTTCGGGATGCGGCGAAGCTTGGCTTTGGCGACCCCCTCGGCCGCGAGGTCGGCGCGAACCTGCTCGCTGAGACAGATGAAGGTTGAAAAGCGCCTGCTGATCTCTTTCAGCCTGGTCTTCCCGAGCGGCTTCTGCGCAAGTCGATCGAGATCACCGCCAGGCCCGGTGGACAGGACCTTCGCGACCACGGGTGCGGCAGTCATCGGGCCGGAAAGGAGCCCGATGGTGGCAGGCGAGAGTAGGTCGTATACATGGATCACATCGGGTCGGAGCCGCGCGACGGTGGTCGTGCCGGCAAGCGTGTAGCGGATCGACGCGGCGGCGCCATGTTCCGGCCCCGGCATCCGGATGACCCGCAGCCCGGGGCGGGTTTCGGTCTTCGGCGCGCCCGCCGGTCGTCGCGTCACGACCACGACGTCGACTCCACGCCGTCGCATCAGTGGGGCCAGCAGGTCGACTTGACGCTGCGCGCCTCCGAGCACCGGCAGAAAGCTCTGGATGACCATCGCGACACGCAAGAGAGGTGATCCTAGGTTGCGGCACGGCGGCGTCGTAACGCCGCTCGGCCGTCCGTCGCCTCAGCGGGCGGCGGCCAATTGGGCGTCGCGGTCCCGCATCCACTCGACCTGTCGCGAGATCCCGACTTCAAGCGGCGTCGACGGAACCATCCCTAGATCGGCCTCGATCTTGGAGGTGTCGGCTCCGGTCCGCCGGGCATCGCCACGTGCGGCGGCGTCATGGCGAAGGCGAAGCTTCTTTCCGACGCACCCCTCGAGCACCTCGATCGCCTGCAGCAGCGTCACCGGAGTGCCGCCGCCCACGTTGTAGAGCGATCCTGATCGGCCGTGCGCGGCGGCGGCGATCGATGCGTCGACGACGTCGTCGACGAAAGTGAAGTCACGGACCTGTAGGCCGTCGCCGAGCACGGTGATCTCCTCCGAGGCGAGCGCCGCGGAGACGAAGCGCGAGAAGGCCATGTCCGGGCGCTGTCGTGGCCCATAGGCGGTGAAGTACCTGAGGCCGACCGTGGGGACGCCGTGGAGTCGTTCGTACAGAAGCGCCAGATCCTCGGTGGCGCACTTGGTCATGCCGTAGGGAGAGACGGGTAGTCGCGGCGAGTCCTCGGAGGTCGGGTAATTGCTTGCGTTGCCGTAGATGGACGACGACGATGCGTAGACAAACGCGTCCACGGGATTGCGGACGGCGGCTTCGAGGAGCCTCTGCGTCGCCTGTACGTTGTTCCGCAGGTAGCCGTCGAAGCCGCTCCCGAAGCTTCCCCGCACGCCGGCCTGTGCCGCGAGGTGGAAGATCGCGTCAACTGAGCCGACGATCTCGTCCAGGTCGCCATCGGCGAGATCTCGTTCGAGCAGCTCGAAGTCGGGGCTCTCCCGGATCTCGAGCAGATTCGCTTCCTTCAGGGCGCGGGGATAAAAGTCGAGGAAGCAATCCACCGCCGTGACCGCGACGCCTTGATCCAGGAGTCGCGTGCAGAGGGTGCTGCCCAGAAAGCCGGCGCCGCCGGTGACCAGTGCTCGGCGGAGCGGATTGCCGTGAGGAGTGTCGCCGTCAGCGGTCATGGTCATCGAAGTTGTCCTTCTTGAGGTGAGCGGGCCGGTGCGGTTGCCGGGGTCGTGCGACTCCATCGGCGAAAGAAGGAGAAAGGTTGAATCTCATCTTTTTTTTCCACGACCTTCGTGTCCACGAGGGCACGTTCGCGGGCGCGATCGAAGAGGGCTTCGATCGTCAACCCGTCGTCGGGGAAGTTCGCCCATCCGAGCCCCGGCCCGTCCCCGAGGTAGGCCCGCAGCCGCCGTTCGATGCCGGGGCGTTCGAAGTTGGTGGCATCGACCATCGCCACGATCTCGTCGCTCGTATCCCCGTCGCCTTCGTGGATCAGCGCAACGCTGTCGGTAACGCGGAACACGTCCAGTGCAGAGGCCGCGACGCTCCTTTGCACCCCAGGAGCGTGAACCCACAGCAGGTGGGCCGTTTCGCCGCGTCGACGGCACCACTCCAGGTGACGCTGAAGCTGCCGCAATGGAGTTGCCACGGGCGCTTCGACCGTGCGCATGAGCGCGAACGCAAGTAGGGCGCCTGAGGAGAGGAAGCTCCAGGTCGGGCCGCTGGTGAATGCGACGGGGATCATCGCGATCACCAACGCGACGCGGAGCAGGCTGGAGCGCGCCAGAAGGACCACCACGATCGTCGCCGCCGCGGCGACGATCAGCTGGACGTTCTCCGCGAACACCCCGAGCGAGGCGACAATCGAGAGCGCAAACCAGACGAGGACCGGGGCGGTGCGACTGAGAAACGGACTGGTCAAGACTTGCCGAACTTTCCTGTGGTTTTCGTGCGCGTATTTGACGGGAGCGCGCTCGATGATGTGGACGATCACCTAACTTCTCGGAAGAAACTCCGGATTCTGCTACAGCGCAAGAAATTTACCAGTGGTTCAGGGGGAGTCTCGACGGTGGACATTGGTTCGAGGGGGAATCTCTCGCTAGTGAGCCTCACCAGAAGCGTGGGCAGGCGGCCGCGACTCCTCAGCAAGGGAAGTGATCTCCAGCACGCCCTCGGCCGCCTCCTCGAGGACCTCGGTCGCCTCCTGGGCGGAGCGGGCGTAGAGCTCGACCAGGAGGTGGACGACGATCTGCTCGTCGTCGTGCTTGTGGAAGCGGACGTGGGTGAAGAACTCGCGCACGCCGGCGTCGCCGAAGGCGCCGTAGGTGAGGAACTCGGCGGCTTCCGGGCCGGAGCAGGTCTCGACCCGCTCGGCGTCGATGGTGACCGTGCAGGAGGCGACCCAGGGGGTGCCGGCGACCATGCGGGGCCAGCGGTCGCCGATCGGCACGACGCGGTCGTCCTCGAAGGTGAGGTGGGGCTGGTCGTGCATGCAATCGAGGCACTGGACGACGGATTCCTGCACCTCGTCGACCCCTTCGGCGAGGGCGCCCGTGCCGGGGTCGACGCGGCGGATCGCGTCGTAGTGGATCTGGATCTCGAGGTTCTGCGACCAGCAGCGATAGCAGCGCAGCCAGGCCGAGCGGTCGTCTTGGAAATCGCTCATCGCTCTATTCTCGCGCGGCGGCGTCCTCGGCGTTCACTCGGCGGCGGAAGAGGGCATCTGCAGGCGGATGCCCAGGTCTTCTGCCTCGTCCGGCGGGACGAAGGCGTTGGTCGTCGAGAGTGCCGCCTCGGCCACCTCCAGGTCGCTCCAGATGATTCCGGTGGCATATTGCTGCGCGTAATCGAGGACCCGAACGAGAGGATGCGGTCGGGCCCCGCGCGAGAGCGCCCGCAGGCCTTGCAAGTAGTCGCTGCGGTAGGGCAGCGGGATGACGATCCGCTGCAACCCGGCGGCGGTCAGCTCGGCGTTCATCAGCACCCGTGCGACCCGGCCGTTGCCGTCGGTGAACGGGTGCACCTCGGCAACCAGGAACATCAGGAAGATCGCCCGCGCGAGGCCGGGTGGCAGGCCTGCGTAGAAGTGGAAGCCCTCGACCAGGGTGCCGACGACCAGGTCGGGGTGGACGAAGCTGGTACCGCCGGCCTGGTTCGCCCGCTCCTTGAACGATCCGGGGCCGACGTAGGGCCGCCTGCCCAGCATCATCGCGTGGTGGGAGCGGAGGAGGCTGATCAGGTCCGGGGCGTCGCCGGGCACGCGCGCCCTCTTTTCTTTGTCTGCCACCAACTGGTAGGTGCCGAGCACGTCGTGGGCGTCCTCGGTTCGCGCGTCGGGCACGATTTCCCTGAAGACGATGTCTTCGGCTTCTCCCAGCCGGAACTCGGTCCCCTCGATGTAATTGGAGAAGTAGGCCTCGATGAAGGGGAGCGCGACCCCCTCGTCGGGCTGCTCCGGCCGCTCGGCGAGAGGGCCGCCCTTGAGCAGGTGGGTCTGAAGCACCTCGAAGAGCTCGGTCCGCCGCGGATCGAAGCCCTCACCGCGCCCGTGGGCGCGGGCGACGGCAGTAGCCAGGGTCGCCTCGCGGGTGTCGAGGACCGCGCCGATCAGGTTCTCCAGGGTCTCTATTTCGACCTCGCCCCCGAGGGTGGGCGCGATGCGGCGCGCGTCATCGCGCAACTCGTTCAGGGATGCCTTGCCTCGCAGGGCGACCATGCGACCGAGCTCGGTCTCGATCTCGGCACGCGAGAGGGTTCGGGATACGTCGCCGTTACGGGGGCGGGAAGGGCGCATGTTGTCGAGGAATTTGCGGGCGGGGCCGGAGAAGTAGAGGCCGCCCATGAACGGCATGTCGCCTGCGACCGGGCCGGGACCCGAGCGCGGGCGCAGGGTCAGCCCGGGCAGCTTCACCGGCTCGCGTCGGGCGCGCTGGGGCCCGATGTCGAGGAAGACCGAGCCGTCATCGTAGGGTGAGGCCTCGAAGGCGCTGCGGTCGACGACGACGGCGCCGGGGAAGTACCCGCCGGCGATCCGGTACCAGTTGCGCCGTGCGACCTGCTCGGGAGGCTCTGCCATGTTGCGGGTGTAAAGGCGCGGGCCGAGCTTTCTCGCCCCCCCGGCCTTGACCGCATTGCCGACTTTCCGCGAAATCGCGGAATTGCTGAGGAAGACCTCGGGGAGATCCTCGATCAATAAGGAGGACTTAAGGCCGGGCTCCACGGCCCGAATTGTAAAAAATCCGGACATAAGAGGCGAAAAACGACAATTTTCCGTACATAAGGGCCTGGTCGCCAACCCCGAGGAGGCCGGTGCCTACACCGCGATCTCCCAGCTCGTTCGCACTTTTGACCGCATAGCGACGAAAACTGCGAACGCAGGGCCGGGCCGGGCCGGTGAGTTCGCAGAAATCCTCGCTATCCGAGGATTTCTGCGAACTCGACCGCGGGGGCCCGGGCGCCAGCTTCAACCCCGTCCCGCGATTCCGTTTACGCCGCGGCGCGCGACCCCGCTCGTTCGCCGACCAGGTCGACGATCTCGGCCATGATCTGGTTGATGTCGAAGTCCTTCGGCGTGTAGACGCCGGCGACGCCCGCCTGGCGGAGGCGCTCGGCGTCGGCGACCGGGATGATGCCGCCGACGACGACGGGGACGTCGACGCCCTCCGCGGCGAGGAGGCGGACGACCTCGGGGATCAGCTCGAGGTGGGAGCCGGAGAGGATCGAGAGGCCGACCACGTCGACGTCCTCCTGCAGGGCCGACTCGGCGATCTCCGCCGGGGTGAGGCGGATGCCCTGGTAGATCACCTCCATGCCGACGTCTTTGGCGCGCAGGGCGATCTGCTCGGCGCCGTTGGAGTGGCCGTCGAGGCCGGGCTTGCCGACCAGGATCTTCATCCGGTGGCCGATCCGCTCGTTGGTCGCTTCGACCTGGTCGTGGATCTCCTCCAGCTGCGAGCGGTCGCTCGGCGCGGTGGCGCCGTCGACCCCGGTCGGCCCGCGGTAGGCGCCGAAGACCGCGCGCATCGTCTCCGACCACTCGCCGGTCGTCGCCCCCGCCTTGGCGGCGGCGATCGTCGCGGGCATGATGTTCTGCGTGTCGTCGGCGGCGACCCGGGCGAGCTCCGCCAGCGCCGCGTCGACCGCGTCCTGGTCGCGGTCCGCCTTCCACGCCGCGAGCGCCTCGATCCGCTCGCGCTCGACCTCCGGGTCCGGGGTCAGGATGCCGCCGTCGGCGCCCGCCGTCAGCGGCGATTCCTCGGTCTCGGTGAAGCTGTTCTGGCCGATCACCTTCTGCTCACCGCGCTCGATCCGCCCGACGCGCTCGCGGTGGGACTCGACCAGGCGGGATTTCATGTAGGGCACGGCCTTGATCGCGCCGCCGCGCTCTTCGACCACCTTCATCTCGGCGAGCGCGCCCTCGGAGAGCTCCCCGACCAGGCCGTCCATCACCACCGAGCCCTCGAAGATGTCGGGGTACTCGAGCAGGTCGGTCTCGTTCGCCAGCACCTGCTGGATGCGCAGGGACCACTGCTGGTCCCAGGGGCGGGGGAGGCCCATCGCCTCGTTCCAGGCCGGCAGCTGGAGGGCGCGTGCCCGGGCGTCGCGCGACAGCGTCACCGCCAGCGCCTCGAGCACGATCCGCTGGATGTTGTTCTCCGGCTGGGCCTCGGTCAGCCCCAGGCTGTTGACCTGGACGCCATAGCGGAAGCGCAGCATCTTCTCGTCGGTGACG
>Ga0153954_1001434_pt1 | contig 12831 bp, 10 predicted proteins | sample TSFL038MetaG_FD_102277 | JGI IMG/M metagenome (GOLD analysis project Ga0153954, IMG submission 102277) | Attine ant fungus gardens microbial communities from Florida, USA - TSFL038 MetaG | ecosystem: Host-associated > Fungi > Mycelium > Unclassified | place: USA: Florida, Wekiwa Springs State... | reverse complement strand
TCCATATCCGCGTCGTCGAAGACGATGGCGGGCGCATGGCCGCCCAGCTCCATCGTCATCCGCTTCATGTGTTTGCCGGCGAGCGCGGCAAGACTTTTGCCGACGGTGGTCGAGCCGGTGAACGACACTTTGCGGATCGTCTCATGCGGGATCAGATATTCGGAGATTTCCGCCGGCGCGCCATAGACGAGATTGACGACGCCGGCCGGAACGCCCGCCTCGACAATCGCGCGGACCAGCGCCGCCGGCGAGGCCGGCGTCTCTTCCGGCGCCTTGACGATGATCGAGCAGCCGGCCGAGAGCGCCGCGCCGAGCTTGCGGACGATCTGATTGAGCGGAAAATTCCAAGGTGCAAAGGCCGCGACCGGCCCGACAGGCTCCTTCACGACGAGATTGGTGATGTTCGGTGCCCGCGCCGGCACGATACGGCCATAGGCGCGGCGGCCCTCTTCGGCGAACCAATCGAGCGTGTCGGCCGCCGCCAGAACCTCGGTCCGGGCCTCCGCGAGCGGTTTACCTTGTTCGCGTGTCATGAGAAACGCGATGCCCTCCACCCGTTCGCGCAGAAGTTCGCCCGCGCGGCGCAGCACCTTGCTGCGCTCAAAGGCCGAAACATCCCGCCAGATCGCAAAGCCTTTCTTGGCCGCCGCCAGCGCCAGGTCGAGATCGGCAATCTCGGCATGGGCGACCCGTCCAATCACCTCTTCGGTCGCGGGATTGACGATCGGGATCGTCCGCCCGCCGGCGCCCGGCCGCCATTGGCCATCGATCAGAAGCTGAACATCGGGATAATCTTCGGCCATCCGGTTCCTCTCGGCGTGACTGCTTGTGCATCCATTTATCGCGCTTGCATGCGGGAACAAATTGCGGCTCTCATAGCTTCGCAGAAATTGGCTTTGCAGACATTGCACCGCACCGATGAGCGATATGGGCAATCTCGACGGTCTTCGCATCCTCGTTCCCGAGAGCCGGCAGCTTAACCTTTTCGCGAGCATGATCGAAGGGGATGGCGGCCGCGCGATCCGCTGCCCGCTGGTGCAGATCCTCGACCTCGACGACAGCCGCGCGGCCGAGGCGTGGATCGATAAACTCATCGGCGGCGCCTTTCAGGACGTGATCTGGCTGACCGGCGAGGGGTTGCGCAGGCTGCTCGCCATCGCCAATCGCACTGGACGCGATACGGCCTTCATCGCGGCGCTCGGCAAAGTCCGCTCGATCACCCGGGGGCCGAAACCGGCACGCGCACTCTATGAAATCGGCCTTGCCCCGGGGCTCGCCGCGCCAATCCCGACATCGGAGGGCGTCCTTGAAGCCTTGGCGCCGGAGGACATTGCCGGCCGGCCGATCGGCGTCCAGCTCTATCCCGGCGATGGCACGGCGCCTTTGCTGGCCAATCTGCAGGCGCGCGGCGCCCTGCTGAGCCCGGTCACGCCCTATCGTTACGCCTCGCAGGCAGAGACGGCGCAGGTTGTCGCCGCCATCGAAGACATGATCGCCGGCCGCATTGATGTGATCGCCTTCACCAGTTCGCCGCAAGTCGAGCGCTTGTTTGCCGTGGCGCGCGACGCCGGGCTCGAGCCGAAGCTGAAAGAGGCCTTCGCGCGGATCGGCGTCGCCTCCATCGGCCCTGTGGTCGAAGAGACGCTGCACCGTCTTGGCATTGTCACTATGGTGCAGCCGGAGAGCGCCTTCCATATGAAACCGCTGGTGCGGACAATCGCGGCCTGGAACGCAGCCCGCTAAATCTCGCGGTCGCTCGGAATGACGAGGCGGAAGGTCAGGCCGGGGCGATTGTCTCTGAGATCGATACGCGCCCGGTGCAGATGCGCCACCGCCGCAACAAGGCTGAGACCGAGGCCGTTGCCGGGCGTGCAACGGCTGCGTTCGAGGCGATAGAAGCGCCGGAAAATATGCGGAAACTCCTCAGCCGGTATGCCTGGACCATTGTCCGAAACGGCGACGACCGCCTCGTTTTCATTGGCCCGCACGCTCACCGTCACGAAGCCATCCCTCTTGCCGTGCTTGATCGCATTGTCGACCAGATTAGAGGTCGCATCGAAGAGGAGATCTCTGTCGCCGGTGACGACGACGCAAGGATCGCCGGCGACAGAAAGCTTGATGCCTTTTTCTTCCGCGGCGGCGTCGAAAAGCTCGGTGACATCACGGGCAATCGCGGCAAGGTCGACAATTGCGAAGCCGGCCGTCCGGTCCGCCGATTCGATCTGCGATATCCGCATCAAAGACGAAAAAATCCGCAGGACATCGTCGAGATCGGCGATGACATCTTCGATCAGCTTTTGGTCCGCTCCAACATCGCGCGGGCTGCTTGACGCTTTTTCGAGCCGGCCGCGGATGCGCGCCAGCGGCGTGCGAAGATCATGCGCGACATTGTCGGTGACCTCGCGGATTTCGCGCATGAGCGTCTCGATCCGATCGAGCATGGAGTTGAGGTTCTTGGCGAGCTCGTCCCATTCGTCGTTGATGCCGCGTAGCCGGATGCGCGCGGCAAGGCCGCGCTCCATGATCGCGCGGCTGGTCGCATTGATCGATTCGATCCGCCCGACCGTTCGCCGCGTGACGAGCACGCTCACGACGCCGGCAAGCAGCGCAATCAGAAGCAGAGTGAAAGCCAAAGCGGTTTCGATCTCGCGGGCGAAAGACGCGAGATCCTCTGAATTGCGGCCGACGAGAAGATGCAAATTGCCGGGGAGCGCGCCGACGAGGACCCGGTAGGCAGCCGCATGCCCCGCCTGCGGAACGCTGATCGTCCCCCAGCCCGGCGCGCCGATCAAATCACGCGGCCAGCGATCGAGATTGCCGGCGATCGGCGCGAAGGCGCGATCGGCGAGCAGATAGAGCCCGCCATCAAACGCCCGATCGGCCAAGCGCATCTTGATCGCGGCTTCGAGCGCCGTCTGGCCGCCGCGGTCATAAGCCGCGCGCAGCACGGCTTCCTCGCCCGCAATCGCATGATCGGACCGGCTCAGCACATAGGACGTGGTCGACCAATAGACGAAGAAAAGCAGCGAAAGCACAATCGCGCCAAAGCCGCCGATCGCCATCAGCGCCAAACGAAATGTTCGCGAGCGAAATGTCTTAGTTAGGAGCACGAACGCAAAACCCGACGCCGCGTACCGTGTGGATCAAGGGATAGTCTCGCAAACTGTCAACCTTGCGCCGCACCCGTCCGACATAGACATCGATAATATTCGTCGTCGGATCGAAATGCAGATCCCAGACATGCTGCAGCAGCATCGCGCGCGGCACCACATGGCCTTCATTGCGGACAAGATATTCAAGAACCTGAAATTCGCGCGGTAACAGCTCGATCTCGCGGCCGGCGCGCGTCACTGTTCGCGACACAAGATCAAGCGTGAGATCGCCAACGCGCAAAATCGTCTCCTTGACGACGGCCGTGCTCCGCCGTGCCAAAGCGTCGACACGCGCCAAGAGTTCTGTGAAGGCGAAAGGCTTGACGAGGTAATCGTCGCCGCCGGCGCGCAAACCGCGGACCTTGTCATCAACTTCACCTAAAGCGCTGATGATCAGCGTCGGCGTGACAATGCCGCTTTCGCGCAGCCGGCGAATGATCGCAATGCCGTCGATGCTCGGCAGCATGCGGTCGATGACCATGACGGCATAATCGGGCGAACGTCCGCGTTCAAAACCCTCTTCGCCGTTCAGCGCGAGATCGGCTTGGTAGCCATTCGAGTCGACGAAATCCACGATCTGTTCAGCCGTCTCGCGATCGTCCTCGACAATCAAAATGCGGCGCCGGTTCTCCGTCATGCTGCTCTCGATGTTCCTTCTCGTCTTTGCGATTTTGTGAAGCGGATTTTAGCACAGGCCGGCGGTCAGCAAACTGACTTCTGCGTCAGAAATTGAATCATTAGTCATTTGCTATTTCGCACGGCTGACGATCCATTCCCGATGCGGGCGGATCGTGCAGCAGAAAAGCGCGACGTCTGCGGCCTGGGGGTGCACCGGAACAATGGAGTTGGCACCATGTTACGCAAATCGGCAATCGCACTCATCGCAGCCGCGGCAATTTCGATATCCGCGCCGAACGCCTGGGCGCATGGCGGCGGCGGCGGCGGTGGTGGACACGGCGGCGGCGGCGGATTCGGCGGTGGCTTCGGCGGCGGCGGTCATGGCGGGTTTGGCGGCGGCTTTGGTGGCCACGGCGGGTTTGGCGGCGGCTTTGGCGGTCACGGCGGCTTCGGCCGTCCGGGCTTCGCCGGCGGTGGATTTGGCCGTCCCGGCGGCTTTGGACGTTTCGCGGGTCATCCAGGATTCCGCGGCGATCGTTTCCACCATTTCCATGGCCGCGTGTTCGCGCGTAACGGCTTCTTCTTCGGCGGCCCGTTCTGGTACGGCGACGACGATTATTACTACGACAACTCCTGCTACCGCGAAGTCTGGACCCGCTGGGGCTGGACCTGGGCGTGGGTCTGCAATTGAGGCAGCCCGCAATGGTGACCGCCTATATCAACCGCGTCGCAACCGCCGTTCCGGAACACGAAGTCCATGGCGCGTTCATCCGCTTCGCAAGCGCGATGTTAAAAGGCCGTCCGACCGGCCATCTTTTCGAGCGAATGGCGGCGCGGGCGCAGATCGAGCGCCGTTGGTCCTGTCTCGCGCCGCCGGAAGACGGCGCGGGAACGCTCGACGGCGAGCACTTCTATATCCCCGGCCAGTTTCCCTCGACCGCTGACCGGATGGCCCGATACGAGATCGCCGCGCCTGTGCTCGGCAGCAAAGCGGTCGGGCGCCTCGGCCTCGACGCCGCGCAACGCAACAAGATCAGCCATATCGTTGTCGCAACCTGCACCGGCTTTTCGGCGCCGGGGATCGACCTCGAATTGATCGACCGCTGCGGTCTCAATCCCTCGGTCGAGCGCACGGTCATCGGCTTCATGGGATGCCACGCGGCCATCAATGCGCTGAAGATCGCGCATCACATCGTCCGTTCAACACCGAGCGCCAACGTTCTCGTCGTCTGTCTTGAACTCTGCACGCTGCATTTTCAGGAGACAGAGGATCTCGACCGGTTGCTCACCTTCCTGCTCTTCGGCGACGGTTGCGCGGCCGCGCTCATCAGCGCCGAGCCAGCCGGCGTCGCGCTCGACAGCTTCCATGCCGAGTTGGTACAAAAGGCATCCGACCAGATCACCTGGAACATTCGTGATGCGGGCTTCGATATGGTCTTGTCCGGCAAGGTTCCGGCGACGATCACCGATGCGCTGCGTGGCAGTTCGAGCAGGGTCCTTGCCGGCAAGTCCTCCGAGACGATCGGCGTCTGGGCCGTGCACCCCGGCGGACGCTCGATCCTCGATGCCGTCGAAGGCGCGTTCACACTCGATCGTTCGGCCCTCGACGCCTCGCGCGCCGTCCTGCGCGACTACGGCAACATGTCCTCCGCGACTATCCTCTTCGTTCTCGAACGGCTGATGCGCGATCGGGCCTCGCGCGGCGCCAGCGGCTGTGCCCTCGCCTTCGGGCCGGGCCTCACGGCTGAAACCATGCTGTTCCGGATGGCGGCCTGATGACGGCGCTCGATTTCTCCCGGCGTAACGCTCTGTCCGAGCTGATGGACGACGACGCCACGGATTTCCAGACCTTCCGCGCCTGCCTTGTCGATCTGACGAAGGTCAACCAGCTCACCTTGGCCTATCGCCCGACCTTGGGCTTCTTCAAGCAACTCACGACGGCGCGTGGCTTGCCCTGGAACCGCAGGGTCAGCGTGGTCGATGTCGGAAGCGGCTCCGGCGATATGCTGCGCCGCGTGGATCGCTGGGCCGTGGCGCATTCCTATAAGCTCGATCTTGTCGGCGTCGACCTTAACTCCTGGTCGGCGGTGACCGCACGGCAATTGACGAACCCGCGCCGGCGCATTCGCTTCGTCACGTCGAACATTTTCGACTACAGACCGGAAGAGCCGATCGACATCGTGATCAGCTCGCTGTTCACGCACCATTTGGACGATGCTTCGCTCGTCGAATTCGCGCGCTGGATGGAGATGAACACGAGGATCGGCTGGTTCATCAACGATCTTTATCGCCATCCTTTGGCCTATCATCTCTTCAAACACGCCTCGCGCACGCTCGGCTTTCATCATTTTGTCCAGCATGACGGGCCCATATCGATCGCGCGGGCCTTCAGCCCATCCGATTGGCGCGCTGTGCTCGAAACCGCAGGCGTGACCGACGCCGTCATCAAGAGCTATGTGCCTTTCAGGCTGTGCGTGTCGCGGATCAAATCATGGTGACAAAGCCGGTTCTGGTCATCGGCGGCGGCCTTGCGGGCGCTGGACTGGCCGTGACGCTTGCAAAAGCCGGCCGCGCCGTCGTCCTGGTCGAGCGGGAAACGCAGCCACATCACAAGATCTGCGGTGAATTCATCAGCGCCGAAGCCATGCTCTATCTGCGCGATCTCGGTCTCGACCTCGAAAGTCTGGGGGCCGTTCGTATCGACAGAGTCTGCCTCTTTGCGGGCGAACGACATGCGACGGCGCCGCTGCCGTTTCCGGCCCTGAGTCTATCCCGCTATGTCCTGGACGACGCGCTGTTGACCCGGGCCGCTGCCTGCGGCGCGCTGGTCGTGCGCGGAGGCAAGGTCGTCCGCATCACGCGCGACGACTCCGGCTGGCGCGCGGCGCTCGACGACGGCAGCTCAATCTTCGCGCACGAGATATTTCTCGCGACCGGCAAACACGATCTGCGCGGATGGAAGCGCCCGCCTGGCTCGCAAAATGATCTGATCGGCTTCAAGCTGCATTGGCGTCTCGCCGGCGCGGAAACGCAGGCACTGCGCTCGGCCGTCGAACTGGTCCTCTTTCCTGGCGGCTATGCGGGCCTCGAGCTCGTCGAAAATGGCATCGCCAATCTTTGCCTTGTCGTGCGCAAGCGCGAATTCCACACATTTGGTCAGAGCTGGGAAACTTTCTTTGCCTTTCTTCTGAAAAGCTGCCCGCATCTGCGCCAGCGCCTCACCGATGCGCAGCCTTGCTGGCCGCGTCCCCTGGCGATCAGCGCGATCCCGTATGGCTTCGTGCAACGCCGTGGCGCCGATGGCCTGTGGCGGCTCGGCGACCAGGCTGCGTGTATCCCGTCATTTTCCGGCGACGGCATGTCGATCGCGCTTCACTCGGCCCGGCTCGCCGCGCATTATTATCTGCAAGGCTACGACGCCGCGGCTTTTCAGTCGCGATTGGCGCAGGATGTCGCGCATCAGGTGCAGCGCGCGACCTTGCTCTCGCAAATGCTATTGCAGCCGCTCGGGCAAAAAGCCGGCATGGCGGCGATCCAGCGCCTCCCGACTCTGCTGCGCGTCGTCGCGCGCGTGACGCGCATTTCGCAAAACCGCATGCGTGAGGCGCGCGCGGGCATTCTCTGAAGCCGTCGCTGTGGCGGCGACGCCACGCGCCGCGCGAATTCTCGACGGCTCCAAAGCGAAATTCGCGACAGCACGAGCCTTCTCCGCATGCCCAAATCATCCGTTGCGCGCTGATAAGGCAAAACTTCCACGGAAGTATTTAGCGATTCAAAATCTGTCACCTATGTCAGCATTACAATCATTATAACGTTCTGAAATTGACGCGTTCTGTAATAGAAAACTATAGCGCCCCAGACATCGCGTCTTCGACGCCGATGTATTCGAAATACGCGATGTACGCGGGGACCATATGCGTTTCTCTACTCAATCGGCCGCCAACAATTACGAATTCTTATTTAGAAGAAATAAAAACCAGGTTGGAAAACGCATCCAAAGCTGTCAGTTGAACCCGCCTTGGCGGGTGCTCTTGACCGCGCCGGTCTTGTCCATCGGGTTGGCGGCCATGCCCCCAGAGGCCGCACTCGCCCAACCAGCCGACACCAGCGCGTCCGGAGCCTTGCCGACGATCGATGTCGAGGCGCCATCCACCGATGTGCAGACGACGCCCATGTTGCAGCAGGTGCCGAGCCTCGCCCTGACCGGGACCAAGGTCGCGGATTTGCCGCTGAGCCTCAAGGTCGTGCCCGGCACGCTGGTCACGGACCAGGGCGGCACAAGGCTCAGCGATGCACTGCGCGATTCAAGCGGTGTCAGCAATGGCGGTGCCGATGCGCACGGCTTTTTCGATCGCTTCCTCGTTCGCGGCATGGACGCGCGGATTTACGAGGACGGCTTCTCCGACGGCGAGCAGGTCAACGGCTTGCCACATTCACTGAACGGCGTCCAAAGCATCGAAATCCTCAAGGGGCCTGGATCGGCGCTCCTTGGCAACGGGCCGCCCGGCGGCTCGATCAACATCACCCATTACATGCCCTCGCCCGTGTTTGCAGCCGGCGCGGGCGTACAATTCGGGTCGTTCAATACGCTGACATCTAACGCGTGGCTAACTGGGCCAACGACCATCAGCGGACTGGACTACCGCGTCGACGGCCTCGTGCAGCACACCAACGGCTTTCGTAATCTCAAGGGGGCCGATTACGAAATCCGCCCCGTGCTCACTTGGACACTCGGCGATCATGTCGTCACCGTTGTCGTCGATGCGCGGCATATCGAACGCACGCCCGATCCCTATGGGCTGATTTATTTCGACGGGCGGCCGATCAACATGCCGCGGACGACGCTCTATTCGACGCCGTTCAGTTTCGCCAACCAGAATTATATCCGCACCGAGCTCGGCGACGCCTGGACCGTCAACAAGCTCCTCACCGTCAACAACCGTTTTTCTTATATGCATCGCGCGGCACAGATACTCCGCAACGGCGACAGCGACACCATCGTCGGCGATACGATGGAAGGACGCTCGCTCCGCCTGCAATATGATTCAGTTGATGATTTCGATTACATGTTGGAACCGGTGTGGACATTCCATACGGGTTCCATCGGCCATACTTTGGTGACCGGATTCGAGGCGCAACATCAGCACCTGTTCACCAACCAGTCGGACGCCAATCTGCCGAATATCGACGATGTCTTTGCGCCCATCATCCAGGAGACATCGACCGGCAGTCTCGATTTCACCCGCTCGGGAACCAAGGGCGAAATCGACACGCTCCTGGCCAATTATTTAGGGCTCTATGCGACGGACCAGATCGACGCGACCGACAAACTGAAATTGCGCTTCAGCGGACGACAGAACTGGTGGTCGACGACCCTGACGCCGGACATTTTCGTGCCCGGTCGCATTTTCGAGGGCACGCAATTGTTCGAACCGGGCGTGAACTATACGCGTAACGACCAGCCGTTCGATTGGAGCGCGGGCGTGCTCTATAAGCTGCTGCCGTTTCTATCGCCTTATTTCGGCGTGTCCGAGAGCCATCTGGCGAATTTCAGCTCCGAGGCGACCTCGGCCGCAATCCAGGCGCCGGAATCGGCATTGCAATACGAAGCCGGCATCAAGATCGATGCGTTGGAAAACCGGCTTGAGATTTCGCTCGCGGGCTTCAATGTCGATAGGCAAAATGTCTTCACTCTGGTCAATGACGAACCGACCTTCGGCAGTCAATTCACCCGGGGCGTCGACGCGGACCTGCAATTCGCGATCACGCCGGATTGGAAGCTTCTGGCCAACGGCACGCTGCAAGAGGCTGTCCTCACCAACAACCCCTCGAAGCCCGCCGCCGTGGGCAAAGTGCCGATCGGCGTCCCCCTGCAGATCGCCAATCTCTGGACGACCTATAATCTCGAAAAACTGAAACTCCCCGATGTCGTCGTCGGATTCGGCACCGAATATCGCGGCAAGATTTTCGGCGACCAGCTCAATACCGACGAGGTTCCGGCCTATGTGATCTTTGATGCGAATGTCACCTATTCGCAGCCGAAATGGGATGTCTCGGTCGGGATCAAGAATATTGCCGACACGCTCTACTTCACGGCTGCCAACGGCGCCGGCGCTTTTGTCGGCGATCCGCGCACCGTCTATGCCAAGGCCGATATCAAATTCTGATATCGACACACCGCTCCGGCAATGATGACAAATAAGACAGTGTCTGACTCATAATTCAATTTTTTGCATGGTCCGGCCTGTCTAAGCTCCAATGACGCGCCGCGTTGGCGGCCGCGCCACGCCTTCCCACGCCTGTGGCGGAGCTTTCATGGCTTTTGCAATTGACGACCGCCGCCAGGAGGTCGCGACATGGACCGGTTTTGCCATGATGTGCATCGGCATGTTCATGGCGCTTCTCGACACGCAGGTTGTCGTGACGTCGCTTCCGACGATCCAGCGGGCCTTGAACATTCCGCCGGATCAGATGAGCTGGATTCAGACGGCCTATCTGATCTCCGAAATCATCTCGATCCCTCTCACCGGTTTGCTGACACGCGTCCTCGGCATCCGCCGGCTGTTCGTTGCGGCCGTGTCATTCTTTACGTTCGCCTCGATCGGATGCGCCCATAGCGCTGGCTTCGCATCCTTGATTGTCTGGCGCATCTTCCAGGGATTTTCCGGCGGCACGTTGATCCCGGCGGTCTTTGCCGCGGTCTTCCTGCTCTTTCCCTACCGGCTGCAGACCTTGGCCACGATGATCGCCAGTGTGCTCGCCGTGCTCGCGCCGACTATCGGCCCGCTCGTCGGCGGCTGGGTCACGGAGACTTACACCTGGCCTTGGCTCTTTCTCATCAATGTCGTGCCGGGCGTCATCGTTGCAATCGTCGGGCTTTTCTTCCTCCCCAAGACGCCCGCGCAATTCGACCAGATCAAAGGCCTCGATACGATCGCTTTGGTTTTTGGCGCCGGCGCGTTGGCCATGCTCGAAATCGCGATCAAGGAAGCGCCCGATCGCGGCTGGATGTCGCCGCTGGTCGCGGGGCTTTTTCTCCTATGCCTGATCGCCGCCGGGCTCTTTATCTGGCGCACTTTGCGCACGGTGAACCCGCTCGTCGATATCAGGACATTCCGCAACCGGAATTTTTCGATCGGCTGTGCGCTGAGCTTCGTGATCGGCATGGGGCTCTACGGCTCGATCTATCTGATGCCCGTCTTCCTCGCTTATGTGCGCGGCCACAATGCGCTTGAGATCGGCGAGATCATGCTTGTCACCGGCATTGCCCAACTTGCCTGCGCACCGCTCGTCGCTGCGCTGTTGCGACGCTTCGATGCACGGGTCCTGAGCGCCATCGGCTTTCTCATGCTGAGCCTCGGTGCGATCTTGAGCGCCGATCAAACCCGAACCACCGATTTCAACGAAATGTTTGCCGGGCAGCTCGTCCGCGGTTGCGCCTTCATGTTTTGCGTTTTGCCGCCGACGGAACTGGCGCTCGGCAAACTCCCGCCCCTATCGATCCCCGATGCCAGCGGTCTGTTCAATCTGATGCGCAATCTCGGCGGCGCGGTCGGCATCGGGATCATCGATTCGATTATATTCGGCCAGTCGCCGAAACATGCGCAAGCGCTCTACGACGGTCTCGTCGCGGGCAACGAAAAGGTATTCGCGACGCTCGGCGTCACGCGGGACGCCGTCATGCAGGCGGCGATCGATCCCGACAAGCGGGCGGCGATGGCATCGCTCCTGAAGAAGGTCGCGTTCGCGGATGCGATCAACGACGCCTGGTTTGCCCTCTCGATCATGACCGCCGCGATCGTTGTCGTTCTGCTTCTCGCCAAATCCGCGCCGCCGTCGCGCGAAGCCCTGATCATCGAGCCGTAATTCCGCCAGGTGACTTTGAACAAGTGACTTCGAATCCGGGATGCGCTAAGGGCAAGTCTATGACCCTTGAGCAACTTCGGATTTTTGTTGCCGTCGCCGAGCGCCAGCACGTGACGCGCGCCGCGGAGGCGCTCAATCTGACCCAGTCTGCGGCGAGCGCCGCAGTTGCCGCGCTCGAAGCCCGGCATGGATCGAAGCTCTTCAATCGCGTCGGCCGTGGTATCGAACTGACCGAGGCGGGGCGGATTTTCCTCGACGAGGCGCGCGCCGTGCTCGCCCGCGCAGAGGTGGCGGAATTGAAACTCGCGGAGCTTGCCGGCTTGAAGCGCGGACGGCTCCTCATCCAAGCAAGCCAAACGATTGCGAGTTATTGGCTGCCGCGCCACCTTGTCGAGTTCCGCCAGACGCATCCGGGGATCGAGATCCGTCTAAGCGTTGGCAATACCGCCGATGCGGCGGAGGCTGTCAGCACCGGCGCTGCCGAACTCGGCTTTATCGAGGGGCCGGTCGATAGGCCCTTGCTCAAAGTGACCGAAGTTGCGCGCGACCAATTGATCGTCGTTGTCGCGCCGGATCACCCCTGGGCGTCGCGGCGCAAGCTCGGCGTGGAGGACCTGATCAAGACGGAATGGGTCTTGCGCGAGCCGGGCTCGGGCACGCGCTCGGTTTTCGAGGATGCGCTCGCAAAGCTTGGCGTGCCCGTCGCGGACCTGAACATTGCGCTTGAATTGCCGACGAACGAAGCCGTGCGCGCGGCCGTCGAAGCGGGCATGGGCGCGACCGCCTTGTCGGCCTCGGCCGCCGCTTCAAGTCTCGAAGCCGGACTCCTGAGCAAAGTTGCGTTGGCCTTACCGACACGATCCTTCAATCTCATCCAGCAGACCGAGCGCGAGCCCGGACATGCGGCGCGCGCCCTGATCGGCTCCATCACGCGCAAGCGGCGTGCGTCCTAGCCGTCTCACTGGTCGGTCGCTGGCGAATATTCGTCGACGCCATAAACCGGGAATGGATCGCGATGGCCCTGCTCGCGTGCCTCGGCCGGCGGCGCCTGTTCGACGAGATCGTAGTAACGCTGCATACGATTCGAATGATCGTGATCGCGATGGTGCACGCTGGCGAAAGCGGGTGAAACCGCAAGGCCAGCCAGGATGATCGTCAGCGCCGCACGCGCAGAAAATGACTTCGTCATGGTCTT
>Ga0153954_1001433_pt1 | contig 12833 bp, 14 predicted proteins | sample TSFL038MetaG_FD_102277 | JGI IMG/M metagenome (GOLD analysis project Ga0153954, IMG submission 102277) | Attine ant fungus gardens microbial communities from Florida, USA - TSFL038 MetaG | ecosystem: Host-associated > Fungi > Mycelium > Unclassified | place: USA: Florida, Wekiwa Springs State... | reverse complement strand
GCAGCTCAAGGTATCGTTCCAGAACCTCGCCAAGGAAACGATGACGATCCCGCTGCCGCTCACCGATTTCGCGACCGCCTACGACAAGATCAAATAGGCGGCCTATTGCCGCGCCATTTGCGCATTGCCGACGCCTTCGCCGTCGAGCTTCTGGTCGTCATGCATGGCGACCGTTACGCGCGATAGCCGCCCCGTGAATTCGAACGGCGCGGTATAGTGCGAGACCGGGCTGCCGCGGTCGCGGCCGATATCGAGGCCCGACCACGAGATCAGGTTGTGGAAGCTGAACTGGGTCTGCATCGCGCCCACGGGCTCACCATCGATCAGAAGCGTGTATTCGCTGAAGCCGGTGCGCGTACCCTTCGCCGGCTCGCTCTGTCGCACCAGCCGTTCGACGCGCACGCCGAGCCGATGCGAAGCGAGGTCCTCCGTTTCTGAGAAGTCGCGGTCGAGATGAAACAGCTCCCATTTGTCGTTCTCGAACGGCGTTCCAGGCGGATGATAGGCGACGGCTTTCCAGCCGTCCTGCCAGAGCCCGCGGTGACCGAACATCTCGAAATATTGCGGTGATGCCTTTGACGGCGCCGATGCATCCGCGATCGAGCGGGCGAAGCTCTCGCCCTCGATCGGCATCTGAGCAAGGCCTGCGATCTCCTTTGGCGCTGCGATGCCGATCAGATCCAGCAGGGTCGGCACGAGATCGCAGGCGTGCACGAACTGATGCCGCAGCTCACCTTTCGCTGCGATGCGCTTCGGCCACGACATCACGAAGGGATCGCGAATGCCGCCGCCATGGGTGTTCTGCTTGTAGCGCCGCAGCGGCGTGTTGGATGCCATCGCCCAGCCATGCGGGAAATTGCTGTGGGTGTCCGGACCGCCAATCTCGTCAAGCCGCCTGAGCTTTTCCGGGATCGGCTCCGGCCTGAAGTTGTAGGGCCCCATGGCGTTGACGAAGCCGAGCGGTCCACCCTCCTGGCTCGCACCATTGTCGGAGAGCACCAGGATCAGGGTGCGCCGGCCGGCGGCTTTGGCGGCGCCGGCCACCAGGGTTTTGAGCTGGCAATGGTCTTGCCGATCGTGCCGCCAAATGGCGTCTCGCGGTCTGCGCTCATGATCCCTCGCTGGTTAATATTTCGGCTGATTCACCTCGATAAATCGCTTTTCAGGCGGTGCCGAGATAGGCCTTCTGCACCTTCGGATCGCTGGCCAGCGCCGCCGCCGTTCCCGACAATACGCTTTTGCCGACCTGCAGCACGGTGGCGAAATCCGAAACCTCGAGCGCGAGCTCGATCGACTGCTCGGCGAGCAGGATGGTGAGGCCTTCGCGGTGCAGCCGGCCGAAGGTCTCGTACATCGATTCCACGACGGCCGGAGCGAGCCCCAGTGACGGTTCGTCCAGCATCAGCAGTTTCGGATCGCTCATGAGCGCCCGGCCGACCGCGAGCATCTGCCGTTCGCCGCCGGACATCGTGCCGGCACGCTGGCTGCGCCGCTCCTTCAACCGGGGAAAAATCTCGTAGACGCGCTCCAGCAGCGTTGCGGTGCGGGCCTTGTCGCGCAGCGGCGTCGCGCCAAGCAGGAGATTGTTCTCGACGCTCTGCTGCACGAACAACCGCCAGCCTTCCGGCGACAATGCCAGGCCCTTGCGTACGATCACGAATGCATTCTCGCCTCCGATCTCCTCGTCGCGAAAACGGATCGAACCGGAGTGCACCGGAATGAGGCCAGCGATTGCGTTGAGCGTGGTGGTCTTGCCGCCGCCATTGGAGCCGAGCAGCGCCACGACGCTGCCCTCGGGCACTTCCAGCGATACGTCGGAGACACCGATGAGATCGCCGTAGCGCACCTCCAGATGCTCGATCCGCAGCAACGGGCCGGTCATGTCGGAGGCCCACCCATCAGTTCGACCGGCGTATGACCAGCGACGGCCTTGGCGGCGCGGGTGCCGAGATAGGCCGCGATCACGGCCGGGTTGCTGGTGACCTCGCGCGGCGAGCCGTGCGCGATCTCGCGGCCCTGGTGAAACACCATCACCCGGCTCGCCAGCGACATGATCACTTCCATGATGTGCTCGACGATCACGAGCGTAATGCCGGAACGGTGGATATCGCGCACCAGCTCGATCGCAAGCTGCACTTCGCGTTGGGTCAGGCCGGCCATCGCCTCGTCGAGCAGCAGCACCTTGGGTTCGGTTGCGAGCGCGCGCGCGATCTCGAGCCGCTTGCGGCCGGGCGTGCCGAGCGAGCGCGCCGGCGCATCCGCGAGCCCCGCCATGCCGACACGCTGCAACACCGCGCGCGCCTTTGTCTCCGCCTCGGCGCGACGCGAGGTGCGCAGGAAGGCGCCGATCATCACGTTCTCCAGCACCGACATGCCTTCGAAAGTCTGCGGCACCTGGAACGTGCGCGCGAGCCCAAGCTGCGCCCGCGCCTCCGGCGCGAATGACGTGATGTCCCTGCCCTCGAACAGCACCTGTCCCGACGTGGTCTGGAGATCACCGGTCAGGCAGTTGAAGAAGGTGGATTTGCCGGCACCGTTCGGCCCGATCAGGCCGAGGATGTCGCCCTGCTCCAGCACCACGCTGGCGCCATCGACCGCCTTGAAGCTGCCGAAGGCCTTGGTGACGTCGCGTGCTTCAAGGAGCATGGGTTGCTCCCGCCGGCTGCTCCGCTACTTTCGCCTTGCCGCGGCTTTCCCAGCGCCGCTTGATCAAGGTCAGGATGCCGCCGGGCTGGAAGCGCGCAATGAGCAGGATGATCGCGCCATAGACCACGAAGGTAAGCCCGGCGCCCTTGCCGCCCAAAAGGCTGTTGGAGATTTCCTCCAGCGGCACCAGGATCGCGGCCCCTACCAGCGGCCCGAACAACAGGCCCGCGCCGCCGAGCGCGGCCATGATCAGGATCTTCACCGAGATCAGGATGCCGAGCCCGGATTCGGGATCGACGAAGCCGAACATCATCGCATAGAGCGCGCCGCCCACGCTGGTGAGCCCCGCGCTGAGCATGAAGGCGTAGAGCTTGGTGCGGCTGGTCGGTGCGCCCAGCGAGCGCGCCGCGCGTTCGGAATCCTTGATGCCCCGCAGGTAGAACCCCATCCGGCTGTTGGTCATCCACCAGGTGATCGCCAGCGTGATCGCGAGGATGGTCAGGAACAAATAGTAATAAGGCAAGGCCGAGATGAAGGAGAGATCGAAGACGTTGCGCGGTACGGTCGGTCCGCTCAGGCCCACGGCCGCGCCGAGATAGTCGGTGTTGGTGACGACGAGCCGGATCAGCTCGGCGACCGCGATCGTCGCCATGCTGAAATAGTGGCCGGAGAGCCGAAGGGTCGGGACACCGATGATCGCAGCGATCGCGACCGCGAACACGATGCCGGCGGGAATGCCGACCAGCGGCGAGAGGCCGAAATGCGCGTAAGCGCCCATCGCCGCGTAGGCGCCGCAGCCGAAAAACACGACATGGCCGACAGAGACCTGCCCGGCATAACCGCCAATGATATTCCAGGCCGAGGCCGCGATCGCATAGAGCAGCACCAGCGCGCCGAGCCGCTGCTCGAACGGCGTCGAGAACACCAGCGGATAGCCGATGACTGCGATAAGCAGCACGAGAGGCCAGAGCAGGCGCTGCATCACATCTTCCCCATCAAGCCTTGCGGCCGGAACCAGAGGAACGAGAGGAACAGCGCATAGACCACGATATCCTTGTAGACCGCGCCGATCAGATAGGCCGACAGCGACTCGATGACCCCGATCAACAGCCCCGCGACCAGCGCGCCCGGTACACTGCCGAAGCCGCCGAGCGACACCGTGACGAAGGCGACGATGCCAAGGGTCTCGCCGACCGTTGGCACGACGTAGAAGAACGTCGCGATCAGGGCGCCGGCAAGGCCGGTCGCGCCTGCTGCAATCGCCCAGGCGATCGCCTGCATCGTGTCGGGCCGGATACCCATGAGCTGGGCGGCGGTCGAGTCCTCCGCCACGGCGAGCATCTTCGAGCCGAGCGAGGTGCGCGTCAGCAGAAGATGCAGCCCGAGCGTCACCAGGAGCGCCACGACACCGGCGAGCAGGCGCGATGCCTCGATGCGCAGGCCTGCAAAGTCGAAGGCCCCGCCGACAATGTCCGGAGGCAGCGACAGGAAATTGGCGCCGAACCACCAGAACACGGAATAGCGCAACAACAGCGCTAGCCCGAACGTGCCGAGGATCTGGGCCAGCATCGGCCCCTTCATGATGTCGCGGATCAGGCCGAAATAGACGATGATGCCGAGCGTGGCCAGCAGCAGCGTCGCCAGCGGCGCCCCCACCAACGGACCGGCGCCAAACAGCGTGAACACGACGTAAGCGACGTACATGCCGAGCATGACGAAATCGCCATGCGCGAAGTTGACGATGTTCATCATGCCCCACACCAGCGTGAGGCCGGACGAAAACAGTGCGTAGACGGCGCCTAACAGCAATCCGCCGACGATCACCTGCACGAGGACAAAGGACATGGAGCCTTGCGCACTACCGATGAGTTGGAGCCGTCGCCGTTGACGGGAAGCAGGCGGGACTAGCGTCCCGCCTTCAGGCCCTTACCAGCCCTTGTAAGGCACGACCGGTGCCTTGCTGGCGCTATCCTTCGGCCAGACCGTGACGTAGTTCTCACCGTCCTGAAGCTGGATCATCACGCCGGAGGCCAGAATGTTCTGGCCCTTGTCGTCAAACTTGACGCCCTTGTAGCCCATCATCAACTGGTTCGGCTTGAGATCGGTTGCCTTCAGCGCGGCCTGGATCTTCGCAGGATCGGTCGAGCCGGCGCGATTGATCGCATCGACCAGCACCAGGAAAGCCTGCATCTGGCGCCCGGCGGTGTCGTCCATCTCGTCGCCAGACTTCTTCTTGTACATGTCGGCGATGATAGCGGTCGGCGAGCCCGGAGGGCCGACGCTCCAGGACGAGCGGTTGAAGACACCTTGCGATATCTTGCCGACCGCCTTGATGAAGGACGGATCGGAATAGCCGGAGTCGTCGGCGATGATCATCGGCGGCTTGTAGTCGAGCGCCTGCATCGTCTTCTGATAGAGGATGGCGTCCGACGCGTAGGCGATCATGATCACCACGTCGGGCTTCTTCTCCTTGAGCTGCAATACCTGGCTTTGCACGTCGGTGGCGTTGACGGCATAGGCAATGTCGAGCGCGATGTTCTGGCCGTTCTCCTTGAACACGCTGGTGACCACGTTCGCGACCGATGTGCCGTATTCGGTATTGTCATGCACCAGCGCGACATTGTCGGTCTTGGCGCCGGCCGCCTTCATGTCCTTGAGGAAGTCGTGATAGATCTTCGCGAAGTCGGATGCGACCGGCGTCACGCGGAAGAACCATTTGAAGCCGCGTTCGGTGAGGTTGGCCGCGACCGATTCGCCGTTGACGAAGGGAATGCCGTATTTCTCGGCGATCGCGCTGGCGGTCAGCGTGATACCGGACTGATAGGCGCCGGTCAGCGCGACCACCTTCTCTTCCGTAATCAGCCGCAGCGCCTGGTTCTGTCCGGTGGCGGGGCTGCCCTGGTTGTCGGCGAACACCACGTCGACCTTGGCGCCGCCAAGGCCCGGGAGCCCGGCGTCCTTGGCGAGCGGAAAATCGCCGAGCTCGGGATGGGCATTGTTGATAATGTCCATCGCGACTTCGATGGCGTATTTGGCGTGGACGCCGGCGCTCGCAGCGCCGCCGGTCATCGGAAACACAGCGCCGATCTTGACGACCTTGTCCTCGGCGGACGCCTGCCCTGCCAGCACAACCGAGATCGCGGCGGCGCAAAGCAGCCCAGCGAATTGCTTGAACTTCATATGATGGTTCTCCGAAAACGTATCCCCGACGCCGTTTTTTTCGGCGGGAACGCGCGAGACTGTCGCGCGCCCTTCGTTATTTTGATGCGTCAACATTGCATGCCCGCCTGACAGGGGCAAGTTTCGGAGCCGGCTGCGGCCAATAGACACTTGGTCGATGATTTCGGTATTTCGATCGCGCCTTCGCGATGGGCATTCGCTCCGATCAGCAAGCCGATCACGCCATCAGAGACGAGAGCGCTTTCGCCGACTTTGACTCCGGCGCGACACAGCCACGCTGGCGTTCGTCAATATCGCCGCGATTTACGCCGAAGAAACCCGGTGGGCCGTGTTGTGTCCTGCGAGGATTTCCTTATGGGCTATGGCCGGCCTGACGCGCGCTGCCAATTCCGCCTGCCTCGCAACATGTGTCTCACGCAGCCTCCGATCCGAAACGGCGTCCGGATTTTCTTGCAAGTGCTTGAGATAACTTCAGAATTCTGGCTGGGGAACCTGGATTCGAACCAAGACAAACAGAGTCAGAGTCTGTTGTGCTACCGTTACACCATTCCCCAACGGAATTGCCGAGAAAATTCATATACTTAGTGAATTGTCCGGCAGCCGCTGCAAAGCCCTTCAACAGGCAAATCAGCGCGGCGATTGCGTCCTTCTACCCGCTCCCTTCGGCGCTTGGCAAGCGTGTGGCACGACAGTTTTTGCGCCACCGTCTCAACAGGTCGGGCCGGCCCCACTTCCGATATTAAAACGGGACTTGACCTCTTGCCTTGGAGGTCCAGGTTTTTACGTCAAGGAAGAAGCTACCTTCGAGGTGCCGCTCTAGTGCCGGGAGAGGTAGTCGCTGAAGGTCAGAGCAAACATCATGACTGACCAGAACAGCCCCGCGATCGCGACGACGCGAACAAGGGTCTGCGAAGGCTCTGATATCGGACCATCCCTCGAGCACATGCGTCAGCGGCAGATGCCAGGTGCAGCGCTCAGCGGTCTCATCACGGTAGCACCCGAAGTGCGCTGAAAATGGCGCCTTGGCGATCACGTCGTGAAATCTGAGATCGCGCGGAGCGTCATAGACGGGATTGGCGCCAATGATACACAGCGTCTCGATGCGGCCGCCCCGGACGTCGGAAGCGAGACTGCGCAGCGACTCCGCGTGTCCCGCCGAGACCGGATCGACCGGTGCGATAAAGTCGACTGGGCCCTGCAATTGCGCGTTGATCCAGTGACAAAGCGCCTGAACGTCCGCCGGCTGCCGCGGTCCCGCCACCACCAGGGCCGCGCCGTGCCGCGCCTTGAGATCGGCAGCGGCCGCTTTGGCAAACTGATTGGCCTCGTCCGGCAACGCCGCCGCGTCAAGCGAAGCACCAAGCGCCCGCGCGATCTCGATTGCGATATTGCGGATCAATTCCGGACGGAGCGGCATGCGGTGATCGGCCAGCGCTCCCGTCAGGCTCCAATCCGGCTCGGCGGAATAGATGCGCAGGGACTCGCTTGGCACATGCGAGCGCCGGGCATCGACGATCTCACGTGAACATCGGATCTGGTCTGGACCGAAGCCGATGGGGTCGGCGTCAAGTGCAAGCATGACGCGCGCATCCCGGAAACGCGGAAGCGGTGTTGCAATGTGGCCGAACGCCTGCATCGCGCCGCCGCGCAAGTTGTCGTCGTCGATCGGCTCATATCGATACCACTTCATTTGCGGCATTGCCGCTGTCAGCGCCCCTATCTGTCCAATCAGGCTTGGAGATGTGACGCGCCCTGTCAGGATCGCCAGCCCCTCGCCCTGTCGCGTTCGATGCCGATCAAGTCGCGGACGTAGAGCCGCCTCAAATGCGCTCCAGGCCTGAATGCGGTGATCGCCATAGGGAGCCTTGGAGCGATCGGGATCATAGAGTGACAGCAACGCTGCCTCGCCATAGACGTCGGTCGATCCAAGGCTAGCCGGATGCCGCGAATTGCCGTTGATCTTGATCGGGCGTCCCTCCATCGAAGCGACGATGACGCCACGTCCGTAACCGCCAAGCGGCAATGCGCTCGCAAACTGCAGCGGCAGGCCGGATGTTACCCGCTCCGGTATCTGAACGTAGGGCACGACCTGTTCAGGCAGTCGGCCGCAGGATGCGAGCGTGGCTGCGACGCCGCCCATGAACAGCTTCAGCGCCGCGCGGCGATCCAACGTCGCATCGATCAATGATCGGCGATCCTCGGACTGAATATCGGACTTGGTCCACGTGCTCATCGGTGACAGGTCGAACAGTCGGTTAGATGCTTGTTGTCGAGATACTGATGGGCCAGCGCGATGCCGCGCTCGGCCTGGTCATCCGGAAATTTCCAATCGGGATCGAACACCCCGGACGCAGGCCGCAAGTTCGGCGCGGATCGCGATGACAACCCAGGCACCATCCCATCGTGAGCGGAGCAGCCTGTCTCATCAGCGGCATGCTCGCGACGGGACCGTGACAGGTCGTGCCGCCGACGCCCTTTGCGATGTGGATCGAATGATCGAAATAGACGTAGCCCGGAAGCCGATTGACCTTGTTCCGGTGGATCGGGCGATCGTCGGCGAGACTTTCGCGGATCGGCGCGAGCATCGCAGCCTGCGTGTAAAGCTGGGAATGACAGGTCATGCAGGTATGGGTCGGCGGAACGCCGGCGACAGGAGACGTCTCGACACCGGTGTGGCAATAGCGACAGTCGAGCCCGAGGCCACCGACGTGATGCGCATGATTGAAAGGCACCGGCTGATCGACCGTTATCGATTGATCAGTGGTGTATTCCGAAGCCGCCACTCAATACGCGAGGCCGATCGCCAGAAACGGCACCGTTACAATCGAAATGAGAACACCACGCGCGACCGTATCCGCACAGGGTTCGAACAAGTGCGGCATACGCTGTTCTCGTAACCAGTACGGCGCCTGGACGACGAGCCGGGCGTCAAGAGCCCGGGCGGCCAACGCGAGGGCACAATCATGGTTCCTATGTAGAATCCCCCGCTCCTGCTCGGTCGCGAGCTTCGCTTTGTCGCCGGCTTCGGAACCTCGCAACCGCGCCGACATTGGTAGCGATCCTTTGCAGCCAGAGCAGACTTCGTCTTGTCCACGCCCGCCGTTCAAACAGATATTCCGTTCCGGCTCGATCGGCTTCCCTGGAGCCGATTTCACCTCCTGGTCGTGCTTGGACTCGGCATCACCTGGATCCTCGATGGTCTCGAAGTGACCATCGTCGGCTCGCTGGGGCCGGCTCTGCAAAGCGCTGATACCCTCAACCTGTCGAGTTCTGAGCTCGGCGCAATTGCGTCGTTTTATGTGGTGGGGGCTGTTACCGGCGCGCTCGGATTCGGCTGGATCACTGACCGGTTCGGGCGCCGCCTCGTTTTCTACGTCACATTGATCATCTATCTCTCGGGAGTCCTGTTGAGCGCGTTCGCGTGGGATTTCTGGAGCTTTGCCTGTTTCCGTTTGCTCACTGGCGCGGGCATCGGCGGCGAATATGCGGCCGTCAACTCGGCAATTGATGAGCTCATTCCGGCGAAATATCGCGGTCGCGTTGATCTGATCGTGAACGGCAGCTTCTGGCTCGGTGCGGCTTTCGGCGCAGTGGCGGCGCCGTTTCTGCTCAATCAGGCGATTTTCGCGGCCAATGTCGGCTGGCGCCTCGGCTTTGGCATCGGCGCATTCCTCGGATCGTCAATCCTGTTGCTGCGCGGCTTTGTACCGGAAAGTCCTCGCTGGCTTGTCACCCACTGCCGGGGCGACGAAGCTGAAACGGTGGTGAAGGGAATCGAGGAGAAGGTGGCGGCCGACGCCAGGCAACAGCCTCAACCTGCAACTGACAGGCTGACGATACACCCCCGAAAATCGTTCGGCCTGAAGCTGATCTTCTCAGCCATGCTCGGCAAATATCGGCAACGCAGTCTGCTCGCGCTGACGTTGATGGTGGCGCAGTCCTTTCTCTACAATTCGGTGTTCTTCACCTTCGGTCTGATTTTGGCGCATTTCTATCACGTGCCAAATGAGCAGGTCGGCTTCTACGTTCTGCCGCTTGCGATCGGGAACTTCTGCGGACCGCTTTTGCTCGGTCACCTCTTCGATACTGTCGGGCGCAGGAAGATGATCTCGACGACGTTCGCCTTGAGTGGTGTCTTTTTGATCGTAACCGCAGTGCTGTTCGGTCTGGACCGTTTGACCGCGGTGACTCAGACCATTGCATGGCTCGCGATCTTTTTCGTCGCCTCTCCGGCCGCCAGTTCGGCCTATCTCACGGCGAGCGAAATTTTCCCGCTGGAGACCCGTGCGCTCGCGATCGCCTGCTTTTACGCGCTCGGCACTGCCATTGGCGGCACGATCGGTCCATCCGTGTTTGGCCGACTGATCGAGTCCGGCTCGGCGTGGAATGTCAGCCTCGGATACATGGCCGCTGCGGTGCTTCTCCTGCTGGCTGCGGTAGTCGAGCTAAAATATGGCGTCGATGCCGAAGGCAAATCGCTGGAATCCATCGCCGACCCGCTATCTGAATAGATCGCGCCGATGCGGAGACATCACTCGTCCCGTTCGTGCACCTGAGCCGGTGGGGCCGTGGCTTCGATAGCCGTGAACGGCTCGATAATTCTGTAACGATGATCCGACTGCGCGGGGACGAGCCAGTAGTCGCAAGGCTCGAGCTTGACGACCTGTCCCTCAAGGCTCAGTTCGGCCCGCCCCGCGATCACATAGCCGACTGTCTCGTAATCGCGGCGGCCGCTCTCCTTTTCGTGCGGCTGCTCGTCACGCCACAAGCGCATCGCAACGCGCTTTCCGGAAACGAGATAGGTCTGTCCCATCGCTCCTCGTGGCGCTGTCTTTTCTGACACTTTTTTGATCGTGCTGACAGCCATTGCGAAGCCATCCCGTTCCAGGAAACGATGGGCTCAATCGTCCTCCTCGTGGAACGTTCCTATTCGGTGCGCTGCCGCCGAATAGGAACCGGTCGCGGCCCGGACATTTCGCAGATTGTGCGGTGCGGGTGGGGCGCCTCGCGTTATCTGGAACAACGCTATCGGACCCGGGTTGGTGAGCATCATTCACGCCGCGTCGACGACGCGCGGCCGACCGCATGGAGGACGTCATGAAGCGTGCGATCGTGGTGTTAGGGTGCATCCTGCTGGCAGGGCCAGTGTTTGCTCAATCGCTCGGAGAGAAGACCGGCGTCAACTCGGTGCTGGGCATAGCGCCCACCACAGAGGACTTCGTCAAGGAGGTCGCAATCAGCGACATGTTCGAAATCGAATCGAGCAAGCTCGCCGAGCAGAAGGGCACGTCGCAGGAGAAGACCTTTGCTCAGCAGATGATAACCGATCATACCAAGACCTCGAACGAACTGAAGCAGATGGTCAACGACGGCAAGGTCAAGGCGGAGCTGCCCGCCGCACTCGACAGCTCGCATCAGAGCAAGCTCGACAAGCTGAAGGACGCCTCAGGTGACGATTTCAGCTCGGATTACAACGCTTACCAAGTCAGCGGGCACAAGGACGCGGTCTCTATGTTCGAGCGTTACGCCAAGGAGGGCGACAATGCCGAACTGAAGGGCTGGGCCGGAAGGACGTTGCCTACTCTGCAGCATCACCTCGAGTTAGCGCAAGAGCTCGGCAAGGCGCCGAGCGTTGGCCAATCCAGCAAATAGGCCAGGCACAGGTTCGGGAATGCCGGCATATCCGCCGGCATTCCTTTCTGGCTCGCATCCGGTACCTGTCTCCAGCCGTCTGGTTGCGAGTTGAAGGCAGATGCAAGCGGAGAGCGGTATGAAGACGAAGCGAGGACGAGCCATATCGCGCCGGGGCGTCGTTCGGGCAGCGGGAGCCGGTCTCGCCGTAGCTTCGCTGCCGGCCTCAGCGGCGAAAGGAAACGAAGACATGACTAGCCAATCGCTGACCGACCCCACCACGCGCTATCCAAAACCGCCGTTCAAGAAACAATCGCAACCATGGCCCGGACTCGCGGCTAAGATGGAGCCACGACCGGACCATGGGGAGACCAGCTACAAGGGATCAGGCCGCCTCGCCGGCCGCAAGGCACTCATCACGGGTGGCGATTCCGGCATGGGCCGCGCGGCTGCGATCGCCTATGCGCGCGAAGGCGCCGATGTCGCCATCAACTATTTCCCAACCGAAGAGGCCGACGCGCAGGAAGTGATCGCGCTCATCAAGCAGGCGGGCCGCATTGGCCTTGCGATCCCCGGCGACCTCAGGGACGAGGCGTTCTGCGGGACGTTGGTCGAGAAAGCTGTGCAGGGACTGGGCGGCCTGGACATCGTCGTCAGCAATGCTGCGCGACAGCAATCCCGGGACTCGATCCTCGACATCTCGTCGGAGGATTTCGATGCGACAATGAAGACCAACATCTATGCGCCGTTCTGGATCATCAAGGCGGCGCTGCCGCACCTCAAATCCGGTGCTTGTATCATCGGCACCGCCTCCGAACAGGCCTACGACCCCTCGCCCGAACTCTACGACTATGCGCAGACCAAGGCGGCAACAATGAACTATGTGAAGTCGCTGGCCAAACAACTCGGGCCAAAGGGCATCCGCGTCAACGCGGTCGCACCGGGCCCGATCTGGACACCGCTCCAGGTCTCGGGCGGCGCATCGATGGAGAAGCTGGAAAAGTTCGGCGGCCAGACACCGCTAGGCCGCCCCGGCCAGCCCGGCGAACTCGCGTCGATCTATGTCCAGCTTGCAGCCGGTGATGCGAGTTACGCAACTGGCCAGGTGTATGGCGCGGCGGGCGGTTCGGGCCAGCCTTGATCTCAAGCGCGTACGAAATACTCCGTTCTTAGCCTGCTTGGCCTTCCGCGTGGATCCGCACCGGGATTGATTTGGCCGCCGGCGTCTTGCTCTTCTCCTCGTGGTGCCATAACGGCAGTAACGGATTGCATTCCGGATAATAGCCGGCGATACATCCCTCCGGGATATCGTAGCGCACCACGCGGAGTCCTCCGACGTTGCGATCAACTCCGTCGTCGACGGCCGTCGACAGAGT
>Ga0153954_1001432_pt1 | contig 12835 bp, 11 predicted proteins | sample TSFL038MetaG_FD_102277 | JGI IMG/M metagenome (GOLD analysis project Ga0153954, IMG submission 102277) | Attine ant fungus gardens microbial communities from Florida, USA - TSFL038 MetaG | ecosystem: Host-associated > Fungi > Mycelium > Unclassified | place: USA: Florida, Wekiwa Springs State... | reverse complement strand
ACAGACGGCTGGCTCGACGATGCGATCGTCGAGTTCCCGCCTCACGGTGGTCAATTCAACGTCTGCCGTGGCAAGGCAATGCGCACCCGCTGAGCTGCGAACCTGTTCGGTTCGCACCGTCGATGAGCAGATTGAGGTGCTATTGCCTGTCTGAGCATCAAGCGCGGGACGTCAATCCCGTGCTTGATGCTTCAGGCGCCGTCAACTGGAGCGCAGATTTTCCGCGGCCGTCTTGCCGTTTCGTGTCGTCACCAGCTCGTAGCTGATCTTCGCGCCCTCAACGAGGTCGGAAAGACCAGATCTTTCGACTGCCGAGATGTGGACGAACACGTCGGGCCCGTTTCCGTCCGGCTTGATGAATCCATATCCCTTGGTCGCGTTGAACCACTTCACTGTCCCCATAGCCACTTCGCTGTTCTCCCCAAAGAAAAGAAAAAAAGCATTCGAAGCGAAAGTGATTCCCCGGTCGATCTCGTGGCAAACCAGCGGCAAAAAACCGTCGATGAGTTGTCACAGCGACGGCGAATCCATCTGTTCTCATCGCCGCGCTGATGCACTTGTGCGCGAAGCTGCCGGTTCGGGGGTAATCCCGTGTGCCGCTTTTGGATTCGCAGTCCGGCGCCGAACCGACTATTTTCCCTCCGTGCCTCGTAACACCGTCATGTGTATGGAGGCCGAAATGAACAGAATTGCCTTGAGCAGGACCGCCATGACGATTGGTGCCATGACAGTTGGCGTCATGACGACTGGAGCCGGCGCCCAGGAGGTGGTCACCAACCCGGGCAAGTGCGCTTAGTATTATCCCAGCGCCAATTGCGACAATTACGGTGCAGGAATACGGTGCAGGAAATCCCTACCGGAACTGGCAGGGCGATCGGTTCGGCTGGCGCAATGGATACGATTGGGCACGATATCCAAACGTGCGCCCTCCCCGCGGAAAAACACGCTATCAGGCGAGATAAGCTCGCGGGCACGCGTTGCAGGAACAGGTAAGTCCTGCAGACTTATTCAGCCGCGGCCCGCGGCTCCGCTTTCCAGGAGCCAGCCGGGGGCTGCTTCAACCCGAGATTTTCGCGCAGCGTTTTTCCGGCATAATCCCTGTGAAAGAGCCCGCGCCGTTGCAGTTCCGGCACCACATGCTTGACGAAATCGGCGTAGGAGCCGGGCACATGGGTCGCGGCGAGCACAAAGCCGTCACAGGCTCCGCCAACGAACAGCTCCTCCATCTGATCGGCGACTTCCTTTGGTCCGCCCACCATCGCGTCATAGGGCCTGGCGCGCTCGGAGTAGGTGAGAAAATCGCGCGTCGACGGATTGCTCTTGCCGGAGCGCTGGAGGACGTAGTCGCGGATGCCAACCATACCCTGCATGCCCTGAAGCTCTTGGGTCGTCAGCGGCTCGTCGATCGGCTTGGCGCCGAAATCGAAATTGAGACCTTCAGCGAGTAGTGATAGCGCCTCGATTTCCAGCGGCAGCTTCTCGATCAGCGCCATCCTGTCCTCGGCTTCCGACTTGGTCGCCGCGCAGACTGGAGTCGTCAGCTTGCAGACCCGGATCTGGTCGGGATCGCGTCCGGCCTGCATGGCCTCGTGGCGTAGCGCATTATAGCTTTGCTTGGCCATTGCTTTGGGGAAAGGACTGAAGATCACCTCGGCCCATCGGCCGGCAAAACGCTGGCCGCGGCCGGATGCGCCGGCCTGGATGATGACAGGATGCCCCTGCGGCGAGCGCGGCACGGTGAAGGGACCGCGCGATTTGAAAAACCTTCCCTCATGATCCAGCCGCTTCACCTTGGACGGATCGGCAAAGCGTCCGCTCGCTTTGTGGATAAGCAGTGCGCCATCCTCCCAGGTGTCCCAATGGCCAAGCACGACCTCCATGAATTCGTCGGCACGGTCGTAGCGGAGATCATGCTCGAGATGTTCGTCCTTGCCCATGTTGAGCGCTTCGCCGTCGTTGACGGAGGTCACGACATTCCAGGCGGCGCGGCCGCCCGTCATCAGGTCGAGCGTCGCGAAACGGCGCGCAACATCGAACGGCTCGAAATAGGTGGTCGAGCAGGTCGAGGCGAGGCCGAGCTTTTCCGTGACCACCCCCATCGCTGTCAGCACCACGAGGGGGTCCATCTTCACACAGCGAATGCCGTATTCGACAGCATGTGCGTGGTCACTGCCGTAGCGGTCCGGCATCGCCAGCCTGTCGTCGAAGAAGGCCATGTGAAATTTGCCCGCCTCCAGAATACGGGCGATCTCCTGATAGTAGTCGGCCGACATCCAATCGCTGCGCGCATCCGGATGTCGCCATGAACTCGGCAAAGTGGTGCAGTTCTGCGCCTGCAGGAAACCGATGATCGTCATCTGCCGCATGATGCTGCTCCCGTCTCTTCGCGCTTATCGCCATTGATTGCCACCCCTCCAATTGCGTATCGCTTCGGGGGCGCTCTCGAGAGCAGCGTCGCCACCTCCCGTTACAGCAAGGTTTCAGATCCGGAGAACTCGGGTTACAGCGGAAACGGCCAATGCCGGCATCGATCGCAGTTGTTTTGCCGCGGCTCTTTCTGCTTCACGCAAAGTATAACCGCCGTTTCACCTTCCCGGCTTCAACGGATTTCAGCCGGGCGCCCGCTCGATGCTTCGGCTTTGGGCGGTTTGAGCGAGGTCCCGAAGAATGCGAGCGAACGCCTCGGCAGGGCCTTTCGGGGCGTTCCCCGCCGGCCAGATAATCGCATAGTCGAACCGTATGGCTGGCCGCAGCTGGCGCACCACAACAGGACCGTCTGGCAATACCGCCGCCAGCCCATGAACGATGGCGACACCAACCCCCGAGGCGACGAGGTGGAAGGCTGTGCCGGAACTCTGTGTCTCGATAGAGCGCACACGAACGCCTGCTCCGCTCAAGAGCTCGTCGGTGCGGTAACGCAGCAGCGTGCCGCGCGCGAATGAGATCAGCGTGCAGCCGTTGAAATCGGATGGCGTCACCACGTCGAGCCGGGCAAGGGGGTGGTTCCTCGGCGCGATAACGCAGACGTCGAGGCTGGCAAACTTCTCGTAGCGCACGCTGGGATCGTCGATAGGCACACGCGCCAGGCCAAGATCGAATTGGCTTGCGGCCAGCCAGTTCTCGATATTGCGACGGAAGCGGAAGTTCAGCACCACCGACACGTTCGAATGCGAGCGGCCGAATATCTCGATCGCGACCGGCAGCAGCCCGACTTCGAGGGCGGACTGGGCGGTGATGCGCAGCAGGCCGTAATTGCCTGCGCGAACCTTCTCGGCGACCTCAGCTAGATTCTCCGTCGCGTCGAACACGTGCTGGGCCGCGTCGAAGAATGTCTCACCATCTCCGGTCAGCGTAAGCTGATGTCCGCGTCGCGCGAACAGCTTCAGTCCGGCCTCCTCCTCGAGGCTGGCGATCAGTCGGCTCATTGCCGGCTGAGTGACGCCAAAGATTTCGGCCGCACGCGTGATGGTACGTCCGGCGACAACGGCACGCATGGCGTCGAGATGCCGGAGCTTGAACATATCGCCTTTCTCGTCCTGCTATAACAAAACAGCATGAATCAATGACACATATGCATTTTACATGAGGATTTCATTCCGGCTAGTTCTCTTTGAACAGGAAGAGCGGCGCCAAGCCGAGCTCGTATCGCCGGAGGAACGCACATGAAAATCTGGACAGCATGGGTCGCAGTCGCGCTCGCTATGGCCGTCAGCCTTCCGAGCCTTGCCTCCGCTGAGGACAGCTATCCCAATCGCCCCATCGAACTGTGGGTCGGCTATTCCGCCGGTAGCGGCACCGACGCACACGCGCGCGTTCTCGCCCCGGCGCTCTCCGAGGCTCTCGGTGCCTCAGTCGTCGTGGTGAACAAGGGCGGCGCCGGTGGCCTCAGCATGTGGAGCGAACTCGCGCATGCCAAGCCGGACGGCTACACGCTCGGCATCATCAATTTCCCGGCGCTGGCGACCGGCATCGCTACCACCAAGCTATCCTTCGACCCGTTCAAGGACCTCACCTATTTCGGCAATGCCACCGCCGACGCGGTGACGCTCGCGGTCAGTGCCCAGTCGCCCTACAAGTCGATCGATGCTGTGGTCGAGGCCGCCAAGAAGAATCCCGGCAAGCTCTCGGTCGGCATCACCGGCCGCACCAGCCAGGATTTTCTGACCGCGCGCTCCATCGAGAAGGAAACCGGTGCCAAGTTCAAATACGTGGTCTTCCCCGGCAACAATGAGGGCATCAACGCCTTGCTCGGCGGCCACATCGATATGATGACCATGGTCACCAGCACTGCCGCCAACTTCTATTCGTCCGGCCAGATGGACATGCTCGCGGTCGGCGTGGACGAGCGCATGCCAGACTTCCCGAAGGTTCCGACCTTCAAGGAGAAGGGCATCAACCTCTTCGGCGGCGGCGCCCTGAATTACAAGGCGCTCGGCGCGCCTGCCGGGCTGCCGCCGGAGATACAGGCCAAGATCTCCGACGCCCTCGTCAAAATCGTCAAGGACCCGAACTTCGCCGCCAAAGTGAAGGCGATGGGCTCGTTCGCCTACTACATGGACGGCCCGAGCTTCGAGAAGCTCGGCGAAAACCAGGCGCAGCTCGTGCGCCAGTTCGTCCAGAACTGATCGCTCCGACGAAACGGCGGGAGAAACACCTCCATGGAAACGCCCGATGTGGACGCGTCGAAGCCATCCCTGGTGGCCTTTGGCGACCGCTTGTTCGGTATTCTCGTGATCCTGATCGGCATCGGCGCCATCTATACGACGCAAGGGCTCGATATCTGGAACGAGGACGGTCCCGGCGCCCGGCTTGTCCCACTGTTCGCAGCCGCATTGATGATTGCCTCCGGCTTCGCGGTCGCACTGCGCAACGCCGCGGCTGCACGGCTGGAACGTAGCTTTGCAATCAAGTTCGCCGTCTACATGGTGCTGATGCTGGCCTGCATCGCCGTGTTCGACGCGCTCGGTGCAATCGGCGCGTTCCTCGCGTTCTTCGTCCTCGAAATGGTGCTGGTCGAGAAATATCCGCTCGTTCGCGCCTGCATCGTCTCGGCCATCACGATCGTCGTGCTCTATCTGGTCTTCGCTGTCGGTCTGCAGATGAGCCTGCCGCGCTTCTCCCTGTTCGGCTGACGTATCGCGGCCTTGTATTCGTGAGGAATGGCTATGGACGCCTTTAACGGGTTGCTGCACGGTTTCGAGATTGCCCTGATGCCGGCGACGCTGATTGCCGCGATTATGGGCGGCATCCTCGGCACTGTCGTCGGCATTCTGCCCGGCATCGGATCCTCGGCGGCGGTAGCGCTGCTGCTGCCACTCAGCTACGCCATGCCGCCGGTCGCCGCGCTCTCGATGCTCGCTGGTGTCTGGTACGGCAGTACTTATGGCGGCATCATCACTTCGGTGTTGCTGAACATCCCGGGCGAAGGCGATGCGGTGATCGCGACGCTCGACGGCTTCCAGATGGCCAAGGACGGACGCGGTGGCGTTGCGCTCGGGGTGAGTGCGCTCGGCGGCTTCTTTGCTGGTACGGTGGCGCTGATCTTCCTGATGTACATCGGCCCGACTGCGGCGCAACTTTCGCTTAAGTTCAGCCCGGCCGACTTCTTCGCCCTGATGTTCATGGGACTGTCGCTCATCATCTGGCTGAGCGGCGATGACATGGCCAAGGCGCTGATCAGCGCCGCCATCGGCCTGCTCATCGGCAGCGTCGGCATCGATGCGACATCCGGCCAGGAGCGGCTCACCTTCGGCTCGGTCGAACTCCTGAATGGCATCGACCTCGTGCCCGTGGTGATAGGACTATTCGGTCTCGGCGAAGCGCTCACCAGCCTCGGCGAAGCCGAGGTGACGGCCGCGCCGAAAAAGATCAAGCTTGGCGTACGGCAGCTCCTGCCTGAGAACGCCGTCGAGTGGCTGCGCACCGTCAAGGCCACCATCAGGGGCACGGTTTGCGGCATCGTCGTCGGCCTCCTGCCGGGTGCCGGCCCGACCATCTCAACCTTCGTTGCCTATGCGGTCGAGAAGAAATCCTCGCGCGAGCCGCAGCGCTTCGGCAAGGGTGCCATCGAGGGCGTCGCGTCGCCGGAGGCGGCAAGCCATTCGGCGACCATCGCCGGCCTGGTGCCGCTGCTCTCGCTCGGCCTGCCCTCATCGAGCACGGCGGCAGTGCTGCTCGGCGGCTTCCTCATTCATGGCCTGGTGCCCGGCCCGCTGCTGTTCCGCGACCATCCGGATATCGTTTGGGGGTTGATCGCCAGTCTCTACATCGCCAACCTGTTCCTGCTGCTGCTCAACACGGCGCTGATCCCCTTGCTGATCTGGTCGTTGCAGGCCGTGAAGGGGATATTGCCGCCGTTGATCGCGGTCCTGGTCATCATCGGCGCCTATTCGATCCGCAGCTCGGTCTTCGACGTCTGGCTCGCGGTCGGCTTCGGCCTGCTCGGCTTCGTGTTCCGTGTTCTCGGCGTGCCGCTCGCGCCGCTCATCATCGCTCTGGTGCCGGGGCCGAAGGCGGAGATCGCGCTGCGCCAGTCGCTGGTGCTGTCCGACGGCTCGTTCCTGACCTTCGTCTCCGATCCCTGGTCGGCGGTCATGGTCGTCATCGCCTTCTTTATCTTCCTTCAGCCGGCGTTTCGCTGGGCGCGAAAATCGTGGGAACAGCAGGCGCCGGCGACCGCAGAGTACGACGCAACGACCAAGCCGTAAGCGCGCGGTGGCCCTCGCCCGCTCGAGACGTGGCGCATTGCATTGAAAGGACAGTTGAATGCTCGATCTCTTTGGACACTACGATGTCGCGGTCGTCGGCGCCGGCGTCACCGGCGTCACGGCGGCGATCTCTGCCGGTCGCGAGGGCGCGCGCACGCTGCTGGTCGAAGGCACCGGTTTCGTTGGCGGGAATGTCACCGCAGGTCGTCTGACCAAGCCAACCGGCGACATCGATGCTGGTATCTTCTGGGAACTGATGAGCCGCGCCGCGGACTTGGGCGGCGCTGACGTCTCGGTCCAGCATGCCGGCTGGGGCGAGTATCGCGGCATCTTCGATCCCGAGACCATGCTGCGCGTCATGCTCGAAATGCTTGAGAGCGCCGGCGTCGAGATCCTCTTGCACGCGCAGGTTACCGACGTGATTGGCGGCGCGCGCGTGAACGGAGCGGAGTTGCTGGTGAAATCCGGCCGCAAGATCATCCTCGCCGACGCCCTTATCGATGCCTCGGGCGACGGTGACCTCGCCGCGCTGTCCGGCGCCAGCTTCAGTCTCGGCGACCCCCAACGCGGACATGTCCAGCCGATGAGCTGCTATCTGCGTCTACTGAACGTCGAGACGCCGGTGCTTGCGCGCTACATTCGAGAGAACCCGCAGGAATTCAAGTCCGTCGTGCTGCCGCCGGTGCCGAGCGACAATCGGGAAGATTATGTATTTCGTCTGCTCGCGAGCGGCTTCACCAGTTTGATCGAGAAGGCCCGCACTGACGGAAATTGGGCCTTCCCAAAAAACTATCTCACGGTGAAGACGGGCCTGTTGCCCGGCGAGATCAACCTCAACATCACCCGTTTCCAGGGTAACGGGCTCGACGAACGCGTGCTGAGCCGCGCCGAGATCGAATTGCGCAAGCAGGCCTACGAGGCAGTAGATTTCTGCAAACGCTACCTGCCGGGCTTTGAGAGTTCGGCGCTGCTCGACGTGGCGCCGAAACTCGGCGTGCGTGAGACGCGGCGGATCACTGGCGACTATGTGCTGACCGGCGACGACGTGAAGAGCGGCCGGCGCTTCGAGGACTCGGTCGGCTTCGCACGCGCGCCGATCGACGTGCATGAGCCTGGCGGACAGGGCGGCGGCATCGTCGGCGTCGCGGATGGTTATGGCGTGCCCTATCGCTGCCTGCTGCCGACCAATGTAGAGGGCCTGTTGATGGCCGGGCGCTGCATTTCCGTCGACGAAATCGCGTTCGGCTCGACGCGCAACATCCCGACCTGCGTACTCACCGGCGAGGCCGCGGGCATAGCCGCGGCATTGGCCGCACGCAGCAAGACGACCCCGCGCGCCCTCGGCGCGGGGCCGGTACAGGACGTGCTCCGCCGGCGCGGCATTGCCCTGACCTGATGCTTTGTCTGCTTCCTCGAATCGTTTGCCGCTTGTAAAGTTCCCTTTTTGTTCTATGATGCAATCCCGGATGTAGGCCAAACCTCTGGTTCAAGTCCTGCCTCCATTCATCGCATGATTGCGATGGATCACATGCTTTTTCGCGCTTGGGGTAGCATCCTTGGTCAAAACCGTGATCCAGGGCATCGTGATCTTTGCGGTCACGGCATCGAATATTTATTGGCAATGGGCGAACGATTACCTCGCCTGCGTTCTCGCTCTCGTCGCGGCCGCCATTCTCGGACATCTCGTTGTGGCATTCCGCAGAAAGCGATCCGAGGAACGACTGCGAAAGCTCTACGGCAAGGATTGGTCCTGACGCGCACGGACAATCCATTTGAAGCGGGCAATCCGTTCGAAAACGGTCCGCCTATTCCGCGCGCAGCCCTTCTTGTTCACCACTGATACCGCACCACGCCCTTGCCGGCGTAGCTGGTGGTGACATCGGAAAATTCGCCCTCGAACGTCGCCGACGCCGACCAGCCATTCAGCCATTTCATGTCGACGGATGCGGTCGTGAGCACGGAGTCGGATGCCTGCGCGGCGCCGTTGACGACGAACGAGGCGCCAGGCAGCGCCTGGAACGTCGCCGCAACCGAACGGTCCGGATCGAAATCATGCGCCCAGGCAGCGCGGCCGCGCAACGTCAGCACGCCGTTCGCCATGGCAAAGGACTTGTCGGTACGCAAGCCCAGTTCGCTGCGCGTATCGGTCACGCTCTTGGAAGTATAGTTCAGCGCGAGGTTTGCGGCCCCCGAGATCACCTGCTCGGCATAAGCGGGCAGATCGAACGTCGTGAACTGGCCCGCCGCATAGGGTGTGATGCCGAGCCCGCCGGCCACCGGCGCGACAAAGCGATAGCCACCTTCGAGTCGGCCGCTCCACGCATTGGCGTGGAACTCGGCCCGCAGATGATCGATGCCGGCGGCGGTGATGGTACGGTCGGTGGTGACGTCCTGCCAGCCATAGGCGAGCGCGCCGCTCAGATAGGCTGCGCCCATACTATGGCGCACAAAGGCGCCGGCCTGGAACAGGTCCGACCGGCCGCTGCCGAGATTGTTGACGCTGAAATTGGTTCCTCCACCGGCGAGCGCAAAGCCAGCAATGGTATGCGGCGACAACAGGTAGTCCGCACCAACCGCCGTGCCATAGATGCTGCTGCGGGTGTCGTTCGATCCGACCGCGACATTGCCGTCAGTGGTCTGTGAGCCGCCGAAGCCGGCCGCCCACACGCTCCAGTGCGGATCGTAGACCTTGCGAAGCGGCGCCTTGGTGAACATCGCGTAGGCGTCCCGCTCGTTCTGCGAGCGGCGCTTGCCATTTGCGGCATAGCCGAGGCTTTCGTCGGCGTAAGCGGCCGGATCGCCGCCGGCGCTGACGGGATCGCCACGGCCCGCGACAAACGGATCGGTCAGCACGCCCATGAACTGTCCCATCGCATCAAACGTCGTCTGCTGCGACGCGGTGGCGGATTCGCCTGTCCCCTGCGTTAGCGCGCCAAGAGATGTCGACTGCAAGAGGCTGCTGTAGAAGTTCGCCGCCGCGCCCGTAAGCGTCGTTGAATACCCTGACTCAAGCGCGTTGCCGACGCTGCGCTGGTTTTGCGTCTCGCCCGGCACGCTGCCGAATGGGATCCGGTTCAAGGTGAGATCGATCGAAGCAGCCTGGTAGGTCGGCGTCACCGTGAAGAACGCCAGCGGCGTGGTTGTGCCCGCCGCGAACGCCAGCGTCTGCGCAAAGCTGCTCGTGAGCGGATTCTGAATCTGAATGAACGCGCCGGTGTAAGTGGTCGAATTGGCGTAGAGGCCAGGCTGCACGACCGCGCCGAGCGTCCCGCCGAGATGAGAGGTACCGTCCACGAAGAAATTGTCGCGAAGGCCGGCGCTGTTCACGCGCAGCCCGATAATGCCGCTCGGATCTTGCGTGAAATTGCCTCTGACCTGGTGGCCCACGTTAAGAGCGAGGCTGGTCGATGTGACTGTGATGATGCCGGAATTCGTGAAGTCATTGCCGAGCCCGGGAATCGAGACTCTTCCGTCGATCAAGCCGGTGTTGCTGACCGTCGCCGAGCCTCCGTTGACGGTCAGATTGCCTCTGATAGTGCCGCTATTGACGACGGTCACGCCGGTGCCGGTGGCCTCGACGGCGATCGGCGCCGTCACGCTGCCGCTGTTGGTGACGTTGCCCAGGAACGAGAAAAGTCCGATGATCGTGTTGCCGGTCGCAACGACCGTGCCGGAATTGACGATGTTGCTTCCGACGCCGTTGGCCCAAACTGCATACGGGTTGGCAATCGTTCCGGCGACCGTGACAGCCCCGCTATTGATGATGCTGCTGTTGTCGCCCGCAGTTACAATTCCCGACCCACTGGCAACCGAGATCGCGGCGCTGTTGATGACGCCGCTGTTGACGCCCGCGGTTTGAATGCCGGTCGCGTTGGTGCCACCGACGGAGATGGCGCCGCTATTATTAACTCCGCTGTTGTCACCGAACGTTCGAATGGCGGCGCCCGTGCCGCCGATGGTGATCGCCGCGTTGTTGCTCACACCGCTGCCCGCAGAGGCGGTCTGGATGCCAAAGCCATCGCCGTCCATCCTGATCGCGCCACTATTGGTAATCGCGCTGTCCATGAGGTCGGCTTCAATTCCGACGCCGCCGCCATTGATGAACGTTATGGCGCCGCTATTGTTCACGGTGTTGCGGGCGCCCCCCGTGAAGATGCCTGTGCCGCCGCCATTGAGCATCGTGATCGCACCGCTGTTGACGATCGGGCTGTCGTCGCCGCCATTGGCCACCAGACCACGGCCACCGGTGGCAAATGTTAGGTTACCGCTGTTGAAAATCGGGTTGCGTAGACCGGATGATTGGATAGCGGTCCCGGTCTGCATGAAGATGCTGCCGGTGTTGGTGATCGTGCTGTCCGTGGACGTGAGGATGCCCTTGGCCGCACCGCCGCCGAGCACGATGGAGCCACTGTTGGTCACCGTGTTGCCGTTGCGAACCTGAATCGCAACCGTATTGTCGCCGCCGGTAATGGTGCCATTATTGGTGACGACATTGTTGTCGTGAAGATTGATGTCCGTCGTATTGTTGCCAACGGCGATGGAGGCCCCGCTCTGCACCGTGACGGAAACATTGTCCTGGGTGCCGTCGCCGACTCCGGTCGTATCCGCGCCGGTACAGTTCACGGCCGAACCGCCCGGGACGGTCGAACCGCCTGGGACGCAGGCCGACCACGCCGGCTCGGCCAGCAGCAGAGCGGCCCCAAGGCACGCAAGGGCCACGGCGAGCCGTTTTCCAGTCGAAAGGACGGCCATCACTGCAATGCCCCGCCAACAAGCCCGGCATTCCGGCACAGTCTCGGAGGGCTCGACAATCGATGGCCGGACGATAAACGCAGCGCTAACCGGCTCGCGTCACGCGAGCGGCATCCGGCATGCTCCATTTTGATTAGTCCCCCACCCCGATCGAGCCACCGGTAAAATTATCTGCTTACCGGGCCTCAATCAAGCCGAGATTGTTCAACTCGTTCAACTCGCCGCGGGCCTTCGCGCGCTCCTGCGCGTCAATCCTGCTTGGATTTGGTGGCGCGGACGCTGCCGAGCAGGCCGCCGCTGAACCAGCCAGTGCTGCCGTGATCGTCGCCGCCCGACCGCTTTTCAAAATAGCCCTCGGCCTGCCCCTGGATCCACATGATCGCCACCACGATCGCGGGCGCGGAAAGCGCGAAGATCTGCCACTTGGTCATTCTTCAAGGCTCCCAAGAGTTCGTCTTGCCAGATAACGTAATATCGCACCGAGACTTACGCAAACGATGAAACCAAGCGTTCTTGTCGCATCATCCGGCGTGTTTTGCGATGTTCCGTAGATGATGGTCCAGAACGGCGTCAGGAATCCGGCGACCAGGACCGCGATCGAGAAGTTGTTGTACCAGGTGGCGAGCAGCTTTCGACGCTCGTTACGGATCGTCTTGTTCATTCCGGCTAGTGCCTGTCTTCACCCATATCGCGCCGAACCAGAGCAGCCCGATGCGGTTCGCCGCGGCGAGTTGCCCTCGCCGTAAAGTGTCGCGAATCAGAAATCATCTGCGTTAGCTTGCCGGGGATGCGGGAGAGTCGGATGGTTGCGGACAGTGACAGCAGGATCGCCTGGCACCGGGCTCAAATCAGAAAGCACCGCGCGACTCTCAAGCGCATGGAAACGGCCGAATTCAGGTTTGGCCGGATCGCCAAGGCGAAAGATGCCGAGAACAAGCAACAGATCGTCGCCGATCTGACGGAGAAGATCAGCCAGTCCGAGCAGATCATCGCGCAGCACGAGCGGCAGACCCGGCGGCCGCTCGCAACCGACTTGCGGAGCCTCTCCAGCACGTCCTGGAGCGACTGGAACGCGCACGGCAATGGTCCCCGCTAGTGCGGTGAATTTGACGTTCCTATCAGTCGTCGTGGCAACCTCTTCATAGGAACTTCAAGCTTCGGAATCGGAGTACTAGTCACTCGAATCCCACACTCACGATCCGCACGCCGTGATAGCGGCGCGCGTGGCTTGCGCAATGCACGATAGCGGTATTTATTGCGTGTGCTCAGACGGTTTCTCGAAGCCGTCCGCGGCAAATAGCCGAGCGTTTCGTGCCCCGGGGTCATTTTGACGGGCGCGGCGCCCGGCTATTCGGCCGCGCGGCGGTGCGGCCTTT
>Ga0153954_1001431_pt1 | contig 12836 bp, 6 predicted proteins | sample TSFL038MetaG_FD_102277 | JGI IMG/M metagenome (GOLD analysis project Ga0153954, IMG submission 102277) | Attine ant fungus gardens microbial communities from Florida, USA - TSFL038 MetaG | ecosystem: Host-associated > Fungi > Mycelium > Unclassified | place: USA: Florida, Wekiwa Springs State... | reverse complement strand
GCGCGGCGTCGGGATCTCGAGGGCGCGCGCATAGTAGAAGGCATCGTCGGCCGGATTGAACTCGGGATCGGACCAAACCGCCTTGAGCTCGGTAGCGCCGATCGAGTTCTTATACGTGGCCTGCTTGATATCGACCGTCGATCCGATCGCTGGCACTTTACCGGTTATTGGATCCGGTTGGCGTTGCCCGGCCCAAGCGACATCGAACACTTTCTCGAAGCTTTGGCCGTTCTTGCTCCATCCCTTGACGATCTGAATCCGATCGAGATTACCGGATGTGGGGTCTTTGACCGCCCACACCGCAAAAGAGGGCGCGGTCTTGCCCGCAGTGAAGGGCGCCAGATCTCCACCCATCGGAACGCCCTGCTTATAGGCCGTTTTGACCCAATACCGATCCTTCAGCCAATCCGGAACCAGATTCCACGCCCGCTCATGGCGCTGCTCGGCCTTCTTATCCTTGGCATAGTCCCAGCTGCCGAAGAAGCGCAGCGTGATGCGCGGACCGCTGGTGGCGAAGGTCTCCTTGCGCTTCATCGCATCGAACAGTGACGCGCGCGTGTTCTCTTCGGCCCACACGCCGGTGAGGCCGGCAGGATTCTCGAAGCGGACGTCCATTCCGGCGAAATTGTGTCCGGCCATGCGCTCCTTGATGGTCCCGTCCAGCCGGGCGTGGCCGCCGAAGAAATTCTCCTGGCGATAGGGCACGGCAGTGTTGTGCGAATCGGATCCGCCGACGACGCCGGTCTTGTAGGGATTATAGCCGCGCGCCTGCTGCATCGTGATGCCGTCCTTCAGCGCCTGACGCACATAGCTGCCACCGAGCGTGATGAACTGTCCCTGGGGATCGCCCAGCAGGTAGTTCAGGATCTCGTAATTGGCGAACTCATCGTTCGGCGAAAGCAGCGGATGCGTCTCAGACGCACCCTTGATCTGCTTGATCTCGGTCAGACGCTCGTTGCGATCACGCGACTCGGCCCAGGCCTGATCGATCGGCTTCCCTTTGAAGTCGAGCTCGGTCGGATACATCAGCCCGCCCGACAGGTTCGCATTGTGTGAAATCGCGAGAAGCTCGTTGCCGGCCCCGCGCTGGCCGTCCATCCATTTCCAGAGGTCTTCCGGCGCCTGCGATTCCAGCGAGCTGAACGGGCGGGCAGGAACCTTCGCGCAATCCTTGAAGAAGATGTTGCGATGCATGTTGCGGAAGTCGGGATTCGACGTCCACTCATAGGAACAGAACGCCGTGAACTTGCCGGGTTCGTTGGCCGCATCGGCGGCCTCATTGTTGGCCTTCCAGACCGTGTCGGAGATCTCGGGCTTCACCAGCGCTTCGACCGGCTCCGCCTTGATCATGCTGGTACCGAGCCAGAGGTAGATGCGCTGGATGTCGGCGGCGTCCTTGACCTTTAGCTGGTCGGCAATCGGCAGCTTGCTGATCGGAGAGTTCGGATCATTCGAAAGCCGGACGACGCCTGCATATTCGGAGTGATCGGTCACGCCCATCCAATCGAGCGGCGTGGTGATCTTTACGTCGTAGCCAAGCGGATGCTTGATCGGCTGTCCTTTGGCGTATTTGTAGGCGTCCGCCGGCCCGGTGATGTGGTTGCCGAAGATATAGGCGTCGAACGACCAGCTCGTATGCACGTGGGTCTCACCAAAATACGCGTTGCGTTCTGGGTTACCCTGGGCTGATGCCTGCGATACGAAGGCGCAGAAGGCCGCGAAGCCAAGCAATGCGATCCGGCTAGTGGAGCAAAAAAATGCCGAGGTCTTCACGTCGGTCCTCCTGATGAATGTTATCCGCGAAGCGTGATGTTGGATTGGTCGGAAGTCAGGGTTCGGATGTCTAAGAGTTTGGCTACGCAACTTCGGCGTGACGTTGTCGTGCAAACCTCCAAAGCAATTTTTATACATGCGTCAAAAGGTCGATGCATTTTTGCTATCGCGTGAAGGAGCATCCGGCAGAACAACGTTAGTGAGGACTTTTTCGATTGTCGGGCAATGGCGAACTGCCATTATTTACATAACGATGTGCCTGGCTATGCATTTCCGTCACTGCTCGCTCCAGGGTCGTCCACGTCCCTGCCGGTGTCGTTTTCGAGATGGACGTGTAACATCGCCAGGTAGAATCTTCGGACTTGCGCACCTGCGTCGATCTTCGCGAGCCGATCGCCCTCAACAGGTGTGGCGGTCCGCCGCATCAGCATCTGCCGATCTTGTCGCATAACGCCGTGTGATGTTCTCTTTGCATGATCATACCAAGCTTGGTAGCTGGAGACGGACAGGTTAGATGTAGTGTGACGCCGGGGATATTCGTGCATAGGACTTTGTTACGGATTTTTTCGGCCGCTGCTTCGTCTACTGTTTGCGTATTGCCCGCGATGGCACAGGAACGAGCAGCTTCCGGGCTCAACCAGCTTCCTCCGGTGACAATCACTGAGCCACCGGCCAAGCCACTCAAGCCGATCGCCCGGTCCAAGCTGGCGCGAAATCGTGGAGCGCGCACTACGACTGCGCCCCAGTCGAACCAGCCCGCGGACGGCGCCGGCGGCGTAACGCCGGGCGCGTCGCGTGACGGCGTCGCCTCGCTTCAGCCTACGGCCGCCAGCGCCATGAGCATCAGCGGCACTGAGGTGAATGCTGTGCCATTCTCGCGGGTCTGCGAGGCGCTTGAGGTCGTACCGGGCCTGATCGTCACCCAGCATTCCGGCGAGGGCAAAGCCAACCAGTACTTTTTGCGCGGCTTCAATCTCGATCACGGCACGGATCTCGCCATCACCGTCGACGGCATGCCCGTCAACATGCCCACGCACGGGCATGGGCAGGGCTATGCCGATATCAATTTCCTGATCCCCGAGCTGATCCGCTCGGTCAATGTTCGCAAGGGTCCTTATTACGCCGATGTCGGCGACTTCGCGTCTGCCGGCGCCGTCGCGATCGACTATGTCAACAAGCTGCCGAAGAACATCGCGGAGATGACTTTTGGCAGCTTCGGCTATCGTCGCGCTCTCGCGGCGGGGTCGACCGCGGTCGGCGACGGTACGCTGCTCACGGCGATCGAGGCCGGCAAATACAACGGCCCATGGGACTCGCCCGACAATGCGCGCAAGCTGAACGGCGTGATGCGCTACAGCCAGGGCACTGCGACCGACGGCTTGACGCTGACCGGCATGGCCTATTCCAACGGCTGGAATTCGACCGACCAGGTGGCGCAGCGCGCAATCGACCAGGGAATCATTGGCCGCTTCGGCACGCTCGATCCGACAGACGGTGGGACGTCCAGCCGCTTCAGCCTGTCCGGCAATTGGGCGCAGTCGAGCGAGCACGGGCAGAGCAACGTCAGCGCCTATGTGATTCGCTCCGACCTCCAGCTCTTCAACGATTTCACCTACTTCCTCGACAATCCCGTCAACGGCGACCAGTTCAGCCAGCTCGATCGCCGCACCCTGGGCGGCTTCGACGCACGGCATGCCTTCGACTGGCGGTTCGGCGGCCTTGAGACGCAAACGCGCATCGGCGTGCAGGGCCGCTACGACGATATCCATGTCGGCTTGTTCGACACCGAGCAGCGTGCGTGGCTGTCGACCGTGCGCGACGATCGCGTACAGGAAGGCAATGTCGGCATCTGGACCGATTCCACCACGCGCTGGACCGATTGGCTGCGCACCACGGTCGGCATCCGGGAAGACATTTTCGCAGGACAAGTCTTCAGCGACACGCCGCAAAATTCCGGGAACGCTCAGGCCACGATGGCGAGCCCGAAGGCCGGCATCGTGCTCGGGCCGTGGGCAAAGACGGAATTCTACGGCAATGCCGGCTATGGCTTGCACAGCAACGATATCCGCGGCGCGACCATCACGGTCGATCCCAACGACAAGGTGACGCCGCTCGACCGCGTGCCGCTTTTGGTGCGTTCGCGCGGCGCCGAACTCGGCATCCGCACCAAGGCGATCGAGGGCCTCACCAGTTCGCTCGCGCTTTTCGTGCTCGATTTCGATTCGGAACTGCTGTTCGTCGGCGATGCCGGCACCACCGAGCCGAGCCGGCCGAGCCAGCGCGTCGGCGTGGAGTGGACCAACCAGTACAAGCCCATGCCCTGGCTCACGTTCGACCTCGACGTCGCCTATACCCGCGCACGGTTCACCGATTTCGACCCTGTGGGCGATCGCATCCCCGGAGCGCCGGCGTGGATCGCCAGCGGAACCGTCACCCTGGGCGGCGACACCGGCTGGTTCGGCGCGCTGAAGGCGCGCTATTTCGGTCCGCGTCCGCTGATCGAGGACGACAGCGTGCGCTCGGCCTCCTCGCTGATCTTCGATGCGCGCGCCGGCTACCGGTTCGACAACGGCCTAAGGGTGCAGCTCGACGCGCTCAATCTTTTTGACGCGCAGACCAACCAGATCGAATATTATTATCTGTCGCGCCTGCCGGGCGAGCCGATCGGCGGCGTCGCCGACCGTCACGTGCATCCGGCCGAGCCGCGCGCGGTGCGCCTGACGCTCGCCGCGCAATTCTGATGTCCGTCCGCTCGCCGACCAAAAATCGAGTCCCAAGTTGATGGATGCACTCTTCCACCACTCCGACTCAAAAGCCGAAGCAGCGGGCTAATCCACGCCTGGTGCGTGCCGCGACCCGCAGCGCCCCCCTGGTGATCCGCGCCTGGGGATCGCAATCCGTGAGCGCGACCGAACTGGAGGAAGGGAAAAATGGAAGGACTACATATTCGCGCGCAATCCCTTGGTCCATTTAGTTGATGTCACTTCCGGAAGCTGCGCCATGCAAATTCGGACCGCGAATTACGCTGACATCACGGTCGGCGCCGATACGGCAAGTCGGAATTTTTCCGTCAAGCGTTTGAGACGGACTCTCGCCGAATGCCTTTCTATATTCGACAGAAAAGCGCCCCAGCTCACCGAACCCAAAAGCCGCTGCAACTTTGGTAACCGTGGTCAGCTTGCGATCGGCAGCCAGAAGAGCTTCCCTGGCATGCGACAGCCGCAACATGCGGAGATGCCGGCAGGGCGGAACGCCGTGGCTCTTGATGAATGCCTTGCGTAGCGTACGCTCACTCACCGCAAGGGTCCGACATATATCAGAAATAGATAGCGGTTGATCGGGACGGCTCAAGGCCAATTTCTCCGCTTGTCTTACCAGGTCGCAACGGACCTCTCGCTGTTGCGCGGATATCATGTCCCGAATGGTCGGAAGCCGATGATGCCTTAACATTTCAACCTATCCCATGTGACAGGCACGCTACTGCGATCGCCTCGACGATGCGCTGATCGGGACTGGCGCAAGCGCTCAGATCGGTCCGTGCATGCGCCAACTGGATGATCGCCAGGTTCGGCGACGCCGCAACGGCGGTCGTCCGCCGCATGGTCCCAGCTCCACCTGTTTGCGGAACGGATGGAATTGGCTTTGCGCTCGGCCGCCCATGTCGGCGAAGTGACTGCATGACGCGACGCTGCCCGCCAGCCTGCCCCACTCAATAGCAAGGCGGATAGGGATAGTATCCGCATCGGGGCGCGTAGTACGGATAGGCTGCAGCTCCCGCCACAGCGGCCCCCGCCACGGCGGCCGCTCCCGCATAGGCGGCGCCCCGGTAAAAAGCACCGCGGTAAGCCGTCCGGCGGGCAACGCCGGCATAGGACAGCGGCGTAAATGGTCGGCCAATGATGTCGATGAAGACCGATGCCGGTCCGTCAGCTCCCGCAAGGTCGCCTTCGAGCACATCGACATCGAAAATCAGCTTGTCGCCGTCGAGCTTGGGCGACTTCAGCACTACGACGACATCGGCCACCGATGACCCGTCTTTATTGAATCCGGAAACGGTGGCGTTCGGAGGATCTTTAGCGAAATTGTCGCTGCCGTTACCCCAATCCTCGACAATTCGCGTTGTCAGATCGTGACCGGCTGCCCGAACCGGCCGATCGGCAAACACGATCGCATTCGGCGAAACCCCGCTCAACACCAGCTTACCGTCCTTCAAGCTCGCGCCCCGCGAATTGATGACGAAGAGAGAGGGCACGACTTCCGGCTTGGCCTGGCCGATGGATTTCTCAAGCGGCACATGCGGCTTGTGTTGAGGTGCCGACTGAGCAAAAAGATCCTGAGGCCAGACCAGACATGCGGCGGCGCAAACTGCGATCAGAGCTGGACGAAGCGGCATGGTTGTTCTCTCCTTTTAAGTGCGGACCGTTTTTTCTTCGGCCAGCTCAGATGGCTTCCCAAGGCGCCCCCGCCCATCTTTCGAATGTCAAAAACAAAACAGCTCCCCTTCAGGAGCCCGACAATCTCGCTAAGCTTTTCGCGCCAGTTCAGATCGCGCGTCTTGCCATTTCGCGCCAATCATCCGGAATACCTCAGCGGTCGATCGTGCATAGCTTTCCGCGATGGCGCGCCTGTCCATGTTTACGGGTACGTTGCTGCCGCCTGTAAACAACGGGTTGAATTTTCATCAAACGCACGAAAGTGCGGCTGAAGCTGCTTGCGTTGCTATACCCAAGGAATTTAGCGATATCCGACAAGCGCTTGCTTGAGTCCGCGAGCAGACGGCAAGCGACGTCCAAGCGAACCTCCGCGAGCATTTCGCTGTGACTCGTGCCCATGCGGCCGAGATGACGCTGCAACGTGCGCGAGCTGACCTTCAGTGCACGGGCCGTACTATCGAGGCTTACGTCTCCTTGTTGGAGCAACGCGACGATAGCCGCGCGAACCGCCCGGGATGAAGGTAATCGGATAGCTTTCATCAGTTGATGTGAGGCGTGAAGCCCATGCGCTCCCCCAAGAAAAAAGCCGATTCTTCAAGGCTAAGAGCGCTTCCGGCACGAATCTGGCCATCAGCCGCCAACATATGCGTCAAAAGGAAGCAAGTCGGGCGACTTCCCCCGCAAATTGCCTTTCGATCAGCGCAGCGGCTCTCGTTCGACCATTGTCGCACGCACGAAATACTGCGAAGGTAAGAGGATAGGCTTCATAGACGCAGCACGAAGGCTGAACTTCCTTCCGTCCAGGTAGTAGTCTTGATTTTATCTAAGCTTATAAACGGAGTTGTCGGCCGTCTGGCCATTGGACGCCAAAAACCGACAAGACTCGCATCGAAAGAGCGGCGTTGCTGCTCGACGCAACATATCGCTGCGGTGCAAGAACGGTGCATGCCGGGACAGCTCCCATTCTTGCCGTCGGCGCAAACACCCGGCCCCAACGACATTCCGGCCGACGGACAGCATCAATTTTACGATCGAGGGGCGGCCCGATGGCAAATATTCATTTGACGCGCTGCCAATTCCTCATTCCCTTCGCCGACATCCTTAGCGATATCGGCGCATCGGCGGGTTCGTTTCTGGCAAAATTTCGTCTTCCAACATCGTTGGAAGAAAAGGCCGATCACTACGTCCCGATACTGCAAGCAATCGACTTCGCGGAAATCGCCCGGAGATCGCAAGGCATTACGGATTTCGGGTTCCACGCTTCTCGGCGTCTTCACTATTGTCACCTGAGCAAGAAAACCCGGACCCTGATCGGCCATGCTCCGACGCTGTTGGTCGCGCTGCAGCAGGCCTGCAAATGGGCATCGCTCGAGGACTCAAACTTGAACAACTGGATCGAGCGCCACGACGATCATCTGAGGTTTTGCAGCAGGCTCACTGGGACAAAAGGACTCCCGCATCTCGAGCATTCGCAGTGGCTCCAGAATATTTTCCCCATATACATCGTCCAGCAATTCGCCGGTCCGGATTGGGCCCCGGCAACAATCGCCTTTGAAGCCCGCCATACGCCGAGCCCTGCGTGTCAATCATTCTGGCCGAACACGCGCTTCCTGTCTGGTCAGGACGCATCATGGATCGATGTGCCAATCTCGCTCCTCAGCCTTCCTAATCGCGCAAAGGAACAAATGCTTTCTTCGCAGAATGACCAGGCTGGCCCGGCAGGTCATGATATTATTGCAACACTCAAGTTGATGTTGCCGTCTTACCTGGATGAAGGATTTCCAGCTCTCGCTGAAATCGCGGAGATGGCTGGCGTGAGCACGAGGAGCTTACAACGCAAGCTCGCGTACGCCGGCCTTACATACTCAGATCTGCTCGATACCGTCCGGTTCCAGAATGCCAGCAAGCTTTTGCGCAACACGGATTCCAAGATTATCGAAATCGCATTCTCCTCCGGCTACACTGATCCGGCGCACTTCACCCGCGCGTTCCGCCGAATTGCCGGTGCCACACCGCGGCAGTTTCGGGAGCAATCACGACTATGATAGGCGCCTTTCGCCTTGGGCGCCCTGCCGAGAGTTAAGCCAAGCATCGGCCAACTTGATTCCCGGCCCTTACGGATGCGTCGTTCACCACGACCGCGAGGGTAAGCAATCCAGAATTTGTTTGGACGCCGGATTGCTTCGATTTGCACGTGGGCGACTTAGCCTAATTTCATTCGGCTCCAGTTAGCAGCCCGATTACGTCACCACCTCGGTCAGAATTCGTGTCGCCCAGAGGGCAGGACGTCATTCCGGTCATCGATCTGCCTGTTATCCGTTCCGATGCCTGTGCGAGGAGTTGAGGGCAAGCAAATCAGCGCCCTGAGTATCGTGTTTTTCAAAGTCCGCGAGGATTCCCTCATCGGAAAGGTCGAGTTCTCGTGAATGCTTCCAGTCGTGTCGCGTGGTCTCGACCAGCCGCTCGATGACATGTTTCGCGTCGGTTTCTACAGCCAGCTCACGCCTGTCGTCGAAGCTGCCTGGTGTGAGGTTGATCGAGCCGACGATCGCCCGCTGTTCATCGGCCAGCAGCATCTTGCCGTGCAGCTTCAGGTGCCTCAGCTTGTGAATCTTGGCCCCGACGTCGTGCATGATCCGAAGACCGCCGATTCCTTCGACGAGCTTGCCCTTCTTTAGTTTGTGGGCCGGTCGCGCCATGATGTGAACCTGCACGCCTCGATTAACGGCCCGGACCAGCCGTTCGATGATCACGGTATCCTGATAGCGTTCGTTCTGGATCCAAAGGGATTCTGTCGCGGAGTCGATAAAGGATGCGATACGTTCACGCCCGTTGTTCGGGCACCAGATCAGTTCCGAGCCCCCATCGGGATGGAATGGCTTGTGCAACCAATCAGCATCGAAGCACTTCACCATCTCCGAGATCTCGGTCTTCTTGGTCGTAACAACGGCATAGTCCCGCGTTTCCGTGAGGTCACGCGTTTCCCAATTCAACGATTCGACGAAGCCTAACTCGTCGTCGATCACCATTGATTTTTGGTGAGTCACGGCAAAATCAGCGCTGCTGTCCCGAACTTCAACGCCGCCCGCCTGCAGCAGTTCGCGCGCCTGTTCGTTATCACTATGCCCGTCCCGGCGAGCCGGGTTGAGCATGACGCGAACATGAACACCGCGTTGCCTGGCGCCCACCACCGCTTTCAACAATGTCGGGTCGGTGAAGAGAAACATGCGGATATTGAGCGAGCGCTTGGCCGCATCTATCGGATCGAGAATCGATTTGATCGTATCGTCCGGGAGCACGATCAGCCTGTGCGACATATCTGAACCTCCGTGCCGAATGCTGCACTAATTAGAAGGCTTTTGCAGAAGCCTGGTTGGAAGTGTCGTATTGAATACGATGAAGTTCGGCATAAACCCCGCCCCGGGCGAGCAACTCGTCGCTTGAGCCCTGCTCGACCACAACGCCATCCTTCAACACGACGATCTTGTCGGCATCAGCGATGGTGCTGAGACGGTGTGCGATCATGATGACCGTGCGCCCTGCCATCAGTCGGCGCAGCGCTTCGACGACAAGGAGTTCGGATTCAGTGTCGAGCGCAGCCGTGGGCTCATCAAGGATCATGATGGGGCTATTTCGGACAACGGCACGGGCGATACCGATACGTTGCCGCTGGCCGCCAGACAGTGTGTCACCCCGCTCGCCGACCAATGAATCATAGCCATGCGGCATGGCGCTGATGAAATCATGAGCATTGGCGACTTTTGCCGCGGCAATGATCTCCTCGTCGGTAGCGCCAGGTCTGCCATAGGCGATGTTGTCGCGGATCGTACCGCGAAACAGTACAGTCTCCTGAAGGACGAACCCAACCTGCGACCGCAAAGCCGCCAGCTTGTATGATGATACGTCGACGCCATCGATCAGCACCCGCCCGCCGCTCGGCTCGTAGAACCGCGGCAGGAGGCTGAGTACGGTCGACTTGCCGGAGCCAGTGGGGCCAACAATGCCGATGACCTGACCGGCCTCAATGTCGAAGCTCACGCCGCGCAGCACCGGCGTTTCGCCATACTCGAAGGTGACCTTGTCGAAGGTGATTCCGCCCTTGGCCCGTCCGGGATCGAACCCGTCGAGCGGGTCAGCGATGACATCATCAGCTGACAGGATCGCCTGAATCCGCTCGAGCGCAACCGTCGTCTGCGCGATCGTGCTGGTCATGCTCGCCAGATCCTTTACCGGCTTGAAGAATTTGGCGAGGTAGGCGAGATACACCGTCAACGCTCCAGCCGTCATAGCACCGGCGACGATTAAAGAGGTTCCCCTCCAAAGGACGATGCCGGTGCAGATCGCAACAACCACGCTCACCGTCGGCGACATCAGCGACTTGATCTGACGCGCTTTCATCGCGGCTTGCACGGTGGCCCGGCTGGCGGCTTCCATGTGGGCGACCTCAAGGTCCTGCCGACCAAATGCCTTTACAGCGCGAACCGACTCGAGCCCTTCCTGTACGACCGCGACAATCTCGGTCTGCCGGGCACGTACAGTTCGTGTCACCTCCTTCACAGCCTTCTTGAAATGGAAAAGGAACACCAGGAGAAAAGGCACGAAAATGATGGCGATCAGCGTAAAGTCCCAATCCAGATAGAACATCAACGCCAGCATAAAGAAAATGGTGACAAGATCGACGATGATGTCGAGCGTCGATGATGACGCGAAGCTCTGGATCGTCGCCACATCGTTGGTGATTGTGGACATCATGCCGCCGGTCTTGGCGTTGTCGTAATAATGCAGCGACAGCCGGTGCAGATGCTCATAGATCCGAATGCGCAAATCGTTGGCGACCCATTGGCCAACGCTGGTCGTGTAGTAATTGTCGATGTAGGTCGCGATCGCGCCGATCACGGCGATGAGCAGCGTTGCCACGCCCGCAAACAGCGCCACACCTTCAGTATGTCGTCCAAACCCATAGTCGTGCGCCCAGGCCAGCCATTGCGGCAATCGGTGCTTTCCCAATGCATCGTCCAGCACCAGCTTGAGCGGCCATGGAGCGGCGAGGCTCATCGCGATCTCGATCAGCATTGCAATGAAGACGATGAGCAGCCAGCCTCGATATGGCCTGAGCAAGCCCAGCACCATCGAAGCCAGCGTTCTCTCATCCAGGGGCTTTTTGGCGGCCGCCGCGCCGACCGAAGCAACGGTCCCGGCAATTAGCTTCAGCAGCATATAGGTCCACCCCTCCTGATTCGGCTCATAGTGCGCACATCAAGAGCGTTCCGCTATGCGAAAACGGCGAAAAGGCAAATTTTGCATAGTGCGCAATGAGGCAGATGGCATCCGGAAGAGCAGCTAGGGCTGGAAGCGCAGATTTCGCATAGCCGCGTCTTCTGCATTCGCACTAGGGTTCGATGATTGGTAGCGATCTTGTGCCGGAGCCGCTCTTGTGCGGCCTCGACTGATGTCTGTTGGAAGGCCCACCCAAGCCAATGCGCAGCGATGCGCTTAGCCAGGAGAGAACAGACCATGGCGTCGTTCGACTATGATGTGATTGTTATCGGTTCTGGTTTTGGTGGGAGTGTTGCGGCGCTGCGCGCGGCCGAGAAGGGCTATTCGGTCGCGGTGCTCGAAGCCGGCCGCCGCTGGACCGACGCAACCCTTCCCAAGACGAGCTGGGATCTGCCGAAGTTCGCCTGGGAGCCCGAGCTCGAGCTGTTCGGCGTCCAGCGCATCCGATATCTCGACGACGTCATCGTGCTTTCGGGCGCCGGGGTCGGTGGCGGGTCGCTCGTCTACGCCAATACGCTTTATGTCCCCGCCCAGAAATTCTTCGACTATCCGACGTGGTCGCACATCACCGATTGGGGCAAGGAACTCGCGCCCTATTACGACCAGTGCAACCGCATGTTCGGCGTCCGGGTCTCGCCCTACATGGAAACCGATTCCGACCGCATCATGCGCGAGGTGGCGACCGACATGAAGCGGCCCTATCTGCGCGCGCCGCTCGGCATCCATTTCGGCGTCCCCGGCGTCGAGGCCGAGGATCCTTATTTCGGCGGCGCCGGCCCGAAGCGCACCGGCTGCATCGGTTGCAACGACTGCATGATCGGCTGCCCGCACGGCGCCAAGAACAAGACCACGACCAACTATCTCTATCTCGCCGAGAAGGGCGGCGCGGTCGTGCATGACATGCACGAGGTCCACACCCTGCGGCCGCTCGACGGCGGCGGCTTCGAGGTGATTGCGCGGCATCCCGGTCCGCTCGGCTTCGCGCGCGCCCACCACCACTATAAAGCCGCCCAGGTGATCCTCTCGGCGCATGCCTTCGGCACGGCGCAGATTCTGTTGTCGATGAAGCACGACGGCACGCTCGACAAGCTCTCGGACGAGGCCGGCAAGCGGGCGCGCACCAATTCCGAGGCGCTGGTCTCGGTCCAGCGCAGCGAGGCGGATTACAAGAAGGATCCCGACAAGTTCGTCATTAGCCCCGGCGCCTCCTCGGTGACCGCGTGCCTGCAGATCGACCCCGAGGCGACGATCGGCCCGGTGCGCTACGGCGTCGGCAGCAACGCCATGTCGCTGCTCTACACCGCCCAGCCCGACGGCAACGAGGAACATCACTTCCGAAAATGGCTCATGCAG
>Ga0153954_1001430_pt1 | contig 12837 bp, 9 predicted proteins | sample TSFL038MetaG_FD_102277 | JGI IMG/M metagenome (GOLD analysis project Ga0153954, IMG submission 102277) | Attine ant fungus gardens microbial communities from Florida, USA - TSFL038 MetaG | ecosystem: Host-associated > Fungi > Mycelium > Unclassified | place: USA: Florida, Wekiwa Springs State... | reverse complement strand
GTCAAGCGGCTGTTCGGTACATGAACCGCCTGCAGCCCTCCGGCCTCGTCGCCGCCGCTGCCTGGTTCGTGCTGGGCTTCCTTGCCCTGCCGGCCTTCGCCGTGATCCCTGTGTCGTTCACCGACACGCGCTATCTCGCCCTGCCGGAGGATCACTGGTCGCTGGAGCACTGGCGGGATTTCCTCGGCAATCCCGACTGGATCGACAGCATCTGGCAAAGCCTCTGGATCGCGCTTGCCTCAACCACGCTGGCTTTGGTTGCGGGCACGCTCTTCGCCATCGGCTGCTGGCGGCTGTCCTCGCGCTTGTCGGAACAGCTGCGCGGTCTGATGATCCTGCCCATGGCGGTGCCGACAATCGTCTACGCGCTGGGCGTCTATCGCCTCTATGTCGATCTCGACCTCGTCGGCACGGCGATCGGTGTCGTGCTGGCGCATGCCGTTACCGGCTTGCCCTTCGTCGTGCTGACCGTGTCGGCTTCGCTCTCCAATCTCGATCCGCGGCTCGAGCAGGCGGCGCGCGGGCTCGGCGCGTCCGTACGCCAAACCCTCCGTCATGTGATCGTGCCCAACATCCTGCCCGGCGTGCTCTCAGGCGCGATCTTTGCTTTCATCCACTCCTGGGACGAGTTGATCGTGATCATCTTCATCGGCGGGCGCGCGCTGTTCACGCTGCCGCGCCGCATGTGGGACGGCATCAACGACAATCTCGATCCGGTCATCGCCGTGGTGGCGACCGCGATGATCCTGTTCACCTTGCTGGTGCTGATTGCCGAGCTGTCGGTGCGCGCCCGCCGCGCAAGCTGAGGGAGGAAAGAATGTCAGACGTGCAGGACCGGATGGACGATCTGGAAAAGTTCGTTGAACGGACGGAGGGCAAGGTCTACCGCCGCCGCACCTTCCTCTCGATGTGCGCGCTTCTGGGCATTACGCCCGTGGCGGCCAAGCTCACGCCGGCGGTCGCCGATGCAAAGGAACTCGTGCTGGTGAACTGGGGTGGCGACGCGATCAAGGGCATGAAGGCCGCCTGGGTCGACCGCTACCTCAAGGCGTATCCCGACCGCAAAGTCGCCATCGACGGCACCGGCCCCTCGACCGCTCGCATCAAGCTGATGGTCGAGAGCAAGAAGGTCACGTGGGACGTGATGGACCGCAACCTGCACACCGCGCTCGAGATCGGACCGCAGGGCCTGCTGGAGCCGATGGACTATTCGATCGTCGACAAGAGCAAGGTGCGGCCCGAGCACGCCGTCGAGTGGGGCATCGGCAATTACATCTATGCCAACGTGCTGACCTACAACACCAAAAAGTGGGGCGGCATGGTGCCGGAGAACTGGAAGGACGTCTGGGACGTCAAGAAGTTCCCCGGCAAGCGCGCCTTCCGCCTCGAGCCCGACGGGCAGTTCGAGGCGGCGCTGATGGCCGACGGCGTGCCGATGGACAAGATCTATCCGATGGACACCAAGCGCGCCCTCGAGATGCTGAAGAAGATCAAGGAGCACTCGTTCTTCTACAACGTCATCGCCGACGGCCAGAACGCCTTCCGCAACGGCGAGGCCCATCTCGGCCTGTTGCTCAACACGCGCGCCTGGCCGCTCAAGCAGGACACCAAGGGCCTATACGACTGGACCTGGAACCAGGGCATCTCGTGGGGTGCCTGCTGGATGGTGCCCAAGGGCGCGACCGGCGGCCGCGCGATCTGGGACTTCATCAACGTCTCGCTCGAACCCGAAGGTCAGGCGCAGTTGCTGAAGACCAACGGCTACGGACCAAGCAATCCCGAAGCAAGCAAGCTCCTCGATGCGGAGTGGAACAAGGTCAATCCGGGCGCGCCGGAGAACTACAACAAGATGTTGCCCGGCGGCATCGCGTGGTATGCCAAGAACGCGACCCAGGCGCGCCAGGACATGGTCGACGCGCTCGCCGGTTGATACGGAAAGGACCCCATCATGTCGGACGTCCAGACTTCCGCCGCAGCACCCGTCACACCGCCGATGCCCGCGCCCAAGCTCGGTCGCTGGGCCAATGCCAACGAGCTGCCGGTCATCGACTTCGCGGCCATGAGCGGCACCAATGAGGAGGCCAAGGATCGTCTCGCGCGCGAGGTGCACGACGCCTGCCGCGACATCGGCTTCCTGACCATCGTCAATCATCCGGTCCCACCGGCGAAGATCCGCGAGATCTTCCGCCAATCGGCGCGTTTCTTCGCCCTGCCGCTGGAAGCGAAGATGAAGGCCTATATGGGCAACTCGAATCTCTTCCGCGGCTACCTGCCGATGGACGAGCCGGGCAAGAAGCACGCCTATCGCGGCAAGGCGATCGAGGGCTTCCAGCCGCACCTCGCCGAGTCGCGCATGAAGGCGCGCAAGCCTCACATGAATGAGGCGTTCCAGGCTTCGGTCGAGCTGCCCGACGATGATCCCGATGTGAAGGCTGGCAAGCCGCTGCACGGCAAGAACCTGTGGCCCGAGGACCTGCCCGGCTTCAAGGAGGGCGTGCTCGACTACCATTCGACCATGACCGGCTTCACCGCCCTCATGGCCTCGGTCTTCGCGCGCGGCCTCAAGCTGCCGCCGGATTACTTCGCGCAGTTCTACAAGAAGCCGCTGATCCAGGTGCGGTTGCTGCACTACCTGCCGCAGGAACAGCAGGCGGCGCTCGAAGGCGGCGACAGCCGCGCGCACCAGGATGCCGGCGGCTTCACCATGCTGCAGCAGGACGATTGCGGAGGCCTGGAGATCAAAAGCAAGTCGGGCGAGTGGCTGATCGTGCCGCCGGTCGAGAACGCCTTCGTGGTGAACATCGGCGATTCGATGCGCATGTGGACCAACAACCGCTTCGCCTCGACGCTGCATCGCGTGGTCAACCACTATGGCCGCGAGCGCTATTCGGTCGGCGTGTTCGCCAACCCCGACTACGACACGGTGATCAAGCCGCTCTCGACCTGTGTCGACGCCGAGCATCCGCCGACCTTCGACCGGATGCTGTCGGGAGAGGCGCTGATGTTCCTCTACAGCCGCGTCTGGCCGTCCAAGGGCGAGCCGGACAAGGTCTCGGAGTACTGATCTCGACGGCTAGGATGCGGGTACCCGTACCCAGCCTTCCATGAGCCGGCGGGCGGAGCGACTCAGTACGACCTTCTTGATCGTCCACTCGCCGCCCTCTTGCGCCGCCTCGGCGCCGACCGCGAGCACGCCCGACGGATGGCCGAAGCGCACGCGGCCATCGGCACTCGGCGGCGCGACGCGGCTCACTACTGTGCCGGGGATCGCAGCGGCCGCCGCCAACGCCACCGCGCCGGTGCCGGTCATGGCGTGGTGCAGCACACCCATGGAGAAGATGCGTGCCAGCAGATCGATCGACTGCGGGCTCACCGTCTTGCCATCCGACGCCGTGTAGCCCGCGGGCTTGGCGACGAAGGAAAGCTTGGGCGTGTGCGGCCGTTTGGTCGTCGCCTCTTCCGGCGTCTGGGCGAGCCCCATGGCGACGGCGCCGCGCGAGCGCACCTGCTCGGCAAGATCGAGCAGCTTCTTGTCTCCGTTCACATCGCCCTGCAGCTCGGTGCCCTTGAGCCCGAGCTTGGCGGCATCGATGAAGATCGTGGGATTGCCGGCGGTGATGTAGGTCACTTCCACCTTGCCGAGCCCAGGCACCTCCAGCGTGTCGATGCGATGGCCGGTCGGGAACATCGCGCCGCCCCCGCTGTCGCCTTCGCCCTCCACCGCGGCGGGATCGAGGAACTCGAGCTTCACCTCGGCCGCCGGGAAGGTGACGCCATCGAGCTCGAAGTCGCCCAGCTCCTGCACCTCGCCGCCCTGCATGGGCACGTGGCTCACGATCCGCTTCTTGATGTTGGCCTGCCAGATGCGCACGACAGCCGTGCCGTCGGCCGGCGCCGGGACCAGCCCCTCGCTGATGGCGAAAGGTCCGACCGCCGTGGTGAGATTGCCGCAGTTTCCCGACCAGTCGATCACCGGCCGGTCGATCGCGACCTGGCCGAAGAGATAGTCGACGTCGCAGCCCGGCTGCGCCGACTTCGACAGGATCACGATCTTGCTGGTGCTCGAGGTCGCGGCCCCCATGCCATCGGTCTGCTTGCCATAGCGGTCCGGGCTGCCGATCACGCGCAACAACAGCCGTTCGCGCTGCTGCGGATCGGACGGCAGGTCGTCCTTGAGGAAGAATACGCCCTTGCTGGTGCCACCGCGCATATAGACGGCGGGAATGCGGAGTTGGTTCATGGAGCCAGTGTGCATCGGCATGGCGGCACGGTCGATGCTATACTGACCGCCGTGACAGCCCGTACCACCCGCCGCGGCTTCGGCACGGCGGCCGCCTTCACAGCCCTTGGTGCCGCTTTGCCGACCTCCGACGCCAAGGCTCAATCCGAGCCGGGATTCCCCAAAGGCTTCCGCTGGGGCACGGCGACCTCGTCCTATCAGGTCGAGGGCGCCGTACATGAGGACGGTCGCGGCGTGTCGATCTGGGACAGCTTCGCGCGTGAGCCGGGACGCATCCACGATGGCTCCAACGGCGATGTCAGCACCGACCACTATCATCGCTACAAGGAAGACGTGGCGCTGATGAAGACGATGGGCGCCGACGTCTATCGCTTCTCGATCGCCTGGCCGCGCGTCTTTCCCGACGGGCTGGGCGCGCCCAATCCGAAGGGCCTCGCCTTCTACGACCGGCTGGTCGATGAGCTTCTGGCGCAAGGGATCGAGCCCTTCGCCACGCTCTATCACTGGGACCTGCCGCAGGCGCTGCAGAATCGCGGCGGCTGGGAGAAGCGCGCCACCGCCGAGGTCTTCGCGAACTATGCGGGCTACGTGGCGAGCAAGCTCGGCGATCGCGTGCGCCGCTTCTTCACGCTGAACGAGATCTCCACTTTCGTCGAGCTGGGCCACGGCGCCGGCATCTTCGCGCCCGGCCTCAAGCTCGAGCTGAAGAGCCTGAACCAGGTGCGCCATCACGCCGTTCTGGCGCATGGGCTTGCCGTGCAGGCGATCCGCGCCAATGGCCGGCCCACCACCGAAGTCGGCATGGCCGAGAACGTTGCCGCTGCGCTGCCGGCCATCGAGACGCCGGAGAATATCCGCGCCGCCGAGGTCGCGATGCGCGAGCTGAACGCGGGCTATCTCACGGTGATGATGGAGGGCCGCTACACGGACGCCTTCCTCGCGCAGGCCGCGGCCAATGCGCCCGTCTTCACCGATGCCGAGCTGAAGGCGATCGCGAGTCCGGTCGACTTCGTCGGCATCAACGTCTACACGCCCAGCGCCTATGTGCTGGCGAGCGACAAGGCGCCCGGCTACCAGGCGCTGCCGCTGGACGATTCCTATCCGCACATGGCCTCGCCCTGGCTGAAGCTCGGGCCCGAGGTCCTGTACTGGGCGCCGCGTCATGTGGCGAAGATCTGGAACGCCAAGACGCTCTACATCACCGAGAACGGCACCTCAGCGACCGACCAGCCCGCCGCTGATGGCGCCATCTACGACACCGACCGCGTTATGTACCTGCGCAACTGCCTCGGCCACCTGCGCCGTGCCACGGACGAGGGCGTGCCGGTGCGCGGCTATTTCCTGTGGAGCCTGCTCGACAACTTCGAATGGGTCGATGGCTATGCCACGCGCTTCGGCCTGGTCCATGTCGACTACAAGACCCTGAAGCGCACGCCCAAGCTAAGCGCCGCCTTCTATCGCGAAGTGATCGCCCGCAACGCGGTGGCGTGAGGGTTCCTACTTCGCGTCCTTGAGCTTCTGGATGGCGGTGCGGACAGGCCCGTCGAGGCCTGCGCCGCCCTGGTCGAGATGGGCGATGATGGCGGCGCGCATGCGCGGGTCCCAGAACTTGCGGATATGGGTGGCGATGGCGCCGGCCGGTTCGAGCTGCTTCTGCGGCTCGAAGAACTTGCCGATCTGGTTGGCCATCATCACCAGCTTGCCGTCGTAGGAGGACACGTCAAAGCTCCTTTGGCCTACTCCGCCGCGATCTTGGCGGCGATGCGCCGCGAGTGCTCGGCCTGCGCGTTGTACTCGCGCTGCCATTCGCTCGGCCCGTTCGACGGCGAGACCTGCACCGCCGTGACCTTGTACTCGGGGCAGTTCGTCGCCCAGTCGGAGAAGTCCGTGGTGATCACGTTCGCCTGGGTGTCGGGATGGTGGAACGTCGTGTAGACGACGCCCGGCGCCACCCGGTCGGTGATCTTCGCGCGAAGCGCCGTCTCGCCGGCCCGGCTCTGCAGCCGGATCCAGTCGCCATCACGCACGCCGCGATTCTCCGCATCGTGCGGATGGATCTCCAGCACGTCCTCCTCATGCCACACGACATTCTCGGTGCGCCGCGTCTGGGCGCCCACGTTGTACTGGCTGAGGATGCGGCCGGTGGTGAGCAGCAACGGGAAGCGTGGACCGGTCTTCTCGTCGGTCGGCACGTATTCCGTGATCAGGAAGTTGCCCTTGCCGCGGACGAAGCCGCCGATATGCATGACCGGCGTGCCGAGCGGCGCCTTCTCGTTGCACGGCCACTGGACCGAGCCTTCGCGCTCGAGCAGCTCGTAGGACACGCCGGTGAAGGTCGGCGTCATCTGCGCGATCTCGTCCATGATCTGCGACGGGTGGTCGTAGTGCATGGGGAAGCCCATGGCCTTGGCGATATCGAGTGTGATCTCCCAATCGGCCTTGCCGTTCTTCGGGGTCATCACTTTGCGCACGCGGTTGATGCGGCGCTCGGCGTTGGTGAAGGTGCCGTCCTTCTCGAGGAAGGTCGAGCCCGGCAGGAAGACGTGGGCGTAGTTCGCCGTCTCGTTCAGGAACAGATCCTGCACGACCACGCATTCCATGGACGACAACGCCTTCACCACGTGGGCGGTGTTGGGGTCCGACTGGAGGATGTCCTCGCCCTGCACATAGAGGCCCTTGAAGCGGCCCTCGATCGCCTCGTCGAACATGTTGGGGATGCGCAGGCCCGGTTCGGCATCGAGCTTGCGGCCCCACAGCACCTCGAACGTGCCGCGCATGGCATCGTCGGAAATATGGCGATAGCCGGTCAGCTCGTGCGGGAACGAGCCCATGTCGCACGAACCCTGGACGTTATTCTGGCCGCGCAGCGGATTCACGCCCACGCCCTTGCGGCCGATGTTGCCGGTCAGCATGGCGAGGTTGGCGAGGCCCATGACCGCCGTCGTCCCCTGGCTGTGCTCGGTGACGCCGAGGCCATAGTAGATCGCGGCATTGCCGCCGGTCGCGTAGAGCCGGGCGGCGCCACGGATCAGCGCGGGATCGACACCGGATAGCAGGCCGACATTCTCCGGGCTGTTCTCCGGCCGGGCGATGAACTCTGCCCAATACTCGAAGGCCGAGCGGTCGCAGAACTCGTTGACGAACTTTTCGTTGGCCAGGCCCTCGGTGACGATCGTGTGCGCGATGGCATTCAGCATCGCGGCATTGGTGCCGGGACGCAGCGGCAGATGGAAGTCGGCCTTGATGTGCGCGGACTTCACCAGATCGGTGCGGCGCGGATCGATCACGATCAGCTTGGCGCCCTGACGCAGCCGCTTCTTCATACGCGAACCGAAGACGGGATGGGCGTCGGTCGGGTTGGCGCCGATCACCAGGATCACGTCGGTCTCCTCGACCGAGTCGAAGTCCTGCGTGCCGGCCGAAGTGCCGAAGGCCTGGCTCAAGCCGAAGCCGGTCGGCGAATGGCAGACGCGGGCGCAGGTATCGACGTTGTTGTTGCCGAAGCCGCCGCGGATCAGCTTCTGGACGAGATAGGTCTCCTCGTTGGTGCACCGCGAGGAGGTGATGCCGCCGATGGCGAGCCGCCCATGCTCCTTCTGCAGGCGCTTGAACTCCGAAGCGACGCGGTCGATCGCGACCTCCCAGCTCACCTCGCGCCACGGCTGGTCGATGCTCTCACGCATCATCGGCTTCAGGATGCGCTCCTTGTGGTGGGCATAGCCCCAGGCGAAGCGGCCCTTGACGCAGGAATGGCCGCGATTGGCCTTGCCGTCCTTGTACGGCACCATGCGCACCAGCTCCTCGCCGCGCATCTCCGCCTTGAAGCTGCAACCGACGCCGCAATAGGCGCAGGTCGTGACGACCGAATGCTCGGGCTGGCCGATCTCGATCAGGCTCTTCTCGGAGAGCGTCGCCGTCGGGCAGGCTTGCACGCAGGCGCCGCAGGACACGCACTCGGAGCTGAGGAAATTGTCGAACGCCGCGCCGGGCGAGACCTTGGAGTCGAAACCGCGGCCCTGGATGGTCAGCGCGAAGGTGCCCTGCACTTCCTCACAGGCGCGCACGCAGCGCGAGCAGACGATGCACTTCGAGGGATCGTAGGTGAAGTACGGGTTGCTCTCGTCCTTCTCCTGCTTCGTGTGCTCCTGCTTCGTGTGGTTCTCGCCGTCATAGCCGTAGCGCACGTCGCGCAGGCCGACCGCGCCCGCCATGTCCTGCAGCTCGCAATCGCCGTTGGCGGCGCAGGTCAGGCAGTCGAGCGGATGATCGGAGATGTAGAGCTCCATCACGCCCTTGCGGATCTTCTTCAGGCGATCGGTCTGCGTCGAGACCACCATGCCCGGCGCGACCGGCGTCGTGCACGAGGCGGGCGTGCCGGCGCGGCCCTGGATCTCGACCAGGCAGAGGCGGCAGGAGCCGAAGGCATCGACCGAGTCGGTGGCGCAGAGCTTGGGCACCTGGATGCCGGTATCCATCGCCGCCCGCATGATCGAGGTGCCGGCGGGCACGCTGACCTGCTGGCCATCGATGGTGAGCGTGACCTGCTCGGTCGATTTGCTGACCGGCGTGCCGTAGTCGGTCTCATGAACGAGAGACATGGTGCTCTCCTCTATTCAGCCGCCGCGGCGAGGCGCGGCCGTGTGAAGTCTTCGGGGAAATGCTTGAGCGCGCTCGACACGGGATACGGCGTGAAGCCGCCCAGCGCGCAGAGCGAGCCGAATTTCATCGTGTTGCAGAGGTCCTCGATCAGCGCGAGGTTGGCCTCGACCTTCTCGCCGCGCCGGATCTTGTCGATCGTTTCGACGCCGCGCGTCGAGCCGATGCGGCAGGGCGTGCACTTGCCGCACGATTCGATAGCGCAAAATTCCAGGGCGAAGCGCGCCTGGTGCAGCATGTCGACCGTGTCGTCGAACACCACCACGCCGGCATGGCCGATCAACCCATCCCGGGCGGCGAAGGCCTCGTAGTCGAAGGGCGTATCGAACAGCGCCTTCGGGAAATAGGCGCCGAGAGGCCCGCCGACCTGCACCGCCCGCACCGGGCGGCCGCTGTGCGTGCCGCCGCCGATATCGTCGACGAGTTCGCCGAGCGTGAGGCCGAACGGCGTCTCGAACAGGCCGCCGTGCTTGATGTTGCCCGCAAGCTGGATCGGCATCGTGCCGCGCGAACGGCCCATGCCGAGATCGGCGTAGTGCTTGGCGCCTTCGGCCAGGATCGCCGGCACCGTGACCAGCGACAGCACGTTGTTGATCACCGTCGGCTTGCCGAACAGGCCCTTGTGCGCCGGCAGCGGCGGCTTGGCGCGCACCTGGCCACGCTTGCCTTCCAGCGATTCGAGCAGCGAGGTCTCCTCGCCGCAGACATAGGCGCCGGCGCCCATGCGCACTTCGAGGTCGAAGCCCGCCTTCTCGCCCAAAAGCCCCTCGGCCTCGGCAAGAACGATGGCGCGCTCCATCGTGCGGATCGCGTCGGGATATTCCGAGCGGATGTAGATGAAGCCCTTGGTCGCGCCGACGGCGAATCCCGCGATCGCCATGCCCTCGATCAGCAGGAACGGATCGCCTTCCATGATCATGCGATCGGCGAAGGTGCCCGAATCGCCTTCGTCGGCATTGCAGACGATGTATTTGCGATCCGCCTGCGCATCGGCGACGGTCTTCCACTTGATGCCGGTCGGGAAGCCCGCACCGCCGCGGCCGCGCAGGCCCGACTTGGTGACTTCCTCGATAGTCGCCGTGGCGCCGAGGCTCCTGGCGCGTTCGAGACCGCGCCAGCCACCGGTCGCCTGATAATCAGCGAGCGACAGCGGATCGATGACGCCGCAGCGCGCGAAGGTGATGCGCGTCTGGCGTTTCAGGAACGGAATGTCCTCGGTCCGGCCGAGGCAGAGCGGATGGCTGGCGTCGAACTTCGACGCGACGAGGCCCGGTACATGCGCGCGCTTCACCGGACCGAAGGCGATGCGACCGCCCGGCACCTCCACCTCGATCATCGGCTCGAGCCAGAGGAGGCCGCGCGAGCCGTTGCGCACGATCGTGATGTCGAGACCGGCCTTCTTCGCCTCCTCGGCGATCGCACCAGCGACCTTGTCGGCGCCGACGGCGCGGGCCGCCGCGTCGCGGGGGACGAAGATCTTCATCGCCCCGCTCATCGGCCAACCTGCTGGGCGATCTCGTCGATCGTCTCCTTGTCGAGGCGGCCGATCACGTCGCCGTCGAGCATCGCCGACGGCGCGGTGGCGCAGAGGCCGAGGCAGTAGACCGGCTCGATCGTTAGATGGCCGTCTTGCGTCGTCTCACCCCAGTCGAGACCGAAGCGCTTCAGCACCTGCTCGGCGACCTGCTCGCCCGCCATCGACTGGCAGGCCTCGGCGCGGCAAAGCTTCAGCACATGGCGGCCGGCCGGCTGCTCGCGGAAGTCGTGATAGAAGGAGACGACGCCATGCACTTCGGCACGGCTGAGGTTCAGCGCCTCGGCAATCAGCCGGATCGCCTCGGGCGGCACGCAGCCGAACATCTCCTGAAGCTCGTGCAGGATCGGCAGAAGCGCTCCTTCCCGGCCGGCGTGCCGGTTCAGGATTGAGCGGGCTTGTCCTTCATTCCAATTTTGCAAAGACCGTCTCGCCAAAGAGGGAAAACGCAGCCGCACAAGGCCAAATCATTGATTTCCAATCAATAAAGCCGTTCGGTGTTGCGATAGAACAAATCTATCGTTCTCGCGACGTTTAGCAGATTCCGTCGATAAATAGGTCTTACCGGCTGAAATGGAAGGTCAGCATCAGCAAAAGAGCCGCAGCCAGCGCGAACGACAGGCCCTTCCAGAAGAGGAGCGGATTACGCGCCAGCAGGGGCGCGGGGTTGGCGTCGAGGACCTCGGCGTTGGGCCGGCGCAGGTCATGGACGAACTCGGAGAGCTCGCCGTAGCGCTTGAGCGGGTCGGGATGGACCGCCTTGCGCAGGGCGCCATCGACCCAGGCGGGCACGTCGCGGTCGTCGGTCGATGCCGGCTCGTAGGCGACCCGGCGCTGCTCGGCGCGGCTGCGCGTGCGGGCCATGCGCGCGCCGTAGGGCAATTTGCCCGTCAGCATCTGATAGGCGATGACGCCGAGCGAGAAGAGATCGGAGCGCGGGCTGCCCGCCTCGCCCAGGAAATATTCCGGCGCGGTGTACTGCACCGTGCCGAGAATCGTCTCGGCCCGATCGGCCAGCGGATCGGCCTCGGCAAGGCCGCTGACCCTCGTCGAGCCGAAGTCGATGATCTTCACGGTGCCCGTCCGGTCGATCATCACGTTCTCCGGCCGCAGGTCCTGGTGCAGCATCTCCCTGCGATGGAAGGCCCGCAGGCCTGACGCGATCTGCTCGACGATGCCGCGCACCGTCTCCAGCTCTGGCTTTGGATTGTCGATCATCCACTGCGTCAGCGTCTGGCCCTCGATGTATTCGGTGGCGACGTAGAGGAAGCGGCGCGGGCGCGACGGGCTCGGCACCTTGAGCACATGCCCATTGTCGAGCCGGCGCGCGACCCACTCCTCCATCATGAAGCGCCGGAGATAGGCCGCGTCCTCGCGCAACTCGGTCGACGGGATTTTCAGCGCAACGAGACTTCCATCTTCCGAGTCGACGGCAAGATAGGCGTGGCTACGCGCGCTGCTGTGGATCTCGCGCACGATGCGATAGCCGTCGAACTCCATGCGCGGCTCGAGCGGCGGCGGCAGCGGCAGCTCGGTCGACTGCGCCAGAACCTCGATCGCCTCGCCGTCCGGCAGCTCGTCGATCCGCACGATCTGCAGGGTGAGATTGTCAGGACTGCCCTTCTCCAGGGCCTTGGCGACGATGCGCCGTGCGGTCTGGTCGAGATCGGCGGCGCCTTCGGCCAGCGCCTGCACGACGTAGCGGTCCTTCACGTACTCGTAGATGCCGTCGGTCGCCATCACCAGCACGTCGCCTTGCTCGAGCGGGACGGCGCGATAGTCGATCTCGACATGCCCGTTCATGCCGAGCGCGCGGCCGAGCCAGCTTTCCTGGGAGGACGCCGAGACACGGTGATCCTCGGTGAGCTGCTCGAGCGCCTCGCCGGCGAGGCGATAGACGCGGCAATCGCCGACATGGAAGAGGTGCGCCGTGCGCGACTTCAGCACCACGACCGTCAGCGTGCAGACGTAACCCTTGTCGCGCTCATAGGCGTGGAGGCTGCGGCGGCTCTGCGCATAGAGCCAGGAATTCGCCGCCGCGATCACGCGCTGCGCCGAGGTCTTCACCGACCACGCATCGGAGGTGCAGTAGTAGTCGGAGAGGAAGCTGCCGACCGCGGCTTCGGCCGCATCGCGACCGACGGCGCTGCTGCTGATGCCGTCGGCCAGCGCCAGCGCGATGCCCTTGAGGCTTCGTGCCGGCTCGGCCGGGATCATCGCACCATGGAAGTCCTGGTTGGTGTCCTTGCGGCCCTTCTCCGAATGCTGGCCGATCGAGACCTTGAGCTGGCGCGGCATGGGCGGAGCATACCGCGCCGCTGGCTCAGGACTGCGTGACGAGGACGCGCTTGGGCGAGGTCTTCACGTGGGTGGCGTAGAGGGTGAGGCCGGTGAAGGCGAGACCGCC
>Ga0153954_1001429_pt1 | contig 12845 bp, 12 predicted proteins | sample TSFL038MetaG_FD_102277 | JGI IMG/M metagenome (GOLD analysis project Ga0153954, IMG submission 102277) | Attine ant fungus gardens microbial communities from Florida, USA - TSFL038 MetaG | ecosystem: Host-associated > Fungi > Mycelium > Unclassified | place: USA: Florida, Wekiwa Springs State... | reverse complement strand
CAGCTCCCCTCGATTTGAATGCATTCGCCGCGGTTTATTTTACGAGCTCATCGACGGTTGAAGCGTTTGCCAAACTCTATCCCGAAATACCTAGTCACTTGAAGTTAAAGGGGATCGGTCCTATTACTGAATTAAGTATTGCGAAATACTTTTCCAATTATCGACAATGACCCTTTCTAATCGAGAACAACAAAAGAGGTGTTTCCCATGGGACAACAATGCTGCCAAGAAGAAAAACAATTCGTATTGCCAAAACTCCCCTATGCGCTAAATGCGCTAGAGCCCACGATCAGCGAAAAGATCATGGACCTCCACTACAATAAACACCACCAAACCTACGTCAATAACCTAAACAAAGCGATAAAAGAGTACTGCGATGCGGAAAGCAAAGGGGATCTCCCTAAGCAAATTGCGCTCCAAAAGGCCATTAAGTTCAATGGCGGCGGCCATATCAACCACTCCATTTTCTGGACCAATTTAGCTCCAAAAAGTGAGGGGGGGGGAACAGCTCCTACAGGGAAATTGGCAGAAGCGATCAATAAAAATTGGGGTTCTTTAGAGAAATTTATCGAAAAGTTCAATGCTGAAGCCGCAGCCGTGCAAGGTTCTGGGTGGTGCTGGCTTGGTTATTGCAAGGATTCAAAAAATATTTACATTGCGACTTGCGAAAACCAAGATCCTTTAAGCACGAAAGGGTTAATCCCCCTTTTAGGAATTGACGTATGGGAACACGCCTACTATCTGCAGTACATGAATGTCCGCGCCGATTATCTAAAAAAGATTTGGGATGTCGTGAATTGGAAAAACGTGGCCGAACGCTATGATGCTGCAATAGCTGCAAGCTAATTTTTGAATAAATTGGGGTATGCCCTCTGAGGATACCCCCTATTTCTTCTCTTGTGGTAAATAGTTTTTCATCCTATTATATTATATACCAAAACTAGAGAAAATTGGCTTTTGGCTTCGTCGGTCAGCCTCCGACTTTGAACCCGCCTGCATCGCCCAACTTTTTCAAGTTGGGCTGCTTCGGCGCCGGCTAGCCTGGTTCAAATTCAGGGTGCCTCCTTGCCAAAATCGCAATTTTCAACTAGGTTTTGGTATACTAATTTAAGAAGGTAGGGCTCATGGGATTATTTTCCCGTAGTAAACCAAAAATTAAAATTCAAACGACCAAAAAGGATGGATTCAGTGGTTGGCTGAAATGCACCCATTGCAATGAGATGATCCATGCTGATGAGCTGCAACGCAATGAGAATTGTTGTCCAAAATGTGATTACCACTACCGCTTGGCTGTCGATGAACGGCTAAAAAGCTTGGCCGACGAGGGAACATTTCAGGAATTATTTACCAAGATGCGCTCCGTTGATACGCTCAATTTTGTCGACAGCGAATCTTATGCCGATCGACTCAAAGCTGCTCGGGAAAAATCGGGCAGTGAAGATGCCGTTCTTGTCGGACACTGCGCGTTGAAAGGGATTCCAACAGCATTGGGGATCATGGATTTTAATTTCATGGGTGGCTCAATGGGCTCTGTGGTTGGGGAAAAACTGACCTCCCTCATCGAATATGCGATTGAACATAAACTTCCGGTCATCATTGTTTCCACTTCGGGAGGTGCGCGCATGCAGGAATCGGTCCTCTCGCTGATGCAGATGGCCAAAACTTCCGCAGCATTGGCCAAATTAGGAGAAAAAGGACTCCCATACATCTCCATCCTCACCAATCCCACGACAGGTGGAGTGACCGCCTCTTTCGCCTCTCTAGGAGATGTGATTATCGCTGAACCCAACGCGCTTATTTGCTTTGCGGGTCCTCGGGTCATCGAGCAAACGATCGGTAGACAACTTCCTCCTGGCGCGCAAAAATCGGAATTTCTCCAAGAACATGGGATGATCGATTGCATAATCAACCGCCATGTACTTAAGGAGAAACTCGCTGAGATTCTTTCTTATTTCTTAGCCAATACTGAAGCGGGGCAAAAAGAGGAGGAATCGAACGGAATGCAAAAAAAAGCTTCTAAAAAATCTTCCACTGCCTAAACTTCCCCATGAAAAATTATGCAAAATAAACACGAAACAGTCGTTGTACATTATTTAAATGAGGAAGGGGCAGACGCTCCCACCTATTCTTCCCTGGGAGCTTCTGGAGCTGATGTCCGCGCGTTTATTATAGAGCCTATGGTGATCCTGCCCGGAACCACAGCCCTTGTGCCCACCGGCATTCGATTACAGATACCCCACGGTTATGAAATCCAAATCCGTCCCCGCAGCGGCCTAGCCGTGAATCATGGGATAACTGTTTTAAATACCCCTGGAACTGTGGATGCAGATTATCGCGGAGAGATTAAAGTTATCGTGATCAATCACGGCTCCCAAAATTTTGTCGTTCAACCTGGAATGAGGATTGCGCAGTTTGTCTTAGCACCTGTGGTTCAAGCGCAATTCTTGCCCGTGGAAGCGATTAGTGAGACCCAGAGGGGTGGTGGTGGCTTTGGACACACTGGGGTTCACTAAAAAGCTATGATTAAAATCTCGAAGTATTTGAATCCTCGCCTGGTTTTATTTCTTAAAGAGAATACTCGGGATGAAGCTTTGCAATCTATGGTATCAGCTTTGCAGCGGGAAGGCAAATTAGAGGATCCAGAATCCTTCTACAAAGCCATCATCGAACGGGAAAAAATTGTATCTACAGGGATTGGGATGGGGGTTGCGATTCCCCATGCCAAGCTCACCGCTTGCGATGACTTTTTTTTAGCCATCGGCATTGCCCATCATGGGATTGAATGGGGCGCTCTTGATGGAGCTCCGGTACGCGCCATTTTCATGATTGGAGGGCCGGATGATAAACAAACCGAGTATTTGCAGATCCTTTCTCGTCTCACTTTTGCCCTAAAAGATGAGCATCGTCGAAAAAAAATGTTAACACTGAATTCCCCAAACGGTATTATCGATCTCTTAAAGGCCTTTTAGGGGGGGTGCATGGATTTAAAAATAAAAGATGTCGCAGAACTCTTGAACGTCTCCGAAACGACGATCCGCCGCTGGCTAGGCGAAGGGAAGATCCCAGCCTATCGGCTGAACCACCAATACCGTTTTAGTCGCACTGAAATTGAAAGTTGGGTGATGAGACAGCGTCTAGCAGGCAACAAAGAAGCCCTCGACGTAATCCCTCCGGGCAAAGTAGAGACCCCAAGCCGCAAGGTGAGCGGGGGGACGCACCAATTTAGCCTTTTTCGCGCAATCCACAAAGGGGGAGTGCTCTCTCCCCTCAAAGGCGCAAACAAAGAAGAAGCGATCCGCACCGCGATGAAAACCTTCGCCAAAGAGCTTAACCTCGATGCTGAAGTGATGACCGATCTCCTTCTCGACCGGGAGCAGCTCCAATCGACCGGCGTTGGCAATGGGATCGCCATTCCCCACACCCGTGATTACCTCCTGAACACCCACACTGATATCGTCGTCGTCGCTTTCCCAGAAAAGCCGCTCGATTACAATGCCCTCGATGGCAAACCGGTGCATACCCTCTTTTTCCTCTTTGCCTGCGACGACCGACGCCACCTCAACCTCCTCGCCAAAGTCGCCCATTTCTGCAATCTTCCCACCACCCCCAACTTCCTCGAAGAGCGCCCCTCTAAAGAGGCCCTTTTGGAAGCGATTAAGGGCTGGGAATCCAGCGTTGAAAAAGTGGAGTAGTTTTTTTTAACCACTAAGCACACTAAGACGACTCAAGCTAGGCAGCAGCGCTCTTGAGAGCATGCAAAACTTTGGCCTTCCTGAGAACGCCGAACTCGACTTCAAACGACCCCGTAGGAGTGAGTGCATGATGACTGACTGTGAATTTCAAAAAAGGACGAAAGAACTTTTAAGTTTTTTGAAAGAGCACAGGCAGGCTCATGCTCGAAAAGCCGGTGTGCCGGCTGCACATGTTCCCACTTGACACCGTAACTCTCCCTAAGTAAAACGAGATATTTGTAAATCCTGGAGGTCTTATGTTGCGGTCGCTTCTTTGTGGCTTAATCTTATGGAATGGATTCTTAAGCGCTGATTGGTCAAAGCCCCAGCCTATAGCAGACCATAGCGGCAAACACATGCTCTCTGATTCCGCTTTCCTCGACGTCAATGATAACGGAGATGCTGTCTTGGTCTTTACCAAAGTGGACGGGGATAAAAATTATGCTTTAGCCAAAATCAAAACGGCCGATGGAGATTGGTCTAAATCTTTTAAACTTTCCAAAAAAGCCAAGGTGAAATTTCCTTGGGAGATGTTTCCAAAAGTAAGCCTCAACAATGCTGGAGATGCAGTTGCCCTCTGGAATTTTGGTGTCGATAGTAAGCATCCTCAACAAGAACTACTGCAGGCATCATCTACAGCGATTGGAGCTCAAGGATGGACCGCCATTGATAATTTAACCCCATCAGTTACTTCTGAGTGGCCTAGCAACCGCCTTGTCGTCGATACTCAAGGGAATACTTTGGCTGTTTGGATGACGGCTACTACAATTGAGAGCTCCTTATTGCTAAAAGGAACAACGAAATGGGTGCCTCTCCCTTCGATCAACCTAGGATACCCCTTCAATGATGTTTTATTGAAAGAAAAAGATGGGAAGGTTTGGCTTATTTGGGCTAAAGGCTATGGATTTGTTTTTGATAGCATCTCCGTCTCTCAATTTTCTTACGACACGCAAAGCTGGAGCGATCCTCTCGTACTTGCTCCAGAAGGGGCTGACCACTACTGGTTTCCTAATTTAGCTATCGATCCGCAAGGCAATGTTTTCGCCACTTGGCAACTGAACTACAAAGAGGGCCGTGGCGCAGATTTTGTGTGTGTACGCTATGACGTAAACAGGGACGTATGGGAAACCACCCATTTTAAACAACCGCGCGACAACAATTTCTACAACTATTTGAGAATCACATTTGATCCTCAGGGCAATGCGCTGTGCATCTATCCCGACGATTATGGCTTAATCAGTTCATCTTTAGCAGCGGGATCTTTAGATTGGTCTGAGCCCGTTTGGGTGACCACCGATGATGTCTCCGAGTGGAGCTTCACGGCGGATACCCAAGGCAACCGCCTCTTTACCTGGATCGAATGGCATGAAAAAAGGATCAAAACGGCCATTCTTCTAGCTAATGATAACCGGTGGAGTTATCCTGATCGGATCACCACCGCAGATCACCTCGTGGGGACAAAACTCTACGGTAATGGTCAAGCTCTCATCGTCTTCTCAAAGGGCGCTCAGCTGTTCAGTGTGACTGGCTCTTCTCTCCTCAACCAGGATGGGTCCAAGCCACCTAAACAGCAGTCAAAGGTCTCTAAGCAGGTCAGCAAAAAGATCAAAAGCCAATCAAAACTCCAAGTATTAATCAACCCAGCACATTAATGCTTCCATCTTACCTGTGTAGCCGATTTTCCGGCTGCACAGGTTTCAAAATGAATCGAAGGTGCTCAATCATTCCGGGTCGTTTCAACCATGAGGCTATATCAAGAGGAACGCGAATTTGTGTTGTTGGTTCCTTAGTCGATCCTACGGGTCGTCCAGCACCTTTTCGTGCGCCGCCTCTTCCCTTGGTCTTTCTTTCATTCACTTCATCCAAATTCCCTTTCAGCCGTTGTTCAATAAACACTGCTAAATATTCGGGATATTTTTGAATTACCTCTTCCTTACTTTGTCCCTCACACTCAACAGGATACAAGGGATGATGAAAGAGCCAAGACTTGAATCGTTTATCATAGTGAGGAGTGATTTGTCCAACTTCCTCTAAAGCAAGTTTTACTTCTTTTTGGACTTCAGATTTGGTGGCCATTTTATTCCTCTTTCTTCAACAGCTTTTTTAACTTTGTGAACACTAAATGCTGTAACTTCTGTTTTTGTCTTTTTTCCATGAGCAATAATAACTGAACAAATGAATCTTCCTTCATGATCGCATAAGTTCCAATCGACTGAACCTTTTTCCAACCTCCAGTGGATAAATTTGATATATTGCTCAAAAAGATTTACTGCCATTGGTTTGAAAGGCATGTGGAAATCCTTCTTTGATTTTAGATTTTTTACAACAAAAATTCAAACATTATTTCTCGCAACTGCCTATCACAATTTTGAAGAAACAAATTTGCGTGAGAAACTAATATTTTGGAGGTTAAATCTCAATTCAAATTTTCAATCAGGAATATTTGATGAAGTTGGGTTTTAATGAAGAGCTGGCATGGAGGAGAAAGTATTCAAAAAATCTGTGAGAGAGGTAGTAACAAACGTTTGCAATCGGATATAAGCCCGAGAAAAGTCGTGGTTGGCGGTGTATGTTCAGCTAAAAGATAGACATAGGGTTTGGGTTTATTAGTTCCTTCGAGGTAATTGCAGAAGTCTAGCACGCGCGAGGAATCTCATTCCCCGCCGCCGCCTCCTTGAGTGTAGTGGAGGTTGAAGGGGCGAGTCGAAGTGGAACAGCTATTTTTTGCCTTCACATCGATGTGGAAAGTGCGCTCCTCCATTCCATCGTTGCGGCCGGTCAAAACGCCTGTATGGGTGTTGAATTTAGAATGAGGAGGAAGGCCGCTAGCAGAAAAAGTAAGCCCCTTGCCGGCAAAATGTTTGCCTAGATCGAGGTGGTACTGCTGATTTCTGGGGATCGAATCATTAAGGATCGGATCCGATTTTGGGCCACTGCACGATTCGGAAATGGCTAGCGCTTGTGGCATGTAGATAGCCGGGTTAGCGCACCAAACCATCAAATCTTGCATTTCACAGCAGCTAGGGATCGTTTTTAGAGGCTCCTTAGGGTGGCAGCAGGAGCGTAAACCGTCGATCCCAAAGCTCCAGCCGAGTTCAATGCCACCGGAGGTAATATCCTGAAGGCCCCGTTTTCCCCAAGTTTGCCCTGCAAAAAACGCGAGGGTAAAATGGCCCGTTTCGCAGCAGCGGCTGTAGGTAAATTGCCCCTCTAGAGCATTGAAAGGGCGGGTGAAGTCCGCTTCAAAAGTAAAAGCCCAATTGGAATTTATTTCTTGAGCAAATTCCACGCGAAGAGAGGGGCCTTGCAGCTTTAATTTTGAATGGATTTTGCGGTTGTATTCCGCTTGCGCATAACCGCCACTTAAAATCAAAATCGATTCACACCAAGGGGACAAGATTGCCCCAATATCGGCGCGCACAAAGGAAGCCCCCGCAATTCTACGAGCATGATTTTGATGGGTCAGACGGCATTCTGCACTTTTTACATGGTTGTTGAAGCAATTGGCGTAAACTGCATTCAACTGAATCCCTTGATAAAATCCCTCTGGCCGCGAAATGTACTGGTAGGTCCCTCCTACGCCCGCCTGATCCAACCAAGGCTCTTTCTTGCCCACAGGAAAGCGAAAAGATGTTTTTTGGAACAGATATTCCGCAGAAATCTTATAGCGGTGATGCTTGGAAGGGATCGCTCCGAAAGTTGCATTTAAGCGGTAATTGGACCATCCTAATTCCGCTAAAAACGAAAGCCCCTTTTCATTATCGGGAAAAACGGGAGACCATACAAAGCGCCCACAGGGGAAAAATTGATGGAGTTCGTGATCCCCTTTTCTCACTCTGCAATCGTGCAACAAACTGTGGGAGTTCTCTGAAGAACTGGACATAAAGGAAGAAGAACCAGAGTCTGAGGAGGCTGTGAGTGTCGAAAGGCATAAGAGAAATAAAAATAAAAATGGCATAAAGAACCTTTTTAAAGGTCCCTTATGCCAGATTTTGACTTGGCTGTAAAGATGGAGGGTTTCGCACACCCTCTAGCTCGTTTGCGCTTTCTTCGCGGGAACCTTTTGTTTAGGTTCCTTGTGCTGCGGGAACACCTCTGTATCGATAAAGGTCAAGTGATCCCCTTCAACACCTACATCCACTTTGCGCCCTTCATCGGGGTGGAGCAAGAGTTTTTCGGCGAGAGGATCTTCCAGATACTTTTCGATCACGCGACGCAAAGGTCGCGCGCCCATTTCGGGTTGAAAACCTGTATCGACCAAAAACTTTTTGGCATCAGCATGGACATTGAGGTAAACTTCTCGCCGTTTCAAACGCGCCATGACCTTTCTCAACTCGATCTCGATCACTGAGAGAAGACCCGTAATATTGAGCGGATGGAAGATGACGACGTCGTTCAAGCGATTTAAAAATTCAGGCTTGAAGTGTTTTTTAACCGCCCCTTCAATCTTATCTTTAATGTGATTATAATCCATCGACCCTTCTTGAGCTCCAAAACCAACTTCGGTGCTCTTCTTGATCAGGTCGGCGCCTAGGTTAGAAGTCATGATTACAATTGTGTTGCGGAAGTCGATTTTCCGACCAAACGAGTCGGTGAGGCGCCCTTCCTCTAAGATTTGAAGGAGGATATCCATCACATCGGGGTGTGCCTTTTCGATCTCATCAAAGAGGACCACAGAATAGGGGCGTTGCCGCACCTGCTCGGTCAGTTGGCCACCCTCTTCGTGCCCGACATATCCTGGAGGGGAACCGGTCATCCGGCTCACCGCAAACTTCTCCATGTATTCCGACATATCGACTTGGATAAGCGCTTCTTCACCCCCAAACATTTGGATCGCCAATTGACGGGCCAAAAGGGTCTTTCCAACCCCTGTGGGGCCTAAAAAGAGGAAAGCACCGATGGGGCGGTTAGGGTCTTTAATATCGGCACGGCTTCGGCGGATGGCTCGGCAAACCGTTTTGATCGCTTCATCTTGGCCGACAATGCTCTCTTTCAGGATCTCTTCCAACTTCAATACTTTCTGGGTCTCCCCTTCGGTCAAGCGATTAAGGGGCACTCCAGTCTGCCTGGCAACCACATTGGCGACATCTTCATCTTCGACGATCACTTCGTGTTCTTCTTTATTGATTTCCCACTGGGTGCGGATCTGTTGCAGTTTTTCGCGAAGATTCTTTTCTTTATCGCGGAGTTTGGCGGCCTTTTCATATTCTTGCTTGCCGATTGCCTCATCTTTAGCAATCCGCGTTTCTTCAATCTCTGCTTCATAGGAGCTGATATCCTGAGGCTGATTCATCTGCGCAATGCGCATTTTGGCGCCCGCTTCATCAAGCAAATCGATCGCTTTATCAGGCAGGAACCGGCCGTGGATATACCGATCGGAAAGAACAGCCGCGGCATGCAACGCTGCGGGGGTATAGATGCACTTGTGGTGCTCTTCATACTTTTGTTTCAAGCCATTTAAAATTTCGATCGTATCATCCACGCTAGGGGGTTGGACGATGATCTTTTGGAAACGGCGTTCCAAGGCGGCATCTTTTTCGATGTGTTTGCGGTATTCGTCGATGGTGGTCGCGCCGATGCACTGTAACTCGCCGCGGGAAAGGGCGGGTTTCAAGATATTGGAAGCATCGATCGCTCCTTCAGCTGCGCCAGCGCCCACAATGGTGTGCAATTCGTCGATGAAGAGCAAGACATTCCCATTCTTTTTGATCTCATCCATCACCGCCTTGATCCGCTCCTCAAACTGCCCTCGGTACTTTGTACCAGCGATCATCAAAGCTAAATCTAGGGTAATCAGTTTCTTTTTGCGCAAATTGTCCGGAACTTCCCCTTTTACAATGGCCTGAGCAAGCCCTTCCACGATTGCAGTTTTACCAACACCCGCTTCACCCACCAATACAGGATTGTTTTTGCGGCGGCGGCATAGGATCAAAATCAACCGCTCCACTTCCTCTTTGCGCCCGATGACGGGATCCATTTTGCCTTCGCGGCACATTTCGGTCAGATCGTGCCCATACGCTTTCAGGGCAGGCATTTTGTCGTTGACGTGGTTGCCCGTCTTTTCAAAAGCTTTTCCACCAGTTCCCCCAATATTGGCAGGACCTTGCGAAGGGGGCGGGCTTTGCGATGAGCCGATCGGCGGAAGTTGCAAGTTGAAGGTTTCCAACTCTTTTAAGACTTCCTTGCGCACCTCTTTTAAATTGACATTGAGATTCTCAAGTACTTGAGCGGCAACGCCATCGGTTTGGCGCAATAAGCCTAATAAAAGGTGTTCGGTACCCACGTAATTGTGGTTGAGATTGGAAGCTTCTTCGTTGGCGTATTCGAAAACTTTTTTTACCTTACCGGTGAGCGCAGGATCACCATAGACTTGAATTTCAGGACCATATCCAACCAACTTCTCCACTTCGTTGCGCACAGTTTCGAAATCGATATTGAGGTTGCGCAAGACATTAACGGCGACCCCTTGTCCAAGCTTAAGCAGTCCTAATAGAACGTGCTCAGTGCCCAAGTAGTTGTGGTTCAGGCGTTGCGCTTCCTTCTTAGCAAGCTTAATTACCTGTTTTGCTCGATTGGTAAATTTATCAAACATGGAAACTCTATATTATAATGATCTTGATCTTAAACTTGATTCTGTCCTTATTAGCCTTTTTTGTCTAGAGCTACAAAGTGAGAGCTTCAGCGATGCATTCATTGACCGAAAGTGTTCGGTATGAAGATCCTAGCAATTTAATGGAAGGTGGCAAAGCCGCTTCAATCCCTTGCAGCCGCGCCAAATGGCCAACGGTATACTGGGGGATCGCCGCGTTGGCCTGAGTTACTCGGCTAGCAGCAGGGAAAGTTGTAATTTTAAGTTGTCTTGCAAGAGCCGTTTGGGCAACTTCGAGAGGCTCTTTTTCTGAGGGGCGCAACATCACGGTGAGGCGCGTTTCGTTTGGGTTGCGATTTTGTTCCGGAAACACGGAAGAATCCCAAATCACCCCCATAATTGGATCTTTTTCTTGAGAGGGAATGAGGTAGCCAAATCCATCGCGGGGCAAAACAGGGTGATCATATCCTAAATTGACCACGTTAAGCGATGCAAACGGGATCTGACTCAATTCAGGAACTAAAAGTTTAGCTGCATTTTTAGCTGGAATCGCAACAAATAAGCGGTCTGCAAAAGCTTTGGTCCCATCGGCAAAGGTCATTTCCCATCCAACGCCTGCTTTTGAGACCCCAACGGCTTCTTTATTAAATTGAATCTCCCCCTTTAATCGTTCTTGCAAGGCATCTGTTAGGGTTTGCATCCCCTTGCGGAAAGAAAACAGGGGGGTTTTTAACATTTTTTGGACAAAAGGTGACCCTTCTTCCCCTTTTTTCTTTTTGCGCTGTGCCCACATCCCCCGAAGCAAGCCCCCATGTTTTTGCTCTAATCCAGTTAAAAAAGGGAAACATGCTTGGGCTGATAGTTGGCGGATATCTCCAGCGAAAATGCCGGTGGTAAAAGGATCAAAGAGCTCTTCGGCTACTTGGGGGCTTAAACGGCGCGATACAAAGTCATAGATGCTCTCATCTTTCCCATCGCCTTGCGGGGTTCTCCAGTCGTTCCAAAGCGCCTTCAGGATTTTGGTGTTCCACGGGGAAAATAAAAGCGAAACAGGGCAAACAGGGACTTTTTTAAAGGAACCTTGCGTATAAACGAACCGCTTACGCGCATTGGGACTTGCGGCAATCACTTCCCCTTCGAGACCTAATTGTTCAATTAATTCCAAAGTTGCCCGCCCAGCTCCGCGCGTACGGCAACTATGCGGTCCTTGCTCAAAAATAAATCCTTCCGCCTGAGAAGTTTGGATCCATCCCCCCGCTTGAGATCCCTTTTCATACAGGGCAAAATCGATCCCTTGCTGCCTTAAGTTCCAACCTAGTGCTAAACCAGCTATGCCTCCACCCAAAATAGCAACTTTCATGCGCTTTTAATCGTCTCCACTAAATTGTGCACGGCGTCGACCGATACATCGGGGAAAATCCCATGCCCTAGGTTGAAAATATAGCCCGGTTCCCCCTTCATGGCACGGAGCATTCGACGCACTTCGCTTTTTAACATCTTCTCAGGGGCATACAAAATATCGGGATCCAAGTTGCCTTGAAGAGCCACTGTCGCAGGCAAACTAGCGCGGATTTGACGAATGTCGCCATTCCAGTCGATGCTGATGGCAGCGGATTGCAGTTCGGCTAGGTCAGGGGCAAAAACAGAGGAGCCACGACAAAATAAGATCACCGGGATTCCAGTCGATCTAAATCCGTCCACCATTTTTTTCAAGTAAGGCTGGACAAACTCGCGAAACTGCGCATGGCCCAAAACGTGCGCCCATGAATCGAAGATTTGAAAGGCTTGTACCCCAGCCTTGGCTTGCAAATGCATGTATTTGAGGGCGCAATGGGCCAATTTATCCAGCAAACGGTGAAAACTCTCTGGATCATTCAAAAGCCATTTCTTGGTTTTCTTCAAATCGCGGCTGGAGCCCCCTTCGATCATATAGCTAGCGAGGGTAAAGGGTGCCCCGCAAAATCCGATCAATGGCACCGTCAAATCCTCTCTCAAAAGGCGAATGGCCTCGCCTACAAAGCCCAAAGCCTCTTCTATACAAGGTTCGGGGAGAGCATCGATATCTTGAGCTGTTTGCAGGGGGCGCTCGATAATGGGACCGCGTCCCTCGTCAAAGTGAAGGCCCACGCCTAAAGCCTCAGGAATCACCAAAATATCGGAAAAAAGGATCGCCGCATCAAAACCAAAGACCTGAATGGGCAGACGGGTCACTGCTGCAGCCAATTCAGGAGTATGGCACATCTCCAAAAAGGAGTGTTTGGCGCGAATGGCGCGGTATTGAGGCATATAGCGCCCGGCTTGCCGCATCAACCACACGGGCGGACGACTGTCGTTTTGGCAATGCAACGCCTTTAACAGCAAAGAGTTTTTCATGTGATTTTAGCCAAAATCGCGTCGACGGTAAATCCAAAGGCTTTAGCCAGGTCCTTGTAAGGAGCTGAAGCCCCAAAAGTTTCGATGCTAATAGCAATCCCATCACTGCCGATGTATTTGTGCCAACCTTGGGAAATTCCGGCTTCAATGCT
>Ga0153954_1001428_pt1 | contig 12853 bp, 11 predicted proteins | sample TSFL038MetaG_FD_102277 | JGI IMG/M metagenome (GOLD analysis project Ga0153954, IMG submission 102277) | Attine ant fungus gardens microbial communities from Florida, USA - TSFL038 MetaG | ecosystem: Host-associated > Fungi > Mycelium > Unclassified | place: USA: Florida, Wekiwa Springs State... | reverse complement strand
GTGCGCAGCGGCGAGGAAGAGTTCGCGATCGTCTTCTTCGTCGTCGTCACCTCGACCCTGGTGCAGGGGGCGAGCTTCGAGCCGCTGGCGAAGCGCCTGCGCCTGACCACCGACGAGCCGGCGCTGCCGCAGCGGCTCTTCGAGTCGGGGCGGATCCGCCAGATGGGGGGCGACGTGATCGCCTTCCGGCTGCCGCCGGGCGCCGCCGCGGCCGGCCACCGGGTGCGCGAGCTGGAGCTGCCGCGCGAGGCGCTGGTCAACGTGATCGTCCGCGACGGCCACGCGATCGCGCCGCGCGGCTCGACCGAGCTGCGCGACGGCGACGAGCTCCACATCCTCGTCCGCGGCGACCTCCGCGACGAGGTCGAGCGCGCGACCAAGCAGTGGGTCAAGGGCCCGATCGGCAGGCCGGCCCCGCCGCCGCTGCCGCGCCGCGCGGCATCGCAGGTCTTCTCGGTGCGCCCGCTGCGGGACGGCGAGGACCCCGAATCGCCGAGCGAGATCGACGGCATCGCCGTCGTCGCCCTCTTGCGCAGCCGCCGCGACGACGTCGGCGCGATGGCGGCCCTGGCCGACGGCCGCTATGCGGTGACCAGCGCCGACCTGGTCGCCGTCGGCGGCCGCCGCGCGCTGGCCGGCTGGTGCGAGCGCCGCGCCGAAATGGCCGAAATCGACACCGAGACGAAGTCCTGGCTCCAGGAGATAACCGGGGCTTTGATCGCCAGAGGCCGCCGCCTCTGACCCCTCCGACCGAGTTCGCACTTCTCGCCGCTATGCGGTGATTTCTGCGAACTCATCCGGGCGGGCTCGCTCGGCGTTCGCACTTATCGTCGCTATCCGACGATTAATGCGAACGCGCCTGGGGGGCGGCGGGCGGTGCTGCTAGGAGGCGTCGGCGGCGGCCGCGATCGCCTGGTAGGCCGCGGCGGGGTCGGCGGCGCCGAAGACCGCGGAGCCGGCGACGAAGAGGGATGCGCCGGCGGCCGCGATCGGGCCGGCCGTGCCGGTGTCGACGCCGCCGTCGACCTCGATCTTCGCGGTGCCGACCAGCGGGCGGAGGCGTTCGACCTTGTCCGGGGAGCCGGCGATGAACGACTGGCCGCCCCAGCCCGGGTTGACGGTCATGCAGAGCACCAGGTCGGCGAGGTTGCGCAGCTCGGCCACCGCCTCGACCGGCGTCCCCGGGTTGATCGCGATCCCGGCGCAACAGCCGAGATCACGGATCGCCGCCAGGGTGCGGTTGGCGTGCGGGGTCGCCTCGGCGTGAAAGGTGATCGAGTCCGCCCCCGACTTGGCAAACTCCTCGATCTGGCGCTCCGGCGCCTCGATCATCATGTGGATGTCGAGCGCCCCGCCCGCGTCGTGGACGAGGTCGGCGATCGCGCCCGCGACCAGCGGCCCGATCGTGATCGGCGGGACGAAGTGCCCGTCCATCACGTCGACGTGGATGACCCGCGCCCCGGCCGCCATCACCTCCTCGACCTGTGCCCCGAGCCGCGCGAAGTCGGCCGACAGGATCGAAGGCGCCACCCGCGGCGCGGCGATCAGCTCACGGAATCGGTCGCTCATCCGCCGCACCCTACTGAGGTGGCAGAGTCGCGCATGACGCGCTCACGTCGGTTTCAGCATCGATGCCCCGCACATCTGGCACTGCATGTCCGCGGTGTGGGTCATGCGGGCGATCGTCTGGTGTTCGCCGCACTCGGGGCACTGGGAGACGAGTTCGAAGCGGCTCAGGCAGTTGACGCAACGCAGGCGGCCGGGGAGTTGGGTCGGGCGCAGCCAGGGCTCGCCGCAGGTCGGGCACGGAGCCCGATCGAGGACGCTGCTGCCGCCGTGGGCCTCGGACATCGCCCAATGATGCCGGTTTACTCGGCCGGCCTCCGCAGGCGGGCGATGAAGAAGCCGGTGGTCCGGTCACGGTCGGGGCGGAGCTGGAGGGTGCGTGGCTCGTGCGGGGAGGCGAGGGTCGGGGCGAGGGCGCCGAGGTCGTCGAGCTCGAGCGCCGGGACCTGGCCGGCGGCGACCGCTTCGAGCAGCGCCGCGATCCGGTCCTCGTTCTCGCGGCGGGAGATCGTGCAGGTCGAGTAGACGAGCGTGCCGCCGGGCCCCAGCAGCCGCGCCGCGCCCAGGAGCGCCTTCTCCTGCACCGCCGCCACCCGCTCGATCGTGCGCGGGGATTTGCGCCAGCGGGCGTCGGGGCGCGAGGCGAGCGTGCCGAGGTCCGAGCAGGGCGCGTCGAGGAGGATGCGGTCGAAGCCCGCGGGCAAGGACAGCGCGGTCACGTCGCCCTCGAAGACGCTGACGCAGTGCAGGCCCAGGCGACGGACCTGGGCGGCGGTCTCCGCGGCGCGGCCCTCGTCGAGCTCGACCGAGACGATGTCGCCGCGGTCCTCCATCCGGGCGGCGATCTGGCCGGTCTTGATCCCCGGTCCGGCGCAGAGGTCGAGCACCTCCTCGCCGGGGCGCGGCCCGAGCACCTCGACCACGGCCGCGGAGCCGCGGCTCTGCGGCGTCAGCGCGCCCTCGGCGACGAGCGGCGGCACCGAGTCCCCGACCCGGCCCGCGAACACCATCGCCTCCGGGACCGCGAGCGGCCAGCCGCCGCCCGCCGCGGAGGCGTCGACCCCCTCGCCGCGCAGCCGCGCCACCAGGTCGGCGCGCGCGGCGGCGCTCCCCGCCCGCATCGCCACCTCGGCGGGCTCGTTGCAGGCGGCCAGCAGCGCCCGCGCCGGCTCGGCGCCGAGCTCCTCCCACCACATCCGCGCCAGCCAGAGCGGCGCCGAGTGGGCGGTCGCGGCCGCCTCGGGGCTCGAGTCGTCGCCGAGCAGCGCCTCCGTCAGCTCGGCCCGCTCCCGCGCGGCGCGGCGCAGGATCGCGTTGACGAAGCCGGACGCGTGCCCCGCCTTGGCGATCTTGACCAGCTCCACCGCCTGGTCGACCGCGGCGTGGTCGGGGGTCCCGTCGGCGAACAGCAGCTCGTAGAGGCCGAGGCGCAGCGCCGCGGCGACGGGCGGGTCCAGAAGCCGGATCGCGCGGCCGGAGAGCCGTTCGATCGCCGCGTCGGCGGTCCCGCGCCGTTGCACCGACCCGTAGGCGAGCCGTTGCGCCTGCGCCCGGTCGCGCCCGGCGAGCCCCAGCCGCTCGGCCCCGGCGCGGAAGGCGAGCTCGGTGTGGCCGCCGCGCTCGAAGGTCTCGCGGACGACCTCGAAGGCGAGCGCTCTCGACGCGGAGACGCTCACGCGAGCTTCGGGGCGGGTCGACCCCGCAGGTACGCGTCGGCCGCCATCGGCTTGCCCCCGGCGGGCTGGACGATGTCCAGTCGCAGCGCGCCATCGGCGGTCGGGACCAGAAGCTCGCCGTCGGCGCCCGCATCGACCGCGGTCGCCCGCCTCACCCCCAGCCTCTCGCCCCCCTCCAGCTCCAGGTACGTGCCGATGTGCGGGGTCAGCGCCCGCACCTTCGCGGCCAGGTCCGCGGCGGGCTCGGCCGGGTCCAGCCGCCGGTCGGCGCCCCCGATCTTCTCCGCGTAGGTCGCCGCCGCGTCGTCCTGCTCGGTGAACGCCAGGGTCCCGTCGCCGAGCAGGTCGAGCGCTTCGACCAGCAGGTCGCCCCCGAGGGCCGCCAGGCGCGGCGCCAGCGCCCCGTAATCCTCGTCCCCGCCCAGCTCCACCGCCGCGCGCAGGGCCACCGGCCCGGAGTCGAGGCCCGCGGTCAGCCGCATCACGCAGACGCCCGTCCGCGCGTCGCGCGCCATGATCGCCCGCTCGATCGGCGCCGCGCCGCGCCAGCGGGGCAGCAGCGACGGGTGGACGTTGAGGATCTCGGTGAGGCCCAGGAGCGGCTCGCGGACCAGCTGGCCGAAGGCGCAGACGAGGAGCGCCTCCGGCCGGGCGGCGCGGATCGGCTCCAGCGCGCCCTCCTCGTTGACGTTCGGCGCCTGCAGCAGGTCGATTCCCAGCTCCGCGGCGGCGAGCGCCACCGGCGGCGACGAGACCTTGCGCCCACGGCCCTGGCGGCTGTCCGGCGGGGTGACGACGAGCGCGGGCGTGTGCGGGGACGCGGCGAGCCGGCGGAGGACGGTCGCGGCGAAGTCCGAGGTGCCGAGGTAGACGGTCCTCACGCGGTCACGCGTCGGTACGCGGCTCGCGGAGCTCCTCGCCGGGATCGTCGGGGTCCTCGACCGGCGGGTGGTAGCTCTCGCCCGCGCGCAGGGCGCGCAGCGCCGCCTTGCGCTGCTGGCGGGTCGTGCGGTCGAGGATCAGCACCCCGTCGAGGTGGTCGAGCTCGTGCTGGAGGACGCGCGCCTCTAGCCCCGAGGCCTCGATCGTGACCGGCTCCCCGTCGACGTCGCGCCCGGTGAAGCGGGCGTGGAGCGGGCGCTCGACGTCCATCGTCACCAGCGGCAGGCTGAGGCAGCCCTCCTCGGCGATCGCCAGCTCGTCGGAGGCCCACTCGACCTTGGGGTTGACGAGGGCGGTCGGCTCGTTGTCGGAGCCCGCCTGGAAGACGAGCACGCGGCGCAGCACGCCGAGCTGGGTGGCGGCGAGGCCGACCCCCATCCCGTCCTGCATGATGTGGATCATCCGCTCGACCTCGTCGCGCAGCTCGGGGCCGAACTCGTGGACCGGGGACGCGCGGCTCTTCAGCACCGGGTCGCCGAACTTGACCACGTTGGCCAGCGCCGCCTCACGGCGCTCCAGGAGCCGCTGGTGGAGCTCCTCCTCGTCGATTGCCTGCTCGTCGCTCACGCGACGATTCTAAGCGGGGGCGCCGGGGCCGGGCGGAACGACACGCAGAGCGGCCGCCGAGGGCGGGCGCTCTGCTTATGCGGGGTCGACGTCGACGCCGATCGAGACGTCCTTGAGGGTGCGATCGGCGGCGCGGCGCTCGACCGTGGCGCGCGCCGCGGCGACCGCCCCCGCCCGGTCCTGGGCCTTGACCAGGATGCGGCGCCGGTGCCGTCCCCGCACCCGGAACATCGGCGCCGGTCCGAGCAATTCCGATTCAGCGGGCAGGCGCGAGCGCAGTTCGGCGGCGATCGCGGCGGCGGCCGCGTCGACCTTCTCCTCGGCCGGCGAGGCGAGGTTGACGCGCAGCAGGTGCGAGTACGGCGGGTAGCGGAGGAGCCGGCGGCGCTCCAGCTCGCCGGCGAGGAAGCCCGCCGAGTCGTGGGCGGCGGCGTGCTCGATCGAGGACGCGTGCGGCGCCAGCGTCTGCACCATCACCTCTCCCCCCGCCGCGCCGCGCCCCGAGCGGCCGGCGAGCTGGGCGACCATCGCGAAGGTCCGCTCCTCGGCGCGGAAGTCGGGGAAGCGCAGGGTCGCGTCGGCGTCGAGGATCGCGCTCAGCGTCACCTCCGGGAAGTCGTGGCCCTTGGCGACCATCTGGGTGCCGACCAGGACGGCGCTCGGCGCCTCGCCGAACTCGGCCAGGATGCGGGCGTGGGCGCCGCGCCGGGCGGTGGTGTCGGAGTCGAGGCGGAAGACCGGCATCGGCGCGAGCCGCTCGCGCACCAGTTCCTCGATCCGCTCCGTCCCCGCGCCCGCCCGCGCCAGCGTCGTCGAGGAGCACTTGGGACAGGCGCGCGGCGCCCGTTCGGAATGCGCGCAGTGGTGACAGACGAGGCGGCCGGACTCGCGGTGGACGATCAGCGAGACGTCGCAGTTGGGGCAGCTCCAGTGGTGCCCACAGGAGCGGCAGGTGAGCCAGGGCGCGAAGCCGCGCCGGTTGATCATCACGATCGCCTTGCGACCCGCCGCGCGGACCTCCTCCAGCGCCGCCCAGGTATCGCGGTGGAGCGGGCCGGAGCGCGGGTCGACCTCGCGCATGTCGACGACGTTCACGGGCGGCATGCGGAGGCCGTCGACGCGGCGGGGCAGCTCCAGGCGGGGGAGCTCGAGCCAGGTCTCCGGGCGCGGCGTGGCGGTCCCGGCGACGAGCACGGCGCCGCGCTCCCGCGCCCGGTGGCGGGCGACGGCACGGGCGTCGTAGGTCGGGTCGCCCTCCTGCTTGTAGGAGGGGTCGTGCTCCTCGTCGATCACGACCAGGCCGAGCTCGCGCACCGGAGCGAAGATCGCCGAGCGCGGGCCGACGCAGACGCTCGCCTCGCCGCTGCGCAGGCGCTGCCACTCGTCGAAGCGCTCACCGTCGGAGAGGGCCGAGTGGAGGACGGCGAAGCGGTCGCCGAGGCGGGCGCGGAAGCGGGCGACCGCCTGCGGCGCGAGGCCGATCTCGGGGACGAGGACGATCGCGCCGCGGCCGCGGGCGAGCGCCGCCTCGACCGCCGCCAGGTAGACCTCGGTCTTGCCCGAGCCGGTGACGCCGTGCAGGAGCTGCTCGCGGGGCGCGCCCGCCTCGCCGTCGAGCGCCGCGACGAGGGCGTCGACCGCGGCGCGCTGCTCGGGGAGGAGGCGCGGCGGCTCCGCGGCGGCCGCGAGCCCGGGGGCGGCGGGGGCGCGGCGCACGCTCGAGTCGCGGGTCGTGATCAGGCCGCGCTCGGCGAGCCGGCGCAGGGTCGCGCGCTCGGCCCCGACCGCGGCGGCCAGCCGTGGCGCCGAGGTCTCGCCGCCCTCGACGAGCGCCTCGAGCACCGCCCGCTGCCGCACCCCCAGGCGCTCGCCGCCCTCCAACGCGGCCTCGCCCGCCGGGGTGATCTCGGCCCGCAGCTCGGTCTTCGCCCGCACCGTGCGGCCGGAGCGCCCGGTCCCGGTCCCCGGCGGCAGCACCAGCGAGAGCCCGCGCGAGGGCGTCGAGCAGTACTCGCGCGCCACCCAGAGGCCGAGCTCAACCAGCTCCGCCGGCGCACCCGCCTCGAGCGCCTCGATCGGCTCGGCGAGCCGCTCCGGCGCCAGCTCCGAGGACTCGGCGAGCTCGACGACGACGCCGAGCAGGCGGCGCGGCCCGAAGGGCACCCGGACCAGGCTGCCGACCTCGAGCCCCGCCATCGCCTCCGGCCGGCGGTAGTCGAACGGGCCCCGCAGCGCGCGGGCGGTGGTCAGCGGCTCGACCTTGAGGATCGCCATCGCGGCCGAGGTTATGGATGCGGGGGGACGCAGCGCATATGCTGCCGCCGATGAGCATCAACCTCAGCGAGGGCGAGCGGGTCATCTTCCAGGGCCACCCTTCCTGGCGGGCGATCCTCGGCTTCTACCTGAAAGGCGTCGCGATCGCGATCGTCCTTGGGATCATCGCCAAGCTGATCGGCGCGAGCAGCTTCCAGGTCTTCCTCGTCGTGCTCGTGGTGATCGCGGTGACGGTGCTGGTCGGCTTCCTCAAACGCTGGGCGACGGTCTACACGATCACGACGCGGCGGCTCAACATCCGCCGGGGCATCGTCTCGCGCGAGGTGCAGGAGACGCGGCTCGAGCGGGTGCAGAACGTCAACTACAACCAGTCGGTCTACCAGCGGCTGATGCAGATCGGCGACGTGGACTTCGACACCGCGGCGAGCGGCGATTACGACTTCATCTTCTACGGCGTGGCCGACCCGGGCGACGTGGTGCACGCCGTGGACCAGGCGACGGGCGTGCACTCGGCCGGGAGCCACGGCCTCGGCGAGCCCCAACCTCCCGGCGCCTAGGTGTCGAACCCCAACACGTCCCGAACACGAGCCATAGGCGGGCGGTTGCCGAGAGCTGAGTGGGAGCGGCGCCCGTTGTAGTGGTCGATCCAGTGTGGCAGCGCCTCGCGACGGGCGTCGCTCGAGGCGTATTCCATCGCGTATGCCCACTCCCGCATCAGGGTCTGGTGGAAGCGCTCCACCTTCCCGTTGGTGCGCGGCGTGTAGGGCCTGATCCGCAGGTGGGAGACCGCCCGGCGATCGAGCAGCTCGGCCAATGCCTTGCTCTTCGTGTAGCTGAAGTGGTTGTCGGTCATCAATCTCTCGATCGCGATCCCGCGCTCTTCGAACCATTCGAAGGCCCGGCGGGTGAAGGCGGCGACGGTCCCGGCCCGCTCGTCCTCGTGGATCTCCGCGTAGGCGAGACGCGAGCAGTCGTCGACGATCGAGTGCACGTACTCCCAGCCGACCCGCCGCGAGCGCCTGCGCCGATCGCCGGTCAGCGCGTGGCCCGGCTCGGTGAAGCGCCCGAGCTTCTTGACGTCCATGTGCAGGAGGTTCCCGGGGCAGGGCCACTCGTAGCGGATCACCGCCAGCGGCTCGGGCCGGGGGCGGCGCGAGCAGCCGCCGCGGCGCAGGACGCGGTGGACGGTCGAGTGGGGACGGGCGATGTCGGGCTCGTCGGCCAGGCGGCGGGGGCTCCAGCCGGTCTCCATGCGACGCCGGCAGATCTTCTGAGCCTCGGTGTCGGGCACCTGAGTGGGGCTTGCGTGGGGGCGCGAGGAGCGGTCGCCGAGGCAGGCGAGGCTGCGCTGCTCGGCCTCCGTGGCCGCCCGCCAGCGCCGCACCCACTCCCAGCAGGTGGATCTCGCCACGTTCGAGGCGGCCGCGGCCGCCTCGAACGTGAAGTCCTGCTCTTCCACGAGCGCCACCATGCGACGCCTTCCGTTCGGGGTGAGCGGGGCGTTACGGTGCTGCATTCCGGGTCCTCCTTGCGGTCATGGGCGTCGAACACCCACAGCCTCTCGGGGGACCCGGACCTATCTCATGGCGTTCGGAACGTGTTGGGGCTCGTCAGCTAGGTCAGCCGCCGGATCCGGCGGAGGACGTCGGTGACTTCGTTCGGCGCGTAGGCGATCTGCCAGTGGGTGAAGCGGAGGACGCGGAGTCCCGCTGCGGTGTGCTTCTGGTCGCGTTTGGCGGCCCGGGCCTGCTGGGCCGGCGTGCGGTGGTACCTGAGGCCGTCGGTCTCGACGACGAGGTCGTGGTCGGGGAAGAAGAAGTCGGTCTCGTAGCCGAGGACCCGGTGTTTGGAGAGCGGCAGGGGGAAGCCCGCGGCGAGGGCGAGGGGCCGGAAGAGGATCTCGAGGTCCGAGTCGGAGAGCCGGAACGTGTGGCGGTCGAGCATCGTCCGCAAGGTCTTCACGCCCGGCATGCCGACGTAGCCGTCGAGGGCACGGCGAAGTGATTCGGGGTCGACGAGGTCGAGCTTGTCCGCCTCGTTCACGGCCCGCTCGAGCCGCATGATCTTCAGTTCGGTGGCCAGGTCGATCAGGGTCTGGACCGGCGTCGTCACCGGGATCCCGAACCGCACGACGACGGCTCCGCCATCGAGGGAGGGTCGCGCGCGGACCTTGATCCCCTTCCGGGTGATCTTGCTCCTCCGCCGGATGGAGACGTCGATCCGTCCCTTCACCTCGTAGCCGATGCCCCAGAGCTCGGCGGCGCTCCGATGGCTCAGCACGGCGTCGTCCCCGCAGGCCAGAACTGCGGCCATCCAGCGTCCCCGGGGCGTCAATTCCGGCCGTCCCACCGCGTAGACGCCAGCTGAAATCAGGTGCAGACGTCCCGTGACCACCCGGTGGTCAATCGCCATCTTCGAGAACCCGAGCCCCTCGAGGTCCCGTCGCGTCAGCACCCCATGCTGCGCCCGCGCCAAACTCCACGCCGCCGCGCTACGCGCTGCGTGTTTTGACCCTGCCATAGCAGGGTCAATGCACGCAGCGCGTGATTCTCTCCCCCCTGGCGCCGGGGGGATGGCGGATTATGCGGTGGCGGCCTCGGCGCCGGCGGCGGCCTTCAGGGCCTCGGCGCGGTCCGTGCGCTCCCAGGTGAACTCGGGCTCTTCGCGGCCGAAGTGGCCGTAGGCCGCGGTCTTCTGGAAGATCGGGCGGTGGAGGTCCAGGTACTGGCGAAAGGCCCCGGGGCGCATGTCGAACTCGGCCTCGACGAGCTGGGCGATGCGCTGGTCGGAGAGCTTGCCGGTGCCGAAGGTCTCGACCATCAGGGAGACCGGGTGGGCGACGCCGATGGCGTAGGCGACCTGGACCTCGCAGCGGTCCGCGAGACCGGCGGCGACCACGTTCTTGGCGACGTAACGGGCGGCGTAGGCGGCCGAGCGGTCGACCTTCGACGGGTCCTTGCCGGAGAAGGCGCCGCCGCCGTGGCGGGCCATGCCCCCGTAGGTGTCGACGATGATCTTGCGGCCGGTGAGGCCCGCGTCGCCGACCGGGCCGCCGATCACGAACTTGCCGGTCGGGTTGACGAGGAAGTCGTCGCGGAGGGCGCCCTCCTCGTACAGCCCCGGCACCTCGGAGGCCAGCACCGGCATCACCACGTGCTCCCAGAGGTCGGGGCGGATCGTGCCCTGCGAGTCGACGCCCTCGTCGTGCTGGGTGGAGATCAGGAGTTTCTCGACCGCGATCGGGCGGCCGTCGGCATAGCGCACCGTGACCTGGGTCTTGCCGTCGGGGCCGAGATAGCCGAGCGTGCCGTCCTTGCGCACCGCCGAGAGCCGTTCGGCGAGCCGATGGGCGAGGTGGATCGGCATCGGCATCAGCGCCTCGGTCTCGTTGGACGCGTAGCCGAACATCATCCCCTGGTCGCCGGCGCCGGCGACGTCGAGCTCGTCGTCGTCGCCCGGGTCCATGCGCGTCTCGTAGGCCTGGTCGACGCCCTGCGCGATGTCGGGGCTCTGCTTGTCGATCGAGGTCAGCACCGAGATGTGGTCGCAGTCGTAGCCGTGGCCGGCGTCGTAGCCGATCTTCCGCACCGTGTCCCGCACGATCTCCGGGATGTCGACGTAGGTGTCGGTGGTGATCTCGCCGGAGACCACCGCCATCCCGGTGTTGACCAGCGTCTCGCAGGCGACGCGGCCACCCGCGTCCTCGGCGAGGATCGCGTCGAGGACGCCGTCGGAGATCTGATCGGCGACCTTGTCGGGATGCCCCTCGGTCACCGACTCGGACGTGAAGAGGTGCTCGCCCTCGGCGAGTGGCTTGGAAGTCGGCATGCGCCGAAGCGTAGAGGAATTGCGGACGGTCGCTACTGCGGCCGCCCGCGCCCGCCCGAATGCGGGACGAAGTCGATCACGAGCGGGACGCCCTCCAGCTCGTAGGCCTCCCGCATGCGGTTCTCCAGATGGTAGGCCCAGTCGCGGGCGATCAGCTTGCGGTCGTTCACCTGGATCGCGATCCGCGGCGGGCTCTCCCCCACCTGCGCCGCGTAGTAGAGCCGCAGGCGGCGGCCGCGTTTGGCGGGCGGCGGCGTCTTGGCGACGACTTCGGCGACGAACTTGTTGAGCTCCGGCGTGGGGATGCGCGAGGCGGCGCGGTCGGCGAGCTGAAGCGCCTTCGGCAGCAGCGTGCCGACGTTGCGCCCGCGCGTCGCGCTGGTGGTGATGACGGCGGGCCGCAGCCGCAACTTGCGACTGACGCGGATCCGCGCGTCGTCGATGTCGGTCTCGCCGATATCCCACTTGTTCAGCACCAGCAGGGTCGCGCAGCCGGCCCGCATCGCCATCTCGGAGACCCGCAGGTCCTCCGCGGTGACCCCCTCGGCGGCATCGCAGACGACGATCGCCACGTCGGCCCGCTCCACCGCCCGTTCAGAGCGCAGCTGGGCGTAGTAATCGACGGTCCCGGCGACCTTGGAGCGGCGCCGCAGCCCGGCGGTGTCGACGAGGACGACGCGGCGGCCTTCGACCTCGAGCTCGGTGTCGATCGCGTCGCGGGTCGTGCCCGCCATGTCGCTCACGATCACCCGGTCGGAGCCGAGGAAGGCATTGACCATCGAGGACTTGCCGACGTTCGGGCGGCCGATCACGGCGACCCGGACCGCGTCGTCGGGCTCCTCGGTGCCCGGGCGGTCGCCGAGCGCGGCGACGATCGCGTCGAGCAGGTCGCCGGTGCCGAGCCCGTGCGTGGCCGAGACGGCGAGCGGGTCGCCGAGGCCGAGCGCGTGGAACTCGGCGGTGGCAGCGTAGTCGTTCGGGCGGTCGGCCTTGTTGACGACGACCAGGACCGGGACCGCCGCGCCGCGCAGGGTGCGGGCCAGGTCCGCGTCCCCGGCGCGCAGGCCGGCGCGGGCGTCGACGACGAGCAGGATCGCGTCGGCCTCGGCCATCGCCAGGCGCGCCTGCGCCTGGATGTCGCGGGCGAGCTCCGCCTCGTCCTCGAGGTCGATGCCGCCGGTGTCGATCAGCTCGAAGCGCACCCCGTTCCACTCGGTGGCGAGCCGCTTGCGGTCGCGGGTGACGCCGGGCTCGGGCGAGGTGACCGCCTCGGTGCCGCCGACCAGGCGGTTGACGAGCGTCGACTTGCCGACGTTCGGGAAGCCGACGACGGCGACCGTGGCGCTCACTGGGCCTCCGAGGGGGGAGATTCAGGGGACCCTTCGCTCACGCGCTGCGGGAACGGGGACTCGGGGGACCCTTCGCTCACGAACTGCGGGGAGGTTCGCTCAGGGTCCCCCGAGTCCCCGTTCGGGCGCTTGGTGAGGCCTCGGTCGTGGGCGAGCGCGACCACGCGGGCAACGACCTCCTCGAGGGAGAGGCCCGTGGTGTCGAGTTCCACGGCGTCCTCGGCGGGGCGGAGGGGGCCGTGGGCGCGCTCGGTGTCGCGGGCGTCGCGCGCCTGCTGGGCGGCGAGGACGGCCTCGGGGTCCTCGCCGGTCTCGGCGGCGCGGCGGCGCGCGCGCTCCTCGTCGCTTGCCGTGAGGAAGACCTTGAGCGGGGCGTCGGGGCTGACCACGGTGCCGATGTCGCGGCCCTCGGCGACGTAACGGCCCGCCGCGATCAGGGTGCGCTGGCGGGCGACCAGCGCCTCACGCACCGCCGGGTGGACGGAGACGCGCGAGGCGTCGGCGGTTACCTCGGGGGCGCGGATCGCCGCGGTCACCTCACGGCCGCCGAGCAGCACGCGGCGCCCGTCGAAGCCGATCTCGAGCGCCGCCGCGAGCGGACCGAGCGCCGCCGCGTCGTCGGCGTCGACCCCCGCCTCGCGCGCCGCCAGC
>Ga0153954_1001427_pt1 | contig 12853 bp, 9 predicted proteins | sample TSFL038MetaG_FD_102277 | JGI IMG/M metagenome (GOLD analysis project Ga0153954, IMG submission 102277) | Attine ant fungus gardens microbial communities from Florida, USA - TSFL038 MetaG | ecosystem: Host-associated > Fungi > Mycelium > Unclassified | place: USA: Florida, Wekiwa Springs State... | reverse complement strand
GGCCCCATGCGGCAGGTGCAGCCGGGATGGAACGTCGTGGTGCCGCGTTGGGTCGCCGCCGCGAGAAATTCGTCATCGGTCTGCACGCCCGGACCGGGGAAATCCTCATAGGCGTAATAGGGTGACAGCGGTGCCGACCCGAGCAGCCGACGCGCCAGCTTCATGCCCGCCACCACGACGCGGCGATCGAGCTCGGCCGAGAGATAGTTGGTCTGGATGATCGGCTGCTGGAAAGGATCCGCGGAGCGGACGCGAACATAGCCGCGGCTCTCCGGACGCTGCTGCCATGACGCGACCGTCATGCCGGGCTGATCCTCGAGTTGGCCCTGCACGCCTTCCTTGTAGCTCGCGGGCGTAAAGGTGAGCTGCAGGTCGGAGCTCTCGGTGGTCTCGCTGGAATGCCAGAAGCAGTAGACCATGGTCGGCGACAGCGACAGCAGCCCGCGCCGGGTCGTTGCCCATTTCAGCGCCTCGACCCAGAGATGCCAACCCTGCCGAAGCTCGTTGATGGTCTTGATGTTCTTGACCCGCGCAACCGAGCGCGGCGCGTAGTGGTCCTGCAAGCCCTCGCCGACGCCGGGCAGCGCGTGGCGCACCGCGATGCCGAGCGACTGCAACAGCTCCGGCGAGCCGACCCCTGACAGTTGCAGCACCTGCGGTGAATTATAGGCGCCGCCGGCAAGGATCACTTCCTTGTTGACGCGCACCTCGACCGGCGCGCCGCCGCGCCCGCCTTTCAGGTAGCGCACGCCGACCGCGCGCTTGCCTTCGAAGATGATGTTGGTGACGTGCGCATGCGTCCGCACATTGACGTTCGGCCGCTTCCGCGCCGGATGCAGGAAGGCTTTCGCAGCACTCATGCGCAAGCCATTCTGGATCGTGCGCTGGGCGTAAGACACGCCTTCCTGGATCGCGCCGTTGTAGTCGGGATTGCGGGGGATGCCGAGCGAGATCGCGCCGGCCATGAAGGCCTCGCAGAGCGGGTCCTTCCAATCCATGGTGGTGACGGTGAGGCTGCCGTCGCGCCCACGATAGGTGTCGTCGCCCTCGCCGACGCGCCGCTCCAGCCGCTTGAAATAAGGCAGCACGTCCGGATAACCCCAGCCGCGGTTACCGATCTGTGCCCAGGTGTCGAAGTCCTGGCGCTGCCCGCGATTATAGATGTGGCCATTGATCGAGGACGAGCCGCCGAGCGTCTTGCCGCGCGGCGCATAGATGCTGCGCCCGCCGGTGTAGGGCCCCGGCTCCTGCTGATAAGCCCAGTTGATGCTCTTCATATGGAAGGTCTTGATGAAGCCCGCCGGCAAATGGATGTAGGGATGCCAATCGCTGGGGCCGGCTTCGAGCACGCAAACAGTGGTGCCGGGATCTTCGCTGAGACGGTTGGTGAGCACACTTCCGGCCGAGCCGGCGCCCACGATCACATAGTCGAATGTTTCCATTTTTCTCGTGAAGCGCTAGCGCGCCTTCTCATTGAGTTGATAGTTCAGATGCGCCCTCACCGTCGGCCATTCGGCGGCAATGATGCTATAGACCACAGTGTCGCGCAGTGTGCCGTTCGGCGCAATCTGGTGACTGCGCAAAATTCCATCCTGCTTGGCACCTAGCCGCTCGATGCCGCGGCGGCTCTGGTGATTGAAAAAGTGCGTGCGGAATTCTACCGCAATGCAATCAAGCGTCTCGAAAGCATGCGTCAACAGCAGCAATTTGCACTGGGTATTGAGCGCGCTGCGCTGCACGCGCTTCGCATACCAGGTTGAGCCGATCTCGACGCGGCGGTTCGCCGCCTCGACGTTCATGTAGGTGGTCATGCCGGCGATCTTGCCGGCGGCATCGAACACGGTGAACGGCAGCATCGTGCCCGCCGCCTGCAGGCCCAGCCGGCGTTCGATTTCCCTGCTCATGTCCTCCGGCTTGGGGATGAAGGTGTACCAGAGCTTCCACAGCTCACCATCCCTGACGGCTTCGGTGAGCCCCTCGCAATGTGCTTGCGACAACGGTTCAAGCCGCGCGTGGTCGCCGCGCAAGGTGACCGGTTCAAGCCAGGGCATATATTATTCCTTTCCCGTCATCGCGAAGCACTTCATCATCTGTCATTCTGGGATGGTGCGCCAGCACCAGACCCGGAACCTCGAGATCTGGTGCGCAATTGCGCACCATAGTTCGCGCTCACGCGCGCCCCGGAATGACGATTGCGTTTTCGCAATCGTCACTTGTTCAAAAAATTCAGCGGCAAGCCGGGCCGTGGCCAGTCCATTGCGATCAATTCGCCCTTGCCCGACAGCGTGATGTAGGCAGTCTTCAGCTCGGGTCCGCCGAAGGCGATGTTGGTGGTGACGCGGTCGCCGGTTGGCACCTGCTCGACCAGCGTGCCATCAGGCGCGATCACCGAAATGCATCCTGTCACCAGCGTCGCAACGCAGACATTGCCGCTCGCCTCAACCGCCAGCGAGTCGAACATCTGGTAGCCGCCGAGACCCGCGATCGGCTTGCCGCGCTCGCCGCGATAGATGACATCGCGCGGACGGACCGTGCCCGGCGCCGAGAGATCATAGGCCCACAGCCGCGCGGTCGGCGTCTCCGCGATGTAGACGGTATTTTCGTCGGGCGACAGGCCGATGCCGTTGGCCGGCAGCATGCCAAAACTGCCTTCGACGACCTCCTTCATGCCCGGCTTGACGTAATAGAGGGCGCCGACATCCATTTCGCGGGCGCGGCGTTTGCCGAGGTCGGAGAACCACAACCCGCCGTGCTTGTCGAAGACGAGATCGTTCGGTCCCCTGAGCGCATGCTCCCCGCATTTGTCGACGACCGTCTCCACCTTGCCGCTCTGCAGGTCGATGCGCTGGATCGAGCCGCCGATATAATCATCGGGCTGCGGCCCCGGCATGATGGTGTTGCGTGTCGGAATCCAACTGAAGCCGCCATTGTTGCAGATGTACATCTTGCCGTCGGGGCCGAGCGCCGCGCCGTTCGGACCACCGGGAATCTGCGCGACGATCTCCTTGCGCCCGTCGGGCCAGACCCGCATCAGCCTGCGGCCGCGGATCTCAACCAGCACGACCGAGCCGTCGGGCATTGCGACCGGACCTTCGGGGAATTCGAGGCCGGTGGCGAGTACGCGAATATTCGACATTGGAAGCCTCCCGCTTGTTCTTTGGTTGCGGGTGGACTTCGAGCTCGGCCCTGCACGCAACGCTTCTTTGCCTTGTTATGGCAAAGTCGCTATCGCTTGCCAAGCAAGCGTGTCTCGCCGATGCTTGCAAAGCAGCGTTGCGGGCTACGCTTTGACCGGTATCCAGATTTCGAACCCGCCATTGCCCGTGGTGGGATCAAATGTCTCGTCATAGCGCTCGAAATTCGGCGCGTCGGCCATCTGAAAGCCTGATGACGGCAGCCAGTGATTCCAGATCGTGTTGACGGTGCGGCGGATGGTCGAGACATGCTTACGATGCGTGAACACCGCATATTTCTGTTCGGGGATGCGCACTCGCATGAACTGGCGGGGCAGGTTGGAAAAGTCGCTCACCTCGACGCCCGCGATGTAATCAAAATTTCCAGCATCGTCGCCGTTGCAGCAGACACCAAAAGCGACCTGTCCGATGCGGCCGGGAATCTGCGCAACCGATTGGTGAAAGCGCTGCCACAGGCCGGGAATACCGGCGCCGTTGTCATGGCTGAAGCGGTCGCCGACCCCCGCAACAAGCAGCGGCTTGGCGATCGTAAAACGCGGCGGCGGAAGGTTGTCGATCAATGTTGAATCCATGAGGATCGGCTCCTGAAGCTTGAGATGATCGAGGCGCCGCGCCGCACGAACCGCTTCAGGTGTGATCTCGAAATGATCGCGGAAGGCGCGGGTGAAAGCTTCGTGGGAACCGTAATCGGCCTCAAGCGCGAGGCTGAGGATATCAGGTGCGCCGTTCGCGAGTGCACGTGCCGCCTCGCTGAGGCGACGCGCCCGCACGTAGCGCATCACCGAAAAGCCGGTCGCGGCAGCAAAGGCGCGCACCATGTGAAACCGCGAGATGCCGGCAGTATCGGCGATCTCGTCAAGCGTCAGCGCCTGCCCGAGATGGCTTTCGATATACCAGAGCGCCTTTTGCGCGGGATTCATGAACGACGGCCTCCTTCGAAGCGCATACATCATGCGCCTCTCAGCCCCGCGCTCGCTTGATCGTCCTTGCGATCAGCTCAGCCGCAGCGACTATTTCGCGGCGTCCTTCCCGGCGGATGTTCCATCTTTCGCCGCCGGCGCATCCACTTTCTTCTTGGGGTCCTCGGCGAGCTTCGCCTGCACCGATTTGAGATCGTCGACCGTCTTCTGCAGCGAGCTGACAGCGGCCTTCAAAACTTCGATCTGACGGTTCGCGGCGTCGAGCTTCTGCTGATGGTCGGCGGAGATTCTTGTGATCGTCTTCTGCAGAAAATCGACATTGCTCTGCAGGCAGCTCGTCCGCCGCTCCATGGTCTTTTCGACCGTGCAGATTTCAAGGCCGGGAATATCCTGCGCGGCGACCGGCGCCGGTATCCCGACAGGGAGAGCAAGCACGGCAACGGGAACAATACGGCGCAGCAACGTCATCATCGGGGCATCATCCATCACAGCAATGTGCACAGGTCAGCAAGGCGGCGCCATCGATACCACACTGAGACCTTATTCCGGCGGTGTGATTCAAACATGGGTGCGGGGATTCACGCAAACGGCGCGGATGGGCGCCGTTCAATCGGGGAGATCAAATGGCAACGCGCGAACGACGTCTTGCTGAATTCGATGGCGAAGGTTACCCGCCGGCGGGCCTGCCGGTCCAGGTGCTATGCGAGGATCATAGCGGAACCTACCAATTGCCCTTCGCCTGCTATTTCGTTGATGGAGAGTGGCACAATAAGGAATCAGGCGGGACTTTGGAGGCAACGGTCATTGGCTGGCGCTTGCCCCGCGTCAAGCAACCAGGGTTTGCCTGAAGCTGACCACGGATTGTTCCAAAATGCGACGGAAAGCCGCGTCATCTTAAGGTTCGGAACGCGGATGGAACGAATCGCGCCCGAATCACTGATTTGGCTTCGTACTCATCTGTTCACGGCTAGATGTCGGGACCGCCTTGGAGTGGCGCACAACATCCAGCAAGAGTACGACGGGATACAGACCCGCGGCCGTCCACAAAAGTTAATTGCTTTGACGACGGCAATCCATAGCGAGCTTCGGTTCTAACATTCGCTGGACGTGTCCACTGACCACGCAATGCGAATGTTAGAATCGAACCGCCAGGCTTTCGCTTCTCGACGCTTTACACTTCCACGACTGTGCCGACGCGACCTCGCGGTGGCAGCCGGCATGTAGTCGTCCTTCGATTCCGAAGTCCGCACAATGCCCACTGCAGAACTCTGCGGCCTTCGGAATCAAAGCACCAGCGGCTATCCGCTATTCGAGCTCGCTCGAAGCCGAGAGAAGGACGGCATCTGCTCCTCTGAATTCGCAAAATCCCTCAGCGGTCCAATTGCAGCGAACACGCGCCTCCCATCACAATGGCGGTAGACCGGCCGTCCATCGGCGCGATAATGTTACCGTCGAAGGACGACGGTTGCGTTCCAAAGCTCGTCCGGGGGAAACATCATGACGCCGAAATCCGCTCGCTTCCGCACGTTCGCCCTCGCCTTCGTCGGCGTGCTCTGGCTCATCAGCCCCGCCAGCGCAGCCGAGGTGCGCGTGATGATTTCGGGCGGCCTGACCGCGGCCTTCAAGGCCCTGGTGCCGGAATACGAACGGGCCACCGGCAACAAGGTCCTGATCGCCTATGGCCCGTCGATGGGCACCACCGTCAATGCGATTCCGGTCCGGCTGGAGCGCGGCGAGCCCGCCGACGTGCTGATCATGGTCGGCTATGCGCTCGGCGATCTCGTCGGCAAGGGCAAGGTGATCCCCGACAGCCGCGTCGATCTCGTCAAATCGCCGATCGGTGTCGCGGTGAAAGCCGGCGCGCCGCATCCCGACATCAGCTCCGCGGATGCGGTCAAGCACGCGCTGCTGGCGGCGAAGTCGGCGGCCTATTCCGACAGCGCCAGCGGCGTCTATATCGAGAAGGAGATGTTCGCCAAGCTCGGCATCGCCGACGAGATGAAGGGCAAGGCCAAGATGATTCCGGCAACTCCGGTCGGCGAGATCGTGGCCAAGGGCGAGGCCGAACTCGGCTTCCAGCAGATCAGCGAATTGAAGCCGGTCGCCGGCATCGAGATCATCGGCCCGCTGCCGGACGAGTTGCAGAAGATCACGGTGTTCTCGGCCGGCGTCGCCGTCGGCTCGAAGGAGCCGGAGGCGGCAAAGGCGCTGATCAAGTTCCTTGCCTCGCCTGCCGCCCGCGACGAGATCATCAAGAGCGGGATGGAGCCGATCGCGCCGGCCGCCACTCACTGAAGCTGCGCTAGTTCGCCACCTGGGTCCTGACCTGCGTGTCCTTCAGGCCGTTATTGTCATAGGCCTTGCGCATGGTGCCGTCGGAGATCGCATCCGTCATGAACTTGGTGACGAAAGCCAGCGACTGCGGGCGATTGAGCGGCACCGCCGTTGCCGTCACCGTCTGCTTGAAGGTCTCATCGAGGACCTTCGTACCCGGGATCTTCTTCGCCATGGCATTGAGCTGATCGCGTGACAGCGCGAATGCATCGATCTCGCCGCTCTTCAAGAGATTGAAGATCTCGTCATAGGTCTGGTAGCCGGTCACCTTTGCGTTCTTCAGATGCGCGATCGCCCCGCGCATGGTCGTCGTGTTATTGACCGCGGCGACCTTCACCCCAGCCTGATCCAGCGCCTTGAAATTCGTGATCGGCGAGCCCGGCTTGACGATATAGGTCGCATCCGCAACCTCATAGATCGGGCCAAACGACATCTTGGTCTCGCGTTCCGGGTCCTTCGGCAGGAAGGTGACGTCCCAGGTGCCCTTGCCGGTGGCATCCGTGATCTGGCCGGAATTCTGATGCACGACATATTCAACTGATACGCCGAGTTGCGCCGCCATCGCCTTGCCGAGGTCGACCGGCACGCCGGCATAGCCAGACTCGGTCTTGGTGCACCAGAAGGCCCCGCCCGCCGGGCTGATCGCAATCGCGACCCGAAGCTTGCCGGTCGGCGCGATCTCGTCCTTCAAGCCGTCGGCGCTCGCCGGCATTGCCATCATGATTGTCCCCAGAAACAGGCCGGCGAAAAGCGGCCATCGACTAAACATGTGCATCTCCTATCCCCTTGAACCCCGTTCTGTCGCCGGGTCATCACCTTGATTGTGACTGATCATGGATAGCGTTGAAAACTCAAAATTTCGGATTGAAACGCAAAATCGTCACCACCGCTGATCGGGCTTCGCGCCGGTGCCGCGCACGTTTGCGCCCGGCAGCTGTCGGGTTCCGCTCGGAGCCTTTTGTTGCTATTGAAGGAAGCGGGAGGCCTGTCCGCGGGCATTGAGCATACGGGGCACAGTCATGAGGCCTGCGCATTCGCGATATCTCAAGCCACACGGGGGCGGGCTTTCAAGCCGGATCGGATGCGGCGCGCTCGCCTGCCTGTCGCTATTGCTCCTCGCCGGCTGCGAGCAGAACGCATTCGTGCCGCCTCCGCCGCCGAAGGTCGATGTCGCAGCGCCAGTGCAGCGCACGGTCACCCGCTATTTCGAAACCACAGGCAATACCGCGCCGATCAAATCCGTCGACCTCGTGGCGCGGGTGCAGGGTTTCCTGGAATCGATCAACTATCAGGACGGCACCTTCGTCAAGGAAGGCACCACGCTGTTCACGATCGAGCCCGAGACCTACAAGCTGAAGCTCGAGCAGGCGCGAGCCGCGGAAGTCGGAGCTGTGGCTTCGCTCAAGCAGGCTGAAGCCGATTTCAAGCGGCAAACCGACCTGGTCGCAAGACAGGCGGTCTCGCAGGCGACGCTCGACAACTCCACCTCCGCCCGCGACAACGCCCAGGCCAACTTGCAGCAAGCCCAGGTCAACACCAGGATCGCCGAAGTCAATTACGGCTACACCAACGTCACCGCACCCTTTAACGGAGTCGTCAGCGCGCATCTGGTCTCGATCGGAGAACTCGTAGGCGCCTCGTCACCGACGCAGCTTGCAACCATCGTCGCACTCGATCCGATCTATGTGAACTTCAACGTCAACGAGCGGGACGTGCTGCGAATCCGGGCCGAGGCAACGCGCCGCGGCATCTCGTTCAACGAGCTTCGGCAGCTCCCGATCGCGGTCGGGCTGCAGACCGAAGAAGGCTTTCCGCACGAGGGCAAGCTCGATTATATCTCGCCCTCGCTCAATCAGTCGACCGGCACGCTCGCAGTGCGCGGCATCCTGCCAAATCCCGATCGCACCTTGCTGCCCGGCTTCTTTGTCCGGGTTCGCGTTCCCATCGACACCGACAAGAACGCGCTGCTCGTTCCCAACGAGGCGCTCGGCAGCGACCAGAGCGGCCGCTACGTGCTGGTCGTCAACGCCGACAACGTGGTCGAACAGCGCACGGTGCAGACCGGCCAGCTCGAAGGTGACCTGCGCGTGATCGACGCCGGCCTGAAGCCGGACGATCGCGTCGTCATCGCCGGACTGTTGCGGGCGATTCCGGGCCAGAAGGTCGACCCGCAATCGCAGAAGATCGGGCAGTCTGCCGCATCCAGCCAATAGGAGCGGCCCATGATCTCCAAATTCTTCATCGAGCGGCCGGTTCTCTCCAACGTCATCGCGCTGCTGATGATCCTGATCGGCGGCGTGGCACTGCTCAAGCTTGCGGTCGCGCAATACCCCGACGTGGTGCCGCCGACCGTGCAGGTCACGACACGCTATCCCGGCGCCAGCGCCAAGACCGTCATCGACACCGTGGCGTTGCCGCTCGAGCAACAGGTCAACGGCGTCGAGGATATGCTCTACATGCAGTCCTACGCCGCCTCGGACGGCACCTATACGCTGACGGTGACGTTCAAGATCGGCACCGACCTCAACTTCGCCCAGGTGCTGGTTCAGAACCGCGTCTCCAGTGCGCTGTCGCAGCTGCCGCAGTCCGTGCAGAACCAGGGCGTCACCGTCCAAAAGAAGTCGACGTCGATCCTGCTGTTCGTGACGCTGACCTCGCCGGACGCAAGATTCGACAGCCTTTACCTGAGCAACTACGCCACGATCAGCATCAGGGACGAGCTGTCGCGGCTGCCCGGGGTCGGCAACGTCACGGTGTTCGGCGCCGGCCAGTATTCGATGCGGATCTGGCTCGATCCCAACAAGCTCCAGGCGCGCGCGCTGATGCCGCAGGACGTCATCCAGGCGATCCAGCAGCAGAGCCAGCAGGTCACCGCCGGCCAGGTCGGTGCGCCGCCGACGCCACCAGGCCAGGCGTTCCAATATACGCTCAACGTCAACGGCCGGCTCGACGACGCCTCGCAATTCGAGGACATCATCGTCAAGACCGGCAATAGCGGTGACGTCACGCGGGTCCGCGACGTCGGCCGGGTAGAGCTGGGCGCGCAGACCTACAGCCAGATCTTCTCGCTCAACAAGCAGCCTGCCACCGGCATCGGCGTATTCCAGTCGCCCGGCGCCAACGCGCTCGAGGTCGAGAAGGCCGTGCAAGCGAAGATGGAGGAGCTCTCGCGCTCCTTCCCGCAAGGCATCAGATACGACACGCCGTTCGACACGACGAAATTCGTCCAGGCTTCGATCAACGAGGTCTACAAGACGCTGATCGAGGCTGGCCTGCTGGTGCTGATCGTGATCCTGGTGTTCCTGCAGGATTGGCGCGCCATGCTGGTGCCGGCGACGACGGTGCCAGTCACCATCATCGGCGCTTTTGCCGCGATGGCTGCCCTCGGCTTCACCATCAACCTGTCGACGCTGTTTGCGATCGTGCTGGCGATCGGGATCGTGGTCGACGACGCCATCGTGGTGGTCGAAGGTGCCGCGCACAATATCGAGCAGGGCATGAACGGCCATGACGCCGCGATCCGGGCGATGGACCAGTTGTTTGCGCCGATCGTCGGCATCACGCTGGTGTTGATCTCGGTGTTCCTGCCGGCGTCGTTCCTGCCGGGGCTGACCGGCCGCATCTACGCGCAATTTGCGCTTGTCATCGCGGCCACAGCGTTGCTGTCCGCGATCAATGCCGCGACCCTGAAGCCGACGCAATGCGCGCTGTGGCTGCGGCGCCCGACACCGCCGGAGCAGCGCAACTGGTTCTACCGCGGCTTCAACAGTGTCTATGACCGGCTGGAGCGGGGTTATGCCGGACTGATCGGCCGCATCGCCCGCCATGCCAAGACCTCCGTCGCCATCGCCTTGATCCTGATCGCGATCGGCTTCTATGGACTGGCGCGCGTGCCCACCGGCTTTCTTCCGATCGAGGACCAGGGCTACCTGATCGCCGCGGTGCAATTGCCCGATGGCGCCGCGCTCGATCGCACGCAGAGGGCGCTCGATCAGGTGAGCGAGATCGTCAGCAAGACACCGGGCGTTGCGCAGGTCATCACCATCGCCGGCATCTCCGCGCTCGACAACAGCGCGAGCCTCGCCAATGCCGGCGTCGCCTATATCATCCTGAAGGACTGGGACGCGCGCGGGCCGGGCGAGGATCTCCGCTCGCTGGTCTACGGGCTGAACGACAAGGTCGGCACCATCATGGAAGCGCGGACGCTGGTGTTGCCACCGCCGCCCATACAAGGCATCGGCAACGCGGCCGGCTTTGCCATGCAGGTCGAGCTGCGCGATGGCAACAGCGACTATGCCAAGCTGCAGGCGATCACCGGCGCGATCGTCCGCAATGCCCAGAGCCAGAGCGCATTGCAGCGGGTGCAGTCGCCATTCCGCTCGCTGGTGCCGCAATACGATGTCGAGATCGATCGCGTGAAAACCCAGACGCTGCACGTGACGACCGATCAGATCTTCTCGACGCTCTCCTCCTATCTCGGCGCGTCCTATGTCAACCAGTTCAACAAATTCGGCCGGGTGTTCCAGGTCTACACCCAGGCTGACTCGCAATTTCGCCTGACGACGCGCGACATCGAGAACATGGTGGTGCGCAACCAGAACGGCGACCTGATTCCGATCGGCACGGTCGCGAAAATCACGCCGTCGGTCGGGCCATCTCTCATCAGCCTCTACAATCTCTATCCGTCCGCGACCATCGTTGGGCTGCCGGCGCAGGGCTACAGCTCCGGCCAGTCGCTGCAGCTGATGGAAGAGATCGCCAACAAGACCCTGCCGCGCGGCACCGGCTTTGAATGGACCGCGATGTCCTATCAGGAGAAAGCCGTCAGCAACCAGATCTACTATGTGTTCGGACTTGCGATGCTGCTGGTCTATCTCGTGCTCGCCGGTCAATATGAGAGCTGGTACGCGCCGATCTCGGTGATCCTGGCGGTGCCGCTGTCGCTGCTCGGGCCGATGATCGTGCTCGAAGCGCTCAAGATCGACAACAATCTCTATGTCCAGATCGGGTTGATCCTCCTGATCGCGCTCTCAGCCAAGAACGCGATCCTGATCGTGGAGGTCGCGCTCGAACTGCATGGCCACGGCAAGTCGCTGCTGGAATCCGCCATCGGAGCTGCCCGCGCGCGCTTCAGGCCGATCCTGATGACGTCGTTCGCCTTCATCCTCGGCGTGTTGCCGCTGGTGCTCGCGACCGGTGCCGGCGCCAATGCCCGCAAGTCGATCGGTATCACCGTGTTCTCGGGCATGCTGGCCTCGACCTGCCTCGCCGTGCTGTTCGTTCCGGCGTTCTTCGTCGTGGTGCAGGGATTCGAGAACTGGCGCGCCGAGCGGAAGAAGCGCACCACGGCGGCGGCCGTCAGCTCCGCTGCGCCGCCGGCGTCGTGATCTCCCGCGGCAGGATGATCGCCGCCGCAATCACCAGCAGGCACAGCGCACCGAACGCATGCAGCATGGTGGCGAAGCCACCCTGCTCGTAGAGCCATGCCACCAACCCGACGGAAACACCCGCCGCGGTGAAACCGACGAAGTAGCGCACCGCATAGGCACGCGAGCGCCACTCCTCGTTGGTGTATTTGCCGACCATGGCGTCGTTGACCGTGACCTGCCCGAACGCACCCATGACGATGCCGATCGACACCAGGATCAGCGGCAGGTTCGACAGCGACGCCGCGAGGTAGAGGAGCGGCGCCAGCACGACCGACAGCGGCAGCGCCACCGTCTTCAGCGAATGCCGGTCCAGGAGCTTGCCGATGGTGTATTGCGTCATCGCACCGAACACGTAGACCCCGGCCGCGATGACGCCCAGCAGCGCCGGGCTTTTCGTGAGATCGGCAAGGCGCTCCGCGAACAATTTCGGCAGCGCCACGGTCACCGCGTTGAAGGTGGTGGAGATGGCGATCACCACGATCAGGAGCGACAGGATCACCCGCCACATGTCCTCCTTGGCCACCCGCGCTTGCGCCGCGGCCTGCCTGGAGCCCTTGCGATCCTCATGCACCACCGTCAGCGCAAAGACGACGCCGATCAATAGCGTGACGAGGCCGGGAACGATGAAGGCGAAGCGCCAGCCGAAATACTGTCCGATCACGCCGGTGACCAGCGCCGAAGATGCGACGCCGAGATTGCCCCAGACCCCGTTGAGCCCCATCTCGCGGCCGAGCTTGTCGGCATAGGACACGATCATCGCGGTGCCGACCGGATGATAGATCGAGGCGAAGATGCCGATCGACAGCAGCGCCGCGCCGAGCTGCAATGGCGTCTGCACGAAGCCGACCGAGATCATCGAACGCCCGATGCCGGAGAAGAAGATCACCATCATAAGGCGGAGGCTCCAGCGGTCGCCGAGCAAGCCGGTGACGAGCGAGCCGGCGACCAACGCGAAGAAGCCGGGCGTCGCATAGGG
>Ga0153954_1001425_pt1 | contig 12857 bp, 10 predicted proteins | sample TSFL038MetaG_FD_102277 | JGI IMG/M metagenome (GOLD analysis project Ga0153954, IMG submission 102277) | Attine ant fungus gardens microbial communities from Florida, USA - TSFL038 MetaG | ecosystem: Host-associated > Fungi > Mycelium > Unclassified | place: USA: Florida, Wekiwa Springs State... | reverse complement strand
CGCGTTACTCACCCGTCTGCCGCTGACGTATTGCTACGCCCGCTCGACTTGCATGTGTTAAGCCTGCCGCCAGCGTTCGCTCTGAGCCAGGATCAAACTCTCAAGTTGGACTTGAAACTTTGAACCGGCTGATCACAACGTTTGACGAGGTCCCACCATTATCGACCGAAGTCGATGTGCTGCCTGCGATTCACATCGCTGGCAACGATGGTGTTTCCTTTAAAACGTGTACCGCCGAAGTCTTTCGTCCGGTCTCGATCAGAAAAGCCGAAGCTTTTCAGAAGCGAGACCCGCAAGGACTCCGCCGTCCACGTTTCTCTTTCTTCATCTTCACTTGTCAAACAGCCCGGGGTCGAAACCCCTCTCTCATATTAATGAGAGTCTTCCGCAACCTTACTCGACGCCGAATAGCAACCGGTAACTGCCGGCTGTTGATTCACTCATCAAAAGTGAGGAGCTTGACGGGCGCGGTAGCATGTCTTGGCCAGTGGCCAAAACCGCGCCGCGCTCAGTGGCCGGGTTATAGGCCGGGCTTCCCGAGGTTGTCAACGGTCATTGTCAACAAATCGTCGCATCGGGCATCTTATTTTTTGCGGCGCGAAGAAGCCTCGATCTTTGAGGACTTTACGCCGCACTTGAGCCATAATGCTGCGACGTTCTGGCTTATGATGTATGTACTGAATCGTCGGGATGCCTTCTGGGGGCTGCCGGCAATTCGGGGAGTTAGGGATCGGCGATCACGTGAACCCGTCGCCTTTTCCTGCAGGCCGAGAAGCATCGAGAGATTTGTTCCGCATTTTGTCGTTCGCGATTTCGGCTGTTTCATTGGCCCATAATTTCCGAACGCTCTTGCGGCATGTCGTGTTCCCACGTCCCTGAAAGGGCGACGGCGGGCGCAAGGCGGGCAAAAGTCTCAGGTGTGAGCTCGGTGGAATTTGGGGGACGGTGGGTTGAGCCAAAGAACGTCACGCGGGGGCGGTTACGGACGCGAGACCGGGATCATCGATCTCGGCCACGAGCCGCCGCTGTCCGTTGATGGCAGCGAAGCTGCGGTCATCGACCGGCGCCGTGTGTCCGTACAATGGTTCAGCGGCACGATCCTGACCGGTCTCTGCGGCGCGGCCCTCATTGGCGGCGCCGTTTTCGCGTCGCTGGACGGCGAGATGACCTTTGCCAGGATGCCGGAGCGGGTGGAAAGCGCGTTGCGCGGGGCTTTCGGCGCCAATGACCGCACCGTCACCCTGCACAAGAGCGATCGCCTGCCGCCGCCCGGCGACGCTACCGCCTCGCGCAACCTGATCCGCGTCTCGACGGTCACCAGGGTCGGCAGCCGCGACGTGATGCGGGTCCGCCCGTTCCTGCGTATCTCCGGCAACCTGTCGATGACGACCAGTGACCTGTCGGCCAAGATCCCGCCCTTCAACGCCCAGCGCATGCTGGCCGATGTCGGCCAGCCGAGTGCGCCCGACGACCAGAACGATGCCGATGCCGCCGAGCCCGATGCCGAGGTCTCCTTCGTCACCAAGGATCTGGCGACGGTGCTGCCCAAGGCGAAGATCGCCGGCACGGTCGCACTCGACGAAATCCTGTTGCGGGTGCGCGATGCCGCGAATTGGCGCGGTGGCGCCGGCGTGCGCTATGCCGCGCTCGCCAATGCCGCAGCCGATGCCACCGGCGCGCAATCCGACATGAAGCTCGCTTATGCCGCCGAGAGCCCGGCGTCCGATCCCTATGCCGGCTTCGAGACACGGGTAGTGCCCGAAAACGTCACGCTGCTGCCGAAGACCAAGGAGCAGATCACCGGCGGCAACCCCACCGGGGAACGCGTCCACCTCGTCAAGAAGGGCGACAGCATCACCTCGGTGCTGCGCGACCAGGGCGCCACGCCCGACGAGGCCAGGGCGATCGCGGCGACCCTGGGTCCCCGCGGCCGTGACGGCGGACTGAAGGAAGGCGAGAAGCTGCGTATCCTGATGGCGCCCGCGAATCCCTCGCCGGGAGCCCGCCTGCAGCCCTTTCGCGTGATCGTCGCCAATGACAGCATGATCGAAGCGGTGTCGGCGCTTTCCGACCTCGGAACCTATGTCGCGGTCGACGTGCAGAGCATGAACAGCGTCACCGATACCGCCGACAACAAGAGCACCGATGACGATGACGATGATGACGGCAGCGGCGTTCGGCTCTACCAGAGCATCTACGAGACGGCGTTGCGCAACAAGGTGCCTGCCCCAGTCATCGACGAGATGATCCGCATCTATTCCTACGACGTCGACTTCCAGCGCAAGGTGCAGCCGGGCGATTCCTTCGACGTGTTCTATGCCGGCGAGGATGAGGGCACGACCGCGAACGACAAGAACGAAGTGCTCTACGCGGCGCTGACCATCGGTGGCGAGACCAAGAAATATTACCGCTTCCAGACCCCCGACGACGGCGTGGTCGACTACTATGACGAGACCGGCACGAGCGCGAAGAAGTTCCTGGTCCGCAAGCCCGTCAACAACGCCATTATGACCTCCCCCTTCGGCAGCCGCCGCCACCCGATCCTCGGCTATGTGAGAATGCACACCGGCGTCGACTGGGCGACCGCGTACGGCACGCCGATCTTTGCCGCCGGCAACGGCGTGATCGAGAAGGCGGAAGTGGAAGGCGGCTACGGCAAATATGTTCGGATCAAGCACAACAACGGCTATGAGACCGGCTATGGCCACATGTCGGCCTTCGCCAAGGGCATGCAAGCCGGCAAGAAGGTGCGCCAGGGTCAGGTGATCGGCTTCGTCGGCTCGACCGGCGGGTCGACCGGCAATCACGTCCATTACGAGATCCTGGTCAACGGCCGCTTCGTCGACCCGATGCGCGTCAAGCTGCCGCGCGGCCGTTCGCTGGAGGGACCGATCCTCGCGGGCTTCGAGAAGGAGCGCGACCGGCTCGACACGATGATGAGCGGCCGCAACGGCGCTGTGGCGCGCGTCTCAGACGCCGCGGGCGGCCCGGTATCGATACAGCAGGTCAGCAACCGCTGACGCGGCGCGATCCGGTTCGGCTTGAATGCAGATCGCTGATTCCGGCCGAATCGCCCTGCCCGATAGTCGCTGCAGCGCAACCATGGGAGCCGACCGGCCCCGATGGTTCATTGATTTCTCACATTTTTTTGCCGCCACGAGGAACTCTGACGGAGAGTTCCCGTTGACCGGTGAAGGCAGGCACCTCAAGGGAGGTTGGCATGCAGGACTGGACGAACGCAAAATTGTGTGACGTCGCGAATCTGATCCTCGGTGCATTCCTGTTCTTCTCGCCCTGGATCTTCGCTTTCGAGACCGGTCGCGCTTCCGAGAACGCCAACATCACCGGAATCGTCATCGCGGTACTTGCGATTGCGGCGCTGTCGGCCTTCGCGATCTGGGAGGAGTGGCTGAACCTGATTGTCGGCCTATGGGCGCTGATTTCGCCCTGGGTCCTGGGTTTCCAGGGCAACACCACCGCAACGACGGTTCATGTGATCGTCGGTATCATCGTGGCAGTGCTTGCGGCAATCGAGATCTGGATCACGTCGCAGCATCCGCCGCGGCTGACCACGGGCCGTTGAGAAACGGGCTCAGTCATCTTGAGCTGTTCCGGCGGAGCCAGCAGAGGGTGAGCGGCCATGGCACAGATCACCCGTGACGATGTGATCAAGGCGATCGGAGCCGTCGACGATGTCACCATCGCCCAGCTCATCGGGACCAATGCGACGGTAGAGGAACTCGCAGAAGCCCAGGCGTGGCTTGCCAATGACGAGCCGATGATGAATGCCGGCAAGCCGCTGGCAACCGGCCGGGTGCGTGAACTGGTCGACGTCCTGTCCGAACTGGAGCCGAGCGACGATCCGGAGGTCGACGCAGCCGGCGCGGTGATCAGCCGGACCGACTAGGAGAAGCGTGCCAAAAAGGAAACGGAATGACGACCCGTCGTCATCCCGCCTCCAGATATGACGCTGACTAAATCGGCAGGCACCGCTAATTCAGCTTTCGTTTGGGCACCGGCGCCTCGAACTGCGCGATCTCGGCAGTCGTGGGCGCCTTGCCGTTGAATGTCAGCACGTTGCCTTCGCTGGAGATCGCGACGCGATCACCGTCCTTCACCTCGCCCCCGAGGATCATTTCGGCGAGTGGGTCCTGAACGTAGCGCTGGATCACCCGCTTCAACGGCCGGGCGCCGTAAGACGGATCCCAGCCCTTGTCGGCAAGCCAGTCGCGCGCCGCATCGTCCAGCGTCAGCGTGATCTTGCGATCTTCCAAGAGCTTCTGCAGCCGGGCGAACTGGATCTCGACGATCCGACCCATCTCGCTCTTCTGCAGGCGATGGAACAGGATGATTTCATCGACACGGTTCAGGAACTCCGGCCTGAAATGCGCCCGTACGATGCTCATCACCTGCTCACGCACGGCCGACGTATCCTCGCCCTCCGGTTGATTCACAAGGAATTCCGAACCGAGGTTCGAGGTCATGATGATCAGCGTGTTGCGGAAATCGACAGTACGGCCCTGACCATCGGTGAGGCGGCCATCGTCGAGCACCTGCAACAATACGTTGAAGACGTCGGGATGAGCTTTCTCGATCTCGTCGAACAGCACCACCTGATACGGCCGCCGCCGCACGGCTTCCGTGAGCGCGCCGCCCTCGTCGTAACCGACATAGCCCGGAGGCGCACCGATCAGCCGCGACACCGAATGCTTCTCCATGTACTCGGACATGTCGAGGCGGACCATTGCGGTCTCGTCGTTGAAGAGATACTCCGCCAGCGCTTTCGTCAGCTCGGTCTTGCCGACGCCGGTCGGCCCCAGGAACATGAACGAGCCCATCGGCCGGTTCGGATCCTGCAAGCCCGCGCGCGAACGGCGCACCGCGGTCGCAACCGCATGCACGGCTTCGGCCTGGCCAACGACACGCTTGCCGAGGCTATCCTCCATCTTGAGGAGCTTGTCCTTCTCGCCTTCGAGCATCTTGTCGACGGGGACGCCGGTCCAGCGTGACACCACCTGGGCGATGTTGTTGGCGGTGACCGCCTCCTGCATCACCTCGCCGGCGTTTTCGCTGGCTTCGATCGCGGCGAGCTGCTTCTCAAGCGCCGGAATCCGCCCATAGGCGAGCTCGCCGGCCTTCTGGAATTCGCCGCGACGCTGCGCATTGGCGAGTTCCACGCGCAAGGCGTCGAGCTCGCTCTTGATCTTCTGCGCGTTCGACAGCTTGTTCTTCTCCGCGCTCCACTTCGTCGTCAGCGCCGCCGACTTCTCCTCGAGCTCGGCAAGCTCCTTCTCCAGCGTCTTGAGCCGACTCTTGGAGCCCGCATCGCTCTCCTTCTTCAGCGCCTCCTGCTCGATCTTGAGCCGGATGATTTCGCGATCGAGCGAATCCAGTTCCTCGGGCTTGGAGTCGACCTGCATCTTCAGCCGCGCCGCAGCCTCGTCGACGAGGTCGATCGCCTTGTCGGGCAGGAAGCGGTCGGTGATGTAGCGGTTCGACAGCGTCGCGGCGGCCACCAGCGCGGAGTCGGTGATGCGCACGCCGTGGTGCTGCTCATACTTGTCCTTCAGGCCGCGCAGGATCGAGACGGTATCCTCGACCGAGGGCTCGCTGACATAGATCGGCTGGAACCGCCGCGCCAGTGCCGCATCCTTCTCGACATGCTTCTGGTATTCATCGAGCGTGGTCGCACCGATGCAGTGCAACTCACCCCGCGCCAGCGCGGGCTTCAAGAGATTGGACGCATCCATCGCGCCGTCAGCCTTGCCGGCGCCGATCAGCGTGTGCATCTCGTCGATGAACAGGATGATGTTGCCTTCCGCCGAGGTAACCTCCTGCAGCACGGCCTTCAGCCGCTCCTCGAACTCACCACGGTATTTGGCGCCGGCGATCAGCGAGCCAAGGTCGAGCGAGAGCAGCTTCTTGTCCTTCAGGCTTTCCGGCACATCGCCATTGACGATGCGCAGCGCCAGGCCCTCGACGATCGCGGTTTTGCCGACGCCGGGCTCGCCGATCAGCACGGGGTTGTTCTTGGTGCGCCGAGAGAGCACCTGAATCGTGCGGCGGATCTCCTCGTCGCGCCCGATCACCGGGTCGAGCTTGCCGTCACGCGCGGCCTGGGTCAGGTCGCGGGCATATTTCTTCAGGGCGTCATAGGCGTTTTCCGCGGTCGCGGAATCCGCGGTGCGGCCCTTGCGCAGGGATTCGATCGCCGCATTGAGGTTCTGCGCGGTGACGCCGCCCTTGGCCAGGATCTTGCCGGCCTCGCTGTCCTTCTCGAGCGTAAGGCCGAGCAGCAAGCGCTCGACGGTGACAAAGCTGTCGCCGGTCTTGTCGGCCGCCTTCTCGGCGGCATCGAAGGCACGCGCCAAATCCGGTGACAGGTAGACCTGTCCGGCGCCGCTGCCCGAGACTTTCGGCAGCTTGGCGAGCGCATCTTCGGTCGCCTTGAGGATCGCACGCGAGTTGCCGCCGGCGCGGTCGATCAGGCCGCCGGCCAATCCCTCGCTGTCATCCAGCAGCACTTTCAAAAGGTGCAACGGCGAGAACTGCTGGTGCCCATCACGCATTGCAAGCGACTGCGCCGACTGGATGAAGCCGCGCGACCGCTCGGTGTATTTTTCAATGTTCATGTGTTCAATCCCTCAGCCTGTCGCTCCCGGCCCCGAAAGCACCACGGTGACATCTTCATTGGGTTTCTGAATAGATTTCCTGGGACCGCATTGAACATCCCTCAACCAGCCAGGATCATCACCGACATCAGCGCCGGCTTGGGGCAAATGTGGGAAGAGGGTTCCGGAATCGGAAGAGGCGGCTTCACAAATTCGTGCGTGTTGGCCTCAAACCCGAAAATCTCAGAGACTCGTTCTGGAACCGGTGCCGGGGCGAGCTTCGGCGATGCGCTTCACGAAGCTCACGCAACCGCCGTCCAGGCTGAGGTAATCCCAGCGCGCAACATTGGGCTCGGCTCTGCATAATCGCAGTAGCAAGGCCGACCTCGGCTTGAGCCGCCCTACGGGCGGTCCCCTCTCCCCGCCGCCGCGGGAAGAGGGAAAGTTGACGGTATGTGCCGACTTAGTTCGGTAGAACGTAAGCGTAAATCCGGCCACGCGAGACCGGCGCTTCGCGTACGCGGTTTCCGTTGTTGCCGGAGATCATGATGGGATTACCCTTGGCGTCGACGCCAGTGATGATGCCGACATGGCCGCCGCCGCGCCGCCCCATGACCGCGATGGCGCCGACCTCCGGACCGGACACACGCTGCCCGTAGTGGGCGAACGAGGCTGCGAGATCCGAGCCGGTGCCGCGATGGCCGGTGCGCTCCAGCACCATGTTCATGAACCGCGCGCACCAAAGGCTGCGGCGGCTGGTCGGATTGCCGCCGAGATAATGGCGCGCCTCCATGACCAGGTTGGACGAGCCGAAGCCGCCGCTGGTCGACATCGTGCCTGAGCTTTCGGCCGGCGAAAAGTTCGCCTGGCTATCGGCGAAGCCGCCCGCCTGCATCATGCCAATGCCGCGGTCCCAGCGGGAGCCGCCTGCGAACTCGTGGTGGTGACGGTGCCGAAAATAGCGCCTGGCGTAGTGGCTGCCGTGATAGGCGCGGGCATGACGCCCCGCGCCGTGATGAGACCGTGCTGACGCCGCCGACGTCATCGAGACGGCGAAGCTCGCCGAGCACAGCGCCAGCGCCACGACATGGAGCGACCGGCGAAACGCAGAGTACACAACCATACTTTTCTTTTTCCTTGCTTAGACCCCCGATCCCCCACGGCCGCCAGAAGCAGCCGGCATCCGGCGCGCCGTAAAAAATCCCGGTGTGACCGCAGCAAGACAAAATGTGGCAATATGGAATCGATTCAGGGGTCATTCGGCGACTATTCGACGGCGAAAAGAAAGCAGCGTCGCCTCATTGCGGTCGCGGGTGTTAACTGCGACTTTGTGGCCGGCCCAACGAGAAGGAAACTCAAATGCCCCATGCCACCACCAGCGACAATGTCCGCCTCTATTTCGAGGAAACCGGCAGCGGAACGCCGATCCTCTTCCTGCATGAATTCGCGGCCGACCACACCAATTGGGAGCCGCAAATGCGCTACTTCTCGCGCGGGCATCGTTGCATTGCTTATTCGGCGCGCGGCTATACGCCGTCCGACGTCCCACCATCGGCTGACGTCTACACCTACAAGCACTTCTATACGGACGCGCTCGCGGTGCTCGATCATCTCAAGGTTCCGAAAGCGCATTTCGTCGGCCTATCGATGGGCTCCTACTCGTCGCTGCAGGTCGCGCTGCATGCGCCCGAGCGCCTGCTGTCAATGACATTGGCCGGTGTCGGCTCGGGCTCGAGCCTGGAAAACCTGGAAGCATTCCGGAAGCAGTGCCGGGAGACGGCCGAGCAGTTCGAGGCGATCGGCTCGGTCGAGGTCGCGAAGGTCACGCGCGAGGCGCCGGGCCGGATTCCCTTCCTGGTCAAGGACCCGCGTGGACACGCCGATTTCTATGCGGCACTGGCGCGGCACGATGCCAAGGGCTCGGCCAACACCATGCGCGGCTTCCAGGGCGGCAGGCCCTCGATCTACACCATGGCGGACGCGATCAGGAAGGTGGCGACACCGGCGTTGATCATCTGCGGTGACGAAGACGACGGCTGCGTCGAGCCCAGCCCGTTCCTGAAGAAGCATCTACCCGCGGCTGGCCTGACCTTCTTCCCGAAATCAGGGCACGTGCTCAATCTCGAAGAACCGGCGTTGTTCAACGAGATGGTCGAACGCTTCATCGCGCTAGTGGAAGCCGGTCGCTGGGGCGCGCGAGATCCGCGGTCTTTGTCGGGCTAGCTGTCATTCCGGGGCGACGCGGAGCATCGAACCCGGAATCTCGAAGTTATAGCGCGAGATTCCGGGTTCGCCTCTCCGAGGCGCCCCGGAATGACGGAGACCTATGAGCGACCCGCCCGGCTCAGCAGGAACACGCCCTGCTCGCCGAACATATTCCAGACCCACCAGGGCAGGTTCAGGGGCACCGGGCGGCCGTAGAGATCGAGCGCCACCGCGCGCTCCATCTTGACGTTGATCTCGTCGCAGAGCTGAACGAAATCCTTGATCGTGCAGAAATGGATGTTTGGCGTGTCATACCACGTCGCCGGCAGGTTCTCCGTGCGCGGCATGTGGCCGCCGATCAGGAGCTGCAGCCGCATCTTCCAGAAACCGAAATTCGGGAAGGAAACGATCGCGCGGCGGCCGATGCGCAGGAGATTTTCCAACACGACCTTCGGCTGACGCGTGGCCTGCAGCGTTTGCGACAGGATCACGTAGTCGAAGGCGTCATCGGGATAGTTGACGAGATCGGTATCGGCGTCACCTTGCACCACCGCGAGCCCCTTGGCCACGCAGCGGTTGACGCCCTCGCGCGACAGCTCGATGCCACGCCCGTCGATGCCGCGACTCTCCAGCAGCTGCAACAGATCGCCCTCACTGCAGCCAACGTCGAGCACCTTCGAGCCGGCCTCAACCATCTCGGCAACGAGACGATGATCGTGACGAAGGTTCGCGCCAGCAGGAAGCACGCCGGGCAGCGGCAGGGTCTGGTCCTGAACCGTCATCGCTGGCCACCTGCATCGCCAAGCCCGCGCGCCTTGCCGGCCGAGTGCAGGAAGGCGCGGGAAATATCGAAGAACTCCGGCACGTCGAGCAGGAAGGCGTCATGGCCGCGATCGGTCTCAATCTCGGCGAACGACACCCGCGCGCTGGAGGCGTTGAGCGCATGCACCAGCGCCCGCGATTCCGAGGTCGGGAACAACCAGTCGCTGGTGAACGACACCACGCAGAAGCGGGTTTCGATGCCGCGAAAAGCCTGCGCCAGCACGCCGTTATGGTCGCCGGCGATGTCGAAATAGTCCATCGCGCGCGTCAGGTAGAGATAGCTGTTGGCGTCGAAACGCTCGACAAAGGACGAGCCCTGATAGCGCAGATAGCTCTCGACCTGGAAATCCGCATCGAATGAGAAAGTCGGTAATTCGCGGTCCTGCATGCGGCGGCCGAATTTGCGATGCAGCGCGGCGTCGGAAAGATAGGTAATATGCGCGGCCATCCGCGCCACCGCGAGCCCGCGCCGCGGATCGATGCCCTGGTCGGCGTAGCGGCCGCCGCGCCAGTCCGGATCGGCCATCACCGCCTGCCTTCCGAGCTCGTGGAAGGCGATGTTCTGCGCCGAGTGCCGCGTCGAGCAGGCGATCGCCAGCGCCGAAAACACCCGCTTCGGGTAGGCCGCAGTCCATTGCAGCGCCTGCATGCCGCCCATTGAGCCGCCGACCACGGCGAACAGCGTCTCGATGCCGAGGCGATCAAGCAGCATCGCCTGCGCGCGCACCATGTCGGGAATGGTGATGATCGGGAAATCCAGGCCCCACACCTTGCCGGTGGCGGGATTGATCGAGGCAGGCCCGGTCGAGCCCATGCAGCCACCGATCACGTTGGTGCAGATGATGAAGTATCTGTTCGGATCGAGCGGCCGGCCGGTGCCCACCATGGTCTCCCACCAGCCGGGCTTGCCGGTGATGGGGTGCACGTTGGCGACATGCTGATCACCGGTCAGCGCATGGCAGATCAGGATGGCGTTGGAGCGGTCAGCATTGAGCTCGCCATAGGTCTGGTAGGCGATCTGGAACGGCGCGAGATCGATGCCGCAGTCGAGCGGCAAGGGCTGGTCGGTGTCGAAATGTGCGAGCAGCGAGCTCGGATGATCCACCTCGTGGATGCGATCGTCGCTCTGGATCGCGGGGCTCGGTATCGACTTGACGTTGGCCATCTCAGCTACCTCCTCCCGAAGGTCCAGGCAGATACCAGGCCATAAAAAAACCGGCCTGAACTTGACGGTTCGGCCGGGATCACATCGCTCCCCGGCCTGTTTAGCGATTTTTTTAACGTGGCTGCAAGCCGGCCGGCTCAAATGACCACGGAACTTGATCAAGCTAGTCGCTCGGACCCTTTCCGTCAAGCCGACGACGTGGTTAACGCTGGGACGGTCCCTCGTGGTGAGGTGGCGCGCCGCAGACAAGCTTGCGCAGTCTGCGTATAGTTGAGTGCGCCGCGGTCTCCGGACGATGCTCCCGCATCGCCTGGAGAACCATGAGGCAAGATGTGGCCTCATCCTCCGAGACGCGCGTTCCGCGCTCCTCATGAGGAGTGAGATTTCTTCAGGTTTCCTCGAATGTCCAACCCACCGCCCGCCCCGCCATCACTTGCCGAACTGCGCAAGGAGATCGATGCGATCGACGAAGGCGTGCACCGCCTGCTGATGCAACGCGGCGACATCATCGATCGCCTGATCCGGGTCAAGCAGACGCAGGAGGTCGGCTCGGCTTTCCGTCCCGCGCGCGAAGCCGACATGATGCGACGCCTGGTCGAGCGCCATCGGGGCATCCTGCCGCTGGACACTGTGGAAAGCATCTGGCGCGTCATCATCTCGACCTTCACCTATGTGCAGGCGCCGTTCTCGGTCCATGCCGACATCTCAATCGGTGAATCCGCAATGCGGGATTCGGCGCGCTTTCACTTCGGCTTCACTGTGCCTTATGTCTCGCATTTCAGTGCCTCCGCCGCGGTCGAAGCGGTCGCGAAGTCGAAAGGCGATCTCGCACTGGTCTCGGCGACGTCGAGCCGCACGCCGTGGTGGCTGACGCTGGAAGCCGAGGGGACGCCGAAGATCATCGCGCGGCTGCCCTTTGTCGAACGCGCCGATCACCCCGCTGCCCTTCCGGTGTTCGTGGTGTCGCGCGTCGCCGACAGCGCGATGGTGACGGAAGTCGAGACCTGGAGCATCCGCGTCTCCGGCTGGAATGCCGAGATCGCCCGCGCGGTGTCGCCTCTGGCGGAGATCGTCGCCGTACCCGACACCGCGTTCGACGGCGCTGCGCTGCTGGTCTCGATCTCGGGCGCCGGCCGCCTGGACTCGATCAAGCAGGCCCTGATTGACGCCGGAGCCTCCGTGCGCTCGACAGCCCTCGTCGGCAGCCACGCAACGCGCTATACGGTCCCCACCTAACGGTTGCGCCGGTCCCAAGGCCGCACCGACGATCCGGAGTTGAAGATGTCTCGTCCCGTGCCGAATGCCGGCATCCTCGATATTGCGCCCTATACGCCCGGCAAGAGCCCGGTGCCGGAACCTGGCCGCAAGGTATTCAAGCTGTCGGCGAACGAGACGCCTTTCGGGCCCTCGCCCAAGGCCAAGGAAGCTTACAAGGCCGCCATCGAGCATCTCGAGGACTATCCTGAAGGCACCTCGCGAGTGCTGCGCGAAGCAATCGGCCGCGCCTTCGGGCTCGATCCCGACCGCATCATCTGCGGCGCCGGCTCCGACGAGATCCTGAACCTGCTTGCGCACACCTATCTTTGCCAGGGCGACGAGGCGATCTGCACCGCCCACGGCTTCCTCGTCTATCCGATCGCGACCATGGCGAACGGCGCCATCAACGTGGTCGCGCCGGAGAAAGATTTCACCGCCGATGTCGATGCGATCCTCAAATGCGTCACGCCGCGCACCAAGCTGGTCTGGCTCGCGAACCCGAACAATCCGACCGGCACCTACTTGTCGTTCGACGAGGTGAAGCGGCTGCGCGCCGGCCTGCCCTCGCACGTCGTGCTGGTGATCGACGCCGCCTATTCGGATTATGTCTCGCGCAACGACTATCAGCTCGGGATCGAACTGGTCGCGACGACAGAGAATACCGTGGTCACGCACACCTTCTCCAAGATTCACGGGCTTGCGGCGCTTCGCATCGGTTGGATGTTCGGCCCCGCCCATATCGTCGACGCGGTGAACCGGATCCGCGGGCCCTTCAACGTCTCGACACCGGCGATGCT
>Ga0153954_1001424_pt1 | contig 12868 bp, 13 predicted proteins | sample TSFL038MetaG_FD_102277 | JGI IMG/M metagenome (GOLD analysis project Ga0153954, IMG submission 102277) | Attine ant fungus gardens microbial communities from Florida, USA - TSFL038 MetaG | ecosystem: Host-associated > Fungi > Mycelium > Unclassified | place: USA: Florida, Wekiwa Springs State... | reverse complement strand
AATTGGCAAAAAACGCTAAGGCTTTTTCTTTATCCCATGCGCGATTCACATCCACGCGCAAGCGAAAGATCTCTTTTAATTGATCGAGCACTTCTTTCGCTTCAGCGAAAGAGAGTTGGCTGATTTTGACTTTTGCAGAGACGTAAAGCTCGTTCGCTCGCAAGGCTGCTTGCTGCAAGATTTCCTCTTTGCTTCCCATTAGGAGTGCGCTAAGAACAGGTTTCGTTTCAGGGAGGGGGTCCATCAGATGCAGCAACGCCGATTCAAGCGCAAATTCTAAAGAAGGAAACAAGTGGAAGGATTGCAGATCTTCAAAAAGCGTATTCTGATTCCAAGTTTTAGCTAAGAGAGGAGATCTTAGTTCGTGCAATTGTTTCGCGACCTCATCTAACGACTCGCGATTCCAACCGGGTAGTGGCGAAGCCTCACCAAATCCTTCTCTTCCAAGCGAATCGGTGAGGATGACCTGCACTCCTTCCCGCTGTTGTCCTGTCGTTAACCCATACCGGATACAGCTCGCTTGAAGATCAATTAATTTCATATACTTGTCTCTGAAGTTCTTTGATGATAAACTAACAGCAATTAAACCCCAACGGAATATGTCACTATTAGCAATCAATTCCCTGTTTATACCACACTCTTATGATCCCACTGTTATTTCATCAAAACTAGCGAGAGTCCCCCGTGATATTTTCCTTCTGATTATTCCACATTTGACGGTGGAAAAATTTGAGATGGTGGCGCTACAGGGGTGCCACAAGTGGTCGATCTGGATGCGCGACTTTGCTCGGGAAGTGGTGCGGACGCGCTGGCCTGAGCTTTTTATGGAATTCGATCACCCGCGAAGGAACTGGGTGGCCCTCTACTGCGCTAAGACACTAGTCGAACAAAATATGTTGGAGGGGCGGTGTGAGTTTTATCGGTTAGTAGTATCTTTTCGGGGTGGACCCCACTATACCTATGGGATGGAATTTGGCAAATTCTCTTTTCCTAGAGCTCGTTATAGAAATGATAGCGATATCACACAACTTGGCCGTTTGGTTTGGAAAGTCAACGGAAAAATCAAATGTTGGGCTGCAGAGTCGGGCCTTGTCCATTACGAAAATTCCCAAGAAGGGTGGCATACTGACGTTATTAAATATCAAAATCGGACACTCATCCTGTGTTATCTCGATGAAAATTTTACAAAAGGGCAGCCCTATCTTTTTGATCCCTCGTCTAAAAAGTTGCAGCGGGTGGTCTCCCCTGTTAAGGAAGCAGGCTTTGTTAACGGATTGCGATTGACTCACCACGATCTCGCGTATTTCCCGCAGAACACATTAGGATTGATGTGGACAATTGAAAAAAAAGGGGTGGCGGAAGAGCAAGTATTTGCTTCATACCCAATGAATAAAGATGCCGATGAATTATATCCAACCATATCCGTTCCTTTTCCCCTAGCTTTTCCCGGGGTTCAATACAAAGTCCAATCAGCCTATGCTCATGAGGGGTATGTTATTGTATTCGCAAAAGGGTTTCCCACGGGTGATAAGTACCTTTGGTTTGTCTTCGAGAGCTCCCCTACACTTCTTCTGCGTCGCGAAAAGGTGGGACATGTTTTATCTCTTCCTGGCAAAATCTTTTTATTTTCGGAATCGGGCGACAACATTGCAGTTGAAGTATTGAATACCCAATCAAAAGAATCTCAGGAGCTTATTCTTCCCTTTAATAATCCAACCAACACGAACCGCTTGCCCGCTTGGATCTATCCGATCAATGCGAGCAAAATCATGATTTTAGGATTGGATGAGCCGTCTAAAACACAGCTAAAGGGGTGTCTTCTCAATGTAAAGGATTGCGAATTGACCGAACTTTCCCTGCCTAAAGTGGAGATAACGATTCGTCAATTGGCGAATATATTTTTCGATGGGGAAAAACTGTTGTTGCCTGGGAATGATTACGCTTACGGCGTGCTCAATTTTGGCTCGCGCCATCCCACGCAAGAAACCTTAACCAAAAAGGTGGAAGGCGCCCTTGATCAAGCGTTCGCCCCATTTGTTACGCAAACGGAGACTCTTGGTCGCTGGTCTTTGAGAGTTATGTCTCGATGGGGACTTAATGCGATAGGCATCATTTTGCTGGTAGGAGTTTTGTATTATTCACGAAAGAACCAAGCTTCTTCTGATTCCTATCCGTAACTGACAGTAGCTTCCCGTAACCGGTTGTTTCCCGTGAACGTGAGACAGTTGCAAAAGTCCCGCAAACCAACAAAATCAACGCAGAGACGCAAGAGACGGGGAGACGCAGAGAGAATAAATTTATTTTCTTGTTTCCCCCTGCGCCTCTCGCGCCTCTGCGTTGAAAAATGGAAGAGGGTTATGGTTACGGGAAGCTGCTGTCGGTTACGGAAATGATCTCAGGTGCAGGTTAAATTTTCTTTTGCATCCGGCACCGTCTATATGGTATGCGGATTTTGATATGGCTCAACAAGGACAAGATAAGCGCAATTTCGTCGAAATGGTGGGGATTTTCATGACCATCCCCTTTGTTTTGGCAGTGCCACCAGTGATTGGCTGGTTCGCAGGGAAATGGCTAGACCAGCTATTTGGGATAGCGCCTTGGTTGGCTTACATTTTCCTCGTCCTAGGGTTCGTGGCAGGAGGCCGGGAGTTTATACGCATCCTTAAAAAGTATGGAGATACACGTGGAACTGGACTATAAAACAATTGGACTGACCCTCTTCTTAGGGATCTGCTGGGGGGCGTTAAATCTCTATTTCATCCGGCAGCTGCTGCTCGCATTACTTATTGAAAGACCTGTCCATATATTAAAAACGGGTCTCTTGGTTTTGCTCAAATTCCCCCTGCTGTATTACGCAGGCTACCTCATTTTACAGTTTAAAATGGTCTCTCCAGGATACCTCCTGATAGGGGTTTTTTGTGGCTTTATCCTGGTGGCTAGGGGCTGGGTTTTAAAAGTGCTGCGAGGAACGTGAAAGGCTTACCTGAAATCCCCAACTTTATCACGCTTTTGCGCCACCACATGTCCAACCAGGCATGGGCTAAGGTGCTCTATGCTTGGGAAAATATCATTTTTTCGATCCTGATCGCTTTGTTTCTTTCCCTCGTATTTTATTTTGGCACGCGCAAAAAAGAGGAGGTCCCTACAGGCTTGCATAACTTCTTAGAGTGGCTCGTGGAGACCTTCCGAATGTTTGTGATCGGGGTTTTAGGACCTGACGGGGAAAAGTATGTGCCTTTTTTAGGGACGTTGTTTATTTACATTTTGACGATGAATTTGATGGGTTTGATCCCTTTGCTGAAGTCGCCCACATCGAGCTTAAACGTGACGATTGCCTTGGCGATCGTGGTTTTTTGCTATGTGCAATACCTAAATGTCAAAAATATGGGTATCAAAGGCTTCTTGTACCATTTAGCGGGATCTCCAAAAGATGCGGTGGGGTGGATGATCGCTCCGCTGATGTTTCCGATCGAAATTTTGACGCAGGTTTCAAGGCCTGTCACGCTGGCCTTGCGTCTTTTTGGGAATATTTTAGGGGAAAAAATCATGTTGGGCTTTTTTGCCCTCATGGGGATCACATTGTTTTATTTTTTTCCGATCCAAACTCCATTTATGTTTCTGGGGCTACTGACAGGGGTGATGCAAGCATTGGTCTTCACGCTCCTCAGCACCATTTATATTTTACTATCGGTTCCACACGCCGATGAACACCATTAAACAAGAGGTATGACCATGGATGTACAATCCGCATTAGCATTAGCAACACCGTTAGGACTGGGTTTAGCCGCATTTGGTGCGGGGATTGGCCTTGGATTGGCTGTAAAAGGGGCCATGGAAGCGATCGGCCGCCAGCCTGAGGCGTCGGGTAAAATTTTAACCAACATGATCATCGGGGCTGCCTTGATCGAAGCTTTGGCAATCTATGCGCTGATCGTCTTCTTTATTGCCCTCGGGAAAATGGGCTAGGACATCATGAATCTAGACATTAGCCAAATCATCATCCAAATCATCGCCTTTTTGCTGATGCTATGGGTGCTGAAACGGTTTGGATGGAAGCCGTTGATAAACCAGCTAGATGATCGGCAGGCACGGATTAAAGGGGAATTTGATGCAATTGCGGCCGAGCGGCAGGCGGTGCAAAACCTCAAGCAATCCTATGAAGATAAATTGCACAAGAGCGACGATGAGGCGCGGCGCAAAATCCAAGAGGGAATCGGGCAGGGGCGGCGCATCGCTTTGGAGATTGAAGAGCAGGCGCAGGCCAACGGGAGGACGATTTTGGAGCGGGTGCGACGCGAGGCGCGCAATGAAATCGACCAAGCCAAAGATCAGCTCAAGAGCGATATCGTGCAGTTGGTGATCACCACTACGGAAAAAGTGCTTCAGCAAGAATTGGATCGACCCAAACAAGAAAAGCTGATCAAAGATATGATTGAGAAGGCTAAGTTATGATGGGGCGCGCCATTGCGGAGAGATATGCTAAAGTGTTTTATGAGTTAAATGCTCCCCGACAAAAATTGGAGCAAGGATTAGCCGAACTCGACGCGTTTGTGTTCATTTTGCATCAGCAGCCGCAGTTTGCTGAATTTCTCAATGCCCCCCAGATCGAAGCGCATGAAAAGCAAAAAATGTTGAAAAAGATCTTTGGAAATAAATTTGAAGAAACTTTGATTAATTTCATCTCCTATTTGATCGAACAAAAGAGGCTCTCTTTTTTGTCCCAAATTTTAAGGGAGTATGGTCTTCGCGTTGATGAGCATTTAGGAGTATGGAGAGTAGATCTCAAAACGGCTGTACCGATCAATGAAGAAATCGAAACGCAATTGCGTAAAAAAATAGAAGATGTTTACAAGAAAAGGGTTGTCATCCATACAGAAGTAGATCCAAGTATAATCGGTGGGGCAATTTTAGTGATCGCCAATGAAATGGCTGATTGGAGCGTAAAAGGGCGCCTTAAAAATTTGAAAGAAGAGTTACTGGCATATGACACTCGCATTTAAACCGGAAGAAGTCTCTTGGGTCATCAAAGAGCAAATTGAAAAATTCGATGACAAGCTTAGCCTAGAATCGATTGGCCATGTCCTTCAAGTCGGTGATGGGATTGCACGGGTATGGGGGCTCGATGACGCCATGATGTCGGAGCTTGTGGAATTCCCCAATGGCACTGTAGGAATTGTCTTGAATCTTGAAGTGGACAATGTCGGGGTGGTTTTGCTCGGTCCCGAAGAGGGGATCAAAGAGCAAGATATCGTGAAACGCACTGGCAAAATCGCCGCTGTGCCTGTTGGTGAAGCTCTGATTGGACGGGTGGTCGATGCCCTTGGCAGACCGATCGACGGCAAAGGGCCGATCCATGTGACCGAATTTCGCCCCCTGGAAGGGCCTGCACCTAGTGTGCGCGATCGCCAGCCGGTGAATGAGCCCGTCCAAACAGGGATCAAGGCAATCGACTCTATGATCCCGATCGGACGTGGTCAGCGGGAATTGATCATTGGCGACCGCCAAACAGGAAAAACGACTTTGATCATCGATACGATCCTCAACCAGAAGGGCAAAGATAACATCTGCATCTACGTAGCCATCGGACAAAAAGTCTCTACAGTCGCCCAGCTAGTCAAAACTTTGGAAGAACATGGCGCCATGGAATACACTATTGTAGTGTCCGCATCTGCTTCAGAGCCAGCGCCGCTTCAATATATTGCCCCTTACGCAGGTGTTTCGATGGGGGAATATTTCATGTACAAGGGGAAACATGCGATTTGCTGCTATGACGACTTGTCGAAGCATGCCCAAGCTTATCGCCAATTGGCTTTGCTTTTGCGCCGTCCGCCTGGCCGTGAAGCTTATCCGGGGGATATTTTTTACCTCCACTCCCGTCTGCTTGAACGTGCCGCAAAACTAAGCGATGAGAAGGGGGCCGGGTCTTTAACGGCGTTGCCTGTGGTGGAAACGCAAGCCAACGACGTGGCTGCTTATATTCCCACCAACGTCATTTCGATCACCGATGGGCAAATCTATCTGGAATCGGACCTTTTTTATTCCGGGATCCGCCCAGCCATTAACGTGGGGATTTCTGCTTCAAGGGTAGGGGGCAAGGCGCAAACCAAAGCAATGAAAAAGGTGGCGGGGAACTTGCGTCTCGATTTGGCGCAGTACCGGGAATTGGCCGCCTTTACCCAATTTGGATCGGAATTGGATCCCGCTACCCAGGCGCAATTGACTCGTGGAGAGCGGATGGTGGAGATTCTCAAGCAAGGCAAGAACACTCCTTTCTCTTTAGAACATGAGGTGGTGATCATTTTTGCTGGGATTCAAGGGTTTTTGGATGACTTACCCGTCGCGGCGATCAAAGATTTTGAGAAAGGGCTCTTTGAGTTTATCGAACAAGAATATCCCGACATTCTCCACACCATTGCGAACACCAAAGAATTGAATGAAAAGACTTTTAGCAGCCTCAATGAAGCTGTAGGTAAGTTCAAAGAGCGGTTCGTAGGCTCATGGCAACACTAAGGGAAATCCGGCGCAAGCTGCAATCGGTCACCAATATCGAAAAGATTACCCAGGCGATGGAGCTGGTGGCAGCTTCGCGTCTACGCAAAGCACAGGCGAAAGCAGAAATGTCTCGCCCCTATGCGCGCAAGTTGAAGGAGATCTTGGAGCGGTTGGTCTTGGTTACCGACCATTTTGCACATCCCTTGCTCAATCAACGCGATGTGCAAAAAATTGGCGTGGTGGTGGTTTCAGGGGACAAAGGGCTATGCGGCTCTTATAACCAAATGATTTTCTCCCGCACCGAAAAATTTTTGAAGAAATACTCTCCCGAGCAGGTCGAGTTGATCTTGGTGGGACAAAAAGCGATCGATTATTTCGGCAGTCGCAAATGGAAGACAAATCCGCGTTTAACGGGATGGGGAGGCAAAATCACTTATCCGGAAATCGTCGAATTCACCCGTGAATTGATGGACCGGTATGTGGAAGAGGAATTTGACGAGATCAGGATCATCTACACCCATTTTGTCAATGCCGCTGTAAGACAAGTGAAAGTGGAGAAATTACTTCCTATTGAAAATCCGGAAATTGAAGATCACATCAAAAAAGTACCCTACATCTATGAACCGTGTGTACCGGAAATTTTTAATGAGATTTTGCCCCGTTATTGTATAACGCTGGTGCAAACGGCATTAAATGAAGCCTATGCTTCAGAACTTGCTGCGCGGGTGTTTTCGATGCGCGCCGCAACCAATAACGCGGAAGAAATGATCCAAAAATTGACCTTGATCCGCAACAAAGTGCGGCAAAGTAACATCACGCGGGAATTGATCGAAATCACCGCTACACTCGACAGGTAGGAGATTTATGGCTGGCAAAGGAATACTCAAACAAGTAATCGGACCCACAATCGATGTGGAATTTCCCCCGAAAGAGCTACCTAATATTTTAAATGCTCTCACGATCAAGGACAAAGAGAAACATATCGATTTGACCGCGGAAGTGGCCATGCACCTAGGAGAAAACCGGGTGCGTTGTATCGCCTTATCCTCAACCGATGGACTGTCGCGCGGCATGGAAGTGACCGATACGGGTGCTCCGATCTCGGTGCCAGTGGGGAAGGTTACCTTAGGGCGGTTATTTAATATTTTGGGAGAACCGATCGACGAGATGGGGGCTATTCCGTGTAATACGCGCCGCGATCCGATCCATAAGCTTGCGCCTACCTTCGAAGATCAAGAGACTAAAACTTCTGTTTTAGAGACAGGAATTAAGGTTATTGATCTGCTTGAGCCCTATCCAAAAGGGGGAAAAGTGGGATTGTTTGGGGGTGCTGGTGTAGGTAAAACAGTGATCGTGATGGAACTGATCCGCAACATCGCCGTGCAACACGGGGGCTTTTCCGTTTTCTGCGGCGTTGGAGAGCGTTCGCGTGAAGGCAATGACCTGTGGTTGGAAATGAAAGATTCGGGAGTTCTTTCCAAAACGTGCCTCGTGTTTGGACAGATGAATGAGCCCCCTGGCGCTAGGATGAGGGTGGCTTTGACCGGCTTGGCCATGGCGGAATATTTCCGCGATGAAGAGAGGCAAGATGTGCTTTTATTTGTCGACAACATCTTCCGTTTTATCCAAGCAGGTTCTGAAGTGTCAGCGTTGCTTGGACGTTTGCCTTCCGCAGTCGGCTATCAGCCCACTTTGTCGACCGATATTGGATCTTTGCAAGAGCGGATCACTTCGACCAAAAAAGGCTCGATTACTTCCGTTCAAGCTGTCTATGTTCCTGCCGACGATTACACCGATCCAGCTCCAGCGGGGGTTTTCACCCATTTGGATGCCTCTACAGCCCTTTCTAGGCAAATTGCTGAATTGGGGATTTACCCGGCGGTTGATCCGCTCGCGTCTACATCGCGCATTCTAGACCCTCTAGTAATCGGTGAAGAGCATTATAATGTTGCCCGTTCCATTCAACAGATCCTGCAACGCTATAAAGAGCTGCAAGATATTATCGTGATTTTGGGGATCGATGAGCTTTCTGAAGAGGATAAACTGCTTGTGGGTCGCGCCCGCAAGATCCAAAAATTCCTCTCCCAACCCTTTTTCGTGGCCGAAACCTTTACAGGTAAGCCCGGGCGCTTTGTTAAACTAGAAGATACCGTCAAAGGTTTTAAAAAGATCCTCGACGGAGAGATGGATGAGATCCCCGAACAAGCCTTCTACATGGTGGGTGGGATCGAAGAAGTATATGAAAAAGCTGAAGAGATGAAGAAGAAATAGCGATGTATCATTTACAAGTGATCACTCCTGAAAAAATTGTCTTCGACGATAAGGTTACAGCCCTGATCGCTCCAGGTTCAGACGGCTATTTCGGCGTCTTGACTGATCATGCCCCGCTGATTGCAACTTTACGTGACGGCGTCTTCATCATCACCCGCAAAGAAAAAGAAAAGTTCTACTATAACATCACTGGCGGTTTCTTAGAGGTCAATCACAACGAGGTCTCAGTCCTCGTGGAATCCCTGAAAGAAACAACGCCAGTTGAGATGGGTGAAGGCGCGCTTTAAAAGTCGTTAAGGCGCTGCTTTTTTGCTAAAGCGATCCTCGAAAAAGTGGGCGATGAAAGGAGTTCTGCCGACCTCTCCACTATCCCGATAGAGCTCTTGGCTATAACCATACCGTGAAAATAACTCCACATCGAGAAAAGCATGAACAGCAGCTTCATCTTGAGGAAATACTTGAGTAACAAAAGCTCTCAAGGCTTGAATCGTTTGATCTTTTTCTGCAAAACGGGCTTCATCGTACGGAGGTCTTGGCAATCTTTCCCCATCTTTCAAATCTATCCACTGATGCGTAATTGCATCCCAGCGCTTATGATCTAGGGCGCAATATTCAAATTTTTGACGCAAAGCTGCCAATAACACATCGAATGCGTGGTCGAAGTCTTTTGTCCGTTTTTTAGAATCTGCTGCTTCAACACAAAGCCTTTCACCTACTCGGGCCAAAATTTTGATTGCTTCTTTCTCTTGCTTAGTGCGGGTAATTGTGCCTTCTTGGCGAGCTTTATATAAAGAGCTTATTAGGGATACTGAACGCTTGTATTCATCCACCGGAACTGGTTTAGCACCCTGGATCAAGAAATCGGAAAGAGCTTTTTTTTCTTCATCTGTTTTACAGATCACTTCTATCAAAATAGTCAATAACGTTTGGTAGAGTTCATCATCTTCTAATGTCTTTTTAGCACCCGCTTCTTCAAAAAGGGGAACAATCTTATCCGTTAATCGAGTTTTAAAATCAGGATAAGGTAGAGTGACTAAAGCATTAAACAGCCTTCTGCCAAGCTCAGGATCGGTAGGCAAAGACAAAACAAATCCTGGAGAATTATGGATAGCAGCCTGACGAATAAATGCTTCGATCTCTTTCTTAGCAACATCATAGTTCGATGAATAGTGGATGTAGAATTCTTTACTGAAACAGTAATTATTGAAAAATTTCTGACAGGCAAAGGCCTCCACAGCATCCCTATCTTCTGGTTTAGGAAACAGAGTATGAATAAAGTTCGTTAAAGCATTGACAGTACGCCGTCTCTTTTCTTCTACGATGTCGAGCTTGGCATCGATATCTTTTTTCTCCAAGGCATTTGCCTCTTGAAGTGCTACAAGCGCACTAGTAGAAGCCTTTTGTAATGTTTCCCGCATGCTGGGAGTGTTTTGAAGTGTTTGAAATCTTTCTTGTCCAATAGCAGCTAATCTTTTGATCTGATCAAGTTGAGATTGCGGTCTTGGAATTTCTCCCCGTGATGCTTCAGAAAGAATTTGAACAACAGCGGAAGCGCGAGATTTTTGCTGAAGATACGCTTCCTTGTGTTTGGTAGTGAGTTTGACTTGAACCTGATCGTTCAGAAATTGCGTAAGAGCGGCTTCTCGCCCTTGACACATCAAAGTAAAAATGGAAATGAGCTCCTGTGCTAACTCAGCATCAGCTTTTGATTCTCGTCCGCTTTTCCATTTTGTGAAAATTTCCTTTTCTTTGGCTTTAAACGTCGCGGGGTGTTCTGTTAGGACGGTAAAAAATGCCGCTCTGCCCGGTTCTGGTTCTACTGTAAAGCTCATCTGCAAACTCCTTTTTGGGGTTTGAGTTTAGCAGATGATGCTATTAGACAGAATCAAAACCTTTTGGTAGAGCGTTCGTTGCCGCAGACTGTCCTTAAGTAGCGAACCCCTCCTTCATCTTTTGGGCGAGGGCGAGGTAGGTAAAGCCAGCTGTGCCGATTGCCAGGAACACGGGGATGACAGCGATGCCGCAGCTGAGCGCCTCTGGGACGCCGGGACCGCCGAAGGCATTTACGACGGCGCCGATGATCGAATGAAAGGCGTAGCCGAAGATCATAATGATCATGTTGGCTACGGCCGTGGTTAACCCTGCGACCTGTTCACGGACATAGGTGGAGGCTTTGTAGATAGCCAGAATTTGGTAGGCGCAGCACACACCCACAGCGATGAAATTGGCGCTGATGGCTGTAGCAGAGAGAGGGAAGATGAGCAACAGCGCAAAGCTTAAAGCCATGGCCAAACCAGCGCCGATGATGGTGCCTTGGTAGCTGCCACATTTATCGGCTATCAAGCTCAAGAAGGGCGAGCCAAAGCACATCCCGACAAAGATCATGGAAGGCAAACTGGCCGCCAAGGTCCCTTCAAAGCCGTAGACTTGCTTCAAGAAGGCCGTACCCCATACATCGGCAAACCCTTCTAAGGGGCCCACCATGCATCCGGCAAAAAAGCAGGTCAGCAGCACTCTTTTGTTGGTCAAAACTTCCTTAATATCGGCGCGTATGGAAGTTTGAGGGGCAGAGGACATTTTCGGGACAACCCAATAGGTGGTGGCCGCTAAAGCCAAACCGGCAAAGGCGAAGAATTCGACCACTTTTTCATAGCCTAAAATCTCACATAAATAGCCGACAGGGCCTCCACCGTAGATGGCGCCCAGTAAGCCGATCATCACTGAAATGCTCAACATGCGGGGAAACAGCTGTTCGCTAAAAGTCATCCGAATGATCTTAAACAGCCCCAAAATAGCGGCCGAAGAACCCATCCCAATCACAAAGCGCCCTGCGATGGGGTAGGCCCAGTGGTTGGCGAAAATCAAGGGAGTGAGTCCTAAAACAGTTAAAAGGATGCAGCCGGTCATCACTTGTTTGGGGCCAAACCGGTCCAGAAAAATTCCGATCGGCAGGTGCATCAACGAATAGCCGATGTAATAGACGCCGGAAAATTGCCCAAAGGTGACCGCATCGATCCGGAATTGGAGCATGATATCTTCTAATAAAATGTTGGGCATCACCCGCAAGATGTATTGGTATGCATAAAAAATAGAGGCTAATAACCAAACGATCCACACCAGGGGGCGGATTGGAGTTTGTGGCTGGGTCATAAAAAAATTCCTTACAAATAAACAATTTTAAGGGTCAACTTTCTACTTTGAATTTGGTCAGGGCTAAAAATTAAGACAAAAAGAGTGTGTTTACTGTGCTGCGCACAGTAGTAGACAAAGGACGATAAGATTAAGACCTTGGGAATTTCTTTCCATGCCAAGAATCATAGCAGAGGGGAAAATTTGGGGCAACTAAATTTCAAAAAGTCTAGTTAACCAATAATAAGTTCAACGCAGAGACGGGGAGACGTAGAGAGATTTTTTTGCTGTTGAAGAGAGAAACGTGTAATTTTGTCCTTCCCTGCGTCTTTGCGACTCTGCGACTCTGCGTTGAAAAAACAGCTCTGCGTTGAAAAAACAGCTATTCCGTATCCGTACTGGTGGAGTGGGCTTCATAATCGCGCATGTCGGTGGGATAGGGCGCATTAATCTCCACATCAAGAACGATCCAATCAGGGAAAAACAGGGTATCCTTCTCATAAGGGACATAGCCGTTTTTACCCATCTTGTACCACTGTTGCGGAGCAACGATCCGCTTATTAGGCTTGGGATCGAGATAAGAGGCCCACCAGGAAAATTCAGAATTTCCGATGATGTGATCATGCATTTTGCTCATCAAGTGGAAGTCTTGAATATGGTTATTGCCTTCGACAAATACCATATCATAAGGGAAGTCTTTGAAGGCGTGCTTGCACCATTGGATCCGATCGGAGAAAAACACAAAGAGGGTATCTGGTGGAAAGAGAGCCATCGCCGCGCGGTAATAGTCGAGCCCAATAAAAATACATCCATGCTTTTCCACAGCGTCTTTTCCATAGGTGCGCACGTGCACGCTGCAAGTCTTTGGATGGGCTATCAAATGGCGGAATTTGTGCTTGAGATACTTTTCTACCTCTGCGGAAGGGGCATACACTTGCCTGAGCTTATCCAGGTGATGGTGAAAGCGGTTTTTATT
>Ga0153954_1001423_pt1 | contig 12879 bp, 12 predicted proteins | sample TSFL038MetaG_FD_102277 | JGI IMG/M metagenome (GOLD analysis project Ga0153954, IMG submission 102277) | Attine ant fungus gardens microbial communities from Florida, USA - TSFL038 MetaG | ecosystem: Host-associated > Fungi > Mycelium > Unclassified | place: USA: Florida, Wekiwa Springs State... | reverse complement strand
TGGGGGATGATCAGGACCGAGAATGTGTCGCCGGTCGCCCCGTTGACTGTCAGCGACACACCGTCGAGAGCGACCGAACCTTTGGCGGCAATGAACCGCGCGAGCTCGGCCGGCGCCTGAAAGGTGAGCCGCGCCATGTCGGTCAGCTCCTCACGCGCGGCGAGCGTAGCGATCCCGTCGGCGTGGCCCGCGACGATGTGGCCGCCCAGTTCGTCGCCGACCTTGAGCGAGCGCTCGAGATTGATCCGACGGCCGTTGCGCCAATGGCCGACCGTCGTCACGGCGAGCGTCTCGGCCGCGGCATCGACGGCGAACCAGGCACGATTGCCGTCGCGCCCGCGCGCCACGACCGTGAGACATACGCCGCCGCAGGCGATCGAGGCACCGATATCGATGGTATCGGGATCGTAGCGGCAGGCGATCTTCAGCCGCGAGAGCCCTTCGGCGCGCGGCTCGACCGCAACGACCTCGCCGACATCAGTGACGATCCCAGTGAACATCTTCAGGCCCGCTCGAATGTTTCGACCGTATCGATCCCGATCGTCTCGCGGCCGGTCGAGGTGAGCCGCGGCGATGCCGTCAAAGCCGAGAGCGGCGTCCCGTCGAGAGCGTCGATGCCGTCCGGCCCAATCGCTTTCGGCGCCCGGAACACGGCCGCCTCGTCGACCAGATCGGCGTTCAGCAAGGCGGTTGCAAGGATCGGACCTGCCTCCACCATGAGACGGGTGATGCCGCGCTCCGCCAGGAGCTTCAACGTTACGGGCAGAGCGAGCTTGCCGCCGCTCGTGGGCACGTGCAGCACCTCGACGCCATGCGCCGCAAGCGCCCGGGCGTGCTCGGGCGAGGCGCCATCGGCGGCCACCACCCAAACCGGGACCTGGCGCGCGGTCGCGACCAATCGGCTCGTCGATGGCAGCCGCAGCTTCCCGTCGAGCACGACGCGCACCGGTGAGCGCATTCCCGGCAGGCGGCTCGTCAGCAGTGGGTCGTCGGCGAGCACGGTGCCGATGCCGGTCATGATCGCGTCGTTCGTCGCACGGATGAGATGCACCCGGTTGCGCGCCTCCGAGCCAGTGATTGCGACCGGGCGGCGGCCGGCGAGCCCGACCTTCTCGTCGGCAGAGACCGCAAGCTTGAGCAGCACATGCGGGCGGCCGTCCCGCACGCGCCGGATATGGCCCGCGTGCGCGCGCCGGGCCTCCGCGGCGCCCAGCCCAACATCGACCGCGATGCCCGCCTGCGCCAGGCGGGCATGGCCGGTACCCGCGACCTCGGGATTGGGATCGACCAGCGCCGAGACCACCCGCGCGACACCCGCCGCGATGACGGCATCGGCGCAGGGCGGAGTCTTGCCGTAGTGGGAGCAAGGCTCGAGCGTCACGTAGAGCGTGGCGCCGCGCGCGGCGGCTCCGGCACGTGCGAGCGCCACGGTTTCCGCGTGGGGCCGCCCGCCCGGCTGCGTCCAGCCTCGGCCGACGATGATGCCATCCTTCACCAGCACAGCGCCGACGGCGGGATTGGGCCAGGTGCGGCCAAGGCCGCGCCGTCCCAGCGCCAACGCAAGCGCCATGAAACGGGCGTCGCCGCCGCCTGCGGTCGGGTCGCCGGAACTTGGGAAATCCTGGTGCGAGCTCACTGCGCCTTGATATCTGCAGCCTTGATGATCGGCCACCATTTGTGCGGCAATACGCATCGGCGATCAACCAGCGCCCGAAAGCGAGAGCCGGGACATGCAGCGCCCCGTGCTGCTATGGATCGAAAGCGCAACCGAGAGAATGAGAGCATGATCAGACTAAGCGTTTCGGATCGCGTCGGCGAAATCAGGTTCGATCGTGCCGCGGAGGGCAATGCTTTCACCGGCGATATGGTCCGTCAAATGCGCGAGGCGCTGAACAACGCCACCGCGAATGCCGATATCCTGACACTGACCGGCGCGGGAGCGGATTTCACCATCGGACGCGACCGCAAGGAGCCGAAGTCCGGCGCTCCCTTCGACGCATTTCACGGCATCAGCGAGCTCAATCGCGCCTTGGCGGCGTTTCCCGGGATCATCGTGGCGGCGGTTCGCGGGCGGGCGTTCGGCCTCGGTGTCGGCCTGGTCATGCGGTCGGATATCGCGATCGCGGCAGACGATGCGCGCTTCGGTTTGGACGAGGTGAGCCATGGCATTCCGCCGATGTTCATCATGGAAGCCATTCTCGATCATCTCGCGCCCAAGCGCGCGCTCGACATCGTATTGAGCAGCCGCGCGTTCGACGCGAGCGAGGCGCTTGCCATGGGGATCTTGTCGCGCATCGTGGCGCCGGCGGCGCTGGACACGACAGTTCGCGACTATGTCAAGGAGCTGCGCAGCCGCGACCGCGCCGTTCTCCTCGCCTGCAAAGCTTATCTGCGGAAGGTCGCGCCTCTGGCCCCCGAGGCGCGGAGCGCCGTCGCGCTGGTCGAGCAGACGCAGTTCGCAATGACCGGTCGTCACAAGCATTGATCGCAGGCATGAACGACATCCGACATGTTCTGGTCGCCGGCGGCGGCGTAGGCGGCCTTTCCGCAGCCCTCGCCTTCGCCCAACGCGGCGTCGAGGTGATGGTGATCGAGCGCCGGCCGGACTTCGAGATTCCGGGCGTCGGCTTGGGGCAGCCGGCCAACGCATTGCGTGTCTATGACGCGCTGGGCGTTCTGGACGAGATCCTCGAGATCGGCTTTGCCTACGATCACATGACGATCGTCGACGCCGAACGGCGGCTGATCGCCGAGCACAAGTTCTTGCTGGGCGACGACCGCGTGCCGTCGTTCTGCGCGCTGCCCCGTTCCGACCTGCACCGCATCCTGGTCGACGCCGCCAGAAAGGCGGGCGTCACAATACGGCTCGGTGTTCACGTGACGGCGATCGATGAAACGCAGAACGACCGCGCGGCGGTCACGTTCTCGGATGGCTCCAGCGCCACCTTCGACCTCATGGCGGGCTTTGACGGGATCCGCTCCACCACGCGCACGCAGCTCTTCGGTACGATGTTCGTGCCCCGCCACAGCGGCTTCGGTGCCTGGCGCGTGCAGGTGCCCAAGGAGGACTGCGTCACCGGCATGGAGTTCTGGCAGGGGATCGAGGGCAAGGTCGGCGCCATGCCGATCGGCAAGAATCTCATGTATCTCTTCAACATCAGGCCGGAGCCGGCAGGCGCGCTCTACGAGCGCGAGGAGATGGCCCCCCTCTTCAAGCAGCGTCTCGCGCAGTTCGGCGGCTTCGTCGCACGCATCCGCGCCGGGCTGAACCGGGATTCCGACATCGTCTACAGTCCGATCGAGCCCATGCTCGTCCCGTGGCCATGGCATCGCGGTCGCGTCGTGATCGGCGGTGATGCGGCACACGTTTTCGCGCCGCACCTCACGCAAGGCGCCGCGATGGCCGTGGAAGACGCCTTCGTGCTGGTGCGTGAAGTGATGAAGGCGGAAGGCCCGATCGAGCAGAGACTGATGCGCTACGCGCAGGAGCGCTACGGACGTTGTGCCTTCGTCTACACGTTCTCGGGCCAGTGGCTCGAGCAGGAGCAATCGATCCACACACCGGAACAGATGGACGCGGCTCGCCGCGAGCTTACGTTGAACGCGTCAAATCGCATCGCGGTGAGCGATCGGATTTTGAACACGCGGATACTTTAGAAGGTGCTCATCCGAGGCGTCGTGCACCGCTCAGCAGCGCACGACATTGATCGAGCGCATGCCGCCGTGCGCGGACCGGACCCGGTAGGTCTGTGTGCCGCAGCCCGGGCGGAACGGGATCAGGTAGATGACGCGCTCCCGCACCACCGGCGTGTCGGGTGGCGGATAGACCGGATAGGAATACGCGGGCGCAGATCCCGATGCGGGCGGCTCGGCCGGAATGCCCGCGTCGTCGTAGCCATCGGGGTACCAAGGCGCATCACCCCAGACGCCGAGCGGCCAGCCCGCACCGAAGAAACGACGATGCCGGACCCGCGCCCCGGAGAGGACACGGGCCGCTGCGCCGCCCACCGCAACGCCTGGACGTGGCACGGCGGGCGCGGCAACCGGCGCCACGGGCCGCATCACCCGCGCGCGGAAGCTGCCGTGCAGCCCCCCGCCCGGCGCGGCCATCGGCCGCCCGCCACCGAAGCCGGCGCCCCGCGCATGGGTCTCGGCCGGCGCCGCCACCCATACGGCAACGGCGACGCAACCGGCCGCGATACCAACGGCCGCAACACGAAAGATCATCGCATGCACTCCTGCCTGCGCTGATGACGGCCGCATCCGCAGCGAAGCTAGCGCACCGAGACCGGCAATCGCCATACGGCAAGCCGCACGTAGTTAATGCGCGGGCGCGGGCACGTCCACCACTGCATCGTCGACCGGAGCGAGGCGGCGCACCTCACGGATAGCGGCCCGCAACAGTTCCATTAAGACGACGCCCGGCAATTATGCTAAGATCGCGCATCGTTCAGTGCGTCTTCTGCTGAAGTTGCGTCGGTTCGGTCGCCACGCGCTCGACGGCTGCTCGATCGAGCGCTGCTTGTCCGGGCCGTTCAAGATCGAAACGAATTCGTCGAGAACAATGCTTGGGTTGCAAGCAAATTGAAAAGACGCCCCGCGCATTATCCTCGGCACCAAAGTCAGCTCTGCAAACGACGGAGAACGCCATGACGAGCATCCAAGCGACCGCGCCCCTTCCCCGCCTGCCCATGCTGCATGCTCTCGCCAAATGCTGGTGGCTCCTGCTGCTGCGCGGGATCGCCGCCATCTTGTTCGGCATCCTGGCATTCGCCTGGCCGGGTCTAACCCTGGTCACCCTGGTGCTGCTCTACGGCGCTTTCGCGCTGGCCGACGGCATCATCTCACTGATCGCGGCGTTCACCGGCAGCGCCAAACCGGTCCCGACCTGGTGGCTGGTCGTGGTCGGGCTGCTCGGCATCGCGGCCGGCGTCATCACATTCCTCTGGCCCGGCATCACCGCGATCCTGCTGATCCTCTTCATTGGCGCCTGGGCGCTGGTGCACGGCATCTTCGAGATCATCGGCGCCATCCAGTTGCGCAAGGAGATCGACAACGAGTGGATGCTGATCCTGGGCGGCATACTCTCCGTGCTGTTCGGCCTCATCGTGATGATCGCGCCGGGAGCCGGCGCGCTCGGCTTGATCTGGGCGATCGCCGCCTATTCGATCGTGTTCGGGATCATGTTCGTCGCGCTCGCACTGCGTCTGCGCAAGCACAACCATCCGGTTGGCGTGCCGGCGACGGCCTGACGTAGTCGACTACCGCATCCTCGCAGTTCAGATATCGCAGCCGGCGCGACCCGCATCGCGTCGGCTGCAATGCCGAAATGTGCTATGCTGGCGCGGGCGATATACTGTCTTGAATATCGAGGACACTTCATGAGGATGCGCAGTGCTGCTGATCCCATGTGCCGGCTCATGCGTTGGGCCGCCCCCTTCCTGGCCGCGATGGCCATCGCCGCAGTCCCTGCCCGCGCCCAGACGCCGGCATCCCCGGCCGCGACGCAGGACCAGAGCACGCAACAAGCCACGCTGTCGGAGGCCCAGCTCCAACAGTTGGTCGCGCCGATCGCCCTCTATCCCGACAACCTGCTCTCGCAGGTGCTGATGGCGTCGACCTATCCTCTCGAGGTGGTCGAGGCCGAGCGCTGGGCGAAAGCCAATCCGACGGTCACCGGCGCAGCGCTGCAGACCGCGCTGGAAAAACAGAGCTGGGATCCGAGCGTCAAGGCGCTGGTTGCGGTGCCGCAGACGTTGCAAATGATGAGTGACAAGCTCGACTGGACGCAGCAGTTGGGCGATGCCTTCCTCGCTCAGCAGCAGGATGTGCTCGACGCCGTGCAGAAGCTGCGCGCCCGCGCCGACGCCGCCGGAAACCTGAAGACGGGCCCGCAACAGACGGTGACGAGGTCTTCGCCCCCCGCGGGCGTGTCGCCGCCCGCCGGACTGCAGCAAGTGATCAGCATCGAGCCGACCAGTCCCGACAACTATTACGTCCCGATCTACAATCCGGAGGTCGTCTACGGCGCCTGGCCCTGGCCCGACTACCAACCATTCTATTGGTATCCGGCCGGCTGGGCGACGGGCACCGTGTTCGGATTCGCGGGCGCGGCCGTGGTGGGTGGCGCGATCTGGGGAACGGTCAACTGGTGGCGGCGCAGCGTAGGGATCAACGTGGACCGCTATAACCGGTTCAACCGTACGCACATCACCAATAACGTCTGGAACCATAATCCGCGCCATCGCGGCAACGTCCCGTATCACAATGCTGCGGTCGCGCGGCGCTTCCACCAGGCCGACCGCAACGCGCAACGCGACCAGTTCCGGCGCGAAGGCATCAACGGCAATCGCGAAGGCCGGGACCGGACCGGCAATCGCGGGGCGGACAATCTGCGGCACAACGGCGCCGCCGGCCGGCACAACGTCAACCGACAGGCCGGCGGCCGATCGGACTCCCATCGCCGCGTTGATCGTGGCGGCGGCGGGCAGCGGCGCGTCCATGCCGGCGGAGGCGGCGGTGGTGAACGGCGCGCCGTCCGCAGCGGCGGCGGCGGTGCACGGCGTGCTGTCCACAGCGGCGGCGGTGGTGGGCATCGCGCATTCGGAGGCGGCGGCGGAGGCGCGCGGCACGCATTTGGCGGTGGCGGTCGCCGCGGCGGAGGTGGTGGCGGCGGTCGCGGCCGCCGGCGCTAGTGTGTGTCCCGGTCCCCTCTCTCCTCGTCATCGCCGGGCATAGCCGTCCGAAGGACTGCGTCGCTTCGCTCGCCTATGCCCCGGCGATCTCGCGTAGGGAGGGCCGTTGTTTGTTCACGATGGCGCGGTTCCGCAGCACGATTTTTGAAAGTCCAGAAATTTTGCATGCCGGAACCAGACATGGTTCCGACGCGCCATCACGGCGTTCTCAACAATGTCGAATGAATGGATCATAGCCGTTTGTTATTTTGAGGCGATTGATCAGCATACCTGACCTAATAATTTATCCACGCCGTCGCTTTGCGATTGAACTCACAAATCAATCGGCGCAGCATCCGCGCCGGATTCTCACCGCATGTCGCCGTAGCGTACGTCGCGAGAGCGTATGGAGATGAATCCGAACGATGTCTTTACAGCGCTAGGGAACGATCCAAGAGACCGCGCGCAGTGCGCCGGCCAAGGTCCGGGCATCGTAGCGCGCATAAGCCGCAACTTGATCGCAAGGGAGAGGAGACTGCAATGTCATCTACCCTCATCGCTCTGATCATCCAACTCGTCACGGGCGTGATCGGCGGCAACGCCGCCGGCTCGGCCGTCAAGGACTACAATCTCGGCGGCCTCGGCAACACCATTGCCGGCGCCATCGGCGGCGTCGGCGGCGGCCAGCTGCTGCAGGCCCTCATCCCGGCGATCGCGGGCGCGGCCGGCAGCGGCGGCCTCGACATCGGCGCCATCATCGGCCAGATCGTCGGCGGCGGCGTCGGCGGCGCGATCCTGACGATCATCGCCGGGCTCGTGAAGAACATGATGGCGAGCCAGCCGACGCACTGACACCCAAGCTGCCGCCGAACGACCTCTTCTTTCATCCGGCTGCCGCGGGGCGCTTAGGGTGCCCGGCGGCACGGGATGTTTGGACATCGGGATAGAACTGCGGCGCCTCGCGGCGCTCGAACATCCCATAGTCGCGGATGATCCGCACGTGGCGGTGCCGTACGCCTTCGGCATCCGGCAGCCCGGTCGGGTGCCGGACCTGCTCAGCATAAGTTTGCGCGGCATCCGCATCCCGCCACGACGCCAGCAACAAGAGCTTGCCCGCATTGTAGATGCTCTCGAACATCTCGTGTGCGACGAGCCCTGTGGCGGCGCCATCGAGGCCGAAGAGACGGGCTTCCGGCGGGGCATCGAGCGGCGCGCGCGGCGTGAGCTCTGTGATGGTTACGATCTTCGCCGCGCCGATCTCGGTCTCGTCGGAACGCGTCTGAGCGATCGGCAGGCCCTTCGGCGGCTGTGAATCCGCCGTGATCTCCCCGACCCGCAGGTGATAGTCCTCGAAGATCTCGAACCGTCCCTTCTCCTGCGCCCCGTGGTGCTCTCCGTGGCTGCGCCAGCGCACCACCGACTTTTCATCCCGCCAGGTGGAGAGCGAGAGCAGCCGCCCTTTCGTGCGCTTGCTCTCGAAGCGCTCATTGTCGATGAACCCGTCGATCGCCTCGAGCTTGGGCTTGAGCTCCTTCGCAATCCGGAGATAGTCGTCCCACCGATCGCGGCGCGGCTGCACCTCGAAGATCACTGCAAACATGGCGCGCTCCCTTGTTCAACGGCGTCGCGGACGACGTGAGCCCGGCCGAGGTCGACGCGCAGGGTCGGCGCCTCGTCGTCGCCATCCAGAAAAGCAATGCTCTCGCGATAGAGCGCATGGCGCATGGCCTCGAAATGCATCAGGTGTGTGGCGCGACCGATCTTGATGTCGCGCCGCATCGGCGAGGCCGCAAATGCGTCGAACAGCCAGGCCGCATCGGCGTCGGGCAGCAGGCCGTCCCATGCCCCCCGGATGATCGCCACCGGTGCGCGCACCAGGCCCGGGTCATAGGCGAGCGCGCCGTGCCATGCACGCAAGATGTCCACGAACGGCCCGGTCGGGATCTTCACTGCGGCCGGCGCGCGGCTGCGGCTTTCGGGATCACTGTCGAGATAGCGCTTGCCCCAATCATCGAAATGCGCCCGTGAGAGCACCGGCGGCTCGTGCGGCGGCACGTCCTCCACGAAACGCGCCCATTGGTCGTCCACCGTCACGGTGCGCCATGCCGGTGCACCCGGCGGCTTCTCGTAACGGCGCGGCGGGCGGCGGCTGATCGGACCGAAGAGAACCATGCGATCGACCCGTGCGGGGTGCCGGCCCGCATAGCGCGCCGCCGGCATCGAGCCCCAGGAATGGGTGATCAATGAGAGCTTCGATTGGCCGTGCCGCGCGAGAATGAAGCGGACCACCGCCTCCAATTGCTCGGTAGCATCGACCGCATCGCATAGAGGAGCATTGGCCTCGGCCGGCTGCGCCATCTCGGGATAACGGTCGGAGTGGCCGAACCCCAGGAAATCGAAGCCCCACACATGGAACCCGGCGGCGCACAGCGCGTCGCGCCACGAATAGCCGTCGAAGCGATGCGCGATGGAGAGCGCCGAGGGGAACGTCGCCCCGTGGACATAGAGCACCAGGCGGTCCGACGGTTCGCGCGGCGGCAGGTGCCGCAGGAACAATTCCAGGCCCGGACGATGGCTTGGCACCCGATAGTGTTGTTCACGCGGATCAAGCTTGGAAGCATCGTTCTTCGGCATGCCTGCATCCTTTCCGTTGAAGCATCGTCGGTTCAACGGCTGCACGCAACGGAAGTTCTGCTGCAACACTTCGGTCGCTCCCGAAGCACGCTCGCGCTCCCTTCTCAGGGAGACGCGCGAGGGCAAGACCGGCGCCCTGCCCTCGCGCCAACGCTCAGACGCTGTTGGCAGCGCTCACCACGGCCTTGACCGAGGCGGCGGCGATATCGCCGTCGATGCCGACGCCGTAGACGCTGCGGCCACCGGCAATGCGGCATTCGATGTAGGCCGCCGCCTGAGCGTCGGAGCCGTGCCGCAACGCGTGCTCGTGATAGTCCACGACCTCGATGCCGAGACCGAACTGTGCGTTGAGCGCGTCGACCGCACCCGAGATCAGGCCGTTGCCGCGACCGGTGACGGAAATGTCGGTGCCGCCGGCGCGGATGCGGCCGACAAACGTGCGCTCGCCGCCGGCACGCCGCGATCCCTTCTCGTCGTAGTCGACAAGCTCGAGCTTCTGCGGTCCGCTCAGCCGGTAGGCCGCCGTGAAGGCTCCCCAGATGTCCGCGGCCGTCATTTCCTTGCCGGCACGATCGGCAATCTCCTGCACCCGGCGGCTGAAATCGATCTGAAGATTGCGCGGCAGTTTCAGGCCGCGGTCCTGCTCGAGGATCCAGGCGACCCCGCCCTTCCCCGACTGGCTGTTGACGCGGATGACGGCCTCGTAGGTGCCCCCCACGTCGGCCGGATCGAGCGGCAGGTAGGGCATCTCCCAGACGCCGTCGTTGCGGGTCGCGTGGGCGGCGAAACCCTTCCTGACGGCATCCTGATGCGACCCGGAGAAGGCCGTGAACACCAGCTCGCCCGCGTAGGGATGGCGGGGATGAACCGGCAATGCATTGCAGTGCTCGACGGTGCGCACGACCGCACGCATATCCGGGAAGGAGAGCTTCGGGTCGATGCCCTGGGTGTAGAGGTTGAGCGCCAAGGTCACCAGGTCGACGTTGCCGGTGCGCTCACCGTTGCCGAACAGGCAGCCCTCGACCCGTTTCGCCCCGGCAAGCACCGCCAGCTCCGCGGCCGCGACCCCGGTGCCGCGGTCGTTGTGCGGATGCACGCTGATGACGACCGCGTCGCGGCGGGATATGCGGCGGCAGAACCATTCGATCTGGTCGGCATAGACGTTGGGCATCGCCACCTCGACAGTGGCCGGCAGGTTGAGGATCGCCGGTCGCTCCGGCGTCGGCTGCCAGACATCGAGCACCCGCTCGCAGATCTCGAGCGCGAAGTCGGGCTCGGTGAAGCTGAACGTCTCCGGCGAATATTCGAACGTCCAACGGGTCGCCGGCTGCTTGCGGCTTTCCGCGAGCATGGTGCGCGCGCCCGCGACCGCGAGCGCGATGATCTCCGCTCGGTCCATCTGGAATACCACCCGGCGGAACAACGGCGCCGTGGCATTGTAGAGATGGACGATCGCCTGGCGCACGCCGACGAGCGACTGGAAGGTCCGCGCGATCAGGTCTTCGCGCGACTGGGTGAGCACCTGCACGCTCACATCGTCGGGAATGAGATTGCCGTCGATGAGGTTGCGCACGAAATCGAACTCTGTCTCCGAAGCCGAGGGAAAACCGATTTCGATCTCCTTGAAGCCGATGTCGAGCAGCATGCGGTAGAAGCGCAGCTTCTGCTCGACCGTCATCGGATTGGCGAGCGCCTGGTTGCCGTCGCGCAGGTCCGTCGAGACCCAGCGCGGCGCCTGCGTGATGCGCCGCGACGGCCATTGCCGGTCGGGCAGATCAACGGGCGGGATGAACGGACGGTATTTGGTTTCCGGATTGGTCAACATGATGCGATTGCCTTGCGTGCTTCTCGTATTCGGAGAGGGTGAATACGGCAGAGCGCCGCAGCCGCCGGGCTGCCGTCAGTCCCGACGGCTGCCGGTAAGTCGCGGGACAAGTCGCAGACGGACAAGCGCGCGCATCTGGGCGCGCGACGGAAAGCCTATCTGAGCTTCGGAAATCCGATCTTCGGAGATACGACCGAACGGGCGGTCCATGACATCACCGGCATTTGCAAAAAGACCTCGAGCGACAATCTCCCGCCTTCCTCAGAAGGTCGGGCTCGAAAGTCGAAGGAGTGCAAATCCGCCGTGGGTCATGATGCTGGCTCTTTCCCACATGGATCCTGCGAGGTCAAGCGGACGCGCCACCGTGGGCACAGCAGACTTCGAACCGGTCGGGACAATTTGACGACAACAACACGGCGTGTCGCGGTCAAATTGTTCAGCACGACTGGCGCATTTCTTTACGTCATCCAGCGGTTGTGATTGCCCCGCTACAATCTTCGCGCACACCATCCCCGCGGATCCGAACCCTGAGCGAAACCGAACAGAGGAGCCATCCGATGGCTGACAAGTCGAGCTTTTCACCGGACGAATGGAAGCTCCTGCTGGAAAGCGTGATGATGGCCGGGATGGCCGTCACCGCCGCGGACCCGAGCGGGCTTTGGGGTCTGCTGCAGGAAAGCTTTGCCAGTGGCACCGCGCTCGTGCAGGCCCGCACGAACCCCAATCCGCTGATCAAGGCGGTCGCCGATGATTTCCTCACATCCGATGGGCGCAGCGCCGCGCGCGACGGGCTCAAGGCCAAGCTCGCCGGCATCCAGGCGTCGGAGGTGAAGGCGAAGTGCATCGAGACCTTGCAGCAGGCCGGAGCGCTCGTCGACGCCAAGGCGCCCGCCGACGCGAGCGCCTTCAAGAGCTGGCTGCGCGAGGTCAGCGAGCACGTGGCCGAGGCCGCGAGCGAAGGCGGCGGCCTGTTCGGCATCGGCGGCGTGCAGGTCAGCGACGCCGAGAAGGCGACGATCAACGAAATCTCGACCGCACTGAAGCTCGCGGCGTAGTCTTCGGCGCTCCCTACCCGATCCGCGTTTGCCGGGCGCTCGCTTGGCTCGTGCCGCCTCCCTGGAGGGGCGGCACCCGGGCCGGGCTTTCCTCAGCGCTTCTCACCGAGGAAGAACGCGGTGACGTCACGTCCAGGACGTCGACGACCTCGAGCACGTGATCGTCATAGCGGAAGTAAATCACATAGTTGCCATACGGATGGCTGCGTAGGCCTGGCCGCAATTCCGGACGTGGCCGTCCCATCCGGATCGGCGCGCTCGCGAGCTCGTTACATTTCCGGCGGAGTTGTTGGACGAAGCCAACAGCTACAGTTCCGCTTTTGCTCTGCTCGCGGATGTAGCGATAGATTTGAAGGAGGTCGTCGCGCGCTGCGGCCGAATAGCGAAGCCGCGCCACGATCAGTGCCCTTCCCGCTCCGCCTTTGAATGGGCGCGCTCGATGTAGGCGGCAACCTCTTCGTCCGAGTAGCTGCCGCCCCGTTCGATTGACCGCGAGATCGTCTCGCGCAGACTTGCGAGCTTGGCCTGCTCCTCGGTCGTCAGCGGACGGCGGTCAGCGGCATAAGCTTCCTCGATCTCGGACAGCGCCCGCGTAGCTTCATCCTGGGCCTCTTGTGGCCAGGTTGGGACACGGTCAATCAGCGATTCAAGCTTCCTGTTCATGGCAGAATGCTAGCACAACGGAGCGTCC
>Ga0153954_1001422_pt1 | contig 12883 bp, 13 predicted proteins | sample TSFL038MetaG_FD_102277 | JGI IMG/M metagenome (GOLD analysis project Ga0153954, IMG submission 102277) | Attine ant fungus gardens microbial communities from Florida, USA - TSFL038 MetaG | ecosystem: Host-associated > Fungi > Mycelium > Unclassified | place: USA: Florida, Wekiwa Springs State... | reverse complement strand
GGGGTGGACGATCATGCCGCCCGCGCCCTGGACGAGCGGCTCCATGATCACCGCCGCGACCTCGCCCTCGTGGGCGCTCAGAAGGCGCTCCATCTGCTCGGCGTCGCCGGGCTCGGCCGCCAGGGTGTCGAAGAGGAGCGGCTTGTAGGTCGCGTGGAAGAGGTCGATGCCGCCGACCGAGACCGAGCCGATCGTGTCGCCGTGGTAGGCCTCGCGCATCCGGATGAAGCGGGTGCGGGCGGTGTCGCCGCGCTGCTGGTGGTACTGGAAGGCCATCTTCAGGGCGATCTCGGCGGCGGTCGAGCCGGAGTCCGAGTAGAAGACGCGCCGGAGGCCGGCCGGGGCGATCTCGATCAGCCGCGCCGCCAGCTCGGTCGCCCCGGGGTGGGAGAGGCCGAGCATGGTCGAGTGCGCGACCTTGTCGAATTGCTCGCGGGCGGCCCGGTCGAGGTCCGGGTGGTGATGGCCGTGGACGTTGCACCAGAGCGAGGAGGTGCCGTCGAGGTAACGGTTGCCCTCGACGTCGAAGAGGTAGACGCCCTCGCCGCGCTCGATCTGGAGCGGCACTTCCGCGCTCCACCCCTGTTGCTGGGTGAAGGGGTGCCAGGCGAATTCCTGGTCGAGCCGGTTGAGGCGGGCGGCGTCGCTCATCGACGGGAACAATTGCACTTGCGAAAAGGTTGCGCATGTGCAACTATTTCTCCGATGCAAGCAAGCGATGTCAAGGCGACGAGCGTGGAGATCGATGCGGGGTCCCGTGACACGGCCGCACGGATCTGCGCGCTGATGCGCCACGTCTTCCTCTACGACCGCGGCAACCAGATCCGCGTGCTGGAGGACACCGGCCTGACGACGACCCAGTGCAAGGCGCTGCTCGAGCTGGGCGGCCTCGGTGACTGCCCGTCGACCTGGCAGGTCTCCGAGCTCGCCGAGGTCTTCGGCGTTTCGCTGCCCGCGATGAGCCGCGCCGTCGATGGCCTGGTCAAGAAGGAGCTGGCAACCCGGGTGGAGGACCCGACCGATCGCCGCGTCCGCCTCGTGCGGATCACGGCGGCCGGCAACGTGCTGGTTGACGAGCTGACGACGGTGAAGCGGAACGGCCTCGAGGCCTTTGCCGCGACCCTCACCGCGACCCAGCGCCGCAAGCTCGACGCCGCGGTCGAGGCCCTGATGGATCGCGAGGACATCGCCAAGACGTACGAACACCTGAAGGAGGCTTAATGTCCTGCCGCGATGTTGATTCTTTTGCCCCCATCGGAGGGGAAGACCGCGCCGGAGACGGGCGCGCCCGTCGATCTCGGGGCGCTCGCCTACGCCGACGCGCTGACGGAGTCGAGGCGGAAGTTGCTCGGGGCGCTCGCCGCGCTCGCGGAGCTGCCGGTCGAGCGGGCGGTCTCGATGCTCGCGGTCTCGAAGGGCCAGGTGGGCGAGGTCGCCGTTGACGCGGAGCTCGCCACCGCCCCGGCGGGCCCGGCCGCGGCGGTCTACACCGGCGTCCTCTACGACCGCCTGAGGCTGCCGGAGCTCCCTAAGCGCGCCCAGGGCCGGGTGCTGATCGCCTCGGCCCTCTGGGGCGTCCTGCGCCCCACCGACCGGATCCCCTACTACCGCCTCTCGGCGAAAGCGAAGCTGGACGGGATCGGCGGCCTCGCCGCCTTCTGGCGCCCGGTCCTGGCCGATGCCCTCCCCGACAAGGAAGGAACCCTGGTCGTCGACATGCGCTCCGGCGCCTACGCCGCGGCCTGGAAGCCCGAGCGCGCCACGCTCCTCGCCGTGCGTGCCTTCACCGAGTCCAAAGGCAAGCGCAAGCCGGTGAGCCACATGGCGAAGGCGGTCCGCGGCGAAGTCGCCCGGGCGCTGCTGGAGGCAAAGAAGCCCCCCGAGAGCCCCGAGGCCGCCGCGGCCATCGCCGAGGCGTCAGGCTTCACGGTCGAGCCGACGCCCGGCTACCTGGACGTGATCGTCGCCGGCTGAGGGTTGATGGGCCGAAAAACCACGATATAGGTGGTTTTTCGGCCCATCAACGTCGGTGGCCGGGGTGGAGGAGGGGATGGGACGGCCCTTCCCTTGTCGGGCTCCGGCCTGCGAGGCCCCGTCCCTTCCCGGTCCCCTGCCCCCGGCGCGTTCGCAGAAATCACCGCATAGCGACGATAAGTGCGAACTCACCGGGGGCGGGGCTGGCCTTGAGGGGTCCGTCACCTTCCCCGGCGCCCGCCGCTCACTCCGGGACGCGCAGCTCCGGCCAGCTGTCGGGGTTGGCGAGGTCGAGCTTCGGGAGGGTGAGGACCGGGACGTTGCTCATCGCGGCGATCGTCTCGCGGTTGTCGGACTCGATCGGGGTCGGGGACTCGGGCCAGGGATTGAGGACGATCGCGGCGACTTTGAGGCCGACCGAGCGGGCTGAATCGACCGTCAGCAGGGTGTGGTTGATCGAGCCAAGGCCGGGCGGGGCGACGACCACCAGGGGGTAGCCGAGCTCGACCGCGCAGGAGCGCATCGTCCAGCTGGGGGAGAGGGGGACGAGGAGGCCGCCGGCCCCCTCGCAGACGATCGCGTCGACGCCGTCCGCCGCCGCCCGGGCCGCGGCCATCACCCGCTCCGGGTCGATCTCCACGCCCGCCAGCCCGGCCGCCAGGTGGGGCGACATCGGCGGGTCGAAGCGGTAGGGCGCGATCTCGTCGTCGGTCTGGGTCGACCGCGCCGCGACCCGCAGGATCGCGTGGTCGGGCAGGTCGGCGACCGAGTCGGCGGCCCTCGCCGCGGCTTCGTCGTACCGAGGGAACTCCTCCATCCCGGTCAGCGCCGGCTTGAAGACCGCGACGCTCCGGCCGTCGTCGGCCAGCGTGCGCGCCAGCATCGCGGCGACCACGGTCTTGCCGATTTCGGTGTTGGTCCCGGTGACGAAGACCCCGCTCGCCCGCCGCGCGTGGCCGACCTCGTCGCGGCGCACCGACAGCTGCCACTGCTCGCGCGAGAGCCCCGCCATCAGGCGGCGATCGTCGGGGCCGCGGTCAGGCCGATCGCGCGTGCCGCCTCGCCGACCTCGTGTGCGGCGCGACGGAGCTCCGCCGGCTCGTGCGTCGCCATCACCGTGAAGCGCAGGCGCGAGGAGCCCTCGGGCACGGTCGGCGGGCGGATGCCCTGGGCGAAGACGCCGCGTTCCAGCGCCCGCTCGCAGAGCTCCATCGTCGGCCCCGCCTCGCCGATCTCGATCGGCACGATCTGGGTGGTCGAGGCGCCCGCGGCCAGGCCCTCGGCGGCGAGCGCGTCGCGCAGCGCCCGCGCGTTGGTCATCAGCCGCCCGACCCACTCCGGTTCGGCTTCGAGCACGCCGAGCGCCGCCCGCGCGGCGCCTACGACCGGCGGCGGCGGCGCGGTCGAGAAGATGAAGGACCGCGCCCGGTTCACCAGGTAGTCGACGGTCTCGGCGTTCGCGCAGACGTAGGCGCCGTAGGCGCCGAGCGCCTTGCCCAGCGTCCCCATCACCACGTCGACCTCGCCGGAGAGCCCCGCCGCGGCGACGGTGCCGCGCCCGCCCGGGCCGACCGCGCCGGTCGCGTGCGCCTCGTCGACCATCAGCCGCGCCCCGTGCCGGCGCGCCAGCTCCAGCAGCTCCGCCAGCGGCGCGACGTCGCCGTCCATCGAGAAGACCCCGTCGGTGACGATCAGCGCCGGACGCCCGGCGGCGCCGCGCAAGAGCGACTCCAGGTGCTCGGTGTCGTTGTGGCGGTAGATCGCCGTCTCGGCCCGCGCCAGCCGGCAGCCGTCGATGATCGAGGCGTGGTTCAGCTCGTCGGAGAAGACGACCTCGCCCGGCCCGGCGAGCGCCGCAATCGTCCCCGAGTTCGCCAGGTAGCCGGAGCCGAAGAGGAGCGCCCGCTCGTATCCCTTGAAGGCGGCCAGCGCCTCCTCCAGGCCACGGTGCGGCGTCATGTTGCCGCTGATCAGCCGCGAGGCCCCCGCCCCGGCGCCCCAACGCAATGCCGCCTCCGCCGCCGCCTCGCGCACCCGCGGGTCGGCTGCCAGCCCGAGGTAATCGTTGGAGCAGAGCAGCAATACCTCGCGCCCGTCGAGCAGGACGCGCGGCCCCTGCCGCCCTTCGATCAGCCGCAGTCGCCGGCGGAGGCCGCGCTCGCGCAATCCCTCGAGGGCGGCCGCGACGTCGGTCACCGCCGCGCTCCTACGCTGCGGTCGGGTATTTCGGGTGGCGCCGGTCCTTCTTGACGACCCGCAGCTGCGTCGAGGGGTCCCACATCGGCGCCTCGTCCTGGTGGTCGATCAGCTCCTCCATCGGCGTCGCCGGGGAGTCGCCCTCGAGCCAGCCGGAGCGGTTGTCGGGGCGCGGGTTGGAGCCGTTGTCGGCCTGGCGGGCCACGTTCAGCCCGAGGCCCTCGAACATCGCCCGGTCATCGGCGGGCTCGGCCCCCAGGGTGGTGAGGAAGTTCCCCATCATCACCCCGTTCAGCCCCGCCTTCACCGCCAGCTGGTGGAGGTCGCCGAGGTTCTCCACCCGCCCGCCGCAGAGGCGGAAGAGGGCGCCGGGGATGATCAGGCGGAAGATCGCGATCCACTTGACCACCTCGATCGGCTCCATCGTCTCGCGGTCGCCGAACTTGGTCCCCTCCTTGGGGATCAGCAGGTTGATCGGCACCGAGGTGGGGTTGATCTCCGCCAGCTCGAAGGCCATCTCGACCCGCTGCTCCTCGGTCTCGCCGAGGTTCAGGATGCCGCCGACGCAGGTCTCGAGGCCCGCCTCCTTGACCGCCTTGATCGTCCGCAGGCGGCCCTCGTAGCGGACCGTGGTGGAGACCTCGGGATAGTAGGAGCGCGCCGACTCGACGTTGTGGTGGACGCGCTGGACGCCGGCGTCCTTCAGGGCCTTGGCCCGCTCGGTCGACATGTGGCCGATCGAGATACAACGCTTCAGGTTCGTCTTCTCGGAGACCAGTTCGGCTCCTTCGAGGATTTTCTGGAAGTCCTTTTTCGAGAGCCCCTGGCCCTGGGTGACCATGCAGAAGCGGTGGGCGCCCGCGGCCTCGGCGGCCTTCGCGTGTTCGAGGATCTGCTCGGGCTCCATCATCGCGTGCATCACCGTGTCGGCGTCGGCATAGCGCGACTGGGCGCAGAAGCCGCAGTCCTCCGCGCAGCCGCCCGACTTGGCGTTGACCAGCGAGCACATGTCGGTGGAGTCGCCGAAGTTCTCGGTGCGCACCTCCCAGGCGCGCTCGACCAGCGCTTCGATCTCGGCGGTGTCGGTGAGGCGGCCGAGGTCCAGTGCCTCGGTGGGGGTGATCAGTGGTTGCATGGCGTTCCTTTCCGGGATGCGACCCGGGAAAGGCTATGACGGAACGCGGATATATGCGCTCCGGGGGCTGGCTAGCATCGACTGCATGGAGAGGAAGAGAGCCTGGCGCCGCCGAATCGCGCTGGCGATCCTGGGTGCGCTCGCGGTGCTCGGCTTCGCGATCGGGGCGGCGCTGGGGAGCGACTCCGGCGGCGGCGCGGGCGGGGAATCGACCGCCGCCGGCGCTCCCGCTGAGCCGTCCCGCCGTCCGACGCTCGCCGAAACCCTGACCCCCGCCCATCTGGCGGGTGAGCGGATCGTGGTCGGCATGGGCGGGACCGGGCTGACGCCCGGGCTGCGGCGGGCGATCCGCACCGGCCAGGTCGCGGGCGTCGTTCTCTTCGCCGCCGACTTCCCCAGCCGCGCCGCGGGCCGCGAGCTGATCGACGCCCTGCAGGCGGTGCCGCGCCCGCGAAAGCTGCGCCCCTTCCCGCTCCTGGTGATGACCGACCAGGAGGGCGGTGAGGTGAAGCGGGTCGACGGGGCGCCGGACGCCTCGGCGGCGACGATGGGCGCCAAGGGCCCCGCCTTCTCCCGCCGCCAGGGGCGCGCCACCGCGGCGAACCTGTCGAGCCTCGGCGTCAACGTCGACCTCGCCCCGGTCCTCGACGTCGTCCGCCCCGGCGGCGTGATCGCGGCGACCGAACGCGGCTTCGGCGCCACCGCCGCGCGGGTCGCGGCCACCGCGGTGCCCTTCGCCGCGGCCCTCCAGGCGGGCGGCGTCGCCGCGACCGCGAAGCACTTCCCGGGGCTCGGCGCCGCCACCGAAAACACCGACTTCGAAGCGCAGCGCATCGGCCGCTCGAAGCGGGAGCTGCGCACGGTCGACGAGGCGCCCTACCGCTCCTACATCGCCATGGGCGGCAAGCTGGTGATGATCTCGACCGCGATCTACCCGGCGTTCTCGCCCCGCCCCGCCGCCTTCTCCCGCCGGATCGTCACCGGCGAGCTCCGCCGTCGCCTCGGCTTCGGCGGCGCGACGATCACCGACAGCCTCGGCAGCGCCGCCGTCGCCGAATTCGGCGGCCAACGCGAAGCGGCGGTGGACGGCGCCGCGGCCGGCGACGACCTCCTGCTCTTCGACGACCTGCCGAGCGCCCTCGCCGGCCACGCGGCGCTGGTCAAGCAGCTGCGCCGGGGCGGCCTGAAGCGGGCGCCGTTCCTCGCCGCCGTCAACCGGGTGCTGCGCCTGCGCGCCGGCCTCGGCTAGCGGCGCCCCGGCGCGGTGACCTGGATCGCGTCCGGGTGGAAGACGCGGAAGCCGTCGCCGCCCGCGTCCTTCGCCGCGTACATCGCGGTGTCGGCCTCCGAGACCAGGGTCGCGTAGCTCATCTGCGGGTCGATCCCGAAGTTCGCGACGCCGACGCTCACCGTCACCGCCTCGACCTCGGGGTCGGAGGGCTTGTGATCGCGGATCGCGCCGACGATCGCTTCGGCGACCACGTTCGCCTCCTCCGGCCGGCAGCTCGGCAGCGCGACCGCGAACTCGTCGCCGCCCAGCCGTCCCAGGATGTCGCCCTCGCGCGTGCGCCCGCGCAATACCTCGGCGACCTCGTGGATCATCTTGTCGCCGGCCGGGTGCCCGTAGGAGTCGTTCACCGACTTGAAGCGATCGAGGTCGAGCATCAGGAGCGCCCCGGTGGTGCCGTCGCGGCGCGAGCGGGCCATCGCCGCGCGCACCTCCTGCTCGAAGCGGCGGCGTGTCCGCAGCCCGCTGAGCGAGTCTTCGTCGGCCTCGCGTTGCAGCTTGCGCATCCGTTCCTCGCGGCTCCAGGCCCAGATCAGCGAGCCGAGCACGGCGGCGAGGGCGAGGCCGACGGCGCCGAAGAGGATCGGGATGCCGACGTTCGGCCGGTTGGGGTCGTGGATGACCAGCAGCCAGGTGCGGTCGGCGATCTGGATCTGCGCCTGCGCCGCGTCTTCGAGCGGGCCCCGCGGTCCGACCACGGTGCGCTGGGCGACGTCGAGCTGCACGGTGACGTCGTTCGGCAGCGTGGTGATCGCCGTGGACGCGAGGTCCTGCAGCAGGAAGCTGCCGGCGGCGAACCCGATCAGGGCACGGTGGCGCTCCGCCTTGGTCGCGGTCGGCGCCCCGTCGCGGTAGACGGCTTTGTAGACGTTGATGCCGTTGCCGCCGACGAGCAGCGGGATCACCCCGGTCGCGGCGGCGCGTCCATTGTCGGCGGCCTCCCGCAGGTAGGGGGCGCGGGTCGGGTCGGTGCGGATGTCGAAGCCGATCCCCGTCCGGGCCGGCGGCTTGCCGTTCGACACCACGTAGGTGAGCGGGTAGTACACCGCCCGCGGCCCGGCCTTGACCAGGCGCCCGGCGGGGCCGCGTTCGACGATCGCGACCCCGTGCTCGCGTTCGTAGGCGGCGCGTTCGTCGCCGTGGACGACGTCGATGAAGGCGGCCGCGTGCAGCACGTTTTCGTTGACCAGCGCCTGGCCGACGATCGCGAACTCGTGTTTCGACACGTTGCCGTCGGCCTTGATGAAGGCCCCGGCCGCGGCGAGCTCGCCGACCGAAAGGGCCCCCACCGACTGCGCCTGCCGTGCCGCCCGGCCCGCCTCTTCCTGCTGGCGGGTGTGGAATTCGCGTTCGTCGTGCTTGTAGACGAGGATCGAGCCGACCACGGCACCGGCCCCGACCACGAGCGCGGCCACCAGTCCGATCCAGAAACGAAGGCGCATGGGGCTATCTTCGGCTGGCGGGGTGGGAACATTCGTCCTGGGTGTGGATTTGCCAACGAATCGGCTGGCCACTAACCGACCGCCCCCCGCTAATCGGGAACCGCGTGGAGCGACTCCCAGAGGTAGAGGCAGGCGAGGCTGCGGTTGGGGCGCCAGCGCTCGGCGCGGGCCTCGACCTCCTTCGGGGTGGGCATCTGGTCGAGCCCGTCCTCGACCATGATCGCCTTGCGGATCCCGAGGTCGCCGCCGACGATCACGTCGGGCCGGCCGAGGTGGATGAGCAGGAACACCTCCGCCGTCCAGCGTCCGAGTCCACGCACGGCGGAGATCTCGGCGATCACCTCCTCGTCGCCCAGCTCCGCGAAGCGGTCGAGCTCCAGCTCCCCGTCGAGCACGTGCGCCGCGAGGTCGTGGACGTACTCGACCTTGCGCCGCGAGAAGCCGACGCCGCGGAGGTCCTCTTCGGTGAGCGCCAGCATCGCCTCGGGGGTGGGAGGGCCGTCGAGGAGGCCGAGCATGCGCAGGTGGATCGCCCGCGCCGCTTTGGTCGAGAGCTGCTGGCCGACGATCGAGCGCAGCAGCGCGCCGAAGGCGTCGGGCGGGCGCTCCTCCCGGCGGCGGCGCAGGCGTTTGGCGAGGTCGAGCGGGCCGATCCGGTCGATCAGGTCCGCCATCACCGGGTCGGCGGCGGCGAGCTCCTCGCGACGGGCCTTGGCGCTCTTCCGCGCCACCCGACCTACTCCCCGGTCCAGATCGGGCGGCGCTTCTCGGCGAAGGCGCGGATGCCCTCGCGGAAGTCGGCCGAGCCGAAGCAGGAGCGCCACAGCTCGACCAGCTCCTCCTCCTGGCCCGGGCTCAGCACCGGGTTGGCGGCGAGCACGTCGATCGCCCGCTTGTTGCCGCGGACCGACAGCGGGGCCGCGGCGGCGATCTCGGCGGCCAGCGCGACGCCCGCCTCGTCGATCTGCCCGTCCTCGACCACCTCGTTGACGAGGCCGATCCGCTCGGCCCGCGCGGCGTCGAGGTTGCGGCCGGTGAAGAACATCTCGCGGGTGCGCGGCAGGCCGATCGTGCCGAGGAAGCGGCGCAGGCCGGTGTGGCCGTAGATCAGGCCGAGCTTCGCGGGCGGCATGCCGAGCCGCGCCCCGGCCGCGGCGATCCGCAGGTCGCAGCTGACCGCCAGCTCGAGCCCGCCGCCGAGGCAGAGCCCGTTGATCGCGGCGACGGTCGGCCAGGGGTGGGCGACGATCGCCTCCATCGCCTCCTGGAACGGATGCGCCACCAGCGCCTCGGCCTCGCTCTCGAAGGCCTCCTCGGTGAACTTGGCGATGTCGTAGCCGGCCGAGAAGAGCGGCGGGGCGCCGGTGATCAGCACGCAGCGGGTGGCGATCCCGTCGTCGAGCCGCGGCAGCGTCGCCGCGATCGCCCCGAGGATGTCGTGGTCGAGCGCGTTCCGGCGCTCCGGATTGACGATCCGCAGCCGCGCCACGGCGTCGGCGGGGCGGTCCAGGAGCAGCTTGCCCCCGCCCAGGCGCTCTGGTGCCGATGCCGCGTCGCCGCTCTCGGTCCCCCCGGCCGAGCGCTCCGACATCGGAGACCTACTCGAGCACGACGAGGACGTCGCCTTCGCTCACCGCTTGGCCCTCCTCGCAACGGATCTCTTTCACCGTGCCGTCGTCCTCGGTCTCGACCGGGATCTCCATCTTCATCGACTCGAGGATGACGACGGTGTCGCCCTCGCTGATCGAGTCGCCGACCGCGACCTCGATTTTCCAGACGTTGCCGGTGATGTGCGCCTCGACGTTTGGCATCGGCGGGGACAATAGCCGTCGACGAGGCGAAAATGGTGACTGATGGGAGCGAATTCGGAAAGCGCGTCGCCCTCGCCGGCGGGAGAGGGGCTGGCGATCGTCGTCGCGGCGCACGAAGAGGCGGAGCGGATCGCGGCGACGGTGGGGGCGCTGCGGGGCGCGTTTCCGGCGGCGGCGATCTGGGTCGGCGACGACGCCTCGCGCGACGGGACGGCGGAGCGGGCGATGCTGGCGGGCGCGCAGGTGGTGCGGCGGGGGAAGGCGCACGGCAAGGGCGGCAACGTGACCGCGGCCTGCGCGGCGGCGCTGAGCGCGGCCTCGGCGCCGCGGCTGGTGCTCCTCTGCGACGGCGACCTGGGGGAGAGCGCCGCGCGCCTCGGGCCGCTGGTCGCGGCGGTCGCGGCGGGGGAGTGCGACCTCGCGGTGGCGGCGTTCGCGCGGCGGGTCGGCGGCGGCTTCGGCGTCGCTCTCGGCTTCGCGCGCTGGGCGGAGCGGCGGCTCTGCGGCTTCGAGGCGCGCGCCCCGATCTCCGGTCAGCGGGCGCTGCGCGCCGACGTCCTCGGCGCCGTCCTCCCCTTCGCCCGCGGCTTCGGCATGGAGATCGGGATGACGGTCGACGCGGTCCGCGCCGGCTACCGGGTGGGGGAGTACGAGATCGACCTCGAGCACCGCGCCACCGGCCGCGACGCGGCGGGCTTCCTCCACCGCGCCGTCCAGCTCCGCGACTTCGCCCTCGTCTTCCTCAGCCGCCTCTTCCGCCACTGAGCGCTGTGGCGCCTTCCTCGCGGATAGCGCGAGGAAGGCGCCACGCCCCGCCATCCGTCGGGTCCGCGCCCGCCCGTAACCGCGCTTCGCGCCGAGAGTAGGAACGATCACGGGCCACCCCCGCGCCCGCCCCTTGCCGATGCCCGAGATGAAGCCACAGGTCTACCTCGACGACCGCCCCGCGGACTACTTCGACCAGTTCCACGAATCGGCGCGCCGGGGGTCCGGCTGGACCTACACCGCCGCCCGCATCGTGGTCACGATCCCGACGATCCTCCTCTATCGGGTCACCGTGCGCGGCCGCCGCAACGTCCCCCGGCGCGGCGCCGCCGTCCTCGCCCCCAACCACTTCAGCCAGGCCGATCACTTCTTCGTCGGCGTCTACCTCCTGCGCAAGGTCCGCTTCATGGCCAAGTCCCAGCTCTTCGGCCCGCCGGTCCTCACCTACATCCTCAAGGTCGGCGGCGTCTTCCCGGTGCGCCGCGGCCACCGCGACGAAAAGGCTTTCGAGACCGCCTACGAGCTGATCGACCAGGGCGAGCTGCTGCTCGTCTACGCCGAGGGCGGGCGGTCGCGCTCGCAGCAGCTCGGCAGCGCCAAACCGGGGATCGGCCGGATCGCGCTGGAGACCGGCGTGCCGATCATCCCGACCGCGATCCACGGCTCGGCCGGCGTGCGCGGCTGGAAGCGACTGCGGTTCCCGCGCGTGACCGTCGAGTACGGCGAGCCGTTGACCTTCCCGCTCGAGCGCGAACCGAGCCGCGAGCGCCAGCAGGAGGTCGCCGACCAGATCTTCGCCCGCGTGCGCGAGCTCTACGAGGGGATCGCTACTCGAAGCGCGGCGCGACCCGGGCGTAGAAGTCCGGATCGTGCCCGGGCGTGATCACCGCGCCGGGGAACTGGGCGTGGAAGAGGCGCAGCTCCTGCAGTGAGCGGCGCAGCATGTGGGCGTCGAAGGGGCGCGGCGGCAGCGGTTCGCGTCCCTCCAGCTGACCCAGCATGTAGACGGCGTCGCCGCCGATGACGAAGTCGTCGTTCGCCAGTCGGCAGATCACCGAGCAGTGGCCGGCGGAGTGCCCGGGGGTGAAGGCGAGCCGCACGGAACCGTCGCCGAAGAGGTCGAAAGTGCGCCCGAAGGTCGCGTAGGAGCCGATCGCGTCGCCGTCGAAGTCGACTGTCCGGTACTCGAAGGCGAGGTCGAAGTGGGCGCGGCGGTAGCCGTTCAGGGACGGTTTCGAGCCGTGCGCGGCATCCTGCCACTCGGCGGCGCTGACGACGAAGGTGGAGTCGGGGAACTCGGAGATCGCCGAGGTGTGGTCGAGGTGCAGGTGGGTCATCACGACGACCGGCACCTGGCGCGGCTCGATCCCCTTGGCGCGCAGCTGCGAGGGGACGTCTTCGCCAGGCTCGAGGGTGGGCCGGCCGAAGCGGTTGGCGAGGCCGCCGAAGTTCTCCGAGCCGCCGCTGGCGATCGAGGGGTGCAGGCCGGTGTCGACGAGGATCGGGCCGATGCTCGGGTGGTGGATCAGGAAGGCGGGGATGGGGACCGATTCGGCCTGCTTGGGGCTCGACATCGCGCGCGCCAGGCGCAGCGTCTTGAAGCTGCCGCCGGGGTCGACCATCGCCGAGCGGGGGAAGTCGCAGAAGCCCGCGACCAGCGGTTCGACCGCGACCGTGGCACCGGCGCTGCCGCCGGCGAGCGGCCCGTTAAGCGGCTTGGGTTCGACGTGGACTGCCATGAGCCCTTAACAGTAAGGCCGCATATCGCAACGTAGGCTGCCCGCCGATGGCTGAAAGCTCGCGTTCGCAGGTGTTCAGGGACGACCTGCTCGCCGGCAGGGTCGTGGTGGTGTCCGGGGCCGGCAGTGGCCTCGGGCGCGAGACGGCGCTCGAGCTGGTGCGCCTGGGCGCGATCGTGGTCGGGTGTGGGCGCCTCCCCGAGCCGCTCGCCGAGACGGCGGCACTCGCCGCGGGACTGCCCGGCGCCTTCGAGCACGCGGTCCTCGACATCCGCGCGGAGGAGCCGGTCGACGCCTTCTTCGACCAGTTGCTGGAGCGCCACAAGCGCCTCGACGTGCTCGTCAACAACGCGGGCGGCCAGTTCCTCGCGCCCGCCGAGGCGATCTCGCCGAAGGGCTTCCGCACGGTGGTCGAGCTGAACGTGACGGGGACGTGGCTGATGTCGCACGCGGCGGCGACGAAGGCGTTCATCCCGGGCGGCGGCGGCAAGATCCTCAGCGTCACCCTCTCGCCCCACAACGGGATGCCGGGG
>Ga0153954_1001420_pt1 | contig 12887 bp, 7 predicted proteins | sample TSFL038MetaG_FD_102277 | JGI IMG/M metagenome (GOLD analysis project Ga0153954, IMG submission 102277) | Attine ant fungus gardens microbial communities from Florida, USA - TSFL038 MetaG | ecosystem: Host-associated > Fungi > Mycelium > Unclassified | place: USA: Florida, Wekiwa Springs State... | reverse complement strand
GCCCTCCTGCCAGAGGAACTCGCTGGTGCGCAGGAAGAGGCGCGGGCGCATCTCCCAGCGGACCACGTTCGCCCACTGGTTCAGCAGCAGCGGCAGGTTGCGGTAGGAGTTGACCCATTTCGCCATCTGCTCGCCGAAGACGGTCTCCGAGGTCGGCCGCACGACGACCGGCTCGGCCAGGTCTTTGCCGCCCGCGTGCGTCACCACCGCCAGCTCCGGGCTGAAGCCCTCGACGTGCTCGGCCTCGCGCTGCAGGTAGCTCTCCGGGATGAAGAGCGGGAGGTAGACGTTGTCGGCGCCGGCCGCCTTGATCCGCCGATCGATGTCGGCCTGGATCCGCTCCCAGATCGCGTAGCCGTAGGGCCGGATCACCATCGTCCCGCGCACCGGGCCGTTCTCGGCCAGGCCCGCTTTGGCGATCACGTCCTGGTACCAGCGGGGGTAGTCCTCGTTCGGGTCGGCGATCGGCGACTTGGGCATGGCGCGCATCCTACGAGTCCAGCCCCCGGCAACGCCGCGCGGACCCGGCCGGCACCTCAACCCACCCTAGGCCGCCGCCGCTGAGATCCGCAAGGTGTGTTGTTTTCGACGCGAGGAGTGTGTGTATGAGTAAGGCTTTAGACCATGACGTGGTGATCGTCGGCATCCCTACGGGCTGGCGCCGTGGCAGAAGCACATCGAGCGGATCATGGCCGCGTGGATCTGGGACGAGGACCCGACGCTCGACGAGCTCCGCGATGCGCTCTGGGCCGGCGACCGTGACGACGAGATGCTCCACACCGCGCTGACCGCCTGGTTCGGCCGCCGCGAGGGCGCGCACCCAGGCACCGCTCGCTGAAGCCTTTTGGTCTTCATGGGACCCAAAGGCTTCAGCGAGGCCCGGCCGGTAGTAGAGGCGCCTACCAGAATCGAACTGGTGTAAACGGCTTTGCAGGCCGCTGCGTAGCCACTCCGCCAAGGCGCCGGGAAGCGATGAAGATTAGCGGCGCGTTGGTGCGTGGGGCCGGGCGGTCGGGATGGCTGCTCGGCGGCAGGTGCGCGCCGAGGTCTACTTCGGCTGGAACCTCTGAGGGGCGCGGGCCGGCGCGGCGGCCGCCCCACTCCAGGCGCCGCACGGCCTACTCCGGCGCGTCGGCCTCGGTGTCGTCGTATGGCGTGACGGTGCCGTAGCCCTCGACGGTGCCGCCGTCGCGATAGCTCGCCTCCTCCGGGTCGTCCCCCGACTCGCGCAGGGAGCGGCGCTGGCGCAGGTAGTCCCAGGTCTTGTCGAGCTGGAGCTTCACCTCCTGCAGGCGGGCGTGCTCGTCGTCGCTCAGCCCGGCGCCCTCGTGCCGGTGGAGAAGGTCCTCCTCCTCCTTGACGAGCTCGTCGATCCGCTCGAGTACTCGCTGGTCGTCCATGCGCCCTAGGTTACCCGGCGGGCTTCGTCACCCGGTCAGGCCGCGACGCGCTGCGGCTCGCGCACCCGCCGCGAGAACGTCATCGCGCCGTCCTCCAGGGAGCCGTAACGCAGCGCCCGCAGGTCGACGAAGTAGTTCTGGCGCAGCTTCCAGGGCTCCTTCGAACCCTGCTTCGGCAGGTCGGCGACCGCCCGCACCACGTAGCCGGAGCTGAAGTCGAGGATCGGCTCCTCGGTCACGCTCGGGTCGCTCAGGTGCGGCATGCAGACGTCATAGCCGTTCGCGTCCATGTGGCCCAGCAGGCGACAGACGTATTCGGCGACGAGGTCCGCCTTCAGCGTCCACGACGCATTGGTGTAGCCGACCGTGAAGGCGAGGTTCGGCACCTCGCCGAACATCATCCCCTTGTAGGCGAGCAGGCTGGACTGCTCCGCCTCGACCCCGTCGATCTCCATCTTCATCCCGCCGCAGAAGAGGAGGTTGAGGCCGGTGGCGGTGACGATCACGTCGGCCTCCAGCTCGCGTCCCGATTCGAGCTTGATCCCCTTCGGGGTGAAGCGCTCGATATGGTCGGTGACGATCTCGGCGTCGCCGCGGGAGAGCGACTTGAAGAGGTCGGAGTCCGGCACCAGGCACATCCGCTGGTCCCACGGGTTGTACTTCGGCTTGAAGTGGGTGTCGACGTCGTAGCCCGCCGGCAGCGAGTTGACCACGCCCTTGCGGACCAGCTTTTTCACGAGCCCCGGGCGCTTCCGTGACAGCCGGTAGAGCACGCTCTGGACCGCGACGTTTTTCCAGCGGACGATCGGATAGACGACGCGGTGCGGCAGGAACTTGCGCAGGAAGTCGGCGATCGGGTCGGCGCCCGGCACCGAGAGGACGTAGGACGGCGAGCGCTGGAGCATCGTCACGTGCGCCGCGTCCTTGGCCATCGCCGGGACCAGCGTCACCGCGGTCGCGCCGCTGCCGATCACCACCACCCGCTTGCCCGCGTAATCGAGGTCCTCGGGCCAGTGCTGGGGGTGGATGACCTGCCCCTCGAAGTCCTCGATCCCCTCGAACTCCGGCGTGTACCCCTGGTCGTAGCGGTAGTAGCCGCTGCACACCATCAGGAAGGCGCAGTTGAAGACCGCCTCGCCGCCGTCGGCGCGCTCCGCGGTCACCGTCCAGCGGGCCTCCTCGCTCGACCACGACGCCCGCACGACCCGGTGGCCGAAGCGCACCTTGCGGTCGATCCCGCCCTCGCGGGCCGTGTCGCGCACGTACTCGAGGATCGACTCGCCGTCGGCGATCGACTTCGCCGCCGTCCAGGGACGGAAGCGGTAGCCGAGCGTGTGCATGTCGGAGTCGGAGCGGATGCCGGGGTAGCGGAAGAGGTCCCAGGTGCCGCCGATCGCCTCGCGCGCCTCGAGGATCGCGTACGTCTTCCCCGGACAGCGTTCCTGCAGGTGGTGGGCGGCGCCGATCCCGGAGATACCGGCGCCGACGATGAGAACGTCGACGCGCTCCGTCGCGGTCGGGTCGGACCCGTTGCCCGGGGTCTCGGTGAGGGTCTCTGGCGTCACTTCACTCTCCTCTGTTTTGCCGGCGCTCGAGGCGGTCCGGGCGCCGCTCAAGCACCCTCCAGCACTCGGAACGCTATCCCGGCTTTTTCCAGCCTTGTGAGAAGCATGTCACCCATCGATGCAACCGTAGTGAGTTGACCGGCGCGCTCGGGGAGCTCGTCGAAGGCCAGGCAGAGGCCCGACTCGGCGAGCATCTTCGACGTCTCCGTGTAGCCAGGGTCGCCGCCGGAGACCTCGGTGACGACGCGCCGCCCGCCGCCCTCGCCGACGAAGCGAACCTTGAACCAGCTCTTCGCGCGGGTCGCCTCGCCCGGCCCCTCGCCCGGCGCTTTCGCCTTCAGCAGCAGCTTACGGGCGGGCGGGATCGGGGCGAGGACGGCAACGGCGCCGACCCCCGCGGCCATCCCGCCGATCGTCACCAGATGGCGGGCGAGGAGGTTGTGGCCGTAGGTGAAGTCGGGGCCGTAACGGTCGACCGCGGCGGCGGAGCGGCGGACGATCGTGCCGTCGATGGTCGGCAGCGGCGCGCTCCAGCCGTCGAGCCCGGGGGCGCGGCGGACCCGCGCCGGGGCCGCGCGGACCTGGCGGCCGGCCGGGCGCGGCTCGGCGGCGCGGCGCTGTTTCGCGGCGGCCAGCGTCTGCCGTCCCCGGGCGAAGCCGTTGACCGCCGAGTGGAAGGTGCCGCCGGAGAACTGGGCGTTGGTCCTGACGTAGCCGTCGACGGTGAGCGGCACGCCCTCGGGCAGGTGCTTGACCGTGAAGTAGGCGCCGAGGTCGTGCGGGATCGAGTCGAAGCCGCAACAGTGGACGAGGCGCGCGCCGCTGCGCTCCGCCGCCGCGTGGTTCTCCAGCCACATGCGGTCGACGAACTCGGGCTCACCGGTCAGGTCGACGTAATCGGTGCCGGCGGCGGCGCAGGTGGCGACCAGCGGGGCGCCGTAGAGGGCGTAGGGGCCGACGGTGGTAATGACCACGCGGGTCGACGCGGCGACCTTGGCGAGCGCCACCGGGTCGGCGGCGTCGGCGACGAGCAGGTCGGGAGCGGGCGCCGCGGGAGCGGCAGCGGCGAGGCGCGCGGCGACGGCCTCGAGCTTGGCGCGGTTGCGGCCGACCAGCGCCCAGCGCAGCCCGGCGGGCGCGTTGGCGGCGAGGTAGTCCGCGGTCAGCCCACCGGTGAACCCGGTGGCGCCGAACAACGCGAGGTCGCGCTCCCTCTCCCCTGCCATCCGGGGCATTGTGCCGGCTGCGCAGCCAGTTTGGGGCGCGCTGCGTGTTTTGACCCTGCCATGGCAAGGTGAAAACACGCAGCGCGCGTGGAGTGCTGTCGAGTCGATCTCGGTGCTCGAGGAGGCGGAGATGCGGACCACCTGCTCTCCCCGACCTCTTGGACGAGACCGAGACATGCGTCTGCGATTGGGGCCGTTATGCGGCCCGAAATGCAGACGGTGCGGGGGCAGACGGCCTCCGACCGCGGGCGACCATATTGTTGCCCGCCCTTGTACGAGCCCTCTCAGCACCCGATCGGCGGCGGCGCGCGCGCCCGATCGCTTCCTTCCTGGCCCGATGCGCGGCCCCTGCGCTCGTGGCAGGAGGAGGCTACGGAAGCGGTGCGGGCGCACTCGTCGGGCAGCTTCCTGGCCTCGGCGACGCCGGCGGCGGGCAAGACCACCTTCGGCCTCCACATCGCCCACCGGATGCTGAGCGCGGGGTTCGTCTCCCGCGTCGTCGTCGCCGGGCCGACCACCCACATCTGCCGCCAGTGGGCCGCCGACGCGGCGCGCTATGGCATCGACCTCGAGCCGAACCGACCGAACTCCGACGGGCCGGAGTCGGCCGACTTCCACGGCGTCGCCGTCACCTACCAGACGATCGCCGCGGGGGCCGACACTCACCGGCAGGCGGCGGGGCGCCGGACGACCCTGCTGATCGCCGACGAGCCCCACCACATGGGCGACCAGGCGGCCTGGGGCGTGCAGACGCGCAAGGCCTTCGACGGCGCCCGCTTCCGACTGCTCCTCTCGGGGACGCCGTTTCGCTCCGACAATTCCGCCATCCCCTGGGTCACCTATGACGACGACGGCCTCAGCCGCGCCGATTACGCCTACGGCTACCCGCAGGCGCTGGTCGACCGGGTCTGCCGCCCGATCACCTTCCTCCCCTACGACGGCGAGATGGAGTGGGTCTCCGACGGGCGGCTGCGGAGCGCCGACTTCGACCTCGTCCTGCCGGCGGCGGAGTCGGCCCGGCGCCTGCGCACGGCGCTCCTCCCGGAGGGCGAGTGGATGGGCGAGGTGCTGCGCGACGGCGACGCCAGGCTGAGCGAGGTGCGCGCCGACGGGCACCCGGACGCGGGCGGGCTGGTCATCGCCTCCGACCAGGACCACGCGCGGGCGATCGCGGCGCGGCTCGGGTCGATCGCGGGGGAGCAGCCGGAGATCGTGATGAGCGACGAGCCCGGCGCCAGCCGGCGGATCGCCGACTTCGCGTCCTCCGATCGGCGCTGGCTGGTCTCGGTCCTGATGGTCTCCGAGGGCGTCGACATCCCCCGCCTGCGGGTCGGCGTCTACGCGACGGCGGCGCGGACCGAGCTCTTCTTCCGCCAGGTGGTCGGGCGCTTCATCCGCGCCACCCCGAAGCCGCGCCGCCAGATGAGCTACCTGCTGATGCCGGCCGATCCGCGGCTGAAGGCGCTCGCCCACAACATCGAGTTGGAGCGCCGCCACGCGCTCGACCTCTCCCCCGCCACCGAGGAGGACCTGGGCGAGGAATTCGACGAGGTCCGCCCCGAGCGGCGCGAGCCGGGCGACGGCTTCGCCGCCCTGAGCTCCGGCGACGCCGAGCTGGACGAGGCGATCATGAGCGAAACCACGCTCCAGCTCTTCCCGACCGATGACCCGAAGCCGCCGGCGAAGCAGGCGCCCGCCCCCAAGGCGACCGCCGCCGCGCCCGTGACCGCGCCGGCGGACCGCGAGCCCGAGCGCGAGTCGGCCTACGCGACCCGCGAGCGCCTGCGCGGCGAGCGCAGCCGCCTGGTCGCCGACGTCGCCCGCCGCACCAACAAATCGCACCGCGAGATCCAGGCCCGCATCAACCGCGAGACCCGGACGCGCTCGGTCGCCGGCGCCACGATCGAGCAGCTCGAGCGCGGCAACGAGCTGCTGCGCCGCGACCTCTGGCGCTGAGGCCCGGGGCGCGCCCCCTCAGCGCCGGTACACGAGATGCGTGACGTGCGGGGTGGTGCGGCTCGACGCCGGGGTCAAGGCGATGTCGCCGACGTCAGCGAACATCCGCTCCCCGCCGCCGGCCACGAACGGTGCCACGTGCAGGCGTAGCTCGTCGATCAGGCCCGCCGCCAGGTACTGGTTCTGGGTGGCGACGCCGCCGGCGATCGAGATGTCGTCGTCGCCGGCGGCATCGCGGGCGCGCTCGAGCGCCGCCTCGATCCCGTCGGTGACGAAGTGGAAGGTGGTGCCGCCCTCCATCTCGACGCTCGGGCGCGGGCGGTGGCAGAGCACGAATACCGGCGCGTGGTAGGGCGGGTTCGGCCCCCACCAGCCCTGCCAGTCGAGGTCCCACTCGCCGCGGTCGGGGCCGAACATGTTGCGGCCCATCACCATCGCGCCCGCCGCCACGATCGCCGCTTTCTCGGCGACGTTTTCCGCACCGTGCTCGAACATCCAGGCGTGCAGGCGCTCGCTGTCCAGGTCGCCGAACGGGCGCTCGGCGCTCTGCCCCCTCCCCGACCCGTAGCCGTCGAGGGTGACCGTCATGTCCGCGAAGACCTTGGGCATCTCAGTTACGGATCGTAGGAGCCTTCAGCTTCAGCCGCTTGACGGGCTTCCCGCTCGTCCCGCGGGTCGAGGCGACGGCGTAGGCGATCAGGCTTCCCCGTTCACCGAGCAGGCGCTTCGCGGCGCCGTTGAGGGAGATTTTCAGCTTGCGGGTCGTGCCGGGCTGGATCTTGAAGGACGCCCCGCCGAAGCGCTGCGGGTGCTTCGACTTGGCGGCGGTCGGCGCGGCGCTCTGCAGCGTCACCGAGCCCTGACAGCGACCGCCGCCCGCCGGGCAGCGCACGTTCAGCGTGGCCTTGCCGCCCTGCGCCGTCCCGACGACACCGAGGACCTTTGCCGCCGGCTGCTTCGGCTTGGGTGCAGGCGCGTCCGCCTGCGCGGCAGGGGTGCCCGATGCGGCCGAAGTCGGTGCATCGTCCGCCGGGGCGGGATCCGTTCCTCCCCCCGACGTCGGCGCTTCCTCTTCAGGTTCGGGAGCAGGTTCGACGACCGGCGGCTTGCCCTCGCCCCTGAGGTCGACTTCGACCAGCAGCCCTTCGGTGTCCTGGATGCTGAGTACGCCGGTTGCCGCTCCCCCCGCGGTCGGCGCGAACGCCACGGCGACGGTGCAGGACGCGCCCGGCTCGAGCGTCGCTTCGGCGCAGCCGTCGGCGCCGAGCGCGAACTGGTCGCCGGCGAGCGACGCGGCGGCGGCCGGGAAGGTGACCGCCCCCACCCCGTCGCTGGTGACCTCCAGCTCGACTGGGTCACCGTGGGTGTCGACCGTGATCGTCCCGAAGTCCTGGGCGACGGGGGGGACCGAGAAGGACGGGGCAAGGGCCTCGACCGCCTCGGAGACCGATGCGGCTTCGCCACCGACCGTGACCTCGGTGTCACGGAAGCGCAGGCTGTGGCCGACGTCGGCGTAGACGACTTCGTACTCGCTGTCCTTGGCGCCCGGGATCTGCTCGCAGTCGTCGCCGGCCGCGGAGCAGCGCAGCCACCGGTAGCGGTGCCCGAGCTTCCCTTCCCCGGTCCAGTCGCCCGCGGTCGCGGAGAGCGTGGCGCCGGGCCGCGCGGTGCCGCTTACCTGCGGCGGCGCGGCGCTGACCGGAGGCGGGGTGAAGGACGCGAACCCCTCGATGCCGTTCGCTTCGAAGTAGAGGTACTCACCGCCGATGAATACGGCGTTTTCCGGGCTGGCCGCGAGCGCCCACACATCCGGCCCGGGTCCGGGCGCGAAATCGGTCGGCTCGAAGTTGCCCTCGTCGCCGGCGCTCCAGCCCGCCACGTTTTCCCGTTCTACCTGCGGCGGCGGCCCGACCACGTTGAAGGAGCCGCCGGCGAAGAGGTGCGAGCTGTCGCCGTAGGCGGCCGCGTAGACATCCTCGGAGCCGTACGGGCTGTGCGGGCTGAGCGCACCGCTGGTCCCGTCGAGGATCGCGATGCCGGGGCTGCGCGTCGCCGGGTCATCATCGTCGTCGGTGCCGGCGATATCGGTGAAATTTCCCCAGACCGTGACCTCGCCGGCACCGGGACCGGCGACGATCCCGCTCACCGCATCGTTCGGCTCGGGATTGAACGCCAGCGCACTGCCGTCGGCCGCCGATAGCGCGGCCAACCCGGGCCGATCCACTTCCGGGCTGCCGATCCTGGTGAAGCCCCCGGCGGCGTACACGGTGCCGCCATCCGGACTCACCGCGAGGCCGTAGGGGTACGGTTCGTAGCCGCCGCCGATTCCCGGGTTCCAGGCCGTCGGCGCACCCGTGCGCGCGTCGACCGCGGCGATCCCGGGCCGCTGCACCTCCTCGCCCGCGGGGCCGAGCGTGTCGAATTCCCCGCCCATGTACACGGTTTCGTCGACGCTGTCATAGGCGATCGAGTAGACGCCGCCGGGGGCGCCGCCGTCGGGGTTGGGGTCCCAGTCGGTCGCTTCGCCGGTCGCGAGCGACAGCTGCGCCGCCCCGTGACGGTCGACACCCGCGATGGTGTCGAACGTGCCACCGACGTAAACGGTGTCATCGGGCCCGGGAACGAAGGTCCAGAGGACCGCTCCGTATTCGGCTTCGGGCTTCGGGTTGAACGGGAGGATCGAGCCGTCCCTGAGGTCGATCGCCGCCATTCCCCCGCGCGAGACCGGGTTGAGGGCGACAATGGTGCCGCCGACGAAGGTTCGCGATCCGGAGGCGGCGACCGCGCTGATCGCGACGCTGCCGAAGTCGTTCCCGTACTGATAAGGCCCCGGGTTCCAGGCCGTGGCGGATCCCGTCGCGTCGATCTCCGCGAGCCGGGCGCGGGAGGAGCCGCCGGCCGAGCTGAACGAGCCGCCCAGGTACACCGAGCCGGTCGGGCCGACCGAGAGCGCGGACACGGTGCCATTCACCGACGGCGCCCAGGAGGTGAGCGGGGCGCCGGGGTCGGCGGTCGCGAAGGAGGCGATCCGGTTCCTGGTGGCGGCTCCCACTTTGGTGAAGGAGCCGCCGGCGTAGAGGGTTCCGTCCGGGGCGAGGGCGAGCGCGTTGACGGTGTTGTTCATGTTCGGGTCCCAATCCGTCACGGCGCCGCCGGCGGGGTCGAAGGCGGCCAGCCGGTTGCGGGTCACGGGCTCCGATCCGACCGTGGTGAAAGAGCCGCCGGCGTAGACCGCGCCCTCGGTGGCGACCAGCGCGTTGACCGCTCCCTGGTTGACCGAGGGGTCCCAGGGGGTGAGGTCCCGGGTCTGCGGCGCGAACGCCGCCAAGCGATTGCGGGGAGTCGCGCCGACCGCGGTGAAGTTGCCGCCGGCGTAGACCGTGTCGTCGGGCCCGACCGCGATCGCCGACACCGTCCCCGACACCTCGGGGTTCCACGCGGTCGCCGCGCCGGTCACCGGATCGAGCTGCGCGAGGCCGCCGCGGGAGCCGCCGCCGACCGTGGTGAATTCGCCGCCGACGATCACGTCTCCGGCGGCGTCTAGCGCCAATGCCCGCACCGGGCCGTCGGGGTTCGGCGCCCAGTCGCGGTCGAGTTCGCCGTCGCTTTCGACGTGCGCCAGGCGAGCGATCCCCGGCGTCGTCCCGACCTGGGTGAAGGTCCCGCCGACGTACCAGCCGCCTTCGCCATCCGCGGTCGCGACGTTCACCTTGCCGTCGCGGAACTCCGGGGTGCGTCGGTCCACCTTGCCGTCGGGACCGGTGAGGATGGCCCCCGGCCCGGTCCGGTACCACAGGTGCGTGAATTCGCCGCCGAGGACGAGGGTGTCACCGGCCCGCGCCAGCACATCAGCGCCCTGCATGCTGTCGGTGACGACCGAGAGGTCAGGCTCGGAGCCGGGTTCCCCGGCGACCGCCGCCGCGCCGGGCGCGAAAGCCATCGCGACGGCAGCAACCGAGACGAGAAGAAGGACGCGACGAGATAGCGGGGTCGACCGGCGAGGCCGCCGGGCCACCAGGAGGTTTCTTTTCACCGACGGTATCTATCAAGAGCCCCGGTCGCGAAGCGACGACTGCATCTCCGGAGCCGACGTCCGGGCGGATCGCATCGGCCTGGCCCGAGCGGACCCCCATCAAGCAGCCTCGCGTCCGATTATCGGCGAAGCCGCCGTTAGTGGCCGGCAAGGTGCCCGCCGTCCTGGAGCCGGCCCGCGAGCTGCGTACGCGACTTCACGTCGAGCTTCCGGAACACCTTGCGCAGGTGATACTCGACGGTGCTCGGGCTGATGAAAAGCCGGGCTGCGATCTCCCGATTCGTCAGCTCGCCCGCCGCCAGCCGCGCTATCTGAGCCTCCTGGGGCGTGAGATCGTCGTCGGTCTCGACCGTGCGTCTGCGTGCGCGCTCTCCCGTCGCCACGAGCTCGCGTTGCGCCCTGCCGGCGAATGCTCGCGCGCCCATGTCATCGAAGGCCTCGAACGCGGAGCGCAGTTGCTCTCGCGCGTCGATGCGGCGTCTCTCGCGCCGGAGCCATTCGCCATAGAGAAGGCGGGACCGGGCGAGCTCGAGTCGAAGACGCGTTCCGGAGAGGCGCTCGACCGAGCGGCGGTAGAGGCTCTCGACTTCCTCGCCCTCGCTCGCCAGTGCCCGCACCCGCGCCGCGATGCCGTCCAGCCAGGCCGACTCGATGACATCGGTCCGCTCGCCGAGCCACCCCACGGCGTAGGCGAGCAGGTCGTCATCGGCGGTCCGGGACGCAGCTTCGGCCAGCTCCGGGATCAGGAAGGTCCCGTATCCGATCGGGTCGGGCTTCATCGCCTTCCAGGCTGCGTCGCGAGCATCCTCGTATCGTCCGAGGCCGTTGCAGAGGACTGCCTTCGCGTAGTCGTTGGAGGTCCATCGCCGACGTATCGCGTCCCCGGAGTTCGCGTCGATCAGGCCTGCCGCCTCCGGCTCCTCGCCGCGCCAGGCGGCGAGGACCACGGGAGCATTGGCGAGCTTCGGGTTGCCGGTCGCCTCCGCGATCAGGTTCGCCTCGCCCAGCACGGTCGCGGCGCTCGCCAGATCCCCGGCGACGATGTGGCTCCTTGCCAGAAAGCTGAGCGCGAACTCGAGATGCCCCAGCGCGCCCGACTCGCGTGCCAGCTGGACCTGCCTCACGGCGAGGACGTGCAGAGCCTCCTCGTCCCAAAGCTCCAGCGACAGGACGTTGCGGTCCCTGGCGCTGGAGAGCGACAGCCAAGGACCGACTTCATCGTCGGGAGGGTCTGCGGCGAGCACCAAGCCGAGCGTCCGCGCGTACAAAGGCGCGGCGGATGCGTAGCCGTCGATCAGGCGGTTCGCGTAGGCGTGGAGCAGCATTTCCACGCACCCTTCCTCTCCTGGGGGCGGGGGCGCCGCCCGCGCGGCGGCCGCGACGACCAGGGCGCCGCCGTCCACCGCGACGTCGTTGGTGAGGACCCCGCCGAGTGCCTCGAGGAAGGCCTCGCGGGCAAGGAGCGGGTCGGCCTCTTGCAGCCTGGTCGCGGCGCCGAGGAACAGGCGGCCTGCGTCGACGGCGCGGCGCTGCTCGAGCGCGATCTGCGCTTCCAAGAGCCTGACTTGGCCGGCTCCGAGCTCGTCGAGCGCGTCCTGCTCGACTCCCGCCACGAGGCCGAGGGCACCGTCGAGATCACCGGCATCGCGCTTGGCGCCGGCCGCCGCGAGGAGGCGCTGTGAACGTCGCCTCGCCTCGGGCGTCAGGTCTGCGGCGCGCGCCAGGAACGCGGCGCCGGCCGCGATCCCCCCACGAGCCTGGGCGCGTGCCGCCGAGTGCTCGAGTGCCGCCGCGACTTCCTCGTCGGGCATCGAGGTCGCCTGCCCCAGGTGCCAAGCCCTGCGGTCCGGGTCGATTCGTGGGTCGGTGGCCTCGGCCAGGGCTAGATGGATGGCGCTCCGCTCCCTTACCCCCGCGCCTCCATAGACGGCGGAGCGGATCAGCGGGTGGCGGAAGACGACGCGGGGTCCCACCTGGAGGAACCCCTCGGTTTCGAGGGTGTCGACGGCCGACCCGGCTATCCCGAGCTCCTGGGCAGCCCGCCAGAGGAGCGCCGGATCGCCGACCGAATCGGCCGAGACCAGGAGAAGGAAGCGTCGCGCGTCGTAGGGAAGGCCGGCCAGTCGCCGGGAGAAGCTCTCCTCGATGTTGGCGGGCATCGTCTTCGTCGCCGGCAGCCCGAACCCACCGGCGAGCTGGACCGGCGTGAGACCGCGTGGCAGCTCCAGAAGCGCGAGGGGGTTGCCATGGGTCTCAAGGACGATCCGGTCCAGGACGTGCTCATCGAGCCGGGTCGGAAGTGCCGATTCGAGAAGCGCCCGGGAGTCGACCCGCCCGAGGGGCCCGACCTCGAGCTGAGGCAGCCCGTCGAAGAGATCGCCTGGCCTGCGCGACGCGAAGAGGAGAACGATCCGCTCGACCGCGAGCCGCCGGGCGACGAAGGCCAGCGCCTGCGCGGAGGAGTCGTCGAGCCATTGGGCGTCGTCGACGAGCAGTAGAAGCGGCTGCTCCTCGGCCGCCTCCGAAAGGACGCCGAGCGTCGCCAGGCCCACCAGGAAGCGGTCCGGTGCGGGCCCGCCGGCGAGTCCGAAGGCGACATTCAGGGCGTCGCCCTGGGGAGCCGGAAGGTGCTCGGTCAACTCGGCGAACGGGGCGACGAGCTGCTGGACCGCCGCGAAGGGCAGCTCCATCTCCCCCTCGACCCCGG